>Ga0315282_10009772_pt1 | contig 15203 bp, 6 predicted proteins | sample YL17G07_20_MG_FD_203693 | JGI IMG/M metagenome (GOLD analysis project Ga0315282, IMG submission 203693) | Sediment microbial communities from Yellowstone Lake, YNP, Wyoming, USA - YL17G07_20 | ecosystem: Environmental > Aquatic > Freshwater > Lake > Sediment | place: USA: Wyoming | collected... | reverse complement strand
TCGAAAGGTCCAGATTGCCATTGGAATCGACAATCAGTTTGCGCAGCTTGGGAAGGATCTGCTCCATAGCTTCCACGTAAACGCGCGTGCTGGTTACTTCCGGCGCCTTGGCGTACTCAGCCGCCACCGCGTCAAAGCGCGCCGCGTCACCCATCGCCCGATTGACCTTCCCTTCCTTGTAAGCCTGCGCTGCCTGCTCCATCTGCTCCGCTTCGCCATGGGCGCGCGGCAAGAGATCGTTGGCGTACCCCTGCGCCTCATTCACAAAGCGAATGGCGTCCGCCCGTGCTCCCGCCACGTCCCGGAAGGCATCCGCGGCGCCGGGTGGAGGGGCAACATTCTCGATGTTGACGCTGGAAAGGGCAACACCCACGCGGTAACCGTCCAAACACTTCTGCGCGGCCAGCAGCACATCATTCTGAATCGCCACTTTATCCGTGGTCATAATGGCATCCACCGCGGTGTGCCCCAGGCGGCGGGCCAATTCTGACTCCACCGCCGCGGCCACTACCCGGTCAACGTCGACAGCCTGAAACAGGTAGTCCCGCGGTTCGCTGACCGAGTACTGGGCCACCACGCGCACGTTGAGCAAGTTCTGGTCGCCGCTCAGGAACTCGGACGCGGCTGGCTGCAAGCGACCCAGGGGGATGTCCGCCCCGTCGCCGCCGATCACCGTGCGGCGAAGCTGATGCACCTTGAGCTTGTAGACCTGCTGGATCGGCCACGGCAGCGCGTAGTGCAGGCCGGGCAAAACGCGCGGCGAGGTCACCGCTCCCCACGTCGTCACCACCGCCTGCTGGTCAGGGGCCACGAGGAAGATTCCCGAAAGCAGCCAGGCCCCCAGGAACCAGAACGCCCAGCGGCGCCGGCGCGGGGTGCGCGGAGCCTCCTTGACCTTTTCGGGAACAGCCAGCAGCACCGAACTCATTTCACCCCTGCCTCGCCCTGCGTCAAGACTTTCAGGAGCGCGGAATCCGAATTCAGAATGATCGTCGTCTTATCGTCCAGCACCTTCTTGTAGGACTCGAGGGTCCGCACCAGTTTGTAAAAGCGCGGATTCTTGGAATACGCCTGCCCATAAATGCGCGTGGCCTCGGCGTCGCCCCCGCCGCGAATCTTCTCGGCGTCCTTGTAAGCGGCAGAAAGAATCGCCTCTTTTTCGCGGTCGGCGTTGGCGCGAATCACCAGCGCCTGCTCCTCGCCTTCCGCACGGTACTGCATGGCGATGCGCTCGCGCTCAGCCCGCATGCGGGCAAACACGCTCTGCTTGTTCTGTTCCGGCAGGTTCAATCGCTTGATGCGAACGTCCACCACGCGGATCCCATATTGCCCCAGAGCGGTGAGATCGGCATGGGTAGTCAGCGCATCGAGCATGGCAGCCGTCTGCACCTTGTCCGCCGAGGCCGACACCAGCGACTCCAGGTCGAGCGTGCCGAGCGCCGCCGACAAGCCGGACCAGATAATGTCGTGCAGGCGCATTTCCGCCGAGGACGTGTCGCCCACACTTTTCACGAAGCGGTCGGGGTCCTCAATTCGCCACGCGACGTAGTTTTCAATCACCAGATTCTTCTTGTCGCGGGTGAGGAACTCCGCGGGCCGGGGATTGTAAACGCGCAGCCGGCGGTCAAAGCGCAGGATGGATTGAAACGGCCATTTCACGTGCAGGCCGGCATTCACCACCGTCCGTACGGGGCGGCCGAACTGGGTGATCAGGGCGAACTCCGTTTCCCGCGTGGTGTAAAACGTCAGGTAAACAAGCAGCAGCCCACCGGCCATGGCCGCAATGCGCACTTTCGTTTTTCGGGTCATCATTCACCTACTCGATACGGTGTTGGAGCGGCGAGTTTACCTCGCCAATTGGCGGCGTAAAGCCGCCTCTATACCAACCTACTCCGGCAGAGGGCGCAGCCCATTGGGCAAGGCGATTCCGTCGCGCAACAGCATCAACTGCCGCCGGCCGGCCCTGGTGTCGATAATCAATTTCTTCTTTCCGGGCAATACTTCTTCCATCGTTTCCAAATACAAGCGCGACTGCGTGGCCTCCGGCGCCGAGCGAAAAGCTTCTTCCGCCGACACGAAGCGGCTGGCGTCGCCTTCGGCGCGCGTCTTGCGTCCGAAGCTGTAAGCGCGAGCGTTTTCCAGCGCCGCCTGGGCGTTTCCTTGCGCCAGGGCCACCTGTTCGTTGCGGTAGCCCTCCGCCTCATTGATCAGGCGGTTCTTCTCTTCGAAAGCGTCCGAAACCTCGCGGAATGCATCCACCACTTCCAGCGCCGGATGCACGTCTTCAAGCTTCACCTCCAAAACCTGCACCCCGGCGTCATATTGATCGAGCCTGCGCTGCAATTCGCTCCGCGCGCGCCGCTCAAGCTGGCGCCGGCCCTCGGTGAGCACATCATCGAGCGACGACGAGGTCACCACCGATTGCATCACCGATTCCGCCGCCGCTCGCACCGTGCCGTCACCATCCAACTGACGAAACAGGAAATCGTCCGGATGCGCGGGAACATAATGCACCGTGGCATAAAGCTCGATCATGTTCTGATCGCCGGTCAGCATGGCAGATTCCTCCGGCACTTTCTGGAAGCGGCCGGCGCTGTGTTGCGCATTCCACTCGTAGGACGCGGGCTCGTTCTCGGGTGTGCTGGCCATGGTCCTGAATCCAATCTCCACGGCGCGCACGCGCCGCGCCTTGATGCGCGTGAGGGCGTCCACCGGCCAGGGAAGCTTGTAATGCGGGCCGGGCTCGCGATACGGCAGCAGTTTGCGCCCGAATCTCTCAATCACCCCGCTTTCATCGGGGCTCAGGATATAGAATCCACTGGCTACATAGAGGGCCAGGGCCGCGAGCATCAGGGGCTTGCGCAGGCGTGGCCAGTTGGCAATGAACCAACCCAGGACGACGCCGAATTCAAACCGGGCGGCGGTTTCGCGCACGGCGGCTGACCATTGCGGCGCCTGCAAACGCACAAGGAGACGGGTCCACCCGCGGCGAAGCCTCGACTCGCCGCCGGATGGCGAGCGGAGCAGCCGCAGCGAATTCATCATGACCAGGAAGGAAGAAAGCTGGTGAGTCACGGCCGCTCCCACCGGGCCGATCACGGCGGTGGCCGCCAGAATCACCCCGGCGGTGTTAAAGATCGCTGCGAACAGAATGATGTTCTGCCATGCCGTCCTCACCGCGCGGCGGCTGACGCGGAAAAATTCCGGCAGCCTCTCCAACGATTGGGGAAGATATACCATGTCAGCGGCCTGGGCGGTAATGTCGCTCGCGCCGGAGACGGCAATGCCGACCGTGGCGCTGGCCAGCGCCGGGGCGTCATTCACGCCGTCACCCACCATCGCCGGATGGCGGCCCGAGGAGGTGAGCGCCTGGATGCGCTCGAGCTTTTGCGCGGGCAACAGATCCGCTTCCACGTGCGAGACCCCAACCTCCCGCGCGATCACTTCCGCCGCGCGCTTGCGGTCGCCCGTCAGGATGATGTGATCCCCAAGGCCCAGCTCGCGCAGGCCTGCCAGCGCTTCCGTAACCCCGCGGCGAATTTGGTCGCGCAAAAGGATGGCGCCGGCCAGACGCTGTCCTTCCGCCACCAGAATGGCCGTGGCGCCCGCCGCATCAGCTTCTTCCAGCAGCGGTTCGGCCCCCGAGATTCCCGCCTCGGCGAGAAATGCGGCGTTGCCGGCGCGAATCTCGCGGCCGCCCAACTTGCACGTTGCGCCCCGGCCGGGAACAATCTCCGCCCCCTCGGGCTCGGGCGCTGGCAAATGGCGGAGCGTGGCCTCTTCGACAATTGCCTGCGCCAGCGGGTGGCGGGAAGCCCGCTCCGCCGTCGCCGCCAGGGACAGTAGTTCATCCTCGGAGCCCGCCAGCGTCAGAATCCGGAGAATGGCGAAGCGGCCTTCCGTGATCGTTCCCGTCTTGTCAAAGACAATCACATCGGTCTTGGCGGCGCGCTCCAGGGCGGCCGCGCCGCGCACCAGGATGCCGCGCCGCGCCAGTCCCCCCATGGCCGCCACCATCGCGGTGGGAGTAGCCAGGATGAGCGCGCACGGGCAGGCCACGATGAGTACCGCCACCGTGCGCAGCCAGTCGCGCGTGAAGAAGAACGTGAGCCCCGCCGCCAGGAGGAGCGCGGGAAGGAAGAATTTCGCATAGCGATCCGCCAGACGTTCCACGGGCGAGCGCCGCTGCTGCGCTTCCTTTACCAGTTCGATGACGCGCGCCAGCGTGGTATTCGCGCCGCTGCGCGCAACACGAATCCGCAGCAACGCATTGCCGTTCAGCGTGCCGGAAAACACCTCGTCGCCGGGGGCCTTGTCCTGCGGCAGCGGCTCGCCCGTCACCGAGCTTTCGTCGACGGTGGAGACGCCGGAGTCAATCAGGCCGTCGGCGGGGATGCGCTCGCCGCTGCGCACCAGCACCAAGTCGCCCGGCGCCAGCAACTCGGCCGCAATGGTTTCCTCACGGCCGTTGCGGAGGAGCGTGGCCGTGCGCGGCATTTGCTCAACGAAGCGCGCAATGGCGTCCGTGGTGCGGCCGGCAGCGTAGGATTCCAGGCCCTCGCCGACCAGCACGATCAACATGGCCTCCGCAGCGGCAAGGTTCTGGCCCACGCTCAAAGCGGCAACCACCGCGATGCAAAGCGCCACATCCACGGAAATGCGTCTCTCCAGCAAGGCCGAGAGAGAGTTGTAGAAAGTTTTGTAGCCCGCCAGCAGAGCGATCAGAATGGCGGTGTCAATGCCGAAGAAGGTCGTGAAGACGCCCAGAAAATTGAGCAGCAGAAGCGCGCCCAAAGCGGCCGCAAAGCCGTAATAAACTATCCGCTCTCTCCAAGCTTCGCTCATAATTATCAATTATGAATTATGAATCCGAACCCCTTGCCCTCCAAGAGATCTCTTGCCTTTGGTGCTTAGGATGATCGAGGCGAGCACTGCGATCATTCATCATTCATAATTTACCGGCCCGTGTACTTAATCCACATCGGCGAGACCCAAACGATCTCACCATCGTCCTGTTCGCCGCGCACGTAGTAATAACTCGTCTTGTCTCTCTGGGGCTGATTATCCCGCCAGGAGAATTCCACCTCCTGCGTATAGGGCGAAGTCGAGTATACAAACTTGCCGTCGCGAATGATGGTGACCTTGGCGAATTTGGAGGTGCCGCGGAGTTTGACCTTCAGCGTGGGGGGATCGGAGATGGAGAATTCATCCCCCATCATGTGGGTTCCACTCTCGACGTCGGCAAGAATCTCATCGGTGGCGGCGTAAACATGGCGCTTCTTGAGAGCATCCAAAACCGACTCCCGGGTCAGATCCGTGACATAAAGATTCGCGTAGCTCATATGGGTCGAGACGTGATCCGAACTCGACTCGAACCCCAATCGGTAACCTTTGTCCAAAGCTAGATTGACGAAACCCTTCGGCCGCCAGCCGCCGATGGAGTCCTCCTGGGTATTGGCGCGGGGGGCTCCGGGCATTTCGTAATCCTGGCGAAGGCCCTGATAGATTTCGACTACGGGCTCGGCGTTGGGATCATTGTCCCGCCAATCCGTGCCCATCCCTGTGGCGCTGGTGTGAGACCCCACGATGCCATCGAACTGTTTCAAGTAGCCGTAGAGCATTTGCGTGTCGGGCGTATGCTCATAGCGGCTTTCTTCGGCGGCCGTGGCCAGCCGCGACGGCTCCAAGCGCGGAAGGGTGTGGATGCCGCGCTGCACGAAGACCACATTGCGGTGGCCATCCGGATAATTCACGCTGCGTTCGTAGGAGAACATGGGAGCGAATTTGCCGGGCGTATAGAAAACATCCGTAAGCTTCTGCGTGATCCACCAGGAGTATTCGCGCCCGCCGCCATTATCGTGGTCGCAGCAGCCTACCCAGTCCAATGCCGCAGCGTCCAGAATGTAGCGCCACTGGTCATACAGAGTTCCGTCGTTACCACCGTCAACGGAGACTTCGCTGTGGCGATGGAATTCGCCCCGGACAATTCGCAGATCCCTTTCCGGCCCGCCCCGATACTCATGGATGGCCTGAATCGCCGCGGTACGGGTGCGGTCAATTGTCGTCGCGGGCGGTACCTCGGGGCGCGCCGCGATAACCGGGATGGCCTGAGTGCCTGGGCCCAGATCAACCTCGCGGCTCCAAAGGTCGTTGTTGTAAGGGTCCGCCGGGGCCTTCGAATTCGACGGGTTCGACGTTTTGGCCGGACTGGAGTCGCGGCGGCCGTCCGAGGAATTCACGATCAGCAGCTTGCCATTCGCCACCGTCGCCAAGGCCGGCCGGTTGTCCAAAGTATTATCGGTGTGATCCAGAAAGATGGGCTGCGTCCAGACCTTGCCGTCAAAAGACAGCAGATACTCTGCCCAGACCGTTCCGATTGAACTCCACCAGGAGGGATGGGGCGTGCGGAAAGCAAGCCAGATCCGTCCCGAACCATCCACGGCCAGGCGGGGCAGCGTGTTCCGCGCAGCCGCAGGATAGTTGTTCAGGAGATGCGCATCGGGAAGCCGGTGCAAGGCGGCGTCCGGATTCGGATCTAAAGATCTCGAATCCGCCTGACTCCCCAGGCGATCCGCGCGCGTATTCGGAGCGCCCACCAACACCGAATCCAAAGAAGCATCAAGGTCAACGAAACTGCCGTTGGGCTCAAGCCCGCGCAACTTCACCAGGCGGCCCTGATAGAGGGCGATGCCGGTAGTGGAATAAGCGCCATAGTCTTTGCCCCAGCCGAGGCCGCCCTCCTCATAGGCGATCCAAAGCCGGCCCGTCCCATCATAGGCAATGGAAGGATAAGCTTCATACCGCGCCGTGGCCGCAATGGGGATCTCATCGCCCCAGGCATTGCCGGAATAGGTGCGCGCGTAGACATCGTAGTTGCCGTTCCGATAGGAATCCCACGCCACGGCCACACGACCCGACTTGTCCGCGGCGATGGCGGGGTCCCATTCGTTCTGGTTCGAATTGGAAACCTTCACCGGCTTGGAGAAGCCCTTGCCCTCCTGATGCGCGGCGTAGATGGCCGCCACGCCGTTACGCCAGCCTTGCCAGGCGATCCAAACCCTGCCGCCCGCATCGGTGGTGGCAACGGGATCAATATCAGCGCCGGCCTCTTTCGAAATCTGCACCTGCTCGCCGGGCCCGGAGGCCTCCACGGCGCGCGCGAAGATGTCGAAATTACTCCGGCGGTTTTCCGACCAGATCACCCACGCTCGTCCGCTACCGTCCACGGCGACTGCGGTCTCGTAACAATCTCCTCCGGCCGGCGTCACGGCAATGTTTTCGCCCCAGTTCCCGCCCGAATATTTCCTCGCCCAAATTTGGTCGCCTCCCGTGGGCTCCGCGTACAGTTTGAAGTCTTTGGGCGCCTCGGGTGGATTCGCGCGAATCTGGTCAGCGTTAGGACTGTGATGGAACTGCACGTAAGCCAGCCAGATGTCACCCGTCGCGCTGGCGGCGAGGGCGGGATAGTCCTCTTCTTCCCGCGTGTCGGTCAGGCGCGTCGTCACCGGCACTCGGTCCACATAAACTCGCCCGCCCAGCTTGTATATTCCCTTCCCATAAGGAACTTCCGAGGCACGAAAGCTGAATTCACCTTGTGCGGTTGAGAAGGAAAACTCGCTGCTGTCTCCCACCGCCGTAGTGGTAATGATGAAGCCATTGGCAAGCGGAATTGCCACATTCGACACGTTGAAAAAGCGTCCGGGGTGGGTGGAAAAATGAAAGAGATTGCCGTCGATGTTATCGACACCCTCAAATCGCCAAGGCTCCAGGCGGTATTGGCCTGCCTGTAGGACTTTCAATGAGCCGTCCCAACGAGTTGTAGAGGCGTCGTCAACGCCGAACAAAACCCGAAAAGCCGCCACTGTTTGCGCGTGCGCGTTGCTGCTGAGCACGAGCAGGATCGTTGCAATTAGGGCAATGTTGATTCGCCGCATCATTAGCTCCTTTTCTCAGTTCCCCGTGTACTTAATCCACAGGGGAGAAGCCCAAACCAGCTCGCCATTGTCCTGCTCACCCCGGACATAGTAATAGCTGGTCTTATCCTGGTTGGGCTGGTTGTCACGCCAGGAGAATTCCACCTCCTGTGTATTGGGCGACGTCGAGTATACAAACTTGCCGTCGCGAACGATGGTGACCTTGGCAAATCTGGACGTGCCGCGGAGTTTGATTTTCAGCGTGGGCGGCTCGGCGGTGGAGAATTCATCGCCCATCATGTGCGCTCCGCTCTCGACGTCCGCGAGAATGTCATCAGTCGAGGCGTAAACATGGCGCTCCTTGAGGGCGTCCAGAACTGACTGGCGGGTCACATCCTTAACATAGAGATTTGCATAGCTGAGATGGGTCGAGACGTGATCCGAGCTCGCCTCGAACCCCAATCGGTAACCTTTGTCCAGACCTAGATTAATGAAACCTTTCGGCCGCCAGCCTCCGATGGAGTCCAGTGCGCGAGGGGCGCGCGGCGCTTCCGGCATTTCGTAATTCTGGCGATCGCCCTGATAAATCTCCACCACGGGCTCGGCATGGGGATCATTATCCCGCCAATCCGTGCCCATCCCGGTAGCACTGGTGTGCGAGGCCACAATGCCGTCGAACTGCTTCAGGTACACATAGAGCATTTGCGTATCGACGGCATGCGAAGGCTGGTCGGCCTTGGGGGCGCTCACGAGTGTCGAGCTTTTGTAGCGGGGAAGCGGGCGGATTCCTCGCTGCACAAAGATCACGTTCCGATGACCTTCCGGATATCCCACGCTGCGCTCATAAGAAAACATCGGAGCGAATCTGCCCGGCGAGTAGAAAACATCGGTGAGCTTCTGCGTAATCCACCAGGAGTATTCCCGCCCGCCGCCATTATCATGATCGCAGCAGCCCACCCAATCCATCGCGGCGGCGTCGAGGACGTAACGCCATTGGTCGAGGAGCGTGCCGTCGCTTCCCCCGTCCATCGAAATTTCGCTATGGCGATGGAATTCGCCGCGCACGATACGCAGGTCCCCCCCGGACCCACCCCGGTAATCGTGAATTGCCTGGATGGCCGCAAGGCTTGCGGCGTCAACCGTGGGGGGGCTGGGCATGCTGCCCAGGCCCGCTGCCACCACCGAGATAGATTTCGCTACCGGCCCCAAATCAATCTCGTCACTCCATAGATCGTTTTCATACGGATCAGCAAAGGGGTTTTGGGTAAAACCATACTGATTTGAATTCCCCTCGGAGGGCTTAAGGTTTCGCCGGCCATCGGAGGAATTCACGATCAACAGCTTGCCGTTCGTCAATGCCACCAGGGCCGGGCGGTTGTCCAAAATGTTGTCGGTGTGGTTCAGGAAAATCGGCCGGGTCCATTCCTTGCCGTTGAAAGAAACCAGGTACTCAGTCCACACCGTTCCAATCGGATTCCACCAAGTGGGATGGGGAGAGCGGAACGCGAGCCATATGCGCCCCGAACCATCGGCCACCAGGCGAGGCAGCGTGTTTTTCGCCGTTCCGGAATAATTCGGGGCGCCATCACCGTCGGCGCGGTGCCAAGCCTTGCCAATATCGGGGTCCAAAGCCTCCGCGTCGCTTTGCCGGCCCGTAAGGTCGGGGCGCCAACTCGGCGCGCCCAGCAATCGCGATTCAAAAGAAACATCCGGCGCCACTAAGCGGCCATCGGGCTCCAAACCTCGCAGCGAGATGCGTCGCCCCTGGTAGAGAGAAATGCCGGAGGTCGCATAGGCGCCAAAATCTTTCCCCCAGCCTCGGCCGCCCTCCTCGTAGGCAATCCACAGCCGTCCACTCGGATCATAAGCGATGGAAGGATATGCTTCGTAGCGCGCGGTGGCGGCAATGGGAATCTCATCGCCCCAAGCATGGGCAGAATAAGTACGCGCGAAAACATCGTAACTGCCATGGCGGTAGGAATCCCACGCCACCGCCAGGCGGCCCGTTTTGTCCGCAGCGATGGCGGGGTCCCATTCATTCTTGTTCGAATTGGAAATCTTCTCCGGCTGGGAGAAGCCACTGCCCTCCTGGTGCGCAGTGTAGATGGCAGCGAGGCCATCACGCCAACCCTGCCACGCCACCCACACTCTGCCCCTCGCATCCGTCGCCGCCACCGGATCGATATCCGAGCCCGCCTCCTTCGAAATCCGCCATTGCTCCTTTGTCCCTGAGGCATCAACCGCGCGCGCGAAGATATCGAAATTGCCCTCGTCGTTTTCCGACCAGAAAACCCACGCGCGCCCGTTGCCGTCCACCGCGACGGCGGTTTTATAAAGGTCACCCCCAGGCGGCGTTATGGCGATCGCTTCGCCCCAGTTCCCTGCCGAGTATTTTCGCGCCCAGATCTGGTCGCCACCCGTGGGCTCGGCATACTGCTTGAAGTCTTGGGGGGCCTCGGAAATAGCCGCTCGGAGTTTGTCCGCGTCGCGGCTGTGATGGAACTGCACGTAGGCAAGCCAAATGTCACCATTCGGGCCGGAAGCAGTCGAAGGGTAATCCTCTTCCTCGCCAGTACTCGTCAGGCGCGCCGCCACCGGGATTCGGTCCACATAAACGCGTCCGTCCAACTCGTAAATACCTTTGGCGTAAGGAATCTCCGAGGCACGAAAACTGAATTCCCCTTGCACCGTCTTAAAGACAAACTCACTGCTCTCCGTCACGGAGCTAGCAGTAATGAGGAGGCCGTTGGCCACTATGGTTTTGCCCTCGGCTTCACCAAACCGGCGCGCAGCGCGCGTGGAGAAATGAAAATGATTGCCGCTCACACTGTCGTCGCCTTCAAAACGCCAGCCCTCCAAAGTGTACGGGCCTGCGTTCTTGACCTTCAGTGACCCGTCCCAGCGCGTCGCTATCGCATCCGTGACCCCGCACAAAACCCGAAAAGTCATCGGGGCTTGCGCGTGCAAATTCCCGGCCACCACAAACAGGATCAGCAGGATAAGAGCAACTCTGATCCGCGTCATCGCCCACCCCCTGTCTCAATTTTCACGGCGTTGATCTGATGCCTCAAGCCGGGCAGTAATATACAACCGCAGCCCCTCGCATACAACGCTCGCCTTTTTGTAGCATTGGCGCCCGGTTCGAATGCGGGGGAACAACCCGTCTCGATAGTTTTTGGTCGGGGAAATCCTGGCTAAAGCATCTGCTCGATGATGCCCGGGACGGCTTGAAGGGATTCGTCAAGCTTCGCGGGGTTCTTGCCGCCGGCCTCCGCTAGGTCTTTGCGGCCGCCGCCGGAGCCATCGACGTAACTCGCGGCCTGCTTCACGATCTTGCCCGCGTCAAGCCGCGCGGTGAGGTCCTTTGTGACAGCGGCGATGAGCGAAACTCTTCCTTCCGCAACACTGCCCAGCACTATTACGCCGGATTGCAATTTCCCCCGCAGGTCGTCCACCATTTGGCGCATGGCGGAACGGTCCGTCACCTCGACCCGCGCCGCGATGACGCGCACACCTTTAATCTCGCGTGCCTGCTGCACCAGATCGACAGCGGCGGAAGCCGCGCGCTTCATTTGTTGCGCTTCAAGTTCTTTGCGGAGCTTCCTCTCACTTTCGGTGAGCTTCTCGATGGCCTCAATCAGTTCGCCGGGCTTCGAGCGCAAAGCCTCGGAAAGCAGCGCCAGCGTCTCGCTGGCCTTTCTCATCTGTTCGAGAACACCGGTGCCGGTCAACGCTTCGATGCGACGTGTGCCCGCCGCCACGCTGCCCTCGGACACAATTTTGAAGAGGCCGATGTCACCGGTCCGCCGCACGTGCGTGCCGCCGCAGAGTTCCTTCGAGAAGTCGTCAATCGTGAGCACGCGCACCTGGTCCGCGTACTTCTCCCCAAAGAGCGCCATGGCCCCCGTGTTCACCGCCGTGTCGAGGTCCATCACAGTTGTCACGACCTTTTCGTTCTTGAGGACGTGCTGGTTCACCAAGTCCTCGATGTCGAGCAGGTCTTGCTCACCCAGCCCCGTGTAGTGAGTGAAGTCAAAGCGCAAGCGGTCCGGCGCGACGAGCGAGCCGGCTTGCTTTACGTGCGTCCCCAGTATTTTCCGCAACGCCGCATGGAGCAGATGCGTCGCGGTGTGATTCCGCCGGGTCGCATCCCGCCGCTCAGTATCGACAACAGCGGTGACCACGTCCCCCATCCGAAGTCCCTCGCGCGCCACGGCCTTGTGCACGATCAATCCGCTCACGGGATAATACGTGTTCAGAATGTGCGCAACTTCGTGGTCCGTCGCTGGTGCCAGGAAATGTCCGGTGTCGCCCACTTGCCCGCCCGCCTCGGCATAGAAGGGCGTGTGGTCGAGGACAATTTCCACTTCGCTTCCGGGTTTCACTTCAGATAAAGGCTCACCCGCCTGAATCAATGCCATGATGCGGCAATCGGCGGAAGTCGTCTGCATGTAACCATCGAATAGCGTCTTGCCATCTTCCGCCAGCTTCAAAAAAACAGGCGAGGCAGCTTTCTTCTCAGCGCCTTTCCACGAGGCCCGCGCCCGCTCCCGCTGCTTCTGCATTTCGACTTCGTAGCCTTCCATGTCTACGTCAAGGCCGTAATTCTGAACGACATCACGGACGAAGTCAGGACGCAGCCCAAACGTATCATGAAGTTTGAAAAGATCATCCCCAGCAATCTTACCTAAGGGTTTTTCCCAAGGTTGCCACGGGATGTTGTTGAAGCGTACTTTCCATCTGGCGAAAAGCTCTCTTTGACCCTCCTCCGGTATGACATCAGCCTCCTCAAGTTTCTCAAGCCCCACGAGCGTTGTCTCTGCGTAGCGCTCCTCCTCAATCTTGATCGCTTTCGCCACGTGATGCGCAGTCTGGGTCAGTTCTGGGTACGCATCCTTCATCATGTCGACAACGCGGCTGCTGATCTTATACAGGAACGGCTCATTCAGGCCCAGGGTTTGGCCGTGGTAGAGGGCGCGGCGCATGATGAGGCGCAGGACGTAGCCGCGGCCTTCGTTCGAGGGCAGGACGCCGTCGGAAATCAAGAACGTCGCGGAGCGCGCGTGGTCGGCGATGATACGCAGGGAGACGTTGGTATCGTGGTTCGCGCCGTATTCGACGTTGGCAAGGCTTGCCGCCTCTTCAATCAATGGCCGGAAAAGGTCGGTATCGAAGTTTGAGAGTTTTCCTTGCAGCACAGCGGCGAGGCGCTCCAGGCCCGCGCCGGTGTCTACACAGGGCTTGGGAAGCAGCGAGAACTGGTACCATGGTACGCCATCCTTCACACCCGCCGTTCGATCATACTGCATGAAGACGAGGTTCCAGATTTCGACATAGCGGCCGCAGTCGCAAGGGAACTTGCAGTCGGCGTGCCCCTGGTCGCTCGCCGCCGGGCCCAGGTCGTAATGGATCTCACTGCACGGGCCACAGGGGCCGGTGTCCCCCATTTGCCAGAAATTCTCCTTCATACCGAGATCGACGATACGATCAGCGGGAACACCTAGGGCGTGCCAGCAATCGTATGCTTCGGTGTCGCGTGGAATGTCGGCGTGCGGAACGTCTGCTCCTTCAAAAATCGTGACGTAGAGTTTTTCAGGCGAGATGGCAAAATCTTGAGTGATGAGTTCCCATGCCCAAGGAATTGCCTCTTTCTTAAAATAATCGCCGAAAGAGAAGTTGCCGAGCATTTCGAAGAAGGTATGATGGCGCGTCGTGCGGCCCACTTGCTCGAGGTCGTTGTGTTTGCCCCCCGCGCGCACGCATTTCTGCGACGAGCAGGCACGCACGTAATCGCGGCGTTCGCGGCCCAAAAATACATCTTTGAACTGATTCATTCCGGCATTTGAAAAAAGCAGAGTGGGGTCGTTCGCCGGAACAAGGGACGATGAATTCACAACTCTGTGGCCGCGCTGGGCGAAGAACTCTAGAAATTTGGTCCGAATTTCATTCGATTGCATGAGACGTCTTAGTCCTTTGCGAAAGGAGAAGGATTTAGCACAGAGGCCACAGAGAAAAACTAAGCACAGAGAACACAGAGCCAGGGAGGGTTACCTGCTCCATTCCAGATCTGGTCATTCCCCCACGCCTTCCAAATCAACCGGCTCAACCTCATCCGCAACCGGCGCCAGTTCGGGCCGGGCGCGCACCGCTTTTATAATATCACCCGCGTTGAATCCCAGGCGCAACAGGCTTTGACAGAGCGAGTGGAACCGGGCGCGCGTAAGGGGCAGGCGAAGAGTGCGGAGTTTTTTGGCCAGCGCCTGTTCCAGTAACGCTTGAGCGGGGGTTTCCTGATAGACCCGTTGCACCGCAGGCTCGATTTCCCGGTAGTTTACGCGTTTGGCTTTCAGTTCGCGCCGGAGGCGATGGGGCCCGAAGGCCCGGTTATGGGCGAGCGAATACGCGTATTGTTCGGCGAACTTACGGTCGTCGAGGTAGCCGAGTTCGCGCAGGCGGGCCACGGCCTCCGACACCAGCCCCGTTTGGGGACATGTTTTTTCGAGGGCCTGCCGCATTTCGCCGATGGAATAGGGACGGCGCGCCAGCATGCGCAGCGCCGTGGTAAGGGGATCGGGCGGGGCTTGCTTACTTTTTCGCAAACCGGTCAACCTGGCTGGCTTTCTCCATCTCTTCGCGGGCGGCGTCGGCCGTGCTGCTGATGCCGGCGATGCGCAGTTTGAACTCATCGCGGTTGGTGGAATTGACCAAGGCTTCTTCCAGCGTGATCAGCCCCTGGCTGTACAGGTCATAAAGGGACTGGTCAAAGGTTTGCATGCCGTATTGTGAGACACCCGCAGAGATGGCGTCATGAATCAGGCGGGTCTTATCAGGGTTGATGATGCAATCTCGAATATACTCGGTGGCGATGAGCACTTCCACCCCCGGACAACGTCCAATGCCGTCCGCCTTGCGCACCAGCCGCTGGGAGATAACTGCCTTCAGGGTGCTCGACAACTGCAAACGAATCTGCTTCTGTTCGGGGGGCGGGAAAACCGCGATAATACGCTGGATGGTTTCCGCGGCGTCCGTGGTGTGCAAGGTGGAGAACACCAAGTGGCCCGTCTCAGCGGCCAGGAGGGCCGTCTGGATGGTTTCCAGGTCGCGCATTTCGCCCACCAGAATGACGTCGGGGTCCTGGCGGAGGGCCGCGCGCAGGGCGCTGGCGAAACTCGGCGTGTCAACTTCCACTTCGCGTTGGTTGACAAAGCCCTTCTTGTCGCGGTGCAGGAACTCGATGGGGTCTTCAATGGTAACAACGTGGTCGGTGCGGGTGGAATTGATGCGATCCAC
>Ga0315282_10009771_pt1 | contig 15203 bp, 14 predicted proteins | sample YL17G07_20_MG_FD_203693 | JGI IMG/M metagenome (GOLD analysis project Ga0315282, IMG submission 203693) | Sediment microbial communities from Yellowstone Lake, YNP, Wyoming, USA - YL17G07_20 | ecosystem: Environmental > Aquatic > Freshwater > Lake > Sediment | place: USA: Wyoming | collected... | reverse complement strand
GCTGGAAATGGTGGCTCAGCTAGTGATGCCCAGCACTTTGTGGGGGAACTAGTGGGAAGATTTTTAAAAGAGAGAAGAGCACTACCTGCAATAGCTATTTCTACAAATACATCTATACTTACAGCTATAGGCAATGACTATTCATTTGAAAAGATATTTTCTAGACAGATAGAGGCATTAGGGAATAAAGGAGATGTATTTATAGCGATTTCTACCAGCGGAAATGCAAAAAATCTTGTAGATGCTGTAAAAACAGCAAAGAAGCTTTCTCTAAAGACAGTTGGACTTCTTGGGAATGATGGAGGTAAACTTGGTAAGCTTGTAGATATTCCTATAATCGTTCCTCTATCTAAAACCCCGAGGATTCAGGAGATACATGAAATAATAATTCATACCATCTGCGAGATAATAGAAGAAGTGATGAATAAAGAGTGATGGGTTAGCACAGGCGAGACGTCTGTTCTACCTACAAAATAAATTCGACAATAATATTGTAGGGGCAACCATTGTGGTTGCCCGAAATAATAGGGCAGGGGCAAGCTCTGCCCCTACAGTTATGGAGAAATTATCAGGTAAAATTGATTACGGTCAGCTATTCTTCTAATGTTAAGGTATGATATAATTTAACAAGAATTCACAATAATGTTTTAGGAGTGATAAAAATGGAAGGGCCAAGAGGAGCAAAAAGAGAAGAGCTTTCAGAGATTATTGAGCTTTCTAATAAGGTTTTTAGGAGTGAAACAAATGGAGATATGAGAAAAGAGTTTCCCCTACTCTTTTCTCCCGAAAACTGTGAAAATCTAAGAATTATAAAAGAGGATGATAAGATAGTTTCTTTAGTCGGGATACTCTTCGCAGACATAATTATACTGGGAAATAGAATAAAAGCGAGTCTAATAGGCTCTGTCGCAACAGACCCAACCTATAGAGGAAAAGGTTTCGCCAGTTTCATTATGCAGGATAGTATAATAAAATCTCTCCAAGAAGGAGCAGATTTAATGCTTATTTCTGGTGGAAGAGGACTTTATAGAAGGTTAGGGGCAGTAAATGCTGGACTCTATAAGAGCTTCTATATCCCAAAATCAAAGCTTTCATCTAGTAATCTTACTGTAAGAAAGGTAAGAGAAGAGGATATACCAGTACTTCTCTATCTTATGAACCTTGAACCGGTAAGATTTGAAAGGTCATACGATGCACTTAAGAAAATCATAAACACGGGAATGGTAGTAAATGAGCCAGGAGAAATATTTGTCATAGAAAAAGACAAGAAGATTGTTTCCTATCTTGCCATCCAAATACAGACCAGAGGGGGAAAATCTCTACACATAAAAGAAGTAGGAGGTTCTAGAGAAGCAATAATAGATTCTCTCTACCCTATATTAGAAACATACCAAAATGATTTTATACTCATTGATGCCTTATCAAGTGATGGCTCTATCAACTATATTATGAAGAAAATGGATATCAAACCCGAAGAAAGAGGATTTCAAGGCACTGTAAAGATATTAAACATAAAGGACTTATTCAAAAAACTAGAACCATACTTTATAAGTATCCTAGGCAGAGAATATAATAAGTTTACTATAATTTTTGAACCTTTCTTATCTTTATCATATGAACAAGAGACGTTAGATATCCCTAAAGACGATGCCCCCGTTCTTATATTCGGTTCTGTAGAAAAGAAGATAGAGATACCAGAAACCCTGCATAAGCTAAAGAAAATCATAGATATAATATTCCCAATTCCCATAGTAGATTATGGATTAAACTACATATGACAAGAATAATCTTGGCAACCGCTAACAAAGATAAAGTAAGAGAATTTCAGAGGATATTAGATAAATATAATATAGAAATAGAGCCAGCTCCCTATAGTATAAAAGTAGTAGAAACAGGGAGAAACTTTATAGAAAATGCAATTATTAAAGCTAAAGCATATTATGAAGCATTTTCTATCCCAACCCTTTCTGATGATTCTGGACTGGAGATAGATATTCTTGGGAAAGCCCCTGGTATATTCTCAGCAGGATTTTCGGAAAGCGGAAACTACAAGGATAATATAAATAGAGTCATCAAACAGTTATCAGGAATCCCTCAAGAGAAGTTTACTGCTAGATTCATCTGTGCTGTCTGTTTTATAGATAAAAATGGTATTCTCTATATAGCTCAAGAAAGCTGTGAAGGATATATTATCAAAGAGATAAGAGGAGATAATGGCTTTGGATACGACCCTATATTCTACTACCCCAAGCTAGAGAAGACATTTGGAGAACTCGCTTCTGAGATAAAAGACAAAGTAAGTCATAGAGGAAAGGCTCTTAGGAAGCTTTTTGATAATCTTCCTTTGGGAGTGTAAAGTAAAAATGACTTCCCTTTCCTAGTTCACTCTCTACACCAACCTTACCACCGTGTGCCTCTACTATATGCTTTACTATAGAAAGTCCTAGTCCTACCCCTCCAAGGCTTGGATTTCTAGACTTATCCCCCCTGTAGAATCTCTCAAATACTCTTGGAAGGTCTTCTCTCGGAATTCCTATCCCTGTATCTGAGACAGATACCTTTACATACTTTCCTATGTCTTCCCATTTAACATCTATTCTTCCACCAGAAGGTGTATATTTTATGGCATTGTCTATAAGATTACTTACTACCTGATCTATATAATTTACATCTATATCTAACTTAGGGATATTCTCTCCTACATAGAGCGTAAGAGTTAACCCTTCTCTCATAGCCCTAGGTTGAAATCTTGAGACTATCCTTGTAATAAAACTAGAAAAGTCTGTAATGACAGGATTTAGGAATTCCTTATCTGATTCAAGTCTTGAAAGTAAAAGTAAATCGCTTACAAGCCTATTTAATCTATCTATCTCTTGGTTTATACTTTCCAGAAAATCTGTTCTAAGATTAACATCGTCTATTCCTCCCTCTAATAAAACTTCTACCATAGCCTTCATAGATGCAAGAGGGGTTTTAAGTTCATGAGATATATTACCAATAAAGTCTTGTCTTACTCTTTCAAGCCTCTTCCTTTCACTAATATCATAGAAGACGCTGATAGCACCCCTTATCTGTAACTTCTCATTAAATAACGGAGAGACCATTACATCTATTACTCTGTCATTCAAATGATGAAGAATAATCTCCTTGGAAATAACCTTCTCGCTTACTATACACTTTCTCATAATATCGTCCAAAGTATAGTTAGGAATAACTTCTATAAGAGGTCGCCCTGCCAGTTTACTTGAGGATTCTATACCCAGGAGATTTGCCCCAGATGGATTTATTTTGATTACATTATTATTTTTATCTACTACTATTACACCTTCCTGCATACTTTGAAATACTCTATTATGAAGTTTGTTCTCTTCTTTAAATCTACTAATATATGTATTAATCTCTTTTATACTCTCATCTATCTCCCTTATTCCAACAGGAGAAAGTTGACTTGAAGAAGAAAGTTCTTTTATATTAAATAAAATCCGAGATAGAAGGGTTTGTATCTTCTTTAAAATGTAATAATAAGAGATAACTACAAAAGCTAATATGCCTATCCCTATAAAATACTTATATGGAATAGGAGAAATTACAACCAAGAAGAATACTACATATAATATTAAGGCAGGTAAGAGAAAAGATAAACCAAGTCTTTTCAAGTTCTTAAGATATACCCTATCCCCCTTACTGTTTGAATATACTTAGGATTACTAGAGTCGTCTTCAAGTTTTTCCCTGAGCCATCGTATATGTACATCAACTGTTCTTTCATCCCCATAGAAATCGTCTCCCCACACATGGTTCAGAAGGTACTCCCTACTCATTACCCTTCCTTCATTCTCTGCTAAAGTAACTATTAAATCAAACTCTTTCGGTGAAAGTTCTACAGGTATCCCCTTTTTAGTAACAATTCTTCCCTTTATATCCACTACTATATCTCCAAAATCTATCCTTTCTATACTCTTTGGGATTACTGAGATCTTAGCACGCCTTAGGACTGCCTTTATCCTTGCTACGAGCTCTCTCATACTAAAAGGTTTCGAGATATAATCATCCGCCCCTAACTCCAAACCAACAACCCTATCCATATCCTCCCCTTTTGCTGTAAGCATTATAATAGGAACATTGTACGTTCGCCGTATTATACGGCAAACCTCCAGGCCACTTAATTTGGGGAGCATAATATCTAAGATTATAAGGTCTGGATTCTCCTTTTTTGCCTTTTCTAAGGCATCCTCCCCATCATAAGATACTACCACATCGAAACCCTCCTTATAAAGGGTATATTTTATAGAATCTACTATTGGCTTCTCATCATCTACTATCAGAATCTTTTCCGCCACCTTTATCCTTCTCCTTAGGAAGAGGGCTCTTCCTGTAATCAGTAGAATAGAAGCCTGTCCCTTTAAAGATTACTGTGGGTGGGAAAATAATTCTCTTAAGTGCTCCACCACATTTACTACATTGTAAAAGTGGCTTCTCATTTATCCCCTGATATACTTCAAGTTCTTTTCCACAACTTTCACATCTATATACGTAGAAGGGCATCTGCTATCACCTCCACCCTCTATATCTTAGGAATATTTTATCACGTAAATAGAAGAACTAACAAGTATCACCATATCTTATCAATAAGATACTTGTCTATTGACATTACAGCTCTTTTAGCTGTTCCCATAGCCTCTATAACTGTAGCTGCTCCGCTTACTATATCTCCTCCAGCAAAGACTCCAACCTTTGGAGTTTTACATGTCTCTAGGTCTATAATGATTTCTCCATTCTTTCCTACCTTCAATTCAGGAGTAGATTGAGAAATGATAGGATTAGGTCTATTACCTATTGCTATAATCACCGAGCCTACTTTTAAAGAGAAGAAAGTTCCCTTTTTAGGGACAGGACTCCTCCTTCCACTTGAATCTGGTTCACCAAGTTCCATCTCCTGACACTCTATACTATCTACCCAGCCATCCTTTCCATAGAATTCAACCGGAGCTGAAAGGAATATAAATTTAATCCCTTCTTCTTCAGCACGTTTTATCTCCTCTAACCTAGCAGGTAGCTCCTCTTTAGACCTTCTATAGAGGATAGTAACTTCTGAACCGAGGCGTCTTACCACCCTTGCTGCATCCATAGCCACGTTTCCCCCACCTATTACAGCTATATTCTTTCCTATCTTCACAGGGGTATCATACTCAGGGAAATGATGAGCACGCATAAGATTTATCCTCGCTAAAAACTCATTTGCCGAGTATACACCAAGGAGATTTTCTCCAGGAATATTGAGTAATATTGGAGCACCTGCACCTGATCCAAGGAAGACAGTATAAAAATCTCTCAAAAGCTCGTCTATAAGAATGGTCTTTCCTATTACTACGTTTGGAATAAACTCTACCCCTAATTGAGCTACATACTCAATTTCTCTTTTCAGTATATATTTTGGAAGTCTAAAATCTGGAATACCATAAGCTAAAACTCCCCCAGGAAGATGTAACGCCTCAAATAAAGACACAGAATGTCCAAGCTTTGATAATTCAGCACTTATTGTAAGTCCTGCAGGGCCTGAGCCAACAACAGCTATACGCTTACCTGTAGAAGGTCTTTTAGTTAAATCTTGAGGCTCATAAAGACTATGGTCAGCAACAAAGCGCTCTAGTCTTCCTATGGCTATAGGTTCACCTCTTTTAGCCAGGACACATTTTGCCTCACACTGGTCCTCTTGAGGACATACCCTACCAGTAATAGCTGGGAGACTATTCTTCTCTTTTATCTTCCTATTGGCTTCAGAATACTTTCTCTCCCTTATGAGTGCTATAAAAGCGGGGATATTTATACCTACAGGACAACCATCTATACAGGTAGGGTTTGCACATTGTAAGCACCGACTTGCTTCAAGTAATGCCTCTTCTTCACTATAACCGAGGGCAACCTCTTGAAAGTTAGTTATGCGTTCAGTTACATCTCTTTCTCTCATAGGGATTCTAGGTCTTAATGGCATAGATCTTCCTCCAGAAGCTTACAGGAAAATTTTTCTTCTTGACTATAGAACTTCTGACGCATCATAAGTTCATTAAAATTGACTTTATGCCCATCAAATTCTGGCCCATCTACACAGACAAATTTTGTTTCCCCACCAACCGTAACCCTGCATCCACCACACATACCTGTGCCATCAATCATTATAGGATTTAAACTTACATAAGTCTTTACATTATGGTCTTTGGTAAGATTTGCTACAGCCTTCATCATAATAGTAGGTCCAACAGCCAGTACCATATCTATATGTTCAGTCTTTAATATCTCTGTCAATGGTACTGTAACTAGTCCTTTTATTCCAAAAGATCCATCGTCAGTGGTAATATAAAGCTTATTGCTTATAGAGCCAAGTATATCGGTAAAGAATATTAGTTCTTTAGTCCTTGCTCCTATTATAGTAGTTATACTGTTATTAGCATCTTTTAATCCTTTAGCTATAGGGACAATCTCAGCAACACCTACCCCTCCAGCAACAAGGACAACATTTCCATAATATTCTATAGAAAACGGTCTCCCGTTCGGACCCATTATGGCAAATATATCTTCACCAATCTCTTTCCTTCCAAGAAGCTTTGTAGTCTTACCTACCTCTTGAAAGACTACAGTTATATAGCCTTTCTCTGGTTCAGACACTACTACAGTAAGAGGAATCCTCTCTCCCTTCTCGTGAACCATTATTATTATAAACTGTCCGGGCTTTATAGCTCGTGCAACTAAGGGAGCTTCAAAAGTCATTTTTACAACATTAGAAGCTAGCCTTATTTTATCTACTATACGATACATCTATCTACTCCTTTCTAAGTAAATATTATGATATAATATCACAAAATTGAAACTGGGGGAATAAAAAATATTATGAGCTTCGATTTCAGCAAGATTGCTTCACAATACACTAAATACAGGACAATTCATCCTAAAGTCCTAGAAGAGCTTTTAAATAGTGGGATTAGCACGGGCTCAAAAGTCTTAGAGGTTGGCTGTGGTACAGGAAACTATATAATTTCTATAGAATCTATTGTTGGCTGTCAATGTTTTGGGATTGATATTTCAAAAGAGATGTTAGAAAAAGCCAAAGAACGAACTAAAAAAGTCAAGTTTCTTCTTGGAAGAGCGGAAGAACTTGAATTTACAGAAAATTTCTTTGAGCTTGTATTTTCTGTAAATGTTATTCACCATATAACTGGTCGAAGAGAGTATTTTAGAGAAGCCTATAGAGTACTGAAACCTAGGGGCAAAATATGTACAGTTACAGATTCAGAGTGGATACTCCGTAATCGCCAACCTCTCACAGTATACTTTCCAGAAACACTAGAGGTAGACTTAAAGAGATATCCAAAAATAGAAGAACTCAAACAAATTATAACCCAAGTAGGATTTAAGGCCATAAGAGAAAAGATGGTGGAATATCCATATCTATTAGAAGATATCCAGGCCTATAAGAATAAGGTATTTTCCTCCTTAAATTTAATAAGTGAAGAAGCCTTTCAAAGAGGGATTAAGCGTATGGAAGAAGATTTAAAAAAAGAACCAATTCAATGTGTATCAAGATTCGCACTTCTATGGGGAGAAAAGATTGAGTAAAAGATCAAGAGCGGTATTATTTCTAATCTTTACTGCAATCTTATGGAGTTTAGGGGGAATGCTGATAAAGCTTGTGGATTGGAATCCAATAGCGATTGCTGGAGCAAGGAGCGCTATAGCCTCTCTATTAATATTTACATATATACGACATCCTAAAATTTCCTGGAATTCTGTTCAGATTTGGGGAGCGATATTATATGCAGGGACAGTTATATCCTTTGTAACAGCCAATAAACTTACAACTGCAGCTAATGCCATACTTTTACAGTATGGGGCTCCAGTATATGTAGCTATCCTAAGTGCACCTATTTTAGGAGAGAAAACAACAAGGGCTGATTGGGTAACAATATTTATAGTATTACTGGGTATGGGGATCTTCTTTCTTGATAAGCTCAAACCTGGAAATCTTCTTGGCAATATAATAGCTATATTAAGTGGAATAACATTTGCCCTTTTCATTATTTTTATGAGGAAACAGAAGGATGGCTCTCCTATAGATTCAGTCCTTTTGGGGAATATATTAACTGCTCTGATTGGACTGCCATTTATGTTTAAATCTATGCCAAGTAAGTTAAGCTGGATAGGATTAATCCTGCTAGGGACAGTCCAGTTAGGTCTATCATATATATTCTATTCTATAGCCATAAAAGAGGTAACAGCCCTAGAATCAATCCTTATTCCTATAATAGAGCCTGTCCTTAACCCAATATGGGTATTTCTTGTGATAGGAGAAACTCCAGGAAAGTACGCCTTGATAGGTGGGACTATAATACTAGCATCTGTGACTCTAAGATATACGATACCACCAATAAGAGGTAAAAGCTAGCTTCAAGGGACTCTCAAGTTTTCTGAGTAGAGCTTCTACTTCCCATAATTATAGAATTCTTTTAGAAATTCCACATAATTTTTTATGACATCTTTCATAATCTCTTCTCCTGTCTCTTTCGAAGCAACAGTTGGATCTCCATAAATACCTGTTTTGCTTTCCTGAATTCCCCAAGTAGACCAAAAGACCTTCATCCCTCCTACAAAATTATCTCCAGGATAAAATTTGGAATGATATCTCATAATATCTTCATTAGTAGCTAGTTCCATATGAACTAATTCTGGCTTTAGGTAGAGCATAAGGCTAGTTTCATATTCTCCTCCATGAATCGAGCCTCCTTGAACCGATTTCCTTACCTTTGGAACAATTTCTGAAGCCATAACTCCTACATCGGTTATAGCGATAAACACATCATACGCGTCAGCTATCTTCCTTGCTACTACTCTTAGGGCTTCTGCATTGTGCCCATGTCCATTTATGATTATAATTTTTCTAAAACCTATCTCAATAAGTGAACTACAGAGGTCAAAACACAAGTTCATAAAAGTATCTACAGAAATCCTACATGTTCCTGGCCATTTCATCATCTTCTTTTCTGAATATCCCGTCCATACTGTAGGCATAACAAGAATAGGAATTTCATTCTTTATTACTTCTGCTACTCTCTTACTCACTTCCTCTGCTATTATACAATCTGTATTAACAGGGAGGTGTTTTCCGTGTTCTTCAATAGTACCAACAGGAATTAAAACTAAAGTATTATCTTCTATAGCCTTTTGCAACTCAATCCAACTTTTCTCGGCAAAATATATGGACATAGTTCCTCCTCCTATAAAAGTTTGTTCTGGATCTCTAGATATTCCATATAGAGTTCATTATAGATCTCTATTTTTTTAATTTCAGGCTCTACAAGAGATGCTTTCTTTCTTATTAAAGGAATAATTTCCTTATAGTCTCTAAATATCTCCATAGATATTCCTGCTAGTAAAGAGGCACCTATAAGTGGCATATCAGGATAAGGAAATATATATAAAGGTTTTGCTAGCACATTAGCAAAGATTTCCCTTATAAGTTCCCCTTTCATACCTCCACCAAATAGAACTAAATCTTCTACTTTCCCGGTTAATTCCTCTATTACCTCTATATTTTTCTTTACCTGAAAAGCTAATCCTTCAATTACTGAACAGATGATATCAGATTTAGTGGTTGAAAGAGTAATTTCATAAAACATCCCAGGTAGTCCTTCCTTCCAATAAGGTGATGTAGCCCCAGCAAGATGAGGGAAAAAGAATAGCTTATTAAACTTATCTTTACTTTTTTTACCCTCTTCCATCATATCGTTAAAGGACTCAATTGAAAATATATCTTTAAGCCAATTAAGACTACTTCCTCCAGTACCAATTACTCCCTCTAGGATATACTGATGGGGAATTAAATAGGAAAAGCAAGGAATCCTCATAAGAGGATCTAGTATAGGGGAGCCTATAACTCTGCTTATAGCTATGGCTGTTCCAAAGGAAATCGAAACAGAAGAGTCTTCTTTAATAAGTCCTACTCCAAATATCCCACATTTTTGATCTTGTCCACCTAAGACTACTAATGTATCACTTTCTAGGTTCAATTCTTGAGTTATATCGTTTCTAATATATCCTATTAATTCTCCTCCCCATGAAAGACTAGGGAGTTTCTCTATAGGGATTCCAAAGGTCTCTAATAATTCTATACACCAATCCTGCCTTTCGATATCATAGAGGAGTGTTCCAGATGCCATAGAGTGATCAGTCACAGGGATTCCAGTAAATTTTGCTATTATGAAATCTTCTCCCATTAGAAATTTATAGGCTTTATCATAAATATCAGGTCTATTCTTTTTAAGCCATATAAGTTTAGGTAATACATAGGCAGGGCTTATTCTTTTTCCAGTCTTTTTAAATATATCTTCAGGAGATAAATTTCTTCTTATTATTTCCATCTCTTCTTTTGCTCTAGTATCAAGCCAACTTATAACATTGTGTATAGGGTTGAGATTTTTATCTACAGGGACAAATGATATCCCTTGAGAGGATATACCTAGTGCTTTTATCTCTTTTGGTCTTATTCCTGCATTTTTAATTACCTCTTTTATTAATGTTTTCACAAGATCCCACCAAAGAGTTGCATCCTGCTCTATCTCCCTGGAAGAGATTACTATAAGTGGATATTCTCTATAAGCTTCTTCTATAAGTGTAAGACTCTCTGGGTCAAAAATACCTACTTTACATCCGGTTGTGCCCAAATCAATCGCTAGAATTTTCATCTAGATTAAGCTCCATACAGTATATAACTCTCTTTACTTTAAAGCCCATTTTTTGATAAAGATGGAAAGCTTTCTTGTTATCCTCATAAACTGTTAAAGCTATTCCCTTTTTATTTAATTTTTTAGCAGTTTCTATAAGGTATTCCATCAAAATATGAGCTAGTTTCTTGTTTTGGTAATTATTACGAATATATATTCCAAGACTCGGTACCTCAGTATTCAAATCCCAAAGGAATCCATATCCAATGGCTAATTCTCTTTCTTCAGAGGGAATAGTCATGAGTACTCTAAGAACATTAGAATTCCCTACCTCTTCAATAAGCTTCTTAGCTGTTTCTTTGTCGAAAGAATGAGGATGGAAAAAATATCTATCTGCATCAGTAATAGCTGTAAAGAGCTCATAGAGGATCTCAAGGTCATTCTTAGATAAAGGCCTAATCTTAACTTTTCCTACAGGAGTTTCTCTTTCTATCACTATATTCATCTTAATCTCCCTCTTAATGTAACTATTTCATATGGTTTTATCTCAAAAGAAATCTCTTTATCTTTCAATCTGATAGGAGGTTCTTCCAGACGGTTACCTATAAAGTCTTCTGAGACTACCTCCTTAAAATTAAAATAAGTATGTAATCTTACTTCTCGTTTCTTCCCCACAGGCTCAAATAACCTTATAATTATATCTTCTCCCTTTCTATATATTGCTGAAACAACAATGTCTTCTGGTATAAGAGAGAGAAAACCATAATAGGGCGGAAGTGTTTTGTCTAATCCTCTTTGAGGATCAAGTACTACAGGATTGTTTCTCAGTTTAAGAGATGTTTTTACCGTTTCAGATTCGTCTATTTCGCCCCTACTTACTTTTATAGAATAAGAAAATTGATGTCTCCCTATTCCTTCTATAGAGGAGTTTACATGTTCCTCCCAAGTTCCTTGCGGTCTAATAATACTATTTATTAAAATATGTCCTAAGGTATTTGTTTTTTTGTCATATATGAAGTATCTATCACCATTAATACTCCAGAAAACAGTAGAATAATCCTTTCCTTTATGGATAACGAGACTCTTTGCAAAGAACATCCCTTCTCTCTGTCTATGTATATTATCATAACCTCTACCAGGTAACTTACCATAAGGCTCACTTTCAATAGCCTTTCTCTCTATACCAAATGGAATATCCCCTAATAATTCTCCTTGACTACCAAGAGGAATCATAGCTAATAAAAATCCATTTCCACCCTTCCAATCAACCTCAGTTAGAAATTCTATTCTATCCTCCTCATCAAATAGAATTATGTCTTGAACTACATTATGAACTCCTATATTACCCCATAATCTATAAACCCATCTTAAAGGTCCTTTCTCTATAACTTCATATTTATGCCACTGGGCATCACAACAACCCGTAATGGGTCCTACATGCAGTACTCCGCCTTCTATATCAACCCCATAATAACGAAGGTGATTCCAAGGGGTATTTTCAGAAGCTTTGTATGTATTCTTTGTCTTATTATCTATGATTTCAACAACTCTACCCGCTTCTAGTTTTATATCTAACCTTGGGGACCTCTCTAATCTATGACTCTCTTTAGACTCTTCTATCTTTATTATGTTGTATCCTAGAGGAGGAAGATCTATCCGAGTCAATACATCCCATTCCCATACTTTTTCTGGCCAGATATAACTCTTAAGAACTTGGAAAGGAATAATATTGTTATTGCCATCTTTTAGTCGGACCTTATCTATATTTGAGACTGGAAGAGTAATTTTTACTAAAGGATCATACTTAAAACTTAATGAATTGAATATTACTGCGGAACAATTCTCTGGGATATCTATATGGAACATTATATCTCTTAATGCCTTGTTTCTTGAATAAACTCCTTCAGATACAATTCTAGAAGCTAATGAGTAGATTTCTTGGAAATCTTCTTCGAAAAGCCACTGAGTAGCATGAGCAGAGGCGGTTAATAGGTCTTCCCATAAGCCTTGATAATTAGTACTCTCTCCAGTGAACATACTAGAGATAGTGTTCCACTTCTCTGCTTCCACAAGAGCACAATCTCCTTTATATCTCAGTGCCCACAAACCTTTCTCTCCATTCCATGCTGCATTATAGCAGACATCACATGGGTCTATAGTCCCTTTTACTATAGGCAACATCTCTTTGATATCTTCTAATGCTTTATAGAACTCTAAAGGAGTAGCAAAAATCATCGGAGTTTCTTCTCTCCTATTCCATTCTTCTACTATGCCAATAAGGTCTATTGGAAACTCTTCTTGTCCAGGATATGTTCTTAATGGAAGCATATCGTCCATTCCATGACTTACCCAGAGGAGTTTTGTTTTAGAAGTAGAAAGAATATACTCCAACTCTAACTCATACAGAGTAGAAAGAGTCTTTTCCCAATCCTTTTTATAATCTAACTTTGCCAATTCTTTTTGTCCTAAGCCAGCATAGCTACCTCTACTTACTAGGATCTCACTTCCATCTAGCCCTTCCCATATGAATTCGTTAGGGATTCCTTTCACTGTCATTACCTCGTGTGGTCTCCAGCATCTAAAATATTTATAGCCAGCTTTTCTTAAAACCTGAGGCATTTGAGGATGTCCAAGAGCTACATCTACCGCATCTGCATGAACAGAAAGATCAACATCAGGGAAAAGATTCTTGAAATATTTCCTCCCAATAATAAGATTCCTTATGAATGTCTCCTCTCCTACCATATTTGGTCTTACGTTAGCGTATCCTCCACAGATACCAATCTTACCTTCTTTAACAAATTCCTCAAGTCTTTCAATCTTTTCTGGATATTTTTCTAAGAATGGGGTTAATTCCATCTTATAATTATCCATATACCATCTAAATTGGGGATAATTTTCAAGAATCTCTAGAACAGAATTTATTATGCTGGCATATCTTTCTCTATGCCATTTTCTTGTATGAGTCCATGCCCAATCACAATGAGCGTATGGAATAATGAAAATCTTAGTATCTTTTAATGTTTTTCTGATTTCCTCTACACTGTTCATCTTAATAGTCTCCTTTCTATCCCCATAAATTCACACAGTTCTTCTAGATCTCTTACCCAATCTCCATATGCTATACAATAGTGTTGACTTGGGACATGTTCTAGAAATTCTTCTTCAGTAAAGTTTACTTTTATATTTAATGCAGGGAACCTACCCATACGAGGTTTAGTATTTATGCCTTCCCCCTTTACTATACTCATCTTATAACCTCCTATCCCTTCGTACAGCCTTATCATAGTAATTTCTCCTTCTTTAAGAACTCCAGAATTTATCAGCCCTTTAAATCCAGGATATCCAAGCTCTCTTATGGTAGGCTTATACTTAGAGAGCGAGAAGGGCATAAAACCACAGGAAGATAATAAAATCTTTCCATCCTCCCAATCTAGTATATCACCATAATATATGACTTGATTAGTAATTAGATGCATTATTACCGCACTTACAGTAGCCATTACATCCCCCTCACAGGTGGTGACTATTCCTGAATCTGCTAGAAGAGAGCATGGGATGCAAGCTACAGCTCCATACTCTTGAGATAATTCATACTGGCATTTCACGTTTATTGCATCTAAATAATACTCATTAGATAATTCTTTCAGGGCCTGATACATTCTAGCTACTTTCTCTAGCTTTTCCCCTGTAACATCCTGATATATATAGGCTTTTTCTTTTAACTCTTCTATAATCTCTTCTACATCTTTTATTCTTTCCATCCTGTTTATTAAAGTATAGGTATCAAAATGGACAACCTCTGGTCCTATAAGTCTTCTTAATAAGACATGATCGAATGTCCCAGGATACATCCCCATAGATGCATAACCTATAAGTCCTATCCTTACTCTCTTTAATGCCTTCATTGTATATGCTACTCTAGAAAAAATAATGACTCTTTCCAATGCTATTTTATCATCAGGGAATCCTACTATCCAGAAGTATTTATACCCCATTCTATCAAGAGTTGCTTTTAATACAGTCAATGCTACGTAAGAACCAGTAGAATCCTTTTCTCCTTTTTTAACGAAAGGAGTATCCTCCTCTCTTATAAATTGAGGAAACCCCCATAGAGCAAACGGAAGATGTTCAATCTCCCTTATAGCACTTATAGCGACAGGACATTCAATCCATGTACCTAAAAAGATTATTACCCCATCTAAGTCTTCCTTTACTAATTCTAAGGCTAAGTTCCTTGCTGTAATAGGGTCTACAATAGGTATATCTTTATAGCTAACATCTATTCCTACTTTTCTTAGATTTTCTACTGCCTTATCAGCCATCATTCTACCTACATCATTAGGATAATCCCTATGACCTATGTTTAGGAAACCCAATTTAGAAGACATAGACTTCCTCTACTTGATCTCCTTCAAAGCTTCTTCAACAGAGGCGTCATCATGGACAATTCTACAGATAGCCCTAGTTATTGCCACCGGATCCCTATATG
>Ga0315282_10009769_pt1 | contig 15203 bp, 10 predicted proteins | sample YL17G07_20_MG_FD_203693 | JGI IMG/M metagenome (GOLD analysis project Ga0315282, IMG submission 203693) | Sediment microbial communities from Yellowstone Lake, YNP, Wyoming, USA - YL17G07_20 | ecosystem: Environmental > Aquatic > Freshwater > Lake > Sediment | place: USA: Wyoming | collected... | reverse complement strand
TTTACCAACTCATCCGACACCTGCCAGATGTCACCGGCTCCTAGCGTGATGACCATGTCCCCCGGTTGAAGCATCTTGAGCAAATGGTCCACAATGTGACGCTTATTCTCCAAGAAGGTGACATCCTTGTGCCCATGCTCTCGGATCCCCTCGTAAAGGGCCTTGGTCTCCACTCCTTCGATTCGATCCTCACCGGCTGCATAGATCTCGGTAAGGATGAGAACGTCCGCGTCATTAAAAGCGGACAGAAATTCTTTAAAGAGGGCCTTCGTTCGGCTGTAGCGGTGAGGCTGGAAAACCACCACAATCCTCCTCTGCCAACCTGTCCTTGCAGCCTTCAGCGTAGCCATGATCTCTGCAGGATGGTGGCCGTAATCATCGACCACCGCAATCCCTCTTTTCTCGCTCTTGATCTGAAACCGCCTCTGGATGCCGCCGAAGTCCCGCAGTGCCTCCTGTACCACCTGGAAGGGAATGTCGAGCTCAAAGGCCGTAGCCACCGTAGCCAGAGCGTTATAAACATTATGGAGACCTGGCATACGAATGGACAAACGACCGATCTCCTGCCGATGGTGAAGAATGTCAAACGTGGTCGTCAGCCCCTCAAAGACAATTTCTTTGGCCTGAAAGTCAGCCTGGGTCGTCAGCCCGTAGGTGGTAAATCGCTTCTTTAATTTTGGGATCAAGCTCTGAATCTGGGCATGATCCAGACAGAGCACGGCCAGGCCGAAAAAGGGGATCTTGTCCAGGAAATTGAGAAAGGCCTCTTTGATCTCTTCGATCCCGGAGTAGTAATCAAGATGATCTTCATCAATATTCGTAACGACGGCAATGGTGGGCATGAGCTTGAGAAAAGAGCCATCACTCTCATCCGCCTCGGCCACCAGAAACTCACCTTGCCCCAGCCTTGCGTTGCTTCCCAGGCTGTTCAGCCTTCCGCCGATCACCACCGTCGGATCGAGCCCTCCGGCGGCAAGGACCGTTGCAATCAGGGAGGTCGTTGTCGTCTTTCCATGAGTTCCGGCAATGGCAATCCCAACCTTCATCCGCATCAACTCGGCCAGCATTTCAGCTCGTGGGATCACCGGGATGAGTCTTTGCTCAGCCACCTCCACTTCCGGGTTCCCCTTGCGAATGGCGGAGGACACGACCACGACATCGGTTTCCTTCACATTTTCCTTGCGGTGACCATAAGAGATGTCACACCCGAGAGAAGCCAGTCGTCGGGTCACCTCCGTCTCCTTGATGTCAGAGCCACTGACGTGATACCCGAGATTGAGCAGGACTTCAGCGATTCCGCTCATGCCAATCCCGCCGATACCCACAAAATGGATGTGTTGAATTCTCCCTCGACGATACATACCTCAACCTATCAAGTCTCATCTCTCGCAGAGTCCACAGAGGTCCGTAAGAATGTCTGTGCTCTGTTGTCTCTGTGAACTCTGTGAGAGATAAATCGTGTCCACGATTTCATCCACACGCTAATGCATAGCAATGGTCCACGATCTCCTGGGCCGCTCTCGGCCGGGCCATCTTCTGGATCGCGCCTTCCATCGTCCTGCGTTCCTCTGGATGGTTGACCATCTGGAGAATCGCGTGGGACAATGACGCTCCGCCCAACTCCTCATCCCGGATCATCCTTGCCGCTCCCATAGCAACCAACTCCTGAGCGTTTAGGAGTTGGTGCTGATGAGCCGCATGCGGATAGGGGACAAGAATCGCTGCTTTGCCACAGACAGCCAATTCTGCGATCGTGCTTGCCCCGGCCCGGCAGATCACCACATCCGAGGTTGCATAACAGGAACCCATATTTTCAAAGAAAGGTCTTACCAAGGCATCGAACCCCTTTTCCTGATAGCCTCGGGAGACGAAATCGAGATCGATCTTTCCGGTCTGGTGAATCACTCTGAGGGAAGACCTTATCCCTGCGAGAGCATCCAGGGCCTCTATCATGGCCCGGTTGATCTGGTGGGCTCCTGCACTTCCTCCAAAGATGAGAACCGTGAATCGTTCCCCCTCTTTGCCGGCCGCGCTGTCTGTCTTCTGCTCAGACACACAGGACATGAGGTTTTTTCGAATGGGCATTCCTGTCACAAACGTCTTTCTCTTTGGAAAGAAACGCCGGGTCTCTTCGAAAGAGACAAAGATCCGTTGACTGATCCACTTTAGCCATCGGTTGGTCATGCCTGGCACCATATTCTGCTCATGGATCGCTCTCTTGATTCTGAGCAGGAACGCAGCCACCACCGTGGGGCCCGAGGCATATCCTCCGACGCCGATGACCACCTGAGGTTTGGACTCTTTCAAGATCCGAAGGGCTTGCCCTATGGCTTTGGGAATCGCGCACACCCCTCGCATCGTCGCCACCAGAGACATCCCCTTGAGTGGCTTAGCCTCTATGGTCTTCAGCGGGAATTCCCCTTCGGGTAACACCCTGGCCTCAATGCCTCTCTCTGTGCCGATGAACAAAACTTCGTTCCCTCGATCCTTATCCATGAACGCTTCCGCTATGGCGATACCAGGAAAAAGATGGCCTCCTGTCCCGCCCCCGGCGATCACACACCGCATGGGATGACCCAATCCAAAATCCAAGATCCAGACTTCAAAATTCCTAATAGCTCCGTTTCTGCTCTATTTCCAAAACCTCTTATTTTGCATTTTTCTATTTGCATGGATCCTTGTTTACCTCCACTCCACATGGGAGGAAAGTTGAAGAAGGATTCCAACCGCGACGAGGCTTGTCACCAGCGATGTTCCTCCATAGCTGATGAAGGGAAGGGTAAGCCCCTTCGTGGGGAGCAGCCCTAAAACCACTCCCATGTTGATCACGACCTGAAGGGAAATCATGAGGGTAATCCCCATGGCCAAATAAGCTCCGAAGCGGTCTTCTATGGAGTAAGCGATATGAATCCCTCTCATCATGATGAGGAAGAAGAGCAGAAGGACCACCATCGCACCCACGAGCCCGAGTTCCTCCCCAACCAGAGAAAAAATAAAGTCCGTATGGGGCGCAGGAAGGAAGAAGAGCTTCTGTTTCCCTTCGCCCAATCCCACTCCAAAAAGGCCGCCGGAACCAAAGGAGAGGAAAGATTGAACAATCTGGAAACTGCTTCCGCTGGGGTCCTCCCAGGGTCGAATGAAACTGAGCAGTCTCCGATAACGATAGGCGGCACTGGTCAGGAAATAGTAGACGATCGGAACGGCGAGCAGACACGACCCCGCCAGATAGATGACCCTGGCCCCGCTGACAAAGAGGAGGAGAAATACCATGACCGTCAAGAACGTCGCTGCTCCAAAATCGGGTTCTTTCAGTACCAGAGCAATGACCCCACCGGAAAGCACGACCGTCGGAAGGAATCCGAACGAGAAACTCCGAATCTTTTCCTCCTTCTTGGTCAGAAAAAAGGCCAAGAAGATGACGAGACCCAGCTTGGCGAACTCCGAGGGCTGAAAGGAGAACCCCTGGATCTTGAGCCATCGCATCGATCCTCCTGCGCGATGGCCAATACCGGGGATGAGAACGGCGATCAGCAACAGGATACAGATTCCGAAAATGGGATAGGCCCACCGTTTCAATCTCCCGTAAGGGAAAAACATCATGAAGACCATCAGAAGAAACCCGACACCCGCATAAACGGCCTGTCTCTTCAAGAAGAAGTACGGATCCTGGAAACGGTCACCTGCGATAATGGCTGTCGTGCTGTAAACCATGACAATCCCAAAACCCACCAGGGCAAGGACCAGGGTCAATAGAATGTAGTCGTATTTCCCTTTCCTTCTCATGAAGAGTCTCCGATCCGTCTGACCGTTTCCTTGAAGATCTTGCCCCTCTCTTTGTAGTCCCTGAACATGTCATAACTGGAACAGGCGGGGGACAGAAGAACCACGTCCCCCATCTTAGCTGTTTGATGGGCCATGAGGACAGCCTCCTCGAGGGTCGACGCCATGACCGTATCCGTCAACACGCCAAGTTCTCGCGCCATCCGCTCCTTGGCCTCTCCGATCAGGATCAATTGTTTGACATGGTTTCGAACCAGATTTTTCAGAGGGCTGAGGTCTCCCTGTTTGTCCTTTCCTCCTGCAATCAACACCACAGGTTCGGAGAAACTCTGGAGTGATTTCACCACGGACCCAACGTTCGTCCCTTTAGAGTCGTTGTAGTAGCGAACTCCCTCGATCTCCCGTACGAATTCGAGACGATGCTCTAGCCCTTCAAACCGACCGAGCACCGCTTCAACCGCTCTCCGGGAACAACCAAAAACTCGCGCAGCCGTGAGGGCGGCCATCATATTTTCTACGTTGTGGATTCCTTTGAGACGCGCCTGGGTCAGAGGGTAGTCCTCCTCGGCCCCGTGGAGCCGGAGCGTCATCTGCTTCCCATCTGAGAAGGCCCCTTCGGCCAGCCTTTCGTTCAGGCTGAAAAAGATCTTTCTCGGCAAAATCTGTTTTGACAACATCACCACTGTTGGATCGTCTCGGTTAAGAACCGCGGTGTCTTCACTGATTTGATTGGCAAAGATTCTTTTCTTTGCATCCACGTAGTCTTGGACCTTCGCGTATCGGTCCAGATGATCCTCTGTCACGTTCAGGAGCACGGACATCCTGGGTCGAAACTCTTCGATCGCCTCAAGTTGAAAGCTTGAGATTTCAACCACGAGCACGTCCCAGGTCGTCTCCGCTTCGGCAAACAGGATGAGAGGTTCTCCCACGTTTCCCCCCACCCCCGCTCTCTTCCCGTCTTCTTTTAATATCTCGCCGATCAGGAGCGTCGTGGTGGTCTTGCCATTGGTCCCTGTCACCGCAATCATCGGAGCGTGAATGAAATGGGAGGCCAGTTCAATCTCGCTGATTATTCGTGCCCCCTTCTTCCGGGCCCTTTGAATCGGTTCAATGGCCAAATCCACTCCAGGACTCATCACGATCAGATCTTGCCTGAGAAAGGTTTCTTCCCGGTGGCCACCCCATTCCACGGGAATCGCGAGTTCCTCCATGGTTTGAGCCGCTTGCGTCATCTCACCTTTGGGTCTAATCTCTGTGGCGCTCACAATCGAGCCCTTTTGCTTTAAGAACCTCGCCGTCGCCAATCCGGTCTGAGCCAAGCCGACGACCAAAACCCTTCTTCCGTTCAAATCTATGTGCGCCATGCTTTTTCGCTATGCGCAAAGTGCTAAGCGCTTGGCGTTTCATCTCAGTTTCAGTGTGCTGATCGCCACGAGCCCCAAGATAATTCCAATAATCCAGAATCGGACGATGATCTTCGGCTCGGCCCAACCCTTCAATTCAAAATGGTGATGGATGGGTGCCATCCGAAACACCCTCTTCCCTCTCAACCGGTAAGAAATCACCTGGATCATGACCGAGAGAACCTCCATGACAAAGATGCCGCCCACGATGACGAGAAGAAATTCCTGCTTCGTGACCACGGCAATGGTCCCGAGCGCAGCGCCTAGAGCCAAGGAACCCACATCCCCCATAAAGACCTGAGCCGGATAGGTGTTGTACCAGAGAAACCCGAGACTCGAACCGACTAATGCTCCACACAGTATGGTGAGCTCCGCACTCCCTCTCACAAAGGGAATCTGCAGGTAGGCGGCAAAACGAAAATTTCCAACAAGATAACAGAAGAGCATGAACGTGGCGCTGGCAATCAGATAGGGTCCAATGGCCAATCCATCCAGTCCGTCCGTGAGATTGACTGCGTTTGCCGACCCCACGATGACCAGGGCAGAAAAAAGAATGTACCAGTTTCCCAGATCCGGCGTGATCTTCTTGAAGAAGGGAAAGATCAACCGCGAATCATGGTCAATCGTGCTGAACAGAATCAGGCTGGCCACCAAGCCCATGGCCATCTGAATGGGAAACTTGACTCGGGCTCTGATGCCGATACCGTTCTTGTCTCTGATCTTCTTGTAGTCATCCAGAAAACCCAAGACCCCAAACCCTAAGGTCGTCAGTAAAACCATCCAGATGTACCCGCTCGTTAAGTCAGACCAGAAGAGAGTCGGAATGACAACAGCCGCAAGAATGAGGCTTCCCCCCATGGTGGGGGTTCCGTTTTTCACCAGATGTCTCGGCGGAACATCTTCCCGAATGACCTGCTGGATCTGAAAGGTCCTCAATTTCTCAATCAGCCATGGCCCAACCACAAAACTGATCAGAAGAGCGGTCAGAATCGCATAGATCGTCCTGAACGTGATGTATCGAAAAACATTGAAGACGGAGTAGAGGGTGTGGAGAGGATAAAGAAGATGGTAAAACATGCGCTAGGCCCTCCCCTCTTGCAACCGCTCCGCGATCTTTTCCATGGCCATGCCTCTTGACCCTTTGATCAAAATCCAATCCCCTTCCCGGGCCACCTCGTTCAGTGCGAGAAGGGCCTCTGAGTGATCTTTCACACGTCTCACTCTCCCGGCCGGAAATCCGTGATGAACCGCCGACTCAACGACGAGCGCTCCTCTTTCTCCCAACATCATGAGAACATCGATCGGCAGTTCACTAATCTTTTCGCCAAGTTGCCGATGGGCCTCTTCAGAAAAACGCCCAAGTTCAAGCATATCTCCCAGCAGCGCAATGGCTCTGCCCTTCCCTTTCATCGCCACCAGCACCTCCAAGGCCAGGCCCATCGAAACGGGATTCGCATTGTAAGTGTCGTTGATCAGTGTTTTCCCTCCAGGCAGAGGAATCATCTCCATTCTCATCGCATAAGGTCGAAACTGCTCCAGGGCCGCCTTCACGTCTTTCAAATCGATTTTGAAAAGGGAGGCGACGGCCGCCGCCGACAAGGCATTCATGACGAAATGTCTGCCAAAGGCTGGAAGGACGACCTCGGTTTCTTCATCGCCTACGACCAGTCTGAAAGAAGTTCCCGCCCGTGTGAGCTCAACCTTCTTGGCTCCCACATCGGCTTGTTCTTCCACCCCAAAGGTGATCTTTTGACCAGGAAATTCCTTCGCCAGTTCCACGACCCTCGGATCATCTCGATTCACGACGATCGTGCCATCTCTCCTCACTCCTCGGAAGAGCTCTCCCTTCTCTTCCGTCAATCTCTCCAGGCTTCCCATGCCCTCCAGATGAACCATCTGGATATTGGTGATCAGTCCGATGTCAGGTTCGGCGATCTCCGTGAGCCGCCGAATCTCACCCAGTACATTCATTCCTAATTCAAGGACGACGACCTTTTGTTTTTCAGTCAGATTTAACAGGGTCAGCGGGAGACCGATCAGGTTGTTGAAGTTTCCTTTCGTTTTGAGTATGGGCAAGCGAGTTCCGAGACACCCGGCAACCATCTCCTTGGTGGTTGTTTTCCCATTGCTTCCAGTGATGGCCACGAGAGGTGTCCCATATCTCCGTCTCCTCGCGCGAGCCAGATCACCTAGAGCCTGAAGGCTATCCTTCACGGCAATGACCGTTTGGCTGCGATAGCCGTTCCAGCGGAAATCGCCAACCCGGGTTTCCTCGATCAGGACACCCGCGGCCCTTTTATCGAGAGCCTCCAAGACATAGGCATGGCCATCGAAGTGGATGCCTCTCAGGGCGATGAAAAGTTCCTTCTTCCTGATCGTCCTCGAATCCGTCGAGACTCCCTCAAAGAAGACTCCTCTCTTTCCTTGAACGAGCCTGCCTTCGGTTGCCTTCAAAATCTCCTCGACAGAAAGACTCACGCTTCCTCCAGCGCCTTTCTAGCTTCGACCCGGTCATCGAAAGGAAACTTCTTTTTACCGAGGATCTGGTAATCCTCATGGCCTTTCCCTGCGATCAGAACCGTATCCGAGGGCTGAGCCAATCGTATTGCGGTTCGAATAGCTTCTCTCCGATTGGCGATGGAGAGATATCCCTTGGCTGACCGCCAGCGGTTGATCTCATCAGGCCGCCATTTTTTCAGATTCAGTGTGCGAAGGCCTTTTTCAACCTCCTCCATAATGGCCACGGGATCCTCTGTGCGCGGATTGTCCGACGTCAGAATGCAGAGGTCACTGTACCTTCCGGCCACCTCGCCCATCAAGGGTCGTTTTGTTCGATCGCGATCGCCGCCGCATCCGAAGACGGTGATGACCTTCCCGATCGCGGAAGAACCTCGAAAGGCATCAGAAAGCACACTTCGTAACCCCAAGAGAACCTGCTCCAGGGCATCCTTCTTGTGGGCATAATCCACAATGACGTTGATCCCTTTTTGATTTTCGACCTTATCGAACCTTCCCGCAACCCGTTTTACCGCTTCGATGCCCTCTTTCAGCACCGGGTTGGGGAGGTTCATGGCCACCCCGGCAGAAACTGCAGCGAGGATGTTGTACAGATTGTATCCGCCGATCAGCTCGGAATGAACATCAAATTCGCCCTGAGGTGTTCGCATGCGGCATGTAAGACCCTGGAAGGTCGATTCTATCAGGTGTGCACTCACTTCCCCGGGGGATTTCAAACCGTAGCGGACGACAGGAACGTTACAACCTCTCACGATGGCTTCTCCCTTAGGATCGTCCCCATTCGTTATGGCAAACCGCTTAGGCTTCGGGCTCGTCGCCAGATAATGGGCAAAAAGTTTTTTCTTGCTTTGAAAGTAATGTTCAAGGGTCTGATGGTAGTCGAGATGATCCGAAGCAAAATTCGTAAACACGGCAAGATCAAATTGACACCCGAGCACTCGATCCAAATCGAGGCCATGAGAGGAGACTTCCATGATCACGTGTGAGACACCGTTCTCTGCCATCTCCGAGAACATCCTTTGAAGGTCCAGGGACTCGGGAGTGGTGTTCACAGCTTGAATCACCGTTTCTCCATAACGGTAATTGATCGTGCCAACGACCCCGACGCGAAACCCAGCCTTCTTCAAGATGGACTCCAGAAGAAATGTGGTCGTTGTTTTTCCATTCGTTCCAGTCACACCGATCAGTGTCATTTTCGACGAAGGGTGGCCATAGAAGTTTGTCGCCATCTGTGCCAGCGCTTGACGGCTGTGGTCGACCCAGACGAACGTCGCCCAGTGAGACTCTGAGAGCCCCTCCATCCTCTCCACAACCACGGTCTCTGCGCCGCGCTTGAGGGCATCAGAGATGAATCGGTGGCCATCCACTTCTTGTCCGCGAAGAGCGACAAAAAGAAATCCGGGTTTGACATGACCCGAGTGATACGCAATGCCTTCGATCTCTCTTTGCGTCTCGCCGATCACTTCTCTGATCTCAACCCCTTCCAACAGCGTGTTCAGTTTCATGCATCGATCATCAGGACGGGGACTGGAACTTGAGATAACACAGGTCCCCTTTCTCGATAATGACTCCTGCCCTCGGAGCCTGTTCGACCAATCGTCCTGTCCCCGCAACCTTAATGATGAGACCTTTCCCTTCAATCCGACTGAGGGCCACACGCATGGGCATTCCGGCGAGGTCCGGCATGACTTCTCTCCCGGTCCCTTTCCTGACTTGGAGATCTTCCACGAATGAGTGGGTTCCTGCCTGCTCGAGCTCCATTGAAAGGTCGGTCTCGTTCTTCACGATGACGGTCCCCTTCGGATGAGCATGAAGATAGGGCAGAACATCTTCCATAATGGCTTTAAATACCGGTGCAGCAACCACTCCCCCGTAGTTCGTTCCCTGGGGCTCATCGATGATCACCAAAAGGACCATCCTCGGATCCTGCACAGGCGCAAATCCCATGAAGCCACTGACGTACCGATCCTCTGCATAGCCTCCCAATTGACCATCCACCTTTTGAGCGGTTCCTGTCTTTCCCGCCACCTCATATCCGGCAGGTATCGCTCCCTCTCCCGTGCCTCCCTTCTCAGTGGTCCCTTTGAGCAAGGCGGTCACTTGTCTTGCGACCTCTTCGGAAACCACTTTTCTTACCATCTCAGGTTGGGAGACTTGAAGGGTTTCCCCTTTTTCGTTCGTCACTCGTTCGACGATGAGAGGCTTCATCAGGGATCCACCATTGGCAATCGCTGATAAGGCTGTAACGAGCTGAATCCCCGTGACGGAAATCCCTTGACCAAAGGAGATGGTGTCCACAGCCACAGGGGCCCAGTATCTCGGATGGTGCACGATGCCTCGGCTCTCCCCGGGCAAACTGATCTTCGTTTTTTCTCCAAATCCGAAAGCGGTGACATACTTGAATAGGCGGTCTCTCCCCAGCTTCTCCCCCACCTTGGAGGCTCCGATATTGCTCGAAACCTTGATGATCTGCCGAAAGGTGAGCCATCCATGTTTGTGGACATCGTGGACCGTTCGGTCGTAGATCTTGTAAGAACCGTTTTCGCAATAAAAGGCGTCTGAGGGCTTCACCATTTGTCCGTCGATCGCTGCCGCCGCCAAAAAAACCTTGAACAGAGAACCCGGTTCGAAAGGATCGGAAATGGCTCGGTTCCGCCAGACCCCTGAGCCATATTGGAGAAACTGGTTGGGATTGAAGAAGGGATAGGTGGCGATGGCCAGAATCTTGCCGGTGGAGGGTTCCATGGCAATCGCCATCCCTCCCTTGGCCCCCCATTGTTGAACGGCACGACCTAACTCAGTCTCGACCACATGCTGGATCTGTTTGTCAATAGTGAGGATCACATTCTGATAATGGTCCTCCTGTTTCGAAGGGAGGGGCTCGTCCATCGCTATCCCCCTACCCAGGGCATCCCGGTTCATCTTCCAGACTTCCCCCTTGCCATTGAGCGAGGTGTCGTACTGGAACTCGATGCCTTCCAGGCCCCTTGAATCAAGGCCGACGAAGCCAACCACGTGTGCGGCCATTTGGGCGTTTGGATAAAACCGCTTATTCTCTTTCATGAGGTAGATTCCAGGAAGACGAAGTGCCTTAATCTGCTCCGACTCTCTAAGAGAAATCTTTCTCTGGACCCATTCAAAGGAACTCCCGCTCTTCAATCTCCGCCTGACCTCTTCCCGATCCATCTGGAGGATCGAGGTAAGTCCACTCACGGTTTTTCCCAGATCCACGATCTTTCGTGGGTCTGCATAGACCGAATCGACTTCGATGCTCACCGCCAGCTCGTTGCCTTGCCGGTCGTAGATCGTTCCTCGCTTGGGAACCAGAGGAATCTGTACATGCTGTTGTTGCGAAGCCAGCTTGTAGAGCTCCTCCTTCTGGAGAACTTGGAGTTGAAACATCCTCGCCCCCACGAGGATGAACCCGAGAAAGAGCACACAGGCGATGATGAACATTCGGAGTTTGAGCCAGTTGATCGACTTCTTTTTCATCGAATCACAACCACCTGGTCCGGTTTGGGTTTAGACATCCCCAGCTCCTCAACGGCTACCTTTTCAATCCGTGCATAGGACTTAAGCGTAGCCACTTCGAGCGTGAGTCTCTTGTTCATTTCAGCGAGTGATCGTCCTTCCTTTAAGGCCTTGGAGATTTCATATCCCAGTTGGATCACCTGGATTCTAGACCACACAAAAAAGAGGGCGCTCAGGATGAAGAAGAGCAAGGGGAGCATGAAGAGGAGGAGGTTTCTCTTTCGGAAGTTTCGTTTTTTCTTCCCCTTCGGTTGCTGATCCATCCAAAGCACTCGATGGGCAGCCTTGTTCGTCGCTTTCGCCATCTTTTCCTCACACCCGCTCCGCACACCTCATCTTTGCGCTGCGAGAGCGGGGATTTCTCTTTCGTTCGTCTTCGGAGGGTGTGATTGGCTTCTTGGTCATCACGCGGAGCACGGCTCCAGATTCTCCTTTCCCCTCTCTTCCCTTTCCCAGATTCCGGAAGGCTTCCTTCACCATCCGATCTTCTAACGAGTGAAACGAGATCACACACATCCGCCCCCCTCGTTTCAACAGCGTCCATCCCGTCTCTAACATCTCTCTCAAGTTCTCTAACTCACGATTGGTGGTGATGCGAAGAGCCTGGAAGGTCTTGGTGGCTGGATCAATTCGTCTGGAATGAAACCGTGAAGGGATCGCCCGAGCAACGATCCTTCGGAGCACGGCGGTGGTTCGTATGGGCATCTTCCGTCTCTCCTCGACGATCGCTCTCGCTATTTTCCTTGCCCATCGCTCCTCACCGTATTCCCAGAGGAGCTTGGACAACTCCTCCTGGGAGAGACGATTCACCCAATCTGCTGCCGTGTCCTCGAGACGCTGATCCATGCGCATATCCAAAGGGCCATCACTCCTCAAGCTAAAACCCCGCTGAGCATCCTCCAATTGAATGGAAGAGAGACCGAGGTCAACCAGAATTCCATCCACACCCTCCATCCTCAATGACCGCAGGACCTCGGGCAGGTAGACAAAATTCTGTCGGACGAATTTTACCCGATCTCCAAAAGGTCTCAAGGTTTCCCTGGCCACACGGATGGCCTCTTCATCCCATTCCATCCCAATCACCATTCCGTCAGGCTCTGTCCGCCTCAAGATCTCCAACGCGTGTCCCCCTCCGCCCAACGTCGCATCGACAAAGGTTTGGTGAGGGCTACATCTCAGAAGTGAAACTACCTCCTCCACGAGAACAGGGATGTGTCGAAAATCCATCGACTGATAGCCCGCTCCCCTAGAGACCGAGCTCGGCTAGGGTGTTTCTGATTTTGTCAAAATCTTCTTCAGCCTTTCGGGCCTCTTCCAGCCAGCGCTCCTTGGCAAAGATTTCGATTCGCTTCCCCTCACCCACAAGCACAACATCCTTTTGCAGTTTTGCATAATCCCTGAGTGTCTGAGGAATGAGAAGTCTCCCCTGTTTGTCAATGACACAATCGACGGCACTGGAATAGAAGAATCTGAAGAAGGCGCTTGTTTCCTTGCTGATGAGAGAGAAAGAACCGGCCTTTTGCTCTAAGGCGGTCCATTCATCCGCAGGGAAGGCGATAAGGCAGTGATCAAAATTGGTGATGACTAATTGTTCATTATATCGAGTGGTGAGGGTCTCTCTGAATCTTGCAGGGATACTGATGCGGCCTTTGCTGTCAATGGTATGTTCGTATCTACCACGAAACACGGGTTCCACCCCCTATCTGAACCAGTTCATACCACCCTATCCCACTTTTTCCCACTTGGCAATATATTTATAATAAGAAGCCCAGCTTTGTCAAGTAAATTTTATAGTCAATTCAAAATACTTCCCTCGTTTTGCCATCGACTCCACATATATGGTTCAGGGAAAATAAAGATGCTATATCTTGGGGTTCTCCCACAGGTTATCCACAATAATTTGTTCTCCCTGCCAATAATTGCAGCAGACACTGACGATGGGCTGCAAAGGGAGGTGATGGCAGAAGAACGGATCGGGATGTACGTGCAAAGGGCAAGTTGCCAAACCCGAGCCGATTCAATTTGACACGGTCCCTCATCCTGTCTAAAATGCCATTGATAGGAACACATCTCTCATAAGAAGGAAGAAACCATGATTTCGGAAGCCATCAGAAAGAAGGTCGAAAAACTCCGAGAGGAGATTGAGTACCATAACTACCGCTACTACGTCCTCGATCAGCCGGAGATAAGCGATGCAGAATACGACCGTCTCATGAGGGAATTGGACAAATTCGAGAACCAGTACCCTGAGCTTCAGTCGCCTAACTCCCCTACCCAGAGGGTTGGAGCCTCTCCATTGGCTTCTTTTGAAATCGTCAAACATACGATCCCGATGCTCAGTCTTGCCAACGCCTTTGAGGAATCAGAGGCTCGTGACTTCGACAAACGGGTTAAGAAATTCCTGGCGACCTCAGCGGACGTGGTTTACATAGCAGAGCCGAAGCTCGATGGTCTGGCCGTTGAACTCGTGTATGAACGGGGCCAGTTCGTGGTAGGTTCGACGCGGGGCGACGGGATCAATGGGGAGAACATCACGCAGAATCTGCGAACCCTCCGGACCATTCCGCTTCAACTCATTCGAAAAAGCGTCTCGATCCCCGATCGCTTGGAGGTCCGGGGTGAAGTCATCATGCAGATGAGCAAGTTCAAAGCCCTGAATCGGAAGCGCGAGGAGCAGGAGGAACCTCTCTTTGCCAACCCGCGAAATGCCGCAGCGGGGTCGGTTCGACAACTCGATCCCAAGATCACAGCAGAGCGGCCTCTTGAGATCTACTGCTACGGCCTGGGGGAAGTTCGAGGCTGGACGTTTAAGACTCATTGGGAGGTCCTACAAACATTGCCCAAGTGGGGTCTGAGAACCAATCCTCATGTTCGACGATGTCGAAACATCGATGAGGTTCTTGAGTATTACCACCACATGAGCGAGAAACGCGAATCACTCCCCTATGAGATTGACGGAATGGTCATCAAGGTTGATGGTCTCGATCTGCAAATCACCTTAGGAGAAATTTCACGAAGCCCCCGATGGGCTTTAGCCTTCAAGTTCCAACCCAAACAGGAAACCACAAAGATCCTCGACATCATCGTCCAGGTAGGAAGGACAGGAGCTCTCACGCCGGTGGCCGTTATGAATCCGGTCAAGGTGGGGGGGGTGGAGGTGAGCAGAGCCACGCTTCACAATCAGGATGAGGTCGACAAGAAGGACGTAAGAATCGGGGATACCGTGATCATCCAGAGGGCTGGGGATGTAATTCCAGAAGTGGTGGAGGTGATCAAATCCCAGCGAACGGGTCAAGAGAAATCGTTCAAAATGCCAACCCAGTGTCCGGTGTGTGGGGCTGAAGTGATCAGAGAGGAAGCAATCTACCGATGCATTGGCTTAGACTGCCCGGCCCAACTCAAAGGAAGGATCCGTCACTTTGCCTCCAAACGCGCCATGGACATTGATGGCCTCGGTGTCAAGTTGATTGACCAGCTCGTCGATCAGGAGTTGGTAAAAGACGTGGCAGACCTCTACGATGTCAAAAAAGAGGACCTCGTGGCTCTCGAGCGGATGGCCGACAAATCCGCCCAAAACATCATCGATGCGATTGCGGGAAGCAAGGAGAAACCTCTTGCCAAGTTCCTCTATGCCCTAGGAATCCGCCACGTGGGCGAACATATTTCAGACGTGTTAGGCCAGCGTTTTTCCCGTCTCGGAGATTTCTTTCATCTCTCCGAAGATGAGCTCATGGAGGTGGAAGAGGTGGGCCCAGAGGTCGCAACAAGCGTGGTTCAGTTCTTCAGGGACAAGAAGAACCGGGAGTCCATCGACCGATTGAAAAGAGCAGGAGTCAAAGTGATCGAACCTCGCGTAAAGGAGCGAGGAAAGTTGGCCGGAAAGGTTTTCGTTTTTACCGGAACTCTGAAAGACTATGGAAGAGACGAAGCTCGAAGTCTCGTGGAGGCTCGTGGAGGAAAAACCGCTCCCAG
>Ga0315282_10009768_pt1 | contig 15203 bp, 14 predicted proteins | sample YL17G07_20_MG_FD_203693 | JGI IMG/M metagenome (GOLD analysis project Ga0315282, IMG submission 203693) | Sediment microbial communities from Yellowstone Lake, YNP, Wyoming, USA - YL17G07_20 | ecosystem: Environmental > Aquatic > Freshwater > Lake > Sediment | place: USA: Wyoming | collected... | reverse complement strand
CAAGGATATGAAAAGCGCAATCAAAAGAGTAGAGCAGGAATTTGCCCCCTCTCCCAAAGAATACCGCATTGCCATTTTTAGCCACCTCATAAATGACAGACTGTAACCGATCGAGATAGATTTTTGGCTTTTCGCTAAAAAATCTTTCAAGTAAAGCTGGGGCCTTTTCATCTAATGATTTACTTCAGCCTCCCTTCCACTGCCTTCCAATTGATATTCTTGAAAAAAGCCTCGATGTAATCCGCTCTCTTCAATCCATAATCGATCATAAAGGCATGCTCAAAGACATCCAATACCAGAATGGGTGTACAACCAGAAGGATGTCCCACATCATGTTCATTGATCCAGAAGTTGATCAGCCTTCCCGTAAGGTTATCCTGATATAAAATGGTCCAACCAATCCCTCGCATCGCCCCTGTTGCCCTAAACTCCTTTTCCCAAGATTCATAACTTCCAAAATCTTCAGCCATTTTCTTGAACAAATTGCCTGTTTTATCTAAACCTCTTTTTCCACCTAAGTTTTCAAAGTAATACTCATGAAGCCTCATCCCATTGAATTCCCACCCAAACCTTCTCTTCAATTCAGCATTTTCAGGGGAGCCTACCTTTCCTTCCTTGAGCATCTGCCCAAGGGTTTCCAATATTTTATTGGTATTGGTAACATATCCCTGGTAGAGGGTGAAGTGGTTTTTTAGAAGGGTTTCACTGAACCCTTCCATGCCTAAAAGTCGACTGTAATCTTTGGCAGTGTAAGTCATCTTTTCCTCCTTTCTAATCTGACTAAAAGAGATTTTTGGTTGATTGGATAAAAATGACGCCAATCCAATACCTGATAGGGTTAAAAACAGGCGCCGATTAAGAGCGAATATTTTCATGCTCCTCTTCTCCTACAAGTTCACTTCTCCAAAATTTGACGATCTTCTACGCCCGCAAATACCATCACCTCCTATTCCACTCCAACCTGAACATAGCCTGCATAACCGGTCTGATCATCGAGAGTAACTCTTACTGAACCCTCATGACAAAATTTTGGGTGCCAAAGGGGTTGGAAACCAATTCTGCACCAGAGAGATCCTCAATCCAGGCATTGTCCGTAAACAGTTTATATTCGTGTCGGCCAGGATGTAATTCTTTTTTCAAAGAGCTAAAGTGTTATCAATTTTTTTATATGTGAAATGGCGTAAAAAGTAAATCAGGTGAATTCTGTATTTTATGGAGGAGAATAATGTATTTTTAATTAAAGTCCTCTCTTCCCTCGTTGGGTAACTATCTGTTCCGAGCTGCCTGCCCTGCCTACCAGCAGGCAGGAAGGGGGTAGGGAATTATCGATCTGATAAAATGGATTCGACCAATGTCAAAATATTCTCTTTGGAGGCTGAACCTTTTGTAAGGAAATAATTGGCATTGTATTGGTATGCAGCTTCTCGATATTCTGGAATATCATAAGCTGTAAGAATGATGATGATGATATTGGGATATTGGGCTTTTATTTTTTTGGTTAACTCAAGGCCACTTTCGCCAGGTAATTTGATGTCCATAAAGATGAGATCAGGAGGGTGGGTTGTAATCTTTTGTAAAGCCTCTTCCCCATCCACTGCCTCTAAAATTTCCATCTTGGGGAATCGAGAAAGCAAGGACTCTTTGAGTAATTGCCGAAAAAAGACGCTGTCTTCAACGATCAATGTTTTGAACATGCCGATTTTACCTCCTGCTTTTTTCTACTTTACTTAGAGTTACCAAAATGGTAAATAGGGTGTGAACTGTATTTAGTGGGGAATACCACTGTATTTTTAGGATAAAGGGTTTGGGAGGGAACAGTCATGAACTCGAAGTATCGAATCGTTATCGCTGAAGACCACACGATACTTAGGGAGGGATTGCGGTCACTGCTATCTTCGAGCCCGGAATTTGAGATTGTGGGCGAGGCAGAAGACGGACGGGAAGCTATTCGATGTGTTGAAAAATTAAAACCCGACCTTATCTTAACGGACCTCTCTATGCCGAGGATGAATGGGATGGATGCCATCAGAGAGATTAAGAGACAATCTCCAAAGACAAAAGTCCTGGTTTTGACAGTTCACAAGACCGAGGAATACATTCTGGCTACTCTCAAGGCCGGCGCCGAGGGGTATGTTTTGAAGGATGCAACCCATGCCGAATTGATGACAGCCGTCAAGAATGTTTTAGGCGGAAAGCATTATATCAGCCCTGGAATTTCAGAGAAGGTGATAGAGGGATATTTGGAAGGGAGAAAAACCTTAAAAACCCGCACATCCTGGGAGACCCTTACCCAGCGTGAGAGAGAGATCCTGAAGTTGATTGCCGAAGGGTATAAGAACAAAGAAATTGCTGATTACCTCTGTATCAGTGTAAAGACCGTGGAGAAACATCGTTCCAACCTGATGGAAAAATTGAACCTTCATAATGTTCAAGCCTTAACTGCCTTTGCAATAGAAAAAGGCTTGGTTTCACGTGAGTGAAACCAATTTCAAATTTCAAATTGCAGATTTCAAATTGAATAAAGATCAACTTCCGGCTTGAAATTGCAAATTTCAGATTGGACTAAGATGTTGTTTTCGCTTTGCCTTTCGCTGTGTTGAGACTGGAAATAAAGATAGCCAAAAGTTCTTTTGCTTCATTCGTTATCCCTGTGAGGAAGGCTGCATCCATAATTTTATTTTCGGCCGATATTTCCAGCCAATAGAGTGATTCGTCTGTTTCCTCCGATACTATTCCAAGTTTTGCAACGAAATCTGCTTTTGATCGTGCTCGACAAGCAGAACGGCAGTTTGTCCCCACAGAAGTTCCTGCCCGAAAGAATTGAGTCCCGATTAACTGGCCCTCCCGGGAGGTAGGAAGCTGCCTGCAGAGACTGATTACCCGTTTTGCAAATTCTTTCGTCCGCATTTTCATTTGTTCTTGATTCATTTCCCCCCCCATCTTGTTCAATATGCAATTTGAAATCTGAAATTTAATTGTTGTTTTCCAGGATTTTCAATTTGAAATTTGAAATTTGAAATTTAGATGGTCCAGCTCGCCCGGATAAGCGTTCCCTTTCCTACCGTTGATTCGATAAAGAACATTCCGCCGGAGAGTTCAGCCCTTTCCCTCATGCCGGTAAGACCCAATCCTCGCTTGGAGCTATCCACAGCCAGTGCTTCTCTCGGATCAAAGCCTTCTCCATTATCCTGAATCGTCAATTCGATTGAGTTGTTGATTTTCTTCAGCGTGAGATGAACGAGGTCTGCTTTGCTATGTTTTGCAATATTGTTCAGGGCTTCTTGGGAGATACGATAGAGGACTGTTTTCAAAGCATCAGGGACTTCAGACTCCTGTATATCAATTTTCTTTTCGATAGATATGGTCGTGTAAGTTTTTTGAAATTCCCGAGAGAACCAGGAAAGGGTGGCTTGAACACCCAGATCATCCAGAATGGAGGGTCGCAAATCCATCTGAATTCTTCGGGCTTCTTCAATGCTCTCTTGTATGATGGGGATGATGTCCTCCAGAGGTTTAATGATTGTTTTTGCTTTGCCTTTGTCCATTTGTTGGAGTGTATTCTCCACCCTGAATTTGATAGCGGTTAAGGATTGCCCAAGACTATCATGGATTTCACGGGAGATTCGTTTCCTTTCATTCTCCTGGACCGTAAGAAGCTGGGAGGAGAGATGGCGGAGTCGATTCTCGGATTCCCTTAGTTCCTCTTCTAAGTTGAACCGGTTAACTGCTTCTCCAATAAGAGGTGCTATTGACTCAATAAATTCCAAAGCCTTAAAAAAGACTTTGCCTTCCATTTCATCTGCCAGATGAATAGCCCCAAGGATCTTCTCCATATAGCGGACGGGGATGATGGCCACCGAAAGAAACCCGTTTTGCACACAGACACCCCTGTATCTTGATTTCTCCCCTTCGGAGAGTCCACTGATGAATTTAATGGTGTTGCCACAGCAGAAAGATCCCCCAGGCGTCACAACAGGGGCGTCCTGTGGGTCAAGCTCTCCAGTAACGACCCGAATGCAGGCACATTGGCCATTTTTAATGGAGAGGAAGTTCTCCGATTCCCAGAATTCCCGACTGAAGCCTAAATAGGACTCATAGGGGATATTTCCCTGTTCATCCAATACCCTAACACCTACACAGCGACAGTCGCTCCAGCCCTGAATGAGATCTACTACTTTTTCCAGATATTCCCTCCGCGAAAACTTTCTGACAAAAGTATTCAGCAGAGCGTTGGTGGCCTGTATCCGATTTTGTATCTCTTTACGCTCAGTAATGTCCCGCGCAGCAGCAAAGACGCCCGCCATCTTCCCAGCCTCGTCCTTAAAGACCGTAGCATTGTATAATACATCTGTCAGGCGACCTGATGTGTGACGAATGGTAAGGGGATAATCTCTGACAAATCCTTTCAAGAACACTTGCTCGTACCCCTCTCTGGCCTTCTCGGGTTCAGTAAAATAATCCGAGAAATCAGTCCCAATGAGTTGCTCACGGGAAACACCGGTGACAAGTTCTGTGGCACTGTTCACGTCCATCACCTGCCCGTCCGCACTAATGGTAACAAGAGGGTCAAGGCTTGCTTCAATAAGACTCCGGGCATATAAAGAGGCAGCCTTCAATGCCTCCTCTGCCCGCTTACGCTTGGTTACGTTCACCAGGCTCAGAACAACACCACCTACACTGCCATCGGCTTTTTTAACAGTATGGAGGCTCCAGTCCCAATAGGTGACTCCTCGTTCAGGATGCTCTGCATAACCAAAGGGCTTTTCATAAACGAAGTAAGGCTCGCCTGTCTCAACAACCTTTCGGAAGATGGCCTCGTTCTCCTCATCGGGATATAGATCAAAGTGGTTCTTACCCATAAAGAACTCTGGAGCCCTTTCATCCGCCTCGGCATAAGCGCGGTTTACCCTGATGAAGTTGAAGTCCTTATCCATATAAGCGATCATGAGGTCGATACTGGAAAAAACTCTCTCCAGAAGTTCATTGGTTCTTATTAGTTCTGCGGTTCTTTCTTGAATTCGGATTTCTAACTCATCGTAGACTTTTCGCAGGGCCTCCTCAGCCTTCCTGCGCTTGGTGATATCCTGAACCTGAACTAAATAACCGCTCTGCTTTTCTTTCTCTCTCGGGCCCAAAGAGGTAATCACAACATCAAGATAAATAGCTTCAGATTTTGTTGTCTTATACAATTTATGTTCCCTGACTTTTTCAAAATTGAAGGGAGCTTCATATCTAACATTTTCACCCTTCTTCAACCTCTCTTTCACTTCATCTGACAGATTGGGGTCGTCAAAGAGTTTGAACCCTTTCACCTCTTCCGCATCAGATACACCAAACATCTCAAGGCAGGCTTTGTTCGCATCAACCAACTGACCATTCAAATCATAAAGTTCTATTGCGATAGGGGATTGCTCAAAAATGGTTCTGAATTTCTCTTCACTCCTCTGGAGGGCATCTACAGCCCGTTTACGCTCGGAACTTTCGATCAAATCCCACTTCCCTTCCCGCTTAATAAGGGCAAATTGATGGTTACGGACCACATCTATGACTTCCATAGATCCACATTTATCAAGAGAATAGGTGCAAATAGCAATCATCCGATATTTCCCAATAACATTGTTTATCTCTTCTTCATAATCAGCGAATTTCCTCCAATCTTTTTGTTCAAGCCAAAACGTATTACCTGTTAATCTCAAACCATCATACCCTTTCGCTAAAGCTTGTTGGAGCTTATCCACCCAACCGTTAAGAACTCTCTGTGAGTTGAACACACCGTTTTTAAGATACCATTCAGTATGAGGAATAATCTCTATCTGTCCTCTCTTGAGATATTGATCAAAATCAGGAAGAGCCTCTCTCATTGCCTTGTTGACTTCTTCTTCACTTAGAGGTTCTGAAGTGACCCACATGCAGAATTCATTATTTCCTAATCCTGCTTTGAAATAAGGTACCAAAATATCAATTAAATCTTCCTTAGTCTGGTAAAATTGGCAAAAGTGTGTGCTCCAGGGAATATCCCCTATAATATCGATTCCCGTTTTTCTAAGTTCTTCTTTCATATTCGTTGCCCCACATTTTTGATAAGTTGCAGATGCTTTGCCTCCAACCCATAGAGTATCATGGATGAAAGGGTTGAGTTACCTTGTGATAAAGAAAACTTTCAAAGCATGGTATTTTTTTTCTCCAATCCCTTTCACATTTTTCAGTTCTTCGACTGATCGAAAACCTCTTCTTCTTTCGCGATAGGCTACGATATCAAGAGCTAGGGACTCCCCAATTCCGGAGATCAAGCAGAGGTCCTCCACCGAAACTCGATTAAGGTCAAGTGGGATGGAGAAGACGAGTAGCTTCTTGGCTTCCATCCTTCCCATTTTAATTTTTATCTCCTGAGGAGATTCTATCATGATGGTGAGGAGAGTTCCCGTTTCCAAAACTTCTGAGGATGAGCCCGTTTCAAAAAGGGCGGATTCCTTTAAACCCCCTGCCTTTTCGATAGCTTCTTTCAAGGTAGGAGGGCGATGAAAGATCTGGATTCCAGGATTCTGAACCTCTCCCAACACTTCCACCACTATTTCCCTAACATTCTCTTCTGGGGGAGGGAGGAGGGGATGATAGTAAAATTTAAAATAGAGAATGGCAAGAATGAGAAGGGCTAAAACAAAGAGAACCTTTTGTTGACCAAGGGAAAGGTACCTAAATGATTGCGGATTGAAAATTGCGAATTGCGGATTTAAAAAAGAACAAAAGGATTTTAGCTTTTTTATACTAAATTCCCAAATCCGCATTCCGAAATCCGAAATGGTTCTTATTTTTTTTCTTCTTCTTTTAAAAGTTTATAATCGATTGAATCGACGAGGGCTTGCCAACTGGCCTGAATGATATTCTCAGAAACTCCAACTGTTCCCCACTTCGATACTCGATCACTCGATTCAATGAGAACCCTGGTTTGTGCTCCGGTTCCATCCTTCGGGGAAAGAATCCTGACTTTATAGTCCAACAGTTTGATCTCTTTTAATTCAGGATAAAATTTCTCCAGGGCTTTTCGTATGGCATTGTCTAAGGCATTGACCGGACCATTTCCGAGAGCAGCGGTATGCTCCACACGATCCCCTACACGAACCATAATGGTGGCTTCTGAAAGGGGAGGGTCTTCCTCTCTCTTCTTCTCTACGATCACACGAAATCCCATCAGATCGAAAAATTTTTTATGTTGCCCGAGAGCCTTCTTGATAAGGATCTCAAAAGAGCCCTCAGCTCCCTCGAACTGGAAGCCCTGGTTTTCCAGTCGTTTCAGATCGTCGAGGATTTCCCTTACCTTTGGATCTTTACTCTCGATATCGATTTTAAATTCGGCAGCCTTATAGAGAATGTTCGATTGACCGGAGAGGTCAGAGATGAGGACTCTTTGACGATTTCCAACACGTTCCGGTTGAGTATGTTCATAAGTCATGTCACTTTTCCGAATGGCACTGACATGCACTCCACCCTTGTGGGCAAAAGCACTGTCACCCACATAGGGCAGATATTTATGATGAGGGAGGTTTGCCAACTCTGAGACGAAACGGGAGACCTCTGTGATCTTTCTCAACTGAGCATCTGTGATACAGTCGATCCCCATCTTCAATTTGAGGTTGGGGATGATAGAACAGAGGTTGGCATTACCACATCGCTCGCCATAACCATTGATGGTTCCTTGGACCAGGCTGATCCCATTCTTCACTGCAAGAATGGTATTGGCTACTGCCATATCTGTATCGTTATGGACATGGATGCCGAGTGGGACAGTGATTTCTTTCTTCACTTTTTTGATGATGGATTGAATCTCATCAGGGAAAGTCCCTCCATTGGTGTCGCATAGGACGATCCAATCGGCCTTGGCCTCCTGAGCGGCTTTTAGCGTGGAAAGGGCATATTGGGAATTGTTTTTAAATCCATCAAAGAAGTGTTCCGCATCAAAAATGACCTCTGAGACTTGATCTTTGAGGAATTGAATCGATTGATGGATGATCTCGAGATTCTCATCCAAGGTGATATTCAATGCCTCGATAGGGTGAATATCCCAGGACTTCCCAAAGATGGTCACAACCTCTGTTTCGGCCTCGATCAGGGCTTGGATATTAGGGTCCTTTGGGGGTGGGATGCCAGCTCGAGATGTGCTTCCGAAGGCGACGATCTTCGTTTGGGAAAAAGGGATCTTTTTGACCTCTTGAAAGAACTGGATGTCCTTTGGGTTAGAACCAGGCCATCCTCCTTCGATGTAAGGGATACCCAATTCATCCAATTTTTGAGCAATCCGAACTTTGTCCTCTACAGAAAAAGCGATATCTTCAGCCTGGGAACCATCCCGAAGAGTGGTATCGTAGATCTTAACTGGACCAAATTGACTCAAAACTATGTTACCTCCTTGGGGACATTTGCCCCGACCATCAGCGATTGTCATTGGAATAATGGAATGGTGGAATGATGTGTTTAAATAGGAGAATAACCATTATTTCAATATTCCAAAATTCCATCATTCCTTCATTTTTCCTCTTTCATCTCTGGCTGATCTAGCTGGAAGGCGTCATGAAGGGCTTGGACCGCCAATTCTGTATATTTGGAGTTGATGATGCAGGAGATTTTGATCTCTGAGGTGGAGATCATGTGGATATTGACTCCCTCCTTGGCCAAGGCAGAAAACATCTGAGTGGCCACATTAGAATGGCTCCTCATCCCCACGCCAACAATCGATACCTTGGCAATGTTCTCATCAGCTTTGACATCTCTTCCTCCAAATGTCTTAATGGTTTCCTTAACAATCTGAAGGGTCTTTGTAAAATCAGATTTGGGAACAGTGAAGGCAACATCTGCATAGCCCTTCTCGGTACTGGAGGTCTGAGCGATCATGTCCACCACGATATTGGCATCGGCAATGGGTTTAAATATTTTGGCGGCTACTCCAGGGACATCTGGAACATGCATGATCTCAATTTTCGCCTCATTCTTATGGTAAGTGACACCGGAAACAACGACCTTTTCCATCTCTTCGTCCTCCTTGCACACGATCGTTCCAGGATTATCATTGAAAGATGATCTGACATGAATGGGGACATCATATTTTTTTGCAAACTCTACAGAGCGAATCTGGAGCACCTTGGCACCCAGACTAGCCATTTCAAGCATTTCATCATAAGAGATCTTAAATAATTTTCTTGCCTTGGGGCAGACATTTGGATCGGCGGTATAGACCCCATCGACATCCGTATAGATTTCGCAGAGGTCCGCCTTCAGGGCTGCCGCGATGGCCACAGCAGTGGTATCCGATCCTCCTCGACCAAGGGTAGTGATATTGTCCGACTCATCCGCACCCTGAAACCCTGCTACCACCACAATCCGCCCGTTCTTTAAATCATTAAGAATCTTCTCCGACTCAATTCCTGTGATGCGAGCCTTACCAAAAGCGCTGTCCGTTGCAATTTTGATTTGGAATCCTAAATAGGACTTCGCATCAGAGCCCATGTCCCTGAGGGCGATAGCAAGCAAGGCGATGGAAACCTGTTCTCCTGTGGAAACGAGCACATCCAATTCCCTCTCATCAGGTGTTGGGGTGATCTGCTGTGCCAATCGGATGAGTTTGTCCGTCTCTCCCGCCATTGCCGAAACAACGACCACAACTTGATGACCTTGATTTTTTGTGTTGAGGACCCTTCGGGCTACATTTTTAATCCGCTCAATATCACCCACAGAGGTGCCGCCATATTTTTGAACCACCAATGCCATTCATTAACCTCCCTATTCACATTGAAAGTTCGGAGTTGTTAGTTCAGAGTTCGGAGTTTTTTACTCCCATCTCCGAACTCCTAACTCATTACTGTGAATGCCAGGCTCCCTACTCATAACAAGTGGGACAAGGCATCCAATAAGTTTGCATATCGATCTCCCTGGCCGAGGATTTCTATAGAACGAGTGTGTTCTCCTGTATAATGGATATGTATCCAGAGGATCTCTTTAGGAAGCAAAGAGGGAATTTTGTCTGCCCATTCGATGGCTGTAATCCCACTACTTCCAAAATATTCCTCTAAGCCCAGTTCTTCAGACTCTTTCTCCGTTTCCAGGCGAAAAAGATCGATATGGTAAAAGGGTACTCTTCCCGGGTATTCATTAATTAAGGTAAAGGAGGGGCTTGAAATATAGGAGGATTTCTCCATCCCAACCCCTGCGGCCAGTCCTTTGATCAAGTGGGTTTTTCCCGTCCCTAATTCACCGACCAAAGCCACCACGTCCCCAGGCAGAAGTAGGCTCCCGATGCTCTTTCCGATTCGAATAGTTTCTGAGGAACTCTTGGTCTGGAGAACCATCATTAGAAAATCGCGTTAGGTTTGAGGATTGAGGCTCGAGGCAAAATCATCTGCCTAAAACCTCAAACCTCTAACCTCTAACCTCTAACCTCTTTATTTTTAGGCTTTATATTTAAAGTCGTCCGGTTTGAGACTTTCTAACCATTCCTTCAATTGATCTTCATCTTTCTCCAAATCGATGGTCTTCGCCTTTTCAATGACCTGGTCAGATACGAAGATCGGGGCATCTATAGTGAGCGCGATGGCAATGGCATCGCTGGGACGGGAGTCAATGATGATCTCTTCTCCTTTTCGATTGAGGTGAATCAAGGCATAATAAGTATTCTCCTTCAGGTCATTGACGACAATTTTAACGACCTGAGAATCCAGGGTCTTCAAGATGCTGTGGATCAGATCATGAGTCATTGGCCGATGAGACCCTATCTTCTTCAACTTCATGGCGATGGCATTCGCCTCAAAAGGCCCAATCCAAATGGGGAGGCCTGTCTTATTCGACAGATCCATCAGGAGGACGACAAATCCATTTGATGTAGAATCAAAAGTCAAAAACTTCACTTTCATTTCGACAAGCATGCAACCCCTCCCCACCTTACTCAGGTGTGAAATCTTAAAGAAGCCCCCACCCCTTCGTTCTCTTGGAGAATGGGGTTGTCTTCTACCAATTTAACCTCCCCATCTTGACGTAGAACTTGCCTCACCATTTCCTCTGCGAGTTGGGTGGTTTTGATCTCCCCTTTGCAGAGGGGGCAGGGTTTCGATTGAATGAGAACAAGGGAGCCGCATCGAGAGCATTTCCCTCCCATGAGGGAGATCTTCGTTGAGAGATAAAGGGTGTGAATCTGGCTCCTATGGAGGGCCTCCAATGTTCCATTCAGGCCTAATGTGGCCATCCCCGCCTTCAGTGCCCTTTCTTTAATGCCTTGAATCTGACGGTTGACTTCCTCCCTTTCCTTAGAGAGAAGGCGTTCGAGCGTGCGCAGGATCACTTTCGATCGTTCCTCTAAGAAATCCATGGAAAAGGTGTCAACAATATCCTGTTTGACTCGTTCGGGAAGAAAAGCCTTAAAGTTTGAAACGATTCGATCCTGACCGATGAGGGCTACCCTTTTCCATTGCCCGGAATCAAAAAGTTCGGTGAGTTGCTCAGCCACCTCCTTATGGTGCCGGTCCATGTGATCCTGAATATGGCGTTGGTACCTCATCTGGGCCCGTCCTCCTTGGTCATGTCGGCCCGGCACATAGCTTTCAATGGAAGACTCACCCCTGACTCCTTCCAACGATATCTCAAGTAGTTTAGCTGAATCGGTCTCTACCATCACGATCAAGGTATTTTGATACTGGGAGGAGAGGCGGACAAGAGGTTGAAGAGTAGGGAGGCCTGAAATAAAGAATTCATTTTCAAATGGGATCATCGAAGGATAGGTAAGGAATGTTCCATTCACACTGCAAGAGAAGATGGCCATTCCTTTTACGTCCTCATTATAGACACGGCGAACTAACCCTTCCACATACCTCTCGATTTGTTGCTGGTCTACGATAAAAGCCTTTCGCCAATCCTCTCGGTCTTTGAGTTGATCGTAGGCCTTCTTTAACTGATTCTTGGTAAAGAGACGGATGCGCTCCCGCTGTTGTTCATCATCCCATTTGGTATTGAGATAGAGAGAACAGAAAGGATAAGTGCCTTCTTCCATACGGGCTAATTTTTTGATCTCATTTTTTATATCCATTATGGAATCTCTAAATAAAGGATGGCATAGGCTCTATCGCCAATCGCCTTATCCTAAACCCAATGAGCCATTGGATCGAAATTTAATTTATATTAAATGAAGAAGGAGAGAAAATCAAATCCTCCCTTGGAGAAGGTCAGGGATCTTTTCGATGATGTCCGTCGCCACCAATGATTTTTCTCCCTTTTCTGAGGCGACTCTATCTCCGGCCAATCCATGAAGATAGACGGATATCTGAAGGGAGGGAAGAATGCCCAACCCTTGGCAGATCAACCCACCGATCATACCGGTCAACACATCCCCTGTTCCTCCTGAGGCCATTCCAGGATTGCCTGTCGGATTGATGAAGACCTCCCCTTGAGGCGTTGCAATCAGGGTGCGCTGTCCTTTTAGGATGAGATGGACATGATGGGATTTAGAAAAGTTTTTGCTGACACCGATCCGATCTTCCTGGATTTCTTTGACCGAAGATCGGGCCAGAGTTGCCATCTCGCCTGGGTGGGGTGTGAGGACAAGAGACCGATTTGTGGTGGGGAGGATTTTGGGTTGTGTGGCCAGGGCGGTCAATCCATCGGCGTCGATGACGATTGGGAGATCCAATGTCTTGACCAGCTTGAGGATAAGCGATTGTGTCTCTTTAACTGTTCCAATACCAGGACCGATGATCACAGCCTTCTTATTTTCACAAAGGCGAAGAATGGTATTGAAGCCATGGAGACTAAGAGTTTGCTGGGGAGTTTCTGGAAGAGGTTGCGTCATCGCCTCTGTCAATTTCACTGCCATGATCGAATTAAGGCTCTTCGGAATTCCCAGCGTGACCAGACCTGCTCCCATCCTGAGAGCGGCTTCACAGGTCATGGCTGCTGCTCCGGTCTTGCCGACCGAACCAGCGAGGACCAGAAGGTGTCCGTAATCTCCCTTATGGGTGTCTCCATGTCGGGGTATGGATAGCCATCCTCGAATCTCATCTCCCTCTAAGAGATGGGTCTGAATTTTCTCCTCCTCAATTAAACTCTTGGGGAAACCGATACCGATGACTTTTAACTCTCCGACATAATCTAACCCCGGAGAGATGAGAAGTCCCACTTTGGGTAGACCAAAGGTGATGGTGAGAGAAGCCCGGATGGCTGCGCCGAGCGGTTTACCCGTATTGGCGTCTAACCCCGAGGGGATGTCGATGGCCACGATGGGTTTCTGAAGAGTGTTGAGGTGGTTGATAACCTCTCGGTAATAGCCCCTGACCTCGGCATCCAGTCCTGTGCCAAAAATGGAGTCGATCAGGAGGTCGAACTTTTCCAAATCCTTTTTCATTTTTTGGAAATCTTTGGAAGAGGGGACAGAAATGATTTCCCCTTTCATACGGGTGAAGATTTGCAAATTGATCTCTGCATCCCCTCGGGGAGCCTTGGGGTCGGCGAGAAGGAAGACCTTCACTGAAACTCCTTTGTTCAGGAGATATCGAGCAATCACGAAACCATCGCCCCCGTTATTTCCCTTTCCAGCGATGATCGCGACATTCATCTTACGAATATCAGGAAAGGCGTTGAAGATGGCTTCTGTGGCTCCTCTTCCAGCATTTTCCATCAAGACGATCCCTGGGATTCGGTAGGTTTCAATGGCCTTTCTATCCAACTCTTGCATCTGTTCAGCGGTCACTGCTTTCATCGTTTCTTCCCTCTAAGAGTACATGGGCCACGGCGTACGGGCGTTCGTGGGAAAGGGTGAGGAGAGCCTTTTGGATTCGATGCGTTTCGAAGAACTCCTTTGCCCTTCGATGGAGCGAGAGCAAAGGTCTCCCCATGTGATCGTTCTCGACTTCGATATCGATCCATTGAATCCCATTTCGAAGTCCCCAGCCAATTGCTTTGAGAAAAGCCTCCTTTGCTGCAAAACGGATAGCAAAACACTCTGCAGGTCGGGTCCGTTGTTGACACAAGTCAATTTCTCTCTCTGTGAAGACTCGACTGAGAAAGAGATCTCCCCAACGATCCATGAGATGTTCGATCCGTTCAATATTCACGATGTCGATGCCAGTGCCAAAAATCATATCAAATTCGGAATTCAGCCCTGAAGGGCTGAGTTACGTAACTCAGGGCTTTAGCCCTGATCATTCCGCACTCCGTACTTTATTTGATCAGGGCGATCATCTCTCGGACGGCGCAATCTAAGCCTACCAAGACAGCCCGGGCGATAATGCTGTGACCGATGTTTAGTTCTTCAATCTCCTTGATCTCTGCAATGCGACGGACATTGGTGTAGTTGAGGCCATGTCCGGCTGCGATCTGGAGATTACGATGAAAGGCTTCTCCAACTGCATCGAGGATCTTTTTAAGTTGCTCGTCTGCCTCAGCAGGAGTCTTTGCATCGCAGTAGTGACCGGTATGGATTTCAATTGTATTGGTTCCAACTTCTTCTGAGGCCTTTATTTGATTACTGCTGGGATCGACGAAGAGGCTGACGGGAATTCCTCCTTTTTGGAGGCGCTGAATCGCCTTTTTAAGAGGCCGAAAATATTTGACCACATCGAGACCTCCCTCGGTTGTCAATTCCTCCCTCTTTTCGGGAACCAGGGTGACAATGTCTGGCTTGGTGTCTAAGGCGGTACGAATCATCTCCTCTGTTGCAGCCATCTCCAAATTCAATCGAGTTTGAACTGTCTCCCTGAGGAGTCGAAGATCTCGATCCTGAATGTGGCGTCGATCTTCCCTCAGGTGGCACACGATTCCATCTGCTCCAGCCAATTCCACTATTCCGGCAGCGGTGACAGGATCAGGATACATCACTCCTCGAACCTGTCGAACTGTAGCGACATGATCGATATTAACTCCCAATCTTGGCATCATGCCTCCCTCAAACCACCCCCACCTTATTCCTCCCTCCATCCTCCGTAGCATCCTACTGCGGAGGACGGGCCACTCGCCCGGGGAGGAGAGGAGGGGGGTTAACCTTCCGATTTTCCAATATGTTTTTTAACTAATTCCACGATATCTTGAGCAAACCGATGAAGTTTTGTTTCGTCCTCACCCTCTCCAACATATATCCTGAAAGCCGTGTATCCTTACCGACCACAATCCGGTGTCTTCCCTTCACCTCCTTAAAAAGATGAGCGATGGCCCTCCCTAATTGCATGGCCATCTCA
>Ga0315282_10009767_pt1 | contig 15204 bp, 10 predicted proteins | sample YL17G07_20_MG_FD_203693 | JGI IMG/M metagenome (GOLD analysis project Ga0315282, IMG submission 203693) | Sediment microbial communities from Yellowstone Lake, YNP, Wyoming, USA - YL17G07_20 | ecosystem: Environmental > Aquatic > Freshwater > Lake > Sediment | place: USA: Wyoming | collected... | reverse complement strand
CCCTCGTGGCAACGGTGTCGCCATACGAGAGCATGACCGCGCTCAATGGCAGCGCCTGGACGTGCAGGCTCAGGAGGTGCTTTTCGCCCGGCCGGCATGCTGATGTCACGTCCACATCGCCCGCCGGAAACCGTATGTGGCCCACCTTCGTGCCATCCACGTAGACCGTAGCCAGGGAGTTCACATACTCGGCGTAGACTGTGATACGGCGGCCAGTCCATTCAGCAGGAACCGTGATCTCCCGCTGATACCACGCTGCGGTGACATCCGCCAGTCTCTGGTCCTTCCAACTCGGATGGGAGTAGACCGTCTGGCAGTCTTTCTCCAGGTAGTCGGTAATGCCAGGCCAGCACCCCGGCACCTTGAAGTAGCCCCATCCGTCGGCCGGCACCGTCTCCGGCTCGGCGCTGGCCGGGACGGCAGCCGTCGTGGGCGCGGTCGGTGCAGCAGGCGAACTACCTGCCGGCGGCGCAGGGGCAGGGGCCGGCACTACAGGTTCCCACTGCCATAGCCCGTTGATACAGACGCGCTCCCGTGTCGGGGTTTTCTCGCGATACGCTTTGTCCAGGCCCCAGACAACCTTCACGCCTTTGGGCAGCACCATGCCCGCACCCTCCTGTGTGGTCCCCTCCCTCAACATAGCGCATCCAATCAGCACGCACAGGGTGATGCCCGTACCGAAAGCAACCTTTGCCGCACGCATTCCTACCCTCCTTCGAGCCAGCTTCATTTCCGGTAAGACAACTCGCGCCGGGGCGGGATAGAAGCCCAAACTGAATCCCAACGCTTTGTTGCCAGGTTCCCACGGCATGTGACAACGCGTGCGCCGGAGTGTACGGCCGTGTCGCCTCTTGGTCAATGTCCAACCAGGCCACCCACTCCGTCGAGGGCGCTTTCCTTGAGCGATCTCGACCAGCGGTCGCCGGACGTTCACCCAGGCGAACGTAGGGCGACAGCCCGTCGGCTTTGCCGACAATCCACCGTCGTGGTAAACTCATCTTCGTCTTTGTGGTGAAGGAGCAAGATGAAGCTCAACAAAGCAGACTTGCACGTCGGCCCGGCCGGCTGGTCCTACGACGACTGGAAGGGCACCGTCTACCCCGACCCCCAGCCGCCCCGCTTCCGACCGCCCGCCTTCCTCGCCCAGTACTTCAACGCTATCGAGATCAACACCACCTTCTACCATCAGCCCAATCCCGGCTTCTGCTATCGCTGGCTGAAAGACGTGGCGGACCGCAAGGACTTCCTCTACACGGTGAAACTCTATCAAGGCTTCACCCACGAGCAGGAGATAGCCGGCGTGGACGAGCGCCCGACGGCCGAAGCTGAGCCGCCGCCCGCCGAGCCGCCCCGGCGGCCACGGCGTGACCGCTGGACTGAGCACGACGTGGAACTCTTCTGCAACGGAATCGCGCCGCTGGTGAAGGCCGGCAAGCTCGGCGCCCTCCTCATGCAGTTCCCCTGGTCCTTCCGCCACACCCCCGACAGCGAGGACTACCTGAGGGACCTTGTCGGCAAGTTCTCGGACATGCCGCTCGTGCTCGAAGTCCGGCACAAGGGATGGCTCCAGGATCAGGCGCTCGAATTCATCCAGTCCCTCGGCATCGGTTTCTGCAACATTGACCAGCCGGCCTTCGGACAGAACCTGCCGCTTACGACCTTCGGCTTCGGGCCGGTTGGATACCTGCGCCTGCACGGCCGAAACTCCGAGAACTGGTTCGCGCGGGGCGCCGGACGCGATGCGCGCTACGACTATCTTTACAAGGCGGCGGAACTCGACGAAATCCAGGCGGCGATTGAGAAGATCGTCGAGCGCGTCGAGCGCATGTTCGTCATAGCCAATAACCACTACCGCGGGCAGGCCGTGGCGACGGGCATACAGCTCATCGAGCGCTTGACGGGCGAGCACGTCGAGCCGCCCGGCAACCTGAAGGAACTTTATGGCATGTCGTGACGAACTGCCCGCCCCGCGGCGCACCGTAGGCATCGCGGCCCGGTGGAATTGCACCGCGCGGTGCGCGCGCCTATAATGCAGCGCGCGCATAATGCACCGCGCGCATAACTCACGGCGAGCGGCAGCGCAACCCGCACCGCGCACATAGTGCGCGCCGCGCCCATGATGTCCGGCGCCCGACGCCATGCCCGAACCATGAGACCGCTTGGAAACAGGATGAAGAAGCAGCGCCCGGCGAAGCCAGACATCTCGGTCAACTTGTGCGGGATAGCCCTGCGCAACCCCGTCATCATGGCTTCGGGCATACTCGGCGTCTCGCGGGACCTGCTCGTGCGAGCCGCCGAGTGCGGCGCGGGCGCGGCGACAATCAAGAGCGTCAGCACCGAGCCCCGCGAGGGGCATAAGAACCCTACCGTGATCGCCTACGAGGCCGGCATGCTGAATGCCGTGGGCTACTCGAATGCCGGCGTCGAGGAGGCGGCGCGGGAGTTCCACGACGTTGGCGAGCTGACGATCCCGATCATCGCCAGCGCCATCGGCCGCGATGCGGACGAGTTCGCCGAAGTAGCCGCCCGGCTGATGCCCTGCGGCTTCGCTGCGCTCGAAATCCCGCTCTCGTGCCCGCACACGCCCGGTTACGGCGTGCTCGCCGGGCACAGCACGCCTGAAGCGACCGAGCGCATCACGCGCGCGGTGCGGGGGGCCACCGAGCGCCCGGTCTTCGTGAAGCTCTCTCCGAGCATCCCGGGCATCGGCGAGCTTGCGCTCGCAGCGCTCGAAGGTGGCGCGGACGGCATCTCGGCCGTGAACTCGCTCGGCCCGGGGATGATCATTGACGTGGAAACGCGCGAACCGGTCCTGGACTTCAAGGTGGGGGGCGTCTCCGGGCCGGCCCTGCGGCCGATCGCCGTCCGCTGTGTGTACGACGTGGCAACGGCGCTGCGCAACGCGGATGTCGAGGCGCCCATCATAGGCATCGGCGGCGTCACGAACGGCCGCGACGCCCTGGAGATGATCATGGCCGGCGCGACGGCGGTCGGGGTGGGGACGGCCGTTTACCCGCGAGGCATCGAGGTGTTCGGGAAGATTGCGGACGAGCTGCGGGCGCTCTGCGGCCGGCTGGGAATCGCGTCCCTGGCCGAAGTGCGCGGCGCGGTGCTGGATTGAGGAGGAGCGAGCCGTGGTGCAAGGCCGAGCCGGGCGAATCGGGTGCTCGCTGCCCGTCGTGCTGACCGTTCAAGAGATCAAGCGCGAGAACGAGCAGATGGTGACGCTGCTCTTCCAGGTGCCCGAACCGGGCGAGGCGGCCGAGCGAGGGCTCGACCTGCGAGCATTCGTGCCCGGCCAGTTCTTCATGACCTGGCTGCCCCGGTTCGACGAGAAGCCTTACGCGCTCAGCCATCTCGACGCCGAGCGCATGGCCATAACGGTGCACCGGCGCGGGCCGTTCTCGACCCGGCTCTGCGAGCTGAGGGCCGGGGCGAAGGTGGGTTTCAGGGGCCCTTACGGGCGGGGCTTCTGGGACATTGAAAAGTATGCGGGGTCCCCGCGCGTTGCGCTGATGGGGGGCGGGTGCGGGACGGCCGTCCTGGCGCCGCTCGCCGAGCGGTTGCCGCGCGCAACGCTCGTTCAGGGCGCGAACTCGGCGAGCATGCTCGTCTATCTCGACCGGTTCCCCAGCCAGGTGGTCTTCACCGACGACGGCTCGGCCGGGCGGAATGGGTATCCGACCGAATGGCTCAAGGAGCGGGCGGCGGCCGGCGGGCTGGACATGGTCTACACGTGCGGGCCTGAGGTGATGGCCGAGGCCGTCGTCTCCATCTGCCGCGACGCGGGCGTCGGCTGCCAGGTCTCGATGGAGCGCTACATGAAGTGCGGCATCGGAGTCTGCGGGCAGTGCGAGTGCGACGGGCGGCTCGTCTGCAAGGACGGGCCGACCTTCAGCCGTGAGGAACTCGCCCGCATGCCGAGCTTCGGCCGCGCAAGGCGCGACAAGAGCGGGCGCCGGCTCGATGTTACGGTCGCAGCTCGCTGTCCGAGCGCGCCGGTTCCGCCGCAGGCTGGAGGCTGAAGGCCGCGCTCTTTCCCGCTTGCTGGCTGCCGTTGCGCTCGCTGGACGCCCGCCCGCTGCGCTCGGTCCTGGCTTGCCCTGCAACCGCGCACAAAGCGCTCGGTCCGAGCCATCCCGTTGAGCGCCCGGCGTGCGTTCCTGCGCTCGGCTCAGCCCTCGTCTCTGACCGCGCACTCGGCGACTTCGGTTGCGGCGAAGATCGCTGCGCGCAGGTCGGCGGCAAAGAGCGACGGGTCCCCGTCCGGCGGGCTGTCGAGGGCCGGACCGACGACTATGGCCACGCGCGTCCACGGCTTCGGGATGACGAAGGCATCCCAGCTTGGCAGGACCCATTGCCTCTTTGCCGCGATGCCGACGGGGTGGACGGGCAGGCGCGACCTGCGGGCGAGGAGCATGACGCCGGCCTGCACGGAGTACCTGGGCCCTCGCGGGCCGTCGGGGGTGATGGCGGGGCTCCATCCTCCCTTGACGGCCGTCAACATGCCGCGGATGAGGTTGAGGCTGCCCCGCGTGGTCGAGCCGCGCACCGAGGCAAGCCCGAACCTGTCCATGACCTGCGCGACGTACTCGCCGTCGCGGTGTTCGCTGACGGGCACGCAGACGCGATAGCCTTTGCAGTGCGCCAGCATGCTCAGCAAGTGACGGTGCCAGAATGCCGCAATCACCGGCCGGGAGCCGTCCTTCGCACCGGGCGCCACGCCCCCGGGGTCAATGAAGTCAACCCGCCAGGTGTAGTGCATAGCGCGCACCAGCAGGGCGCCAAGCCAGCCGACGAACCGGAACTTAAAGCGTTTCTGAAGGACCGGCATCCGGGCCTCCCGTGGGGATGGGCTAACGCGCCTCCGCACCCGGCGCTTGAGCGGGGGCTTCGGTGCTCCGGCCGGCGGCGTCAGATACCTGCTGTTTGATAAGTTCCGCCCGGCCCCGGAGGGCAAGGTGGATGCCCAGGGCGACGAGGAGCAAGCCGAACAGAATCTGCAGGTTAGCGTTGGAGAGGTACTGTTTGACGCGGCTGCCAAGTTCCGCCCCGAGGATACCGAGGGGGAGGGCGATGAGGGCGAGCATCCATCGGATGTCCTGCCCCATGTGCCATTGTCGCAGGGAGCCAAAGATAGCTATCGGGGCGATGTAGGCCAGGGAGGTGGCAGTAGCGGTCTTTGCAGGCAAAGCGAGGACGAGGATCATGGCAGGGACAAGGATGACGCCGCCTCCGATGCCGAAGAGGGCGCTGAGAAAGCCGGCAATGAGGCCGATGAGGATGAATGCGGCATAAGCCCACACGGCTGTTCCTCCTGATGGATCAACGGACGGATGCGTTGCAGATGACTATTCGGCGCAGGATAACCGGGCGGGGCATGGCGTGTCAAACTGGAAGGCAGGGGCACGGGGAGTTGAGAGGCAATAGTTGAGAGTTGAGAGAGGCAGAACAGCAAAGAGGCGACCGACGATAGGGGTTCGCTACAGAACAGAAAGTTGAGAAGTGGATGGCCTAGCGCTCTTGCGGAGAAGCCACGCCGCATTGACCAAGGCCGGCCGAAGCCATATACTCCGGCACATGCGTTGTCACATGCAGCGGAAACCTGGCAGCGAACGGCTGAGACTCAGTTTAGGTTTTCTGTCCCGCCGCGGTACAAGTTGTCTTACGGGCAATGAAGTTGACTTGAAGGAGGGTAGGAATGCGTCCACCATCTCAGAAGTTCGGGGTCGTGCTATGCGTGACTGCGGTCTTAGCTGGGATCACGCTACGAGAGGCGTCCGGTCAGGAGGGTGCGGCTATGGTGCTGCCTGAAGGCGTCAAGGGTGTTTGGGACCTGGACAAGGCGTATCGGGAGACGACGCCGACACGGGAGCGTATCTGCATTAACGGACTGTGGCGATGGCAGCCCGGGGACGCCAAGAGCACCGAGGTGCCCATGGACAACTGGGGGTATTTTAAGGTTCCGGGCTGCTGGCCCGGCATTTCGTCCTGGCTTCAGAAAGATTCGCAGACGGTCTTCGAGCATCCCAGTTGGCGGAACGCGAACCTCGGGGGGATCCAGGCCGCCTGGTATCAGCGTGAGATCACGATTCCCCGGAACTGGGCCGGTCGGCGCATCGCACTTGAGGCCGATACCGTCAACTCCCTTGCCACCGTCTATGTGGATGGGAAGTCCCTGGGCACAGTGATCTTTCCCGATGGCACTGTGGACCTGACGGAGGCTTGCCGGCCCGGACAGAAGCACCTCTTGAATGTGCACGTTGTGGCCGTCCCCCTCAAGGGCGTGATGCTGGCCTTCAACGACACTGCTTCGGCCCGCGAGGTCCAGGGCAGCGTGGAACGTCGGGGGCTCTGCGGCGACGTGTATCTGGCGAGCACACCCAGAACCGCTCGCATTACTGACCTCAAGGTTGACCCGTCCGTGCGCAAGTGGCAGATCAGCTTTCGCGTGGCACTCGCCGACCTCGGCGGCAAGGAATCCTATCGCCTGCGCGCGGAGGTCGTGGACAAAGGAAAAACGGTGGGGCGATTCTCCAGCACCGCGCTCCGAGGCGACGACCTGGTCAACGGACGCTACACCTTCTCCGCCGATTGGCGTCCCGACAAGCTCTGGGACATCCACGCGCCGGAAAACATGTACGACGTTCAGGTCACTCTGGTGGATGCTCAGGACCGGACATTGGACGTCTTCCACCCCGTGCGGTTCGGATTCCGGGAGTTCTGGATTGATGGGAAGGACTTCTACCTGAACGGCAGCCGCATCTATCTTTCCTCTGTCCCCGCCGATAACCCGCTCCTCGGCGCCGAGGCGGGAAACTATCAGGCCGTGTGTGAGAGTTTCCGCCGCCTCAAGGACATAGGCATCAACTACGTCTATACGCACAACTACGGCTCAACCCCCGGTTCCCATCTCAGTTTCCAGGAGACGCTGAGGGCGGGCGATGATGTCGGCATGCTCATGGGTCTCACCCAGCCCCATGCCGGCAACTACAACTGGGACAGTCCGGAAGAGGTGAGGAACTATGAGCGGCTTGCCGACTTTTACGTCCGTGTCGCCGAGAACCATCCCTCTGTCGTCTTCTATGTCACCAGTCACAATTCCACCACGAGCCCAGGCGACATGAACCCGGACTTGATGGGCATCGTGGAGCCGAAGCGCGACAACTGGTCCGGTCGGAACGCCGAGAAGGCGGCCAAGGCCGAAGCCATCATTTCACGCCTGGACCCGAGCCGCATCGTCTATCACCATGCCTCCGGTTATCTCAAGCCGATCCACAACAGCAATTTCTACATCAACTTCGCCCCCGTCCAGGAGATGTCCGACTGGTTCATTCCCTGGTCCGAGAAGGGCGTGATGCCCCTGTTCACCTGCGAATACGCTGTCCCCGGGTCGTGGGACTGGACCATGTACCGCGGATGGTACAAGGGCAAGCGCACCTTCGGCAATGCCAACGTGCCCTGGGAGTACTGCATGGCCGAGTGGAACTCGCAGTTCTTAGGCGATGCCGCCTTTAAGATCAGCGAGGCCGAGAAACGGAACCTTCGCTGGGAGGCCGATAAGTTCCGGGCCGGCGCCCTCTGGCACCGCTGGGACTATCCCAACCAAGTCGGCTCGAGCGTCTTCAGCGAATGCGATCCCGTCTATGCCGAATACGTCGCCGACAACTGGCGTGCTTTCCGGGCCCTGGGACTGTCAGGAAATGCTCCCTGGTCGTACGGAGAGTTCTGGAGGCTGAGACCGGGCGTGGACCGCGGCCGCAAGGACCTCCCCGTCGACTGGGACAACCTCCAGCGTCCGGGACTGAGCCCCGATTATGTCGGTGATCGTTGGGAGCGCGTGGACCTCGCCTTTAGTCGCGACGACTGGGAGCCTTCAGTGGCGGCAAAGGCACTCGTCCGCAACAACATGCCGCTCCTGGCTTGCATCGCCGGCAAGGAAGGCGCCGTCACCAGCAAGGACCACAACTTCTTCGCCGGACAGACGGTCGAAAAGCAACTGCTCGTGGTCAACAATTCTCGCCAGACCGTAGGCTGCGACTACTCCTGGTCGATCGCGCTTCCACGCCCGATTGGCGGCAACGGAACGCTCACCATAGAGACCGGCAACCAGAAGCGCGTCCCCATCAGGGCTGTTCTCCCTGCCGACCTCGCCCCTGGAAGCTATGACCTCACGATGACAGCGGACTTCAGCGGCCCAGGTATGCGCGGCTTTGGCGACCCCGCCCGTGCCGTCGGGGCCGATAAATCCCAGAAGGATTCCTTCTCCATACAGGTTCTGGCGTCGGCGGCCGCCCCGCAGGATGCAGGCCGCATTGCCCTCTGGGACCCGAAGGGCGAGACGACGGCTCTGCTCAGAAACATGGGCTTGCGTTTCACAGCGGTCGGCCCCGATGCGGATCTGGCCGGCTACGACGTGCTGACCGTCGGGAAGGCCGCACTTACTCCGGACGCGGCAGCACCCGATATCTCCCGCGTTCGCGATGGGCTCAAGGTGGTGATTTTCGAGCAGACTTCTGAGGCCCTCGAGCAGCGTTTCGGTCTGCGCACCATCGAGTATGGTCTGCGCCGAGTCTTTGCACGCGTGCCCGACCACCCGCTGCTCGCCGGAATCAAGAGCGAGCACCTGGAGAACTGGACCGGGTCGGCCACCATCGTGCCACCCAGACTCACCTACAAAGACCGTTCACAGCAAGGGGAGGTCATCATGTGGTGTGGCCTGCCCATCTCGGTGGTCTGGCGCTGTGGAAATCGCGGGAACGTGGCCTCCGTCCTGATCGAGAAACCCGTTTGCGGGGACTTCCTGCCGATCCTTGACGGAGGTTACGCACTCCAATACACCTCGCTCATGGAATACCGCGAAGGCAAGGGCATGGTCTTGTTCTGCCAGACCGACGTGAGTGGCCGTACGGAGTCCGACCCCGCGGCCGAGGCCCTGGCGCGGAACATCATTCGCTACGTCTCCGACTGGAAGCCTAGGGCTCCGCACAGCGTGATCTACGCTGGCGACCCGGCCGGCAAGAGTTACCTCGAGTCGGCAGGCGTTGCCGTCGCGGGCTACCAGGCCGGCGCCCTCTCTCCGGACAAGGTCCTGGTCGTAGGTCCCGGCGGCGGGCAGCAGCTTGCCTCAGGAGCAGCGGCCGTTGCACGCTTCCTCCAAGACGGCGGCCGCATCCTGGCAATCGGCCTCGCCGAGGAAGAGGCCAACGCTTTCCTGCCCGTGAAGGTGAAGATGAACGTGGCGGAGCACATCGCTGCCTACTTCGATCCGCCGGGCGCCGGCTCAGCGCTCGCCGGGATCTCTCCGGCCGAGGTGCACAACCGCGACCCGCGCAAGGTGCCCCTGGTGACGGAAGGCGCAAAGGCCGTCGGCGATGGCGTGCTGGCCACGGCGGACGAAGGGCGGGTGGTGTTCTGGCAGCTCGCGCCGTGGCAGTTCGATTACTCGGGCGAGAAGATGAACATCAAGCGGACGTTCAGGCGGATCTCCTGCGGCACGGCACGGCTGTTAGGGAACCTGGGTGCGGGGGGAGAAACCCCGGTGTTGGCGCGGTTCTCAAGCCCCGTGGCTGAGGGCGAGAAGCGCTGGCTGAAGGGCTTCTACCTTGACGTGCCGGAGGAGTGGGACGACCCCTACCGCTTCTTCCGGTGGTAGGCGTAGGTAAGAGCCTCTTGGGCGCGGTTGTAGGATCCCGTCCTGGCGTCGGGCCGAGGCCCAAAGAGCGGGTCCCGCGAGAGTTCCCCGTACGGCCGTGATGGTCGCGGAGTGAGCCTTCGCTAACCGTTGGGGCCGGCCTTGGCAGGCGACGAAGAGTCTGTCGCCAGAGCTTCCAACACCAGCACCCAATCCTGGCCCTCTCCGCTCGTGGGCGGATCGAATATTCCCTTCCTGGCAGGGGTGGGGTCAGGGGCAGGTGAGAAAGAGCCGGTCCGAGGGTTGAACCACGAAGCGCGGACCCGGCCTATACCCAGCTCTGCGAGCGCGACCTGGACCGGCTTCCCCTGCGGCAGGTAGAGCATGGCCCAGCTTCCGTCGGGAGCGCGCATGGCGGCAACGTGATCCAGCCCTTTCCCGGCGTCACCCACCACCAGCGACTGATCGGGAATACGGTCAGGCGATGGGCAGGACTCAATGAGTTGGCGCAGGTAGTGCATGTGGGTTGCCCCTTGTGCGTTCAGGGAAGCCCGCCAGTTGCCGCGCTGGCCGGGGCCTTGCGGGAGCGGCTGGACCTGCCCGGGAAAGGCCAGCTTGAAGAACCCGTACACGTCGTTGTGGCCGTACGTGTGCCCGCACGCGCCTGCAAAGACAGCCCAGTAGGCTTTCCGTCTGACAGCTGGCCCGTCGGCCCGGGGTCGGTTCACGTCTCTATGCACCCAGACGCCGTCCGGAGTGTCCTCGTAGGTAGGTTCGCCGTCGAGGACGGGCTTGGGCGGCGAACACGCGAGCGCCTGAGCGATCAAAGCGTGGTTCTCGGCCAGGCCGTAGGCTTCCGAGTCTATCTGGTGGCCTGACTGGAGCATGTCAAAGCTGAGCCAGGGCTCGCGATGAAAATCGCCAGCGGAGGTACGGGCTGCTCCGGGATGGATCGTCATGAGTTGGGTCCCCTTGTGGACGTCCCGAAGCCCTTCTGCCACGGAGTTCAGCACCGCCTTCTGCTCGGCGCTGATGGGAAGGCGGAAGGCGTTGATGGAATCGTACTCGCCGCTGACGATCCACAGAACGTCGCTCTGCCCGGCGTAGCGCCGCGCGATCCACTGGCCGAAACGCCGGGCTTTCGCGGCGTCTGCGCCGAAGGCCTTTCCGTATTCTTGACCCCACATGGGAACGACGGCGACGTATAGCCCGTGGCCGCGAGCGGCGGCGACGACGGCGTCCATGTTGCGCCAGAATGGCTCATTTGGGTCGGCCGGGTCTGAACCGGTAAAGGGCGGATTGCCGGCGCAGTCGGCCTCCTCGTAGCCAGGGTGGACCTGGATGACGTTGAAGCCTTGGCGGGCACGGTGCGCAAGATAGAACTCCGCGTCGTCGGGTGGCAGGCGGCGGATCCACCAGGCGGTGTCGGCGAGCCAGAAGAATGGCTTGCCGTCTGCAGTGATCAGGTAACGGCCGTTCTCACTTACTTTGAGCGGGGGAAGGTCTCGCGGCATGGTTGTGACCTCCTTATGAGGAGTTTGCGCCCCACTGGGCATCTGAGCGAGGGGCCTATCGGCGGCAGGTTGTTGCGCACTCTTAGCGTTGCATGCCGACGCAGCCATTAGAGGCAGTATAAGCAGACAGATCCATCGGGCACAGCGACCATTCATGGATTCGGGTCCCAGAGATAGGCTTCGATAGTAGCGGACACTGTTGGAGGACCGTATGATGTGCTTTGTATTACGCCTCTATATCGGCTGCTTTGCGCTTATTGCATCGCCGCGCTTCGGGTGTAGAGCCGGTGTGCGGACAGGCTACCGCCTGTGGCGGACTCGGGCGTTCTGGCGGCCTCACGGCCGCGGAGCGAACGCGGCGCCCGCAAGCGGCCGCGGGCCGACGGAGCAGGTTCTGCAACAACGCCCGGGCGCTATTCGTGTAGGAAGGAGTGCTGGGGTGAAACGACTGGGTGTGACGTGCCTTCTGACGGTCGTTCTTGCGGCGCTCTGCGCCGCACAGCCTCCTTCGTCTGCCTCGGCGGGCTACGAAGGCCAAAGAGCGGCCACTGAACTGCGGGGCGCCTGGGTCTGGGGGGACGCGTGCAAAGACAAGGACGCTGCGGACGCCTTGCTGAGGCGGGCCGAGACGCTGAACCTGAACACCCTCTACATCCTGGTCTTCCACAGGCGCGGCCATGCTTCGTACCATTCCGACATGGTGCCCATGGTGGATGGCATCCAGGAGGGGTTCGACCCGCTGGCCTACGTCGTAGAGGAGGGGCACAAGCGCGGGCTGCAAGTCCACGCGTGGTTCGTGAACGGCGAGTACGGTTGGGGGCCTCATGAGGGCATCCTCGACCAGCGGCCTTCCTGGCGGGCGATGGACCTGCGGGGCATGCGGACCGACTGGTTCGACCTCTGCCAGGCTGAGGTGCGCGAATGGCAGACGAACCTGATGTGCGAGGTCTTGCAGCGCTACAAGGTGGACGGCGTGCACTTCGATTACATCCGCTTTGACAACAAGAGCGTCTGCACTTGCCCCGTCTGCCGCGAGAACGCCAGGGCGGAGGTGGGCCTCGACATCGGTTCCCTGACGTACTCCGAGCTGCCCGCTTACGGCGACCTGAGCGGCAATCCCCTGGCAGAGCCGACGACAGCGCAAGTTCTGGCAAAGTTCGACGACGGAGTGCCCGCCATTGCATTGAACCAGGTCGGCAAGGGCAAGGTGCTGCTGTTGAACTGGCAGGTGAAAGGGTGGTGCCCCGCTTTCGTGGTGACGGCGGTGCAGCGCACGCTGGCGGCCGCGGGCATCAAGCCGGGCGACCAGGTATTCCTGCTTGATTCCGACATCAACGCGCCACGCTACGGGCATAACTTCTGGCAGGAGAGGCCGTGGGTGGAATCCCTCGGGTACCGGGTCGAGAAGACCACCGATGAAGGCATCGGGAAGCTGCCCCAGGGCTCACTGGCCGTGCTGATCGGGTTTTACATGATGAACGAGGAGATAGCGCACGCACTTCTGGAACACGTGCGCGCCGGCGGCAGCGCGCTATTCATAGACGGCCCGGTCTTTGCCATGCAGCACCCGTCGGCGCGGGAGTTGCTCGGCTTCGGCAGGATGGGGAAGTATTTCCACGGAGAACGGGCGGTGCTGGCAACGGGCGTCGCGGCGGACATTGTCCCCAGCTTTGATCGCCCATTCTCGATCCCGGATGAGAAGGCGAAGTTCGCGCTCTGGGACAAGTGGCGCAAGGAACAAGTCACGCGCCTGGTGGCGACCGTCTATCGCCGCGCGAAACAGATACGGCCCGACGCCCTCGTCACGGCGGCGGTCTTCTACACCGAGGACGGCGCCGACAGAGTCCTCCAGGACTGGCCGCGCTGGCACCGCGAGGGGATCTGCGATTACGTCATCCCGATGTCGTACGTGAAGACGCCGGCGGAACTGGAGGCGGCCTTCGCCTGGTGGAAGACCATTGATCCCACGCTGGAGCGGATTATGCCTGCTGTGGGCGCCTGGGACGTTGCGCGAGGCGGTCCGCCTGCGACGCGGGCGCAGGAGATATCGAAGCAGATTGAGGTCTGCCGCGGACAGGGGGCGCATGGCGTGGTGATGTTCGTGCTGAACGAGATCAACGACGAACTTGCCGCGATCCTGGGCCGGACGGCTTTCCCCGGCAAGGCATTGCCTTACCGGCCGGCGGCCAGATCCGAGGTGGGGCGTTGAATGGGTGGCCTCGCACCCGCGGCCACGGGGCATTCTGTTAGAGGCACTTGGACGGCTTGATCCGTAGACTTGCCGCCGCGGGGCGCTTTCCAATAGGATACGTGCCCGTTCCGCGGCGAGGCGCTTGCGCCCCGCCACGATGTCGAGAGGCCTGTCCCGGAAGGATGAGATCCGACATGCTCCAGTTGCCTAAGCCCATGTATGTGACAACAGATGCCGTCGCGGTTAGTTGTTTTCCGAAGCAAGGCCTGAAGGTTCTGCTGATCAGGCGCGCCAACCCGCCCTTCGAACGGTTCTGGGCTCTGCCGGGGGGCTTTGTGGAACAGGAAGAGGACCTGTTGGACGCCTGCACGCGGGAACTCGAAGAGGAGACGGGCGTTCGGCCCACGGCCATAGTTCAGTTGGGCGCCTGGGGTAAGCCGGGCCGCGACCCGCGCGGGCGCAACGTGAGCATTGCGTACCTCGTGGGCGTGCGCCCGCAGACGGGCACGCCGCGTGCGGGTTCAGATGCAGCCCAGGCAGAGTGGCACTCCGTTGACGCCTTGCCCGCCCTTGCCTTCGACCACGAGGGCATCGTCACGGCGGGCATAGAGAAGCTGCGGGCGCTCATTGTCAGCACCCACCTGATCTTCGCCATGGTCCCGGAGACCTTCCGGTTGGAGGAGCTGCGGGATGCGCTGACGGCGATACGCGGGGAGCTGGTCACGGCGCAGGAGGCGCTCGCATTCCTGAAGCGCGCGCGGGTGGTCAAACAGGCGGGGGAGATGCCGAGGGAGGGCGAGACCTACCGGTGCGCCGCGGCGGATTTCCTGACACCGCTGCGATAGCGTGCACCTCATCCGACTCTGCGGGACGGACTGCGGCTTAGAGCACGCCCTTGGTCGAAGGCACTTCCCCCGCGGCACGTGGGTCAATGGCGACCGCCGTCCGCAGGGCCCTCGCAGCGCCTTTGAAGATTGACTCGGCGATGTGGTGCGAGTTGTTCCCGCGCACGAGGTCCACGTGCATGGTGACGCCGGCATTGAGGCAGAAGGCGTGCAAGAGCTCACGCACCAGTTCCACGTCGAAGTCGCCGACCCTGGAGGAAGGGAATTCCACGTTGTAACTGAGTAACCCACGGCCGCTCACGTCTACCGCTACTTCCGTAAGGCTGTCTTCCATGGGGATGCGCGCGTCTGCAAAGCGATTGATGCCTCGCTTGTCGCCGAGCGCTTCTGAGAATGCCTTCCCGAGGACAATGCCGACGTCTTCGGTCGTGTGATGCGCGTCCACGTGCAGGTCGCCGCTCGCCTGGCACCGCACGTTGAACAGAGCGTGCCGCGTCAGCAAGTCGAGCATGTGGTCCAGGAAGCCGATGCCCGTGGAGATCTCCGACACTCCGGTTCCGTCCAGCACCAGCTCAACGCTGATGGCGGTCTCCCGCGTTTTCCGCTCGGCACTGGCGCGGCGTTCGTTCTGTTTCACTGTTTTTCCTCTCGTGTAGGAGCACACGTGCTTTGGAGAGAGGCCTCAGGTGCGCGATCCGGCGAGTATTTCGGCGAGCGCCGTGAGCAACGCGTCCGTTTCCGCATCGCTGCCGACGCTTATGCGCAGGCAGTCGTCCAGGCGCGGGGCGGCGAAGTAACGCACGAGTATCTTGCGCTCGAAGAGCCGGCGATAGAGATCGGACGCCTCCCGCCCTTTGGGGACGCGCGCCAGGATGAAGTTCGCCTCGGACGGCCAGCAAAGGAATCCCATAAGCTGCAGCTCGTCGAAGAGCCGCTCGCGAGTGGCCTTGACTTTCTCCACGTTCTGCCGCAGCCAGTCCGTGTCTGCGAGGGCAGCCGCGCCGCCGGCGATGGCGAGCG
>Ga0315282_10009766_pt1 | contig 15204 bp, 13 predicted proteins | sample YL17G07_20_MG_FD_203693 | JGI IMG/M metagenome (GOLD analysis project Ga0315282, IMG submission 203693) | Sediment microbial communities from Yellowstone Lake, YNP, Wyoming, USA - YL17G07_20 | ecosystem: Environmental > Aquatic > Freshwater > Lake > Sediment | place: USA: Wyoming | collected... | reverse complement strand
GCCAGGCGCAATATCAGGTAGCAGATTCCCCCCGCCAGGGTGCACAACCAGAAGCTGAAAAAGCGGAAGCCCAGGATGGCCGTAGCCAGTACCTCCTTGTGGTAACCAAAGGCGTAGAGGGTGGCTCCCAGGCTGACCTCGAAAACCCCCAGGCCGGCCGGGGTAAGAGGAAGACTGCCCATGATATCCGCTATGGTATAGCAGATCATGAGGATGCCGGGGTTGATGGGATGGCCTATGGCCAGGAACACCGTGTACAGGCAGGCCATGTCCAGGAGCCAGAAGCCCACCCCGTAGCCGCCGACGCGCAGGAGATTGCGGCGGTAAGCGAAGGTGGAGAGCAGGTACTCGTTTATATCAGTGACCTGCGTCTCGACCTCCGCCCCATCAACACCGCGCAAAAGGTGCAGGCGGTGGACCGCATGCAATGCCCCCGTCGCCATCCTGCGCAGTACCCGGGGACGCCGCAGGACGTATACGCAAAAGGCCATGAAGAGGAGGGCTCCCCCCGATATGGCCAGGGCGGTGACATTATAGGTGAAGGGCAGCCGGCCGCTGCCAAGGGAGAGCAAGAGCCCCGCGATCAGCAGGACGATCATCGCCGCCGAATACACGATATAGGAAACGGAGAGGGTCTTAACCGTCAACCCCCGGGATACGTCCTCCCGCCTGAGCTCCCGGTAGTTCAAGTAGAGGGTCCCCGCGTTCCCCCCGGGCACGACGTGCCCGAAGGCATAGGCGCTCATATGGATCAGGGACACACGGGAGAAGGGCAGGCTCCCCCCTCCCAGCTTCAACACGACGTAATAGAGCCGGCAAATGCAGATCATGGAGAGGGTTTCGATGGCCAGGGCCACCGGGAGGAGGAGAAAGTTGGCGTTCTTCACTATACCCAGCATCTCCTGGTCCCCGATGAACTTGGGCACCAGGAGATAAAGGCCCACCCCGAGCAAGAGAAGGAGGATGACGTTTTCCAAAATGCGCCATCGGCTGCGGGAGGGGGCTTCCTCGAAAAGGGTTTCGTTGCCCTTCTGGACCTCTACATCCTCAGTCATTTTCTAATAATAACATCGGAGCTCCCCGGGAAGGAAAGGGGGTTCAGTGCCCCCTTCGGGCGGTTAAACGGGGCGGAAATAATCCCGGTCCGGCCCTCCCGGGAGCCCTCCAACCCCGAGATGCCCTTGTGCCCATCGGTATGGCACCCGGCTCGACCGGCTGACCGAAAATGCTTCTTTGCCTGTTGAATGGGGTCAGGTCTTGATCCCTTTACCCAATTCTCAGTCAGCCTGTCGAGATGCTAAAGTTGAACTAAGTGGAGATTAAAGGTATAAAAAAGGTTGCGAGAGGTGATTGAAAATGCCGACCTACGACTACAAGTGCACCGAATGCAATAACGTGTTCGAGGAGACGCACGGAATCAACAACACGGTGGAAAGCTGCCCGGAATGCGGCGGGAAGGTCCGCCGCGTCTTCCATCCCGTGGGCATAATCTTCAAGGGAGCGGGTTTTTACAAGACCGATTCCCGCGATTCCCCCGACAACGGCGGGAAGAAGATAAGCCCCAAGAAGGTGGAAGAAGAAATCGCCAAGATCAATGATAAGAGTCCCAGCGGCAAGGAGGAGCCCTCGCGGAAGAAAAACGCGGGGTCCTCGTCCTGAACCGGGGTTGATCAATCAAAGGGGGGTTTCATGCAGCTGCCTCAGGTGAAGACAGGTGTTTTCGGCGGGTCCGGTTTTTACTCCCTCCTGAAAAGCGCCAAGAGCTATGCCGTCCACACCCCTTACGGGATCCCCAGCGACCGCTTCACGGTGGGGGAACTGAACGGCGTGAAGGTTGTCTTCCTGCCCCGCCACGGCAGGCACCACCAGTATCCTCCCCATAGCATTAACTACCGGGCCAATGCATGGGGAATGCGGGAGTTCGGGGTGGAACGCATAATCTCGCCTGGGGCATGTGGATCACTTCAGAGGGAAATACCGCCGGGTACCTTCGTCCTCTGCGACCAGTTCGTGGACCGCACCGGGAGACACGAATGTACCTTTTACGACGGCCCCGCCGCCGTGCACATAAGCTGTGAGGAACCCTACTGCCCCCAGATGCGGGAGCTGTGCGCCGGGGCGGCGGCCAAGCTGGACATACCCTGCCGCAACGGGGGCACCGCGATCATCATTAACGGCCCCCGTTTCAGCACCAGGGCGGAGAGCCAATGGTACCACTCCCAGGGCTGGGATGTGATCAACATGACCCAGTATCCCGAGGTGGTGCTGGCGCGGGAACTGGGAATGTGCTATCTGAACATCTCCCTGGTCACCGACTGGGACGTATGGATAGCCGACAAGGAGGGGGAAAAGACGGTCACCGCCGACGAGGTGGGGCGGGTCTTCAAGGAGAACAACGAGAGGCTGGTGCTCCTCCTGGAGGAGATGATGCCCGCCCTCTCCACGGAGCGTACCTGCGACTGCTCCTCCGTGCTCGAGGAGGCCACCATCAGCCCCCTGGAGCTACAAGAGCACTTTTGAGTCTAGAGATGTGACCCGTGGTCCCCAAGAGAGGCATCCGGATTGGTGAATTCCGAGGGATAGCCGTTTATCTCCACTGGAGCTGGTTCATAGTCTTCTTTCTCCTGCTGTGGGTGGTAATTCAATTCTTTCAACTGAACGCCGGGTCTTCGCCATCGCGGTACATTCCCGTGTCCGTCTTAACCACCTTTCTGTTCTTCATTTCCGTCCTCCTGCACGAGCTGTCCCACAGCGTCATCGCCAACCGTAACGGCGTTCCCATACGCAGGATCACCCTCTTCGTCTTCGGCGGCGTGGCCCAGATGAGCAGTGACGTGACCTCCCCCGGAGTGGAGTTCAAGATGGCCGTGGCCGGGCCTCTCTGCAGCTATGTCCTCTGCCTGGTCTTCGGGGGAGCCGCCTACCTGGCCTTTATCCTGGGCGCCGGGACCATATCCTTCGGCTTCATCCTTCTCTCCGCGGTCAACTTCGGCCTGGGGACCTTTAACCTCATTCCCGGCTTTCCCCTGGACGGCGGCAGAATTCTGCGCTCCCTCCTATGGCATCACTCGGGGAACATGGAAAAGAGCACCCGAACCGCCAGTCGCCTCGGGGAGGGGTTGGGAGGGCTGCTCATTACCGGCGGCGTGGTTATGTTCTTCCTGGACCTGTTCCAGCCCCAATACGACCTGATGCTGGCCGGCGTGTGGTTCATCTTCATCGGCACCTTTCTGGTCCAGGCGGCCTACAACAGCTACCGCCAGGTTCGCCTGCGGACTTCCCTCTCCGGCATCAGGGTGCAGGACACAATCCGCCTGGGGGTACCCGCCGTGGATTCATCGACCACCCTGGAGGAGGTGTACAAGCTGCACCTGGAGAGGGCTCCCTTGAACACCGTACCCGTCCTCAGGCAGGGGAGGCTGGCGGCCTCGGTGAACCTTTCGGACTTGCGGTCGGTGGACCCGGCGCTCTGGCCCGATACCCCGGCGTCCCAGGTGTCCCGGCCCGTAACCCATGACGAGACGGTCGGCACGGAACAACCCCTCTTCGAAGCCATCGCGATAATGGAGCGTTCCGGGACGGACTTCCTCTGGGTGGTGGAGGAGGGGCGCCTCATCGGGGTGCTGCTGAGGGACGACGCCCGACGCATCGCAGAGGAGAGCACAGGACATAGACTATAGGCCCCGGTATGGGTAGATGGCGGACGGTATATGGTAGATGGGGGAAATACCCGAAGAACCAGAATTAATTTAGTTCCGGGCTTGGGCTATAATTAACCATGGCTTATATCAGATAGAAATGATCGCGCGTGCAAGAGGGCGTGCGAGCTCATAAAGCAGTGATGCCGCCCGCCCCCGGCGCAGGCCGAGTCAACCGCCATGTACTCCTGTAAGCAGGGAGGGAGTCGGGATCAACCGCGATTCAAGCTAGTGGAAGGAGCGTTTCATGAAGACACGTGTTACCGAGACCTTCGGCATCAAGCATCCCATTTTTCTATCGGGCATGAGTTGGATCAGCGTGCCCAAGTTGGTCGCCGCGGTCTCCAACGCCGGTGGCCTCGGGATACTGTCCACCGGCGTCCTGGACGTCGACCAGACCAGGGCAGCCGTCAAGGAGATCAGGCAGCTTACCGACAAGCCCTTCGGCGCCAACGTCTCGCTGCTCTTCCCGGGAGCGGCGCAGAACGCGGCGGCATTGCTGGAGGAGAAGGTACCGCTGATCAACTTCGCGCTGGGTAAGGGCGACTGGATCGTGCAGGGCGCCCACGAGTACGGCGGCAAGGTGGTGGCCACGGTCACCAATTACCGTCATGCCAAGCGGGCCCAGGATTACGGCTGCGACGGGGTGATCGCGACCGGCAACGAGGCGGCCGCCCACGGCGAGCAGGTCACCACCTTCTGCCTGGTTCCCAGCCTCGCGGCCGGCCTGGATATACCGGTGATCGCCGCCGGTGGAGTGGGCAATGGGAGAGGCCTAGCCGCGGCCCTGGCGTTGGGGGCGGAGGGAGTGGCCATGGGTACCCGCATGATGGCCACCAAGGAAAGCCCCCTGCACGAGAACTATAAGAATCTATCCCTCGAAAAGGACGTCTACGATACCCTCTATTCCAAGCGCTTCGACGGCCTGTGGTGCAGGGTGTTGGACACCGAGGGAGCGCGCAAGGCCATCAAGCAGGGGCTCAACCCCATCAAGATGCTACAGGCGATCCCCAACTCCCGGTCCATCGCCAAGATGCTCAAAATGCCCTACATGAAATTATTCGTCGGGGTGCTGGCCTCGGGCTGGGATAACGCCAAGAACCTCGCCTACATGGCCAACGCCTTCAAGCTCATCCGCATCGCCACCGAGAATGGGGACACGGTGAATGGAGTGCTGCCTGTAGGCCAGGTGACCGGGCTCCTGCACGACATCCTCACCGTAGAAGAGGTTATGGAGAGGACGGTCAAGGAGGCCGAGGAGATATTACAGAACCTGGCCAAGGAAACGGCCGCCGGCGACTGAAAAACATCCCGTTGCCGTTCCAGCAAAAAGAAAAAGGGGCCGTGTCTTCGATCTTCGGTCTTGACCCTTGGTGCATGTGCTTCTTCCATAAACCGAAGATCGAAGACACGGCCCCCTGGCTCTATAAGCTCCGCGCATCGGGGGGTTGTATACAAGTTAGATATGTTATATAATTCTTCCATGCACGATGATCTGACCGAGGCGATAAGAACTTACTCCGAGCGGCCCAAAGAGGGAGGTATACCGGTGATCACCCTGGCAGCCACCCACCGGCTTGCTTCCGAAAACGGGGTTACCCCCCTGGAAATCGAGATAGCCGCCCTGGAGGCGGGCGTCATCCCCCTGCGCTACCAGCGCAACATCGGGACCGTGTGCATCGATGGGCAGCTAAGGCTCCTGCGCTCATGCGTAGGCGTGTGCGGCCTGGGGGGGCTGGGGGGTTACGTGGTGGAGTTCCTAGCCCGATTCGGCATAGGCCGCCTCATACTCGCGGACGGGGACGTCTTCGAGGAGAATAACCTCAACCGCCAGGCACTCAGCACCGAGGCTTGCTTGGGAAGTCCCAAGGCCGAAAGGGCGGCGGAGCGGGTAAGCGCCATAAACTCTTCCCTGAACGTGATCACCCACCGCAGCTTCCTGACCGGAGCGGATATACCGGAGATCTACGGGGAGGCCGACGTGGTCGTCGACGCACTGGATACCGTGTCCCATCGCCTGGTCCTGGAGCAGGGCTGCGCGCTGCTGGGCATTCCCATGGTACACGGAGCCATCGCGGGAAACTCTGGACAGGTCATGACCATATTCCCCGGCGACCCGGGGTGTAAGGCAATCTATGTCACCGGTGAGGACCGGGGCGTGGAAATCCATGAGGGAAACCCCCCCACCACCCCCGCCCTTGTCGCCTCCATACAGGCCCAGGAAGTGGTCAAGATCATCTGCGGCGGCGAACTGCTGCGTAACGGGTTCCTGCTTATCGACACATCGACCAACCTTTACCAGTTCATCCCCCTGAAATAAGAATCGACTCCCGGAAGAAAGGGGACGGTATTGAAGAGACTTCCCTTGCGTACCTCGAGGCTTTACCTTCTTATCTCCATCGTCGCGGCGGGCCTGGCCGCGATAACCCTCTTCGCCTACCTGCAGAACATCCGCTCCCGCGTGGCGGAAAGCGGGAGGCTGGTCAGGTTGGTGGTGGCGGCGAGAGACCTTGAGGCGGGGGAGGTATTGAATCCCTCCTGTCTCTCCCTCGTGGACTTCCCGGATCGCTACCTCCTGCCCGGCACCTACACCGACCCCTTGGCGGTAACCGGAAGCACCCTGCGCCATTCCCTCCAGGCGGGCGAGCCGCTGCTGGAAAGCGCCCTCCTCCCCACCGGCGGGGGCGGGCTGGCCCAGAGCTCTCTCGATGAGGGTTTTCGCGCCTACCCCCTTACTTCCTCATCCGTCTCCTTTCCCGCCGGGGAGCTGTCGGAGGGAAGCCGCGTGGACGTGCTGGCCATATCGAGCGGGGGAGCGCGGTCCCTATTGGAGAACGTCGAGGTCTTGGGTATAGTGGGCCGGCCATCCTTTTTGCAGCCGGCGGGTGAGGGCTTCTCCGCCCCCGCGGAGTCCGCGGGTGAATGCATCCTCTTGCAGATCACTCCCGAAGAGGCCTGCCGCCTGGCCGCCGCCCAGGAGGGGGGCAAGGTGGAGATATTGCTTCGCCCGGGGGAGCGGTCCTGACGGCCGGCGGCCGCGCCGCGACGGGGGATGACTCCCATGGTCGCAACCGTATATACGGACGTACCTTCTCCCACGAGCGTGGGCGGCCGGTATAATGAGTTGATCGCTATGCCCAATGGCGATTAATTAACGGCGACTTTACGGACGGGGCATGCGCGACCACCGCCTAATCACCCATGCTCGATTGCGAAGAACCGGGTGGAAAACACCGCCCGCCTGCAGGAAAAACGGATAATACCGCCCGGCAATTCGGGTTCAACCTCGAGCGCCCATAAGCCGATAAAGCAAGCGTGTAAAACTATGGACCCCGGAGTTGATGTCATGGGCAAGAAAGGGCACGTGCTTCTGGCCGACGACAATAAGCTGGTGGTAAAGGTCACCAGCTCCATTCTGGAGCAGGCCGGCTATAAGGTGGATGTTGCCTGGGACGGGATCGAGGCGGCCATTAAAGCTTTCTCCCTCCTGCCCGATCTCATGATCCTGGACATCGAGATGCCCAAGATAAAAGGATACCAGGTCTGCCGCCTGCTTAAAGAGGACCCCCTTACTTCGTGGATACCCATCATCATGCTTACCGGCAGGGAGCACCAGAGCGATATGTTCTGGGGTTTGAAGACGGGGGCGGATGCCTATATAACCAAGGGATTCAAGCCCGAGCATCTCCTGGAAAAGACGGAGGAGCTCCTCTCACAATCGGAGGAATCCCAGGAAGCCAAGGCCCTGTCCCGCAAGAGAAAGAAGGATGTGACCGAGGACTACGTCATCGATAAGATAACCGATCTCCTGGATCGCAAGCTCTACGAGACCACCATCCTCAACGACATAGCATCCCTCTCCGGCTCGCTGCAGGATTTCCCCGAGACCATCAACTCCGTGTTCGAGATCCTGGACAAGCTCTTCAACTACAACGTGGGAAGCCTGTTGTTCCTGGAGGAATTGGAGCTCTACCTCTACATCAATCGACCCGTCTCCCGGGAAACCCTGGAGGAGGTAACGGAGGAGGCCCTGCAAGCGGCGACCGGCTACGCCTGGGAGATGCAAGACCCCCAGATCATCGAACGCTTGTTGGTCAACGAGGATATGATCGCCGACGTTCCCCAGGATAAGCAGCCGGAGCTTTCGTTCATACACACACCCCTCACCGCTCACAAAAAGGTGATCGCGGTGATGGTGGTGGCCGGTCCACCGACGCCGGCTTTCCGCCGGGACGCGCCCGGCATTCTCAACCTGGTCGCCAACGAGGTAACCATAATCCTGGATAACGCCCGCCTCTACGAGGACGCCAAGCGCATGGCCATCACCGACGGGCTGACCAGGATCTACAACCACCGCTTTTTCCAGGAGCTCTTCGAGAAGGAGTTCAAGCGGGCCAGCCGTTACAACACCTCCTTCTCCCTGATCATGCTGGACATCGACTTCTTCAAACGCTTGAACGACACCTACGGCCACCTCTTCGGGGACGAGATCCTGAAGGAGATGGCCGCCCTGGTCAAGGGGTGCCTGAGGACCATGGACATACTGGCCCGCTATGGAGGCGAGGAGTTTGCCATCCTCCTGCCGGAGACCGACCTTGAAAGCGCCGTGCAGACGGCGGAGCGCATTCGCATGGCGGCTGAAAACCATGACTTCGCGGGGGCGCATGGCAAAGGGGTTAAGGTTACCGTGAGCCAGGGCGTGACCGCTTACCCGTCCCCGGGCATCGAAAAACGCTCGGATATCGTGGCCAAGGCCGATGCAGCCCTCTACGAGGCCAAGGAAGAGGGCCGCAACTGCGTCCGGTACAAGGAATAGTATTTGGTTGATAGGCTATAGAAGAGGAAGGACCGTGGGGGCTTAAGGAAAGTCAGCCATTTCTTTTCCCGTCTTTGGGCCAGACCTTGGGGCTGAGTCTCCTTAAGCCCCCACAACAGGTTCATATCCCGGCTTACTGCGGTGTGCCGTCTCTTACTTGTCGGTGCCGGCGGGTACAATCATTCCAGAGGTGAAGGGAATGGATTACGACGAGGTACGTGCGCGCCTGGAGGAAGCCTACAGGCGCTGCGACCGGGCCGAGGATTTTCTCCAGGAGATACTGCGCCTCTGGGCCGAGTACGGCATCATCCAAGGCGATTGTTACTGCTCCCTGGAAAAGGTGGTCTGAGTACTCCCGCGTTCTCCCCAATCGCACCGGGATTCCCCGGTAACATCGGAGACATTTAGATAACCGGCTTGCGACTCCCCAAAAATCTATCCGTTGCGCAGCATCCGCCAGAGGTTCAAAGCGCTGCCGGCGGCCATCTCGGTGCCGACACCCCTACCCCCGGCATCTGCCCCCACCAGGTAAAGACCCCCGACCGGCATGGAGCTGGACGGCCTGCCCTTGCCAACCTGGTGGCGGTTCTGGGCGACCCCTATGACCTCCCCCGTCTTGCGTCCAGATATAGCAGCGATGTACCTGGTGTTGGTGCGTATCTTCCAGACCACGTGCTTCTCGATATCCGGGAAAAGGTCTCGCATGGTATTCTCGATCCGGTCCAGCACCTCCTCGCAGATCTCGTCGGCCTGCTCCGGTTCCTCCAGCCCCGGGGGAGCCAGGGACCCCGCGAGCACGACCTGGCACCCGGGAGGGGCCAGGGAGGGATCGGCCGCCGAGGGCACGGGAACGAAGACGGATGTCTGTCTATCCACCAGCTTCTCATCCCTGAAGTCCGGGAAATAACAGGAGAGGTGGGGTCTGACCACCTCGGCATCGAGGGCGTACTTGACGCTGACCGCCCCGAAGGAGAGGCGTAGATTATCCACCATGGCCAGGTAGTCATCGGCGAAATGATGCCGCCCCACCAGGTCGATGGTCTCCTTGATCCCGGTGTTTGAGACCACCATGTCGGCGGGGATAAATCCGCCCGCCTCCACACCGCGCACCCTTCCACCCTCCAGCACGATCTTCTCCACGGGTGCGGAGTAGCGGACCTCCCCCCCCGTGGACTCCACGGCCTCCAGGTAGGCCACGGGGACGGCCCGCATTCCTCCCAGCGGGTAGGACAGGCTTCTCTCCTTCGTCTGGGCGGAGAAGCAGAGTATGAATTCCCCCGCGGAGGCGGAACGCCGTGATATGCACATATACATGCCCGTGAAGCCGTCGAGAAGACGGTTCAGCTGCTCATCATCCACAAAGCGCGCCATGTAATCCGCAAACGAAACCTCGTCCAGCTCCTCCAGTTCCCGGGGGGAACGCTCCCTTGAGATGTCCTTGAAGAAGGCCTTGGCGCCGGCCCGGTTTTCGGGCAGTACCCCTATATCCTCGAAGAGCTTGTCCAGGGCCTCGTCCTCATCCATATTTTGGGATAAAACGGCGGTGCGGCCACCGGCGGTGAACTGCATCGCCGGCTCCAACAACCGCCATTTCACCTCCGCACCCACGACATCCGCTATCTCCCCCAGGGGGCCTTTCTCCCCGCGGGCGATCCAATGCACCCCGGTGTCGTAGATGAACCCCTCTCTCTCGAAGCTGGCCGCCTTGCCGCCGGGATAGCCATTCCTCTCCAGGACGGTGACCAACGCCCCTTCCCTGGCCAGCAGGGAGGAGACACCAGCGCCGCCTATCCCGGTTCCGATGACCACTACCTTCTTGCCCGCAAGACCCTCTGTCACTTCACACCTCCTGATGGTTAACGCGATAAAAAGTAGAAACCCAAGATACCTTTGGGACCGCCGAACGAGGAGTTCGACGTTTTCTACTCGGCATCCTGGGTTCCTACCTACGTTCCGGACGCGCAAGCCCAAACGCGCTTTAAATCAGGTTTTCCCCCGAGTTTAGCCGGAACGCTTTCATAATATCATTCTCCTTTCGGCTGTCAATAGGGTGGGGGGTAATATTTATGGATATTTTACTGAAATCCAAAATATACCATATTTTTACCAGCCGCCCGGCGCCCCCACGCCACCTATCGAGGGTCCCCGTTACCCCGGCCGCCGCACCTCCGTACCGGCCGGGGCGGCCACCACGCCCCGCCGCCAACCGGTCCGACCCCGGGACCCTGGCACGGGTCCATTACCTTCCCTTCTGCTATGATGTATTAATGGAACGGCGGGATGATGAAGGAGGTGCGGATGGTCGATTGGAACGTGAAAGGTTGCTTGATCCCCCTCGTCACGCCCTTCGACGAGAGGGGCCGCCTGGACGAGGCAGCCTTGCGCAGGTTGGTTAACTACCTTATCGAGGAACAGGCGGCGGACGCGCTGGTCCCCTGCGGGACCACCGGGGAATCGCCGACCCTCAGCCATAAGGAGCACATGACGGTCATCGAGGTGGTCCACGATGAAACGGCTGGCCGGGTCCCGGTTATCGCCGGCACGGGCAGCAACAGCACCGCGGAGGCCATAGAGATGACCGTGGCCGCCGAGAAGCTGGGCGTAGACGGCAGCCTGCAGGTGGGGCCGTATTACAACCGGCCCAGCCAGGAGGGGCTATACGAACACTTCAAGGCGATCGCCGGGAGTACCTCCTTGCCCTTGATCATCTACAACATACCCTTCAGGACCGGCAGGAACATCGAGGTGGATACCATTATCCGGCTGGCGCAGATAGGGAACATCGTGGGCATAAAGGAGGCCTCGGGCGATATCCTGCAGGCTGGAGCCATCATCGAGAAGACGCGCGCAGCCGGCCTGGATTTCTACGTCTATTCCGGCGAGGACCCGGTGACCTTCCTCATCCTCTGCCTGGGGGGGCAGGGATGCATCGCCGCCGTGGGCCACGTGCTGGGGGCGGAGTTCTCCCGCATGTGCAGGCTGGTCTGGGAGGGAAAGCTGGCTGAGGCCAGGGAGATCAACTACCGGGTGCTGCCCATGGTGAGAGCACTTTTCTGCGAACCCAACCCCGCCGCCATCAAGCAGGCCCTCAACTGGATAGGCGTTCCCGTGGGAGGCCTGCGCCTTCCCCTGGTCGCCCTGTCCGAGCGGGGCAAGGATACCCTGCGCGCAGCCATGGTGGAGCTCGGAAAGGCCTCTCCGGAGGACTGCGTCTAGCTTTTCGGCATCCGCCCGGAATTCCGTTGAATCCCGGGAATCCGGAGAGCGGGCCAACAAGGAACAGGCGCCCGGGTTGGATAATTATCGGCCGGGAGGTGAAAAAAATGTGCCGTGAGGGAATAGACCTGGTCACCCTGAAGGTGGCCTTGAAACACAGCGCGGACAGGCTCGGTCAGGAGGCCGATCACCTGCGGCAGTGGTCGGCCCTGGCGGCCAACGTCAACCTCGAGGACATCTCCTCGCGACTGCGCGAGGCCCTGGATCGGGTGTCCGGGGGAGAAGAGATGATCGGCGCGTGCGTGCACGCCCTGGCGGAACTCCAGGTACAGGGACCGACACCGGGGGGACCGGGCGTGACCATCACCCCCATGTAGACCCGCTTCCCACCTCGCGTGGCTCCATCCGTGCGGTCTCTACCCGCCGGCGAGGGGCGGGAAAAGGGAAATCTCATCCCCCGCGTTGAGCTTGGTCCTCTTCCCCTTGAGGTAACCGATATTCTGGCCGTTGACCAGAACGGTGCAGTTCTGAAGATACCTGGATACGCCGGCCCCGTAGAGTGACTCAACCTCTTTCAACGCTCCGGCCACGGTGCGAGCCGAACTCTGGTAGCTCTTCTCACCCGTGGCCTTGCGCAAGGTGGCGAAGAACTTAACCGTTACCAAGGGCTTGTCCCCTCCTTGTAATTTGTCCCCGCTGTGCCTACCAGCCCGCCGCTCCTCATCCGCCCGGCAGTGGCAGCTCCGGGTAAGGGTTGTCCCTTTGCCTCTCCTCCGGCTGTGATTTTACTCTCCCCGGCACTACCCGTGCAGGGCGTCGGCGACGTCCTTCAGCCCCACTTCCTCCAGCCGCCTGCGGCTGGGGCGGCCCTGCTCGTCGATATCGCGCAGCCGGTAGTACTCCGCGATCATGTCGTCGAAGGGGACCGTCCGGCGCTGCTTTTCAGCCGCATCGCCCTTCTCCAGAGCCTTCATGTGTCCCCGGAAACCGGGAAGGTTCCTCATGGGCATGAGCATCTTGTAGAGATTGGGATACATGAACCTAGCCATCAACTTGGCAGTGGTGTCCTTGAGTTTTTCTATCCTCAACTTGCCCATGGGGACCATGGACATGAAGGTCGGGTACACCGCCAGGTGGAGGTTGGAGGTGGTGCCCTCGAGATGGGGCTCGAGGATGCGCCTAGGGACCTTGTCGTCCTCACGGGTCGCCCCGCAGAGGTTGCCGATGGCCCGTTTTAAGTACCAGATGCGGTCCCCGATCCTGGCCAGCTCGTCCACGGTGTAGGGGAAGCCGGTGACGGGCTTGAGCATCATGGCCATCTCCACGAGGCTACCGCCCGTGGCGTTCCAGGCGTACTCGCAGATAAGCGCGGAGTTGGCTATCACGCCCTTCTTCTGGCTGGCGACGGTCTGGGCAGCCTTACCCTCCGCCTTGTAGGGCCAGGTCCTCTTCACGCCCAGGTCCTTGTGGTCGAGGAGCCCGAGATCGATATAAAGGTTGGAGTCGGAGCAGTGGCAGGCCCCCCTGATGCTGGTGGCGTAGGTCAGGGCCATCCCCCAGAGGGCCCGGGGGTCGTGCATGGGGCACTCCAACCCCTTGACGTGGATGGCGAACTCCTCCCCGCCGTATTTTGCGGACATGGCCCTGGTACCCTCGGCGAGGTCGTCACCGAAACCCTCGCGATGGGCTATCTTGTCGATGAGATCGAGTAGGGTCTTGGGCTGGTTCCAGCCCAACTTGACGCCGCCGGTGTCAGAGTCGGTGATCAGCCCCGCCCCGTAAGCCTCGGTGGCGTATGCTAAGGTGCTCCCAGTAGATATCACGTCCATGCCGTAGCGGTTGCACATCTCGTTGGCCTTGTGGTTGGCATCCCGGTCGTCCATGCGCTGCAGGGTGCCCAGGGCTGCGGCCGCCTCGTACTCCGAGCCCGGCCCCTCATCCAGGGTGAAGGGGCCGGCCTTCACCTCCACGATGCGCTTGCATCCCACCGGGCAGGCAAAGCAGGAGTGGGTCTTGGTGAGGATGCTCTCGGCCACCGCCGTCCCGCCCAACTTGTCTGGTCCCTCGGCCCAGTTGGCCTCCCGCCAGTTCTTCACCGGGACGTCGCCGATGGCCATGCCGTATTCCATATGCACGTTGGAGCCGAAGTTCCCAAGCCCGTCGGCCACCAGACTGAACTTAAGGATCTCTGACATCTTATCGCGTGCCGCCTTGTACCCCGCCTCGTCGGCGATGGGGGCCTTCTTGCTGCCCTTGACCACTACCGCCTTGAGCTTCTTGGAGCCCATCACCGCCCCCATGCCGCAGCGCCCGGCGGTGGAGCCACGGTCGGTCATCACGCAGGCGTACTTCACCAGGTTTTCCCCGGCCTGCCCGATAGAGATTACCTGGGCCCGCCTATCCCCCACCTCCTCCTTGAGCAGTTCCTCGGTATCGTAGGCGTCCTTACCCCAGAGGTTGGAGGCGTCACGGATCTCCACGGCCTCGTCGGTAACCCAGAGATAGACCGGCTTATCGGAGGCCCCGACGACGATGATGCCGTCGTATCCGGTGCGCTTGAACTGGGGCGCGAAATGGCCGCCCATGCAGGCCTCCCCCCAGATACCGGTCAGGGGGGAGCGGGCGCATATCTCCAGCCTGGAGACGCCCGGCAGGTTGATGCCCGATATGGGGCCCATCATGATCATCAATGGATTCTCCGGCGAAAGCGGTTCAGCTTTCCAGCATTGGTTGTCGAAGAACCACTTGGCGGCCAGGCCGCTTCCCCCCAGGAAATCGCGGTACAGGTTTTCCCCGACCGTGATATCTTCCGTGGTCCCGGCGCTTAGATCGACCTTCAGTACCTTGCCCCAGTTTCCTCCCATCATGGTCAACAAGCCTCCTTCAAAATCGCCCAACTAAAGATGCGGGATGAGTCGCTCACCCCTTCCATATCCAAACTCTATTGGTTTCACGAAGGAGCCCGGCGAAGCAAGCTCCCTCCCTGATAGCCAACGCCGTTTTCTCCAGCCCCGTTTAATGTCAAGGACATTATAACAGAGCTTTTCGAGCGGTTTGTCCATTTATTGCCGTCTGCATAAGGAATGCGGCAATTGATACCGGGACGTGTTTCCCCCATACCAAGCTACATGCCTGTTTCCATAAGCCGGGCTTGCCCCTTTAATATTCCAGCATTCTTTTATCAATGTAGAGCTACATTATTCGTGTATTATTCATGTTGGGCTTTACACAGGGAGTTACCTTATGGTAGCATTTCTGCTTAATAAGCCATGGCATAGAAGGGAAGGGGGTTACGAAGTCGGGCATTAAACCTTTTTCCTTACAAAACGGGACCTTGCGGTCGTACCGACGATGATGATCTTGACATGACCTCATCCGTGTTCCGGTCGAAAGACCGGAGCACCTCCCTCCCTGCTGACCCCGGTTTGCCGGAAACCGGGGTCCTCTATTTTTGGCTCATCTTGAACAGTTGAT
>Ga0315282_10009765_pt1 | contig 15206 bp, 15 predicted proteins | sample YL17G07_20_MG_FD_203693 | JGI IMG/M metagenome (GOLD analysis project Ga0315282, IMG submission 203693) | Sediment microbial communities from Yellowstone Lake, YNP, Wyoming, USA - YL17G07_20 | ecosystem: Environmental > Aquatic > Freshwater > Lake > Sediment | place: USA: Wyoming | collected... | reverse complement strand
TCGCATGCGGCGTCGCCCCCGGCTGATCCGGTCGTTTTTCAGGCGTCCAAGAGGTCTTTCTTTTGTCGGAACATCAATCTATTAATGCAGATGTCCCTAGATTTATTATTTGATGCAATGAACCTCCCTCTACCGCGGGACCCTGAGCGACGCCGCGAAGCGGCGGAGTCGAAGGGAAGCGGGAGAGGGAGTCATGGGCATGGAGGGTGAGGGGACCAGAGCCAACAGGAAAAACATTGCCGGTTTTTCGGCTTCCCTCACCTCCTTGGGTGATGTCCTTGGCGTACCCCTCTCCCCGAAGGGGAGAGGGGTAAGAATCCGGACCTAAAACCCTCCGTCTTGCCCGGTCGACTCTTCTTTCGTAACCCTCGCTCCCCCCGTCACCGACCGCGTCACCGGGGCTTCCCCGCCCTGTATCGCCTCCATCTGCTCCAAGTCCTCGTTGGCGAAATCCCTCCCGCGGCCGGTGGTGTGCTTGTCGCACACCCGGGTGGGCTGGGTTCCCTCGACGAAGAGCTCGTTCGTGATGGTGTCGGGGCGGCAGTCCTTCCCGACGAGGAGGCCCGTGGTGCGGTCGATTGGAACCGTGACCACGCCCTCCGGCCTCTCGAAATCCTGCCAGGTGGCGCGTTCCAGCGCCTCGGACATGAACGAGGTCCAGATGGGCGCCGCAATCAGCCCGCCGGTCATGTTCTTGCCCATGGAGTGGGGGTCGTCGTAGCCGACCCAGACGGCGCAGACGAGGGAGGGGGTGAAGCCGACGAACCAGGCGTCGGTGAAGTCGTTGGTGGAACCGGTCTTGCCGGCCGCGGGCGGCCGGAAGCCAAGCCGCCGGACGACCTTCGCGGTGCCGTAGTCGATGGTGTCGCGGAGAATCGACAGGACCAGGAAGGCGGTCTGGGGGCTTATGACCTGCGTCATTTCAGGGCGGTGCTGCTCCAGGACGTTGCTTTGGCTGTCCTTGACGAGCTTTATCGCGAAGGGCGTGGCGCGCACGCCGCCGTTGGCGAAAACCGAGAAGGCTGACGCCATTTCGAGGACGCCGACCTCGCTGGTTCCCAGCGCCAGCGTCAGGTCGTCCCGGAAAGGCCCGGAGAACGCGAATTTCTTTGCCTGCGCGATGACAGTCTGGACCCCAATCTGGTTCAGCAGTTTGACCGTGACGATGTTTCGCGAGAAGGCGAGCGCCCGGCGCAGGGAGGTGGGGCCGAAGAACTGCCGCTCGAAGTTGGCCGGTTGCCAGGGCTTGCCGTCCTTTCCGGTGTATTGCTGGGGATTGCTGTCGTCGATGCGGTCCGCCGCCGTCCAGCCGTTCAGGAAGGCGGTCGTATAGATGAACGGCTTGAACGACGAGCCGGGCTGGCGCTTGGACTGGGTGGCGCGGTTGTATTCGTTCTCCTTGTAGGAGCGGCCGCCAACCAGGGCGAGGATGGCCCCGTTCCGCGGGTCGAGCGCCACGAGCGCCCCCTGGAGGTGGCGGCCCGCGTAGGTGGAGGTGTGGCGCGCGGAGGCGAGGAGCGACTCGGCGGCCGACAGCCCCTGCTCCAGCGCGCGCTGGGCGATGGACTGGTAGTGCAGGTTGAGGGTCGTGTAGACGGATAGTCCGCCGCGCAGGATGGCCTGGCTTCCGTAGACCGACTCAATCTGCTGGCGGACGTATGCCGCGAAGTAGGGCGCGTTGGTGACCTCGGTCTCCCGCAGGGCGATGGGCGACTTCTGCGCCTCGGACGCCTCGGCCCGGGAGATGAACCCGTTCTGCGACATCTTCTGGAGGACGAGGTTGCGCCGCGAGAGCGCCCGGTCCGGGAAGGCGCGGGGATTGAACACGTTGGGAGCCTTGGGGAGCGCGGCGAGCAGGGCGCATTCGGGGAGGGTGAGCTCCTCCACGTGCTTGCCGAAGTAGGCGCGGGCAGCCTGCTCGGCGCCGTAGGCGCCCGACCCGAAATATATCTGGTTGAGATACATCTCGAGAATCTCCTCCTTCTTGTATTGCCGCTCAATCTGGATGGCGAGGAGGGCCTCCTTTATCTTCCGTTGCCAGGTGCGTTCCAGCGTCAGGAAGAGCGTCCGCGCCAGCTGCTGGGTGATGGTGCTCGCGCCTTCGACCACCTTCCGGTGGATCGCGTTGACCACCATGGCCCGCGCGATGCCCCACAAGTCGAGGCCCCAGTGGCTGTAGAAGCGCTCGTCCTCGATGGCCACCGTGGCGTCCAGGAGCGCGCGCGGCAGGCGGGACAGCGGGACGAAAGTGCGCTGCTCGATGGACATCTGGGCGATGAGTTCCGCCGGCTCGGCCGAGTCGTATAGCTTGGTGGCGGGGCTGGGCGTGTAGCGCGACAGGTCGGAGATGTCGGGCATGTCGGCCAGCGAGACGAACAGGATTCCCCCCACGACCCCCGCGGCGGCGAAGAGTATGAATCCCAGGAACACCATGAGGCGCCCCGTCCGTCCGGGCCAGGGGGTGGCCGGGGGGGTTTCGCCCGGAAGGACGTTCATTCCGGCCGCGCCATCCTGTATTTGAGCAGGGTGCCGAAGGCGGCGAAGGCGTCCCGCATGCTTATTTTCTTCCCCTCCAGGACGCTACGGCCGTGGTAGGTGATGGGCAGTTCAAGTATGTGGATTTTCTTGAGGAGCGTCCGGGCGGTCACCTCCGGGCAGAACTCGTAACGGAGGCACTGGAGCGGCATGGAACGCATGACGGCGGTCTTGAACAGCTTGTAGCAGGTGGCTTCGTCCGTGATGCGGGCGCCGTAAAGGAGGGTGGCCGCCCAGGCCAGCATCTTGTTGGCGAGGTAGTTCGCCAGCCGCATTCCGTCGATGGAGCCAAGGAACCGCGAGCCGTATACCACCTCCGCTTTCCCCTCCTCCACGGGCTTGAGGAGGACCGGGAGCTCCTCGGGCAGGTATTCCAGGTCGGCGTCCTGGATGACCACCGCCTCGGCGGTGACGTGGGGGAGCGCGGTGCGGATGGCCGCGCCCTTTCCCTGGTTTCGTTCGTGGCGGATGACCTTCAGGTCGGGACCCCCCATCTTTTTCAGGACCTCGGAGGTTCCGTCGGTGGAGCCGTCGTCGACTATGATGATTTCCTTGTCGAACGGCGCCGCGCGAAGCCTTTCCACCACCTCATGGACCGTGAGGGCTTCGTTGAAAACCGGAACGATAACCGCAAGTTTCATGTGTTCGGGGCTATCCTAGCACAAGCCGCCGGCATGCCATTTTGGATGGGGGACCAGGCCGGGTTATTTGATGCAAAAGTTCACAAGGGCCGGGGGGATATTAAGCCAGGCGATTCCGGAACGGGTCACCCTGCGGAACCGTAATTTCAGCAGGCGACGAAAGCGCCGGGCACTCGGCCACCAGGCCGAATGGATGTAGGCAAAGGTCGTGAATCGGCCGCCCGGTTTCAGGGAATCGACTATGGCGTCAAGCAGGCGGCGTTGGAGCGGGTAGGGGAAGTGGGTCCACGGCAGGCTGCAGAGAACCGCATCAGCGTGCCGGTGGCCGGCGCGTTTCAGATGCCTGGGAAGGTGCTCCACGGAGTCGCTTATCAGGTGAACCTGGGGGTATCTCTTCTTGATGACCCGGGCGAAGTGGGGGTTTATCTCTATGGCGATGACCTTCGCGCAGGGGCGGACCTTCCGCAGGGCTTCCGCCGTGAATGCCCCCGTTCCGGCCCCGACATCCACGACAATTTTGGCCTTGTCCAGCTTCATGTTGTTGGTCATAAGCCGGGCCAGGCCCCGTGAGCTGGGGACTATGGCCCCGGTCCTCATTGGATTGGTCAGGAAGTGCCTCAGGAAACGCACGGTATCGGTGGCGCGCCTGACGATTCTTATCATGAAATGTCAGTATAACAAACGGACTGCATTACCTGAAGCATCACTGCTTCGTTCCCATCTCGCCCCCGTTTTCCCCCGAAAATGGGCGCAGGAAAATTAATCAGCGCTCACTGCCAAGCGCGTCCCAGAAATCCTGGTCCTCGGAACCGAAGTGCCACACCACGATGCCGTCTATCCCCGCCTTGCGCACGGCTTCCAGCTTGGCCGGCAGGCACCGCCCGTCCTCATACCACACTTGGTGGACCAGGTCGTCTTCCGGGTAGATGAAGAAGGGGGAGTTTGACTCCTTGTCCCACTTGATTTCAGCCTTCACTTTTTGGGCCAATGCCCGGGCCGCGGTGACGCTCACGTCCTCCGCCTCGCCGGGCTTGTCCCAGTTGTAGCCGTAGGTGGGAATGCCCATCTGTATCTTTTCGCGCGGAACGACGGTCACGGCGAAGTCGAGCACCTGTTTGAACCACCAAAGCGGCGCTATCGGCCCCGGTTCGCTGCTGTCCTCCTTGTAATCGTAGGTCATGATGCGCAGGCGGTCCACGACCCTGCCCAGCCCCGGCCAGTCCTGCGACTGCGGGCCGTCCCAGTCCCCAGGCTCCGCGGTCTTGGCGAAGACCGCGATGGAGAGGAGCTTCCCGGCCTTGTGCAGGGCCTCGCCTAGCTCGGTAATGAAGGTCGTGAAAGCCCCGCGTTCATTGGCCTTGAAGTCCTCGTAATCCACATCGAGCCCGTCATAGCCCTTCTCGACCGCGAGACGAACGAGTGAGGCGATGAACTTCCTTCTCAGCGCCGGTTCGGTGATGAAACGGCGTTCGGGCTCCCAAATCGTGGGGAGGAGTGTGATTTTGTGCTCCTGGAAGACCTTTACCAGGTCCGCCTCGATGGCCTTAACGGGCTTGCCGTCGGGCTCCTTGGAGTCGGGCACGCACGGCATGAGGCTCCCGTTGGGGCGGGGGCAGTACCAGGGGAACGGGGAGGCTTCGCCGATGCGGTCCGCGTGCTTCATGAAGGAGGCGAACGAGCGGGTGTTGTTCCAGGTCGTGCCGAACCAGCCCGCCACCTTGACCGGTCGCTCGCCCACCTGCGCCGCGCTGGCCGCGCCGCAGACAAGTGCGCCGCAGGCTATCAGGCGGAATACTTTGGCAATGTCACGCACCAGTTTCTAATGCCTCCCTACTTTTTCCCTCTTATCACGAATTTGGCCCTGGCCTTGCCTGATTTCTGGCTGCCCAGGGCAAGCCCCTGACCTCCGTGGGTTCCCCGGGCCTCGACCAGGACAATATATGTTCCATTGGCGAAACCCTTGGTGGAGACCGTCTTTTCGTTGGTGCCACCCTTGGGAATAACCCAGGAATCCCCCGAAACCTGTTCGCCGGCCACGTTGAATACCTTTGCCTTGATTTCAGCGCCCTCTGGCACGACGACAAAACGGAGGGTGATGTAGTCCTTCGTCGGAATCGGGTAGACCTCCACCCATTTTGCCGGGGCGTAATTTGCGGGCGCGGGCTCGTATTCGATGGCGAAATTGAAGAATTCAGGGACGTTGAGAGTGGCTCCGTCCTTATACAAGCTCACCTCGAACTGGATATAGCGGAACGCGCTTTCGTTCAGCGGCATCCAGTATTGAGATGACCGTGGCACGGGCTGGCCCGCATGGCGGTTCATGTAGTTGTGGATGCCGGGTGTGAGCGGCATGTTGCCCGCCTCGGGTATCCGGGGAGTCCAGCAGGTCCATTCGCCGCCATCCGGCGCCAGCCGGTAGCGGACCATTGCCCAATCGTCAGGATTCGCCTTTGTGCCCGCCCCGTGCTTTTCGAAGCTCCAGGTGACATTGGTGAGCCGCATGTTCCCTCCCATGTCGAAAGGCCTCGACAAATAGTGGCCGGAATCCACATGGTTGGGGGTCGGCGCGAGAGTCGTCCGCCAAACGTTGTTTGATGGTGCATCGGCTTCCTGGATTCCCAATACGAATATCCGGTTGTCCACCATGACCGCTGGGGCGGGATTGACCGAGCTCACCGGCATTTCATAGGTCGAACCGGCTCCTTTAGCGTCCAAGCCGGCGTAGTTCGGCCGGATTTCCGTGGCGTCATGGCCGAACGAGTAGTCACGGGTTATCCCCGGGTTCCCTCCTCCGGAGTTAAAAATGACATCGGGGACCGAAAACCCGTTGGCGTATCCGCCAGCCGAAATAAAGGTGCCGTTATAGGCCTGCGGACTGGTGTTGGCCCGGCCCTTTTTTATGTCGTCCGTCAGGCCGTTCCATGCCACAATCTGGTTGCAGTCGTCGAGGTAGGCGTAATAGAGGTGGCCAAAATAACTGCATATCGGGTTAATGCTTTCGTTGAAACGGCCCCCCATAAAACCCATTGTCCGGCCAAAGCTGAAGGCGCCGATATAAAGCCAGCCCATGTCAAGGTTCTTTTGGCGGCAACAGGCGAGGTCGGTGGGGGAGCAGGGCGGGTTGGCGGACGCGCATTCGCATCCGTTATTGGGCGGGGGAACCCCCTGCGGCGCCCGCTCGACGGCCTCCCATTCGGACAGCCGTCCATTCGGCATTATTTCCGCCTTCTGCACCCATTGGTGCGGATAGGTTGTGGTGCAACCGCCGTTGGCGCAATACTTGCCGCCGATGGCGTAAATGGCCCCGGCTGCGAAGATCATCCCGAAATCCGCGGCGCTCTTGATGAGCGACGGTTCCTTGACCCAGGGGGAAATGTCTCCCGTTTGTGTGACCAGTGTGGAATAAACATCAGTCACCGTTTGTTGGGTGACGAAAACCCCGGGGGAGGTTTCGATGGTAAGCGAGCCGCCAGCCACATATATCCTGTTTCCCACGGCGACGGCCCGGTGCCTGGTCACCGCAATTCCCTTCGTGGCGCCGGCGCTTTGGGCGTAGTCGTAACTCGCCTGTATCCATGGACCCATGTTGCCTGCGGCGTTGACGTTCACATACCACACGTGCGCTATCGGGCCGACGCCATTCTGGTTCCCGCCAATCACGTATATCCGGTGGTTTAACGACACTACCGCGGGACCGGCCACCATGACGTTTTGAATAGGCTGCATCAGGGGCGTAACCGCCGCCGCGTCGTGGGTCCATAAGGTCCCAAATACCGGGTCGAGAGCGTAATCGTATCTATGCCCCAGGGTCAGGGAACCCGCTCCATCAGGCCGTGCGCCCACGTCAATGGCGTAGTTCGAATGGGCCCCCTCATAATCTGCCGGGAGGTTCAGGGAAAAGGCGGCGCCTGATGCCCCGCCGGACCAAACCAGGAGCGAGATAGCCGTCACCCAGATAGAAGCTGTTTTCATATTGTGCCCCTCACCCTCCCGTGCCCATTATCCGCCGAAATGATGGGCGATATTATCCTGCCGTTTTTTTCCAAAATAAACGCCATTTGCCAATCTCCTTCCGCTTGTCCAGGCCGTATTCACCCAAGGGCAGGACATCACCGTATGATTCCTCGATGTAGCCAAGAATCTCCTGCGCCTTCGATTCCTCGCTCTGCAGCTTCAGGAGTTCCGCGTATATCCCCATTTCCCATTTGGCGAATTGCCTTAAAACCGTTTGCGTCGGGGGATTCCGCCTGGTCAGCGCGGTGCCAAGAGCAAAGGTCTTCAGGGCTTCCTCTGAATTGCCGAGGCGATAATATGAGACGCCCAATATGAGCTTAAGGTGCCCGTCTTCCTTCAGGCTTTCGTCTTCCTCGAACATCCTGTTGATTATTTCGATGGTTTTAATGTGGTTTCCGAAAAGGCACTCCACGCTGACCCTTCCATACCATGCCGCCGCCCAATGCTTCCCCCATTTCTTGCGCAGAAATGCGAAAGGAGAAGATGCGATACCAGGTATTTTCATTTTCGTGTCCTGCTTTCATTATCTCCCGAACATGGGGGATTGAGGAGGCGTAGATGAAATCTTTCCATTGCTTCTGTTATGGATGCCAATCGGCAGTCCGGCTGACATAGGGAGCGATAATTCGGGCTGCCAGCACCTGCCCGTAGTTGTTCCAGTGCGCGTCATTAACCCTGTATAAGGTCTTGCCCTGCCTTGAGGCTTTTCGAAACGCAGGCAGCAAGTCAACCACCGCAATGCCGTAATTCCGGCAACAAGCCTTCAGCTCCCGCTGGGGTTTATCGAAATCCAGCCGTATCCCCGGGAATTTCGACCTTGCCAGGACCTGCAACGAATCGATTGTCTGGGTTGCATCGGGGATGATTACAAGAAGGAGCGGTGCATGCCTGTCATCCGCAACCTGCTTCATCCTTTGCAGGACGCCGGTCATTGCCCGCCATTGCATGAGGAGTCCCGGCCCCCACGGTTCCGCATAAATGCCCGTATGTCCAATCTGCATATCGATCCAGGCTTTCTCGGTAGAAGCGGAAACCTCGCTGGTTCCGGGCCCGCCCCCTTCAAAGTACCCGCCCTTCCCGTGTTTCGCCGGAATTAAGGGGGGGAAATCGGGCGGCAGGGAAGTCATGGTAATTCCGGTAAGCAAAATCCGGCACGTCCGGAATAGCCGGTATGTATAAAGATGCTTCAGCATGCTCTGCGATATTCCCGCAGGTTCAGGTTGCATTGGCTCGTCCGTAAGGTCATTTCCGGCATACAGGAATACGAGGATGCAATCCGCTCCGAGCCTGCTTCCCTCCAATTCCATCATTCGAAGATAAAAACGCGGCCCGGTACACTCGACTCCAAGGTTGATTGTTTCCACGGGATGGCCGTCCCTCCAGGTCTCCCTCCGCAGGCAATTGGAAATGTTGAAGCGGTCATCCGGACCGGACGGGAGAATAAGGAAGGAATCCCCGATGAGGACTATCCTGCGTGAGCCGGGCTTTTTGGCGGCGTCATATTCCGGCGTTCGGAGCCCCCTGGAATTCAGGATATATCCGCAATATTTTTCGAGTGGCTCCCAGCGGGGATTTGGCGCCACCTCCAGCAGGTCTTTCAGGGTTCCGGCTTTTTCATATTTCCGCCAGTTCTGCCACTCGCCGTAGGAATAGTTCATGAAACTCCTGACCGTCCTGCTGAAGCCTGCCGCGAACCGGATGATTGCCTCGGATATCAACAGGCAGATAGCGGCTTGGACCAGGACAAATGCCACGCGGCGCCTCCATTTTATGTATGCGCGTGCCCGTCCCTTAATACCTTCATGTCGTTCCCCATTATCCGCCTTCAGGCATGATGAGGAAAAGGTGTCGGGGCTTGACATATGACATTCCTGGAATCGTTGAATTATGCAAGGCCGCCCAGTGATTAGTAAGTATAAAAGGGGCGGGAATACTGGTTTGACGTTTAAACGTCAAAGTGATATATTCAGTACGGAGGTGGGATAAATGGCGGAAAATGCACGGGCAACAATCTATCTTGAGCGGGACGTTTTCAAGGCCGTGAAAATCAAGTCCGCGGCCACCGACCGGACCGTGTCTCGCCTGGTGAATGATGCGTTAAAGCGCTGCTTGAGGGAGGATGCCGATGATTTGGCGGCGTTTGAGTCGCGCGCCGGACAGCCCAAATTGTCATTCGAGGAAGTCGTAAAATCGCTTAAACGTGCCGGCCGCATATAGGATATTTTTCTACCGGGACGCGCAGAAGGATTTGAGCCGCGTTCCCCGGCATGACGCCGCCAGGATAATCAGCCGTATTGGTGCGCTTCACGGGAACCCCCGACCGGGTGGATGCGAGAAGTTGTCAGCCATGGAGAGATACCGCTTGCGCCAGGGGGATTGGCGGATACTGTATGAAATCGACGACAAAAAGGCGGAGGTTACAATAGTTAAAATCGCCAATCGCAAGGAAGCCTATAGGAGATAGCCTGTTGCGGCTGGCAGCCGGATGGAGGATGGCTGGCGTGACAAAATCCAGACAAACGCCACTGGTGCGGTTTCGGTCGGAGGCGTTTCGGAAGAATAAAACGCGATAGAATAATACGGACTGCATACAACTGGCATGTCCTTACTCGCCTTCCTGCGGGTCGTTTCCGTTTCCTTGGGGCCTCGCAAACCCTGTTCGCCAACCTTTTTTCCCCGGAAGCGGGATCCGGGAAGGTGGGGAATGGGTGTATAATTTAGTCATGGAAAATGTTCTCCTGAATGTGGCAGACGCGGAAAAATATAGCGGGCAATATGTCGCTATGTCTGCCTTTGAGGACGGCAGGGTGGTAGCCAGCGGGGCGGATCCGGGCAAAGCGCTGCAGGATGCCGTAGCGAACGGCTACCCTGACCCCGTTCTGGTTTATATCCCTGAAAAAGACACGATTTATATCTATTAACCCCGGTGCCGAGCAAAGCATTTCCTTTTATCTCTATAAAAGCTGGCGATTTGGAGCGTCCCTACCTTCCGGTTAATTTCATCAACAGGTCTGCGAGAAAGAATGTCAGGGTTCGTGCGCTGATTGATACCGGAGCTGATGAATGTGCAATGCCCGTCAAATTCGCGGAATTGCTGGGACATAATCTGGGAAAGGGTGCATCAAGAACGGTGATTACCGGCGGGGGCGCGGTGACAGCCTGGCGCCACACTGCCGTCCTGTCCATCGAAGGTTTCCCGGACCGGGAAGCCGTCGTTGATTTCGTTCCAACGCTCAAGACCCCTCTGATTGGCGTACAGAGTTTTCTTTCCGACTTCGTGCTTACCATTGACTATCCGGCCAAGTCCTTTACACTGGCATGCCCCTGATTGATTCGCAGTCTGGACCTGCATTTGTTTTCCGTTTCGCGTTAAAATATCAACGGTAACAAACGTCCCCATCGACCATTCGACTCCGCCGCCAGGCGGCGTCGCCCATGGTAGGGTGGCTAGTTAAAAAGTCCCCATCGACTAATGGTCAGGTCACCACCCTTTCAAGGCTTCGGGGACGAAAATACGCGGAACGATAACAAGTTTGGAAGGACCACCGAAAGGCCCACGCGGGCAAGGAAAATGCGCGTGGGCTTTTCTTTTTCCGCGTCCAGGCTTCCTGGCGCGTCCCCCGGGCGAAACCAACCGATGGGTATAGATGGGTACCCACATCGGGGTATCCGTGACAAAATCCGTGACAAAACTTTTGACGATTCCATGCCACACACCCCCACAGCCATGATGCAGGACGAAAGCCTCTCCTGGGGCTTCTACGACGTCGTGGGGGGCATTGTGTTCTCCTCCCTACGCACGACACCCAGACTAGGTAGCTGGGTGTCTTTTGATGGCAAGCAACTCTTTTCGGGGCGGTGGCAAGCGAAGCGCGCCATGCTCGGCCCTTGGTTGCGCGCCCGAAAGGGCATCGCGAACGTTTGTGCAATGCCCCGGGTTCCCCAAGGCAGTGAATCGAGATGTCAGGTATTCCGTGTGCCATCAATTGTGCCACCAGACTGGCAACCGCCGGTTATCCCCTTGATGGGCGAGGGCATTTTCGGGGATCTTACGGTGTCATAAAGGAGACGTAGGGGGTACTACGGCGCTCGTTCAACACGGTGGTAGATGGAGGAAGAATGCTAGGCCTTTTTAGATTCGATATTTCAATTTTTGGCCAAAGTGATTGGGCCTGATTTTTGGTATATTACATTCGATGCGGAAGTTACTTTTTGGCTTGAAGGTTGCAGGTTCGATAACCCTTATCCTGATCGTTTCTCCCGCATCAGTTCTGTTTGCCAATTGGTGCATTCAGTATACCAACGAGCAAAATGGCTACCACGGTGCGACTTGCAACGGCGACTTTTCCACCAAATCCGAATGCGAAAATGCCCGGCAGGGAGTAGGACAAGGCATTGGAACTTGTGTCGGATCAGACTCGCCAAGCTCGGGAGGCTCGACAAGCGGCGGCAGAAACGCCACGGTTGATATCACTACGCAGTTGGCAGGCGATCTTATCAAGAACCTGTTCCTCAATCAGCAGCGAAGCGTCGATGAGCGGAATGCGCGCTGGGCCAGAGAGGAAGCTGAGCGGGCGCGGAAACGCGAGGCTCAGAGGGAACTGGAAAGAAAACTAAAGGAGGTGAAGTTCCAGAAGGAAAATGAGAAGCTCAAGAAATCCTTAAAATCAACGGACTCTGGAGTGCTGAAACCAAAGGGGACATTGATCGAAGGTAATATGAAAATCAAAAAGGGTGAGGGGGCTCCCTTGGCAATCAAGGTTGACCATTGCGTTGAATGCCAGAAAATGCTCATTAGTTTGGTGGAGATAGGGCTTGAGAAATCAGCCATGCCTGAAAACTTCATATACGAGTCGCGGATTAGTTACAGTAATTGCATGATCAAGGATAAGTATGGACATGGATGCGATGGGACATGGGGGAAGGTGCTATATAATTCCTTGGCTTTGTGCAAAACCCTGGATGATGTAAGGCTGGCCCTGGAATCGACCAAGGCCGGCATGCAAGGAGAGCATAAATTAAAAGAGGCGCATTAGTTGCTGTTATATCCGTCCTGTGGGCCGTGTCCGCGGCTGCGACGAAAGTTCCGGAGGAAGCCGAAAGGCATATGGCACGAGCGACTGCCGCCCTCGACGTGGCGAAGGACCAGGATGGCTATACCAAGGCCATTGCGGAGTTCGAAGCTACTGCTGCGGCAGCACCGGATTGGCCGGACCCCTTCTATAACTTGGGTATGGTTTATTCCAAAGTGGAGAACTATGAAGCCGCAATAAAGAATTACCGCCGTTATTTGGAGCTCGCTCCTAGGGCGCAGGATGCCAAGACGGTAAAGTCGGAGATCTACAAACTGGAATTCAAGCTGGAGGAGCAGGAGAAGGCGAGAAGATATTATGGTTTTTGGTTTAGAAATATTGGTGAATGGATGATGGGTGATGACGATTTGTTTTTCGATGAAAAAGGGGCGCGCCCTTCGTACATTACGACAGTGCCAAAACGTGCAGAGAGCTTTATCGTGAAATTCATAGATGGCAAGATGATTTCGCAAGAAGGGGATGAAGTGGAAGCATCGATTACTTCAGAGGATAATCTTTCTATTACGGTCCCCACTACGGAAGGCAAGAAGACATTTGTCTTTACGCGCGGTTGTTTTATTGGCATCAAACTTCTTTATACCAAGAACTGGTTCGCTGGATTTGATCCTTCCAATGAGATAGAAATTCTTTTGCGGGATGGTCCTGGAGAGAAAGCAGGATTGAAGACAGGTGACCATATAATCTCAATAAACGGAGAGAAGTATAAGCCTACTTGGAATGTCGATTTCTCAATGAAGATAAACGGATTTCCAAAGGATTCAATCATTACGCTTGCGATCAAGAGAGATGGCGAGGATATCAAGGAATATGCGTTCAAGCGACCATAAATCCGCATTCAAGGGAGAATACAAATGAAAAATACTACATGGATTGCGCTGGTGCTCGTGCTGACCGCTGCCATTGCAGTGGCCGAAGGGATACCCGAGGAAGCCAAGAAGCATATGGCGCGCGGGACGATTGCCCTTGACATGGCAAAAGATGAGGCCGGTTATTCCAAAGCAATTGTTGAATTTGAGGCAGCCGCTACGGCCGCCCCCAATTGGCCAGACCCACACTTCAATCTCGGTACCCTCTACCCAAAAATCGGAGAATATGAACGTGCAATCAAGTGTTTCAAGCGGTACCTAGAGTTGTCCCCCAAAGCTGAAGATGCGGAAACCGTCAAGACTGAGATTTACAAACTCGAATACCGGGTTGAGGACACTAATAAAGTAGCCGCCCTATACGGTTTTTGGTATAGCGTAACTAATAAGAACATGGAAATCCGCCTGACTCTATCGGGAAATGGCAAACAGTCAAACATGATACTTTATTGCCCGACTGATTACACAATATCTATTCCTGATATTGAAATTGCGAATGGTGCTTTCGATACCCGGGAAGGAACCTTTACCAATAGACTTGCCGGTCGATGCACATTTAACTTTGTTAGCATGACGGGAACAATTGATAAGCCCTGGGAGATTTCATTTAAACTTGGGGTTCTGTATGGCGGTGATTGCGGATCTCCAGGAACGCAAATCCAATGGGATAACCATTATTGGAAAGGCAACTTTGCGGGTTTCGATATGGAATTGGCCCCCTCCTTCTGGGGAGGATATGAACACACCAATGCCATTTGTGGCATATGGTCAGGCAGCTTGGCTGAAAAAGTCGGCCTTAAGGTGGGAGACCGGATTATTTCGATTAATGAAAAGAAATACAAGCCAATATCCAACTTGGAACTCACTAAATGGTTAAATTCGGATATGAAGGATCCAAATATCACGATTACAGTTGAGAGAAAAGGCGAGGAATATCCGCTGATAATCAAGATCAAGCGTCCTTGGTGATGAAGTAAGGGCACCCAGCCAGTACGTCTGGGTATCTTTTCCTCGGTTGGTAACTTCTGTGGTTACTTCCCGGCATCCATGCGCATAAACGCTGATCCCGGCCCCGATTGGAGGGATAACCACCAGCTTTTTACGCTGGATGTCCATTTGTGACACCCAGCATTTTGGGTTGGATGTCTTTTTCGACATCTGCAGGCGGCTTGTCACCACTGCGTCCGGAACTGGCTGCGCTGGCGGCAGGTCGCACAGGGGGGTCCGTTGCGCTAAAATAACGTGAAGAGGATGTGGAAACATGGATAACCCGGGTGGACGGATGAAGACGAGGGGCGGATCGATGAACGAGGCCTCCCTTCCTATCGAGATTTTTCAGGAAGGCAGGGTGTTTGTGGCGCATTGCCCGGCCCTCCGCCTTGCCTCCCACGGCCCCACTCCCGAGACTGCAAAGACCGCTTTGAATGAGGCAGTCGAAATCTTCTTTGAGGAAATCGAAAGGATGGGAACCCTGGAAGAGGTTCTTCTTGAATGCGGGTGGGTAAGGGACTCTTCGTCTTCCAAGGAGCCTCCCCGTCTCGTCCCCCCACGGATTACCACAAGTAATATATCCGTTCCCGGCTCGATTCCTCTCCCCGTTTAGGGGGGCAGGGTGGGAAGGCTCACCCCGTTCGATCCGCAGCTCTTCCGGAAATTCCTGGCTGAACATGGTTGGGGATTTTCAAGGACGAAGGGGGGGCATGAAATCTGGAACAAGGTGGGAGCGATCAGGCCGGTGGTGTTTCAGCCAGGGGACGATGTGCCGGTATTTGAATTAATGACCAACTTGCGCACAATGGGGCTAACGAGGGAAGGCCTTCTTTCATGGCAGGGAAGGAACCATTAAGCGGCGTACAGCTTAGCACGGGTGCCGAGTGGTCGCGGAGAAGCCATAGAAACAGATCTTGAAGTAGGGTTGGGCACCCAGACCAGATAGGGACATCTGCATTAATAGATTGATGTTCCGACAAAAGAAAGACCTCTTGGACGCCTGAAAAACGACCGGATCAGCCGGGGGCGACGCCGCATGCGACGTACCGCCCGACGAATCGCTGCCATCA
>Ga0315282_10009764_pt1 | contig 15207 bp, 12 predicted proteins | sample YL17G07_20_MG_FD_203693 | JGI IMG/M metagenome (GOLD analysis project Ga0315282, IMG submission 203693) | Sediment microbial communities from Yellowstone Lake, YNP, Wyoming, USA - YL17G07_20 | ecosystem: Environmental > Aquatic > Freshwater > Lake > Sediment | place: USA: Wyoming | collected... | reverse complement strand
GATGTTGCTTCCAGATAGAGATTGCTTCACATGCTCTCAGTTTCCTTCCGAAAACCATAACACATTTGACATTAGAACAATCCAGAAAGAAAACCAATATCACTTTTATCACTTTTCCAAACGTTGGACTTTCTGCTTCTTTTCTAGCTATTGGTATACCTTTACATCCCCACGCAGAATCATTCATCTCTATCTCAAGCTTATGCAAAGAAAGTTTCTGTTTCTTACCTTCTATGGTGAAAACATAGTTGCTCTTTGCATGAACTATTATCTGGTCAAAACCTGCTTGTGCAAGTATGCCTACAAGATCATCAGAACCATACCAACTATCGAAGGTGATAGGGAATCTGTTCAGGTCAATACCTTCTTGCTTATACAATTCCAGCACAGAATGAAGCATTTCTCTGAATATATCTGGCTTAGATGTGTTACCTCTACCTTATTTTCCCACAGGTCTGATACAAAGTGGGATGACTCTTTGACCTATCTTGATGGTTATGGCAATGATGTTTTGACCCTTTACAACATGATGATGCCTACCACTATACCAGCTATATGTAAGACTAATGAGTTTACCAAGCCTATCTATGACACTATCGTCAACACAGAGAGTAATTCTCATTCTGGAAAGAGTGGCTGGACTTTTTGTAAGTGCGTCTTCTATCAGCTTTTTTGCTTCTGGGAATCCAGCGAGGAGAAACAGTTTCCTGAGATGGTAAATACTCCAGGAGTTGATAGCATCATAGACTTTGTTTTTATCAATACCGAGAGTCTGAATGAGTTGGTTAGGAGTGAATATGTCAAACATATGTCCATAAGCCAACATCAGAAGAACCTCGCAGGAGAACCTCGATAGATTCTTTGCTACATTGTCTGAAGTTATTATTGAGAAACACTTGAAAAGGTTCAACGGATTTGCTAATCTTATCATTCATATTCATCTCCTTGTAGGTAAATTAGCATTTTCATGACAGCTACCTATAAGGAGATTATATTTCTTGTTTATTGTCAAGGGTTTATGAATACTTTTTCGCTTTATGGAGAATTATCAGTATCCTTTGTTTGAAGAATTCTTCATTATCTAAATCTAACTCTAATTTATATATACTGCCCATAGGTCCCTTATATTTGATATATTTTTTCATAATATTTCCTGCAATCTCTTTTGATTCTTCAGTATCTATAATTACTAATTCTTTTACTATATGATTCAGGAAAATAATAAGGGTTGTTATTCTTTGCTGACCATCTACAATATCAAATCTCTTATAAGTTTCACCAAATCCTTGAGCTTTAACACTTTCTTTCAAAACAATAGTACCAGTATAGTGCCTTTTGCGGTTCATTGATTCAAGGTCCTCACGCAGATCATTCCTGTGGGACTTCTCCCAGGAATAACCCCTTTGATAATTCGGTACTTTAAAGATTCTACCATCAAAGAGGTCCTGTAATGTCAAAAGATTTTCCATATTAATCCCCTTATTAGGTTAGTATTAGACTAAAATGAATTAAAAATAGTCATTTCTCTCGTTAGTAAACCCAGAAGGCATAGGTTGGCAAGCCCGATAACGATCCTATTATAGACCAGATACTTCCGATGACGAACTCTCCAAGTATTAGTCCTGCAAAGAATGGTATTGCACGACTATGTACTTTCAACCCGCCAAACTTGAGAATGACAGATTTTATGATGAAACTAAGGAGTATCGGAAACCAAGTCACGTCAAGCCCCCAGCTATTTGATACCGCATATCCCGCAGGATGTAAAGGCCACCAGATGAACCTGTTGCGCATGAATGTGAAGAAAAGCGTTGTAACAAATCCTACACCAAGAAATAATCCAGTCGAGTAGTCAGGCTTTGTTGGGTTGCTGATCCAGCCTTGAAGTCGCTCGTAAGGTTCCCAACCGAACCATTCGACTCTGCCTGCCATGCCAATATGATGAGAATTGTGCAGAAATGACCAGAACGTCGCTACGATACCAACAAATACAGATATAAGCATTGCGATGAATAGGTGTTTCCCTCTAGTATTTGTCTTTTCTGCTAATTTGAAAGCTTCAAGCTGATGCGGCATAACGTCGCTGTAATGCGCCCTATTGAAAAACCAAAAAAGCGTTAGCACTGAGACGTTCTGCGGACCCAATGCCCGTGAGCCAATCAAACTTGTCATGAGCAGATCAGGTCCGCCGTTGTGCATATCGTGGACAGGAACACCCATCTCCGCCCTCATACGCGTGATGGCTGTTATTATAGCATAGTATACAGTAAAAAATATAATCGCCACCCATATAGACATCCCCGCTTCATAACAAAAAATCAATAACAAAATTCCACTAACCACTAGACCAGTCGTCGCTGTTCTGTAAGATACGGGTTCATCCGAATCGTCAATGATTGACTTATTCGTAAATACTCTTTTCAAAACGAGCCATAGGTGTTTCCGACTGACCCACATAGCGACTACGAATAAGGCAAGATAGGCACCGGATGACTGCTCAATGATACTCTTATAGCCGGAGAAAGAACCTTCAGCAGAAGAAAAGCCAGCCACGTACCACAAAACTCTCTGCATCTTCCAGAATAGATAAAAGAACCATAAGGAAAATGATAGATCAAGCGGGATGAAAAAAGCCAGACCTATAACGAATGGATAAAATGAAATGGGAAGCCAGCCAATAGCACTCCAAGGCTTGGACGTAAAATACCTACCCATGTCAGTCAGCTTGAGGTGTATGTATGGTACAGCAGGGAACAGCGAATGTAATCCGTTCATTATATCAAGAGAAGCGGCAACCGCAAATCCGATCCATAGTAGCTTGTTCTTTAGGAAACTTGATGATTGGCCGATCAGTTCATAAGGCACCTGAATGATGGGATAAGCGAGTTTTTCCTGTTCTACCCACTGCTTTCTGACAATGACGTTGATACAGATCATCAAAAAGACAAATACGAATATGAAACCTGTCCAGAATAGCACAGGTATGATCCACACCTTCAGATGTTCAACAGTATAAAGAGTTGAATTTCCGTTGTAATGATCTATCAAAGCCTTTTTATCCTGAACAGTGAGCCATGTTGGAAGGTAGCGGTGGAAAAGGTTCGCCCAATCGTTTTCGGGGGTTGCGTACCAGAAGGCATGTCCCATAATGGGAATAAGCAGTTGCATAAATCCATGCGCTGCCATACCTGACGACATATTGATCATCACGTATATAATCAGAATCTCGCTGTTGCTCATACTGGATTTCGGTAAGTACTTCCTCATCAGTTGGTTGAAAAGCACGATAAAGAATATAACGAATACCGAATTAAAGAAAAGCGAGATTACCGTAATATGCACAGTGAACCACATAGCTTCTGACATGACGATCCAGTAGCAGTTCACGATGCCCAATACAATACCGATTATTATAGGACGGAGTAAGCGTTCTCTCCTTTGTGATGAAAGTTGCATAGTTGTTCAGGCGTGTTTCAGAAGAACCACATTTAATTCATCAAAACGGTATAACACAAATAAAAAAAGACAGAGTAGATCATAAGCCGAATTCTGTTCCCCCGAAGGGGTGATGGTCATTCATCTAGGATATGAGTTACCTCATACCTCAAGCAGCTTACCCGAGGGAAAAACGAGCAGTCTATATCCCTCCTATTTAGCCTTGCTTCAGATGGGGTTTACCTAGCCAGTTGCGTCACCGTAACTGCTGGTAGTCTCTTACACTACCATTTCACCCTTACCCGTAGAGGTATACCTCTCGTTGGCGGTTTACTTTCTGTTGTGACTATTCCTTGGGATCGCCCCCACCGGGCGTTACCCGGCATCTTGCTCTTTGAAGTTCGGACTTTCCTCGTATGCTTTCGCAAACGCGACCAACTGATCTACTCTAGCATAAAAACAAAAAAGGTCAAACCAGCCTGGTTATAGTCCACTGATTTGACCCTATATCTCTCTTTAGAAAGAGATTACTAACCAATAAGCTCTTTAGCTTTATCAGCGCCGCTGGCGGCATCACGGGCATATCCATCGGCACCGATCTCATCGGAATAATTCTGTGTGACTGGTGCTCCACCGATCATTACCTTAGTCTTGTCTCTTACACCAGCTTCTTTTAGTGCATCAATAGTTGACTTCATTGCTGTCATAGTTGTCGTCAGAAGGGCTGACATAGCAATGACCTGAGCGCCATTTTTCACTGCATCAACAAACTTCTCTGCCGGGACATCAATACCAAGGTCCATAACTTCAAAGCCTGCGCCTTCCAGCATCATGACAACGAGATTCTTGCCGATATCGTGAAGGTCGCCCTTCACAGTTCCGATTGCCACTTTGCCGACTGGCTTAACACCTGATGATGCCAGAAGTGGTTTCAGAATATCCATAGCACCGTGCATTGCTCTAGCGGCTATGAGTACTTCTGGAACGTAGAATTCGTTATTCTTAAACTTTTCTCCAACAACACTCATGCCTTTGATCAATCCGTCATTTAGAATTTCAGAAACTGGAACTTTTGCATCTAGAGCTTTCTGAACTAGCTCTTTTGCATCCTTTGCCTTTCCATTTATTATACTTTCTGCAAGTGCCGACAAATCTGCCATCCGACTAATCCTCCTGTTGTTATATTCACAGTAGTTGGTTTTATACTTGTGCCTTGGATACTGGCACGGGAACTGACCGATGATTCGGTCAATCAATCTTATTCAAAGCCTTAGCAATCTCGTTTTTCATCATATCGTTCTTTGCTCTTTTATATGCACTTTCTAATGAATTAACCGAGCTTTTATCACCAATATTACCAAGGATCTGAGCGACTCTGATAACTAGCTCCATATCGTTTGCATTATTTAGAAGACTATTGAGTGGTTCGACAGACGGTTTCCCAATAGATTCGAGAGCTTGCCCTGCTGAACTCCTGACCTGTTCGTCTTTGTCATCCTTCATCTCTTTTACCAGCATTGCAACAGCCCCTTGGTTTTTGGTTTTTCCATTAGCAATAGCCGCATAATTTCTAACTTCAGGGTCTGGATCCTTCAGCAATTCTATCATTTTATCCGCAGGAGGATCATTTAATACTTCAGCCATTGCTTTAACGGCTATACGCCTGACGTCAACGTTTGGATCCTTAAGCCCATTTATTATTATATCTCTGGAGTCGGTCTTTCCCATAGTATATAATGCGATTGCCGCTGACACCTTAACGAGATTATTGGGGTCATGGATTTTTTGCTGAATCAAGGGTTCTGCATCTTTATCACTTATCCTGCTAAGTGCATCAATTGCCATGCTCTCAGTGTAGGGTTCAGGATCATTAACAGCGGTAATAAGTCCTTTAATAGCCGGTTGTCCAACCTTTATTAATACATCATGAGCATGTACTTTTAGTCTCCAGTTCGGATGCTTTAGGGCGGCCACCAGAGGACCAACAGACGAAGAACCACCTGCAACCAGAATGCCGTCAATATTTTCTTGAAGCCTGCTGGCTGTTGTTGGATTCTCTATTAATTTGAGTACAGCAGCCATCCCTTCCTCACCGTAACCCTTGAGTATGTTAATCACCCGTTCATATTCGACTTTTCTATTTTCTTTATCATGATAGATTACAGCAAGCATCGCATAAGATTCTAAAAGGTTGGGATTTTTCTTTTTCTGTACCCATTCCTCTAATTGAATCATAGCCTGTGTATATTCACTCGCAAGAAAATATCCTTTACCAAGTTCATAAGCGTTCTTTCCTTTTTCCCGACCACATCCCAAAATCAAGAATGTAAACAGGAACACAAAAGATACCCATAAGACAGTTTTAACCCATCTCCCAACAACCATATTCACACCTCTCCTCTTAGCCCTGAAATTTTTTTGTTTTCATAGATCATGAATATTAACGTTAGTTTAACATGATCTTTATTTTACTGTCAAGCTAAATCTGCACATTTAATTACAGATTATAGATTAAAATTGTTTAATCTGTGATTAAACAAGGACAAAGTATTTTCAACTAGAACGTATACTCGTGAAAACGGGGATCAAGTTATAGCCAATTAACATTTACATGAAAATGCTTTGCCCACACAATAAACTCTATTTTTTTACTATTACGATTAAAGACTTGCTATTAATCTTCAGTCTTCAATCTTCAATCTTTAACCCTAAATTGTAATCCTCCATTTTCGCCCGCAACTGCCCGCAAGCCGCAAATATGTCAATTCCTCTGCTTTCCCTTACAGTAGCCACAAAATGAGCGTTTGCGAGTATTTGACGAAACTGTTCAACTCTCTCTTTCCCCGGCCGCTGGAATGGTAAACATTCGACAGGGTTATATACGATCAGGTTTACCTTGCTTGGAATGCCATGCAGAAGTTTACATAACTGTCTGGCATCCGCCAGACTGTCGTTGACATTTTTCATCAATATGTATTCTACAGTAAGCCATCTATTGATTGTAAGTGCCCAATCTTTGCAGGCTTCAAGCACCTCTTTTATATCATAGCGACGATTATTTGGCATCAGCCGACTGCGAACCTCGTCTGTTGTTGCATTTAAAGAGACCGCTAGCCCTATCTGAGTTCCTTCGCCTGTAAAACGGCGTATCTGAGGTACAAGCCCTGATGTTGAGACAGTAATTTTTCTGGCAGCGATCATGAGACCTTCTGAAGCATTCATCAGCTTGACTGCTTTTAATACGTTTTCATAATTGGCGAATGGCTCACCCATGCCCATCAAAACTACGTTCGTTACGCTTTTCCCCACACCAAGATCGGCATCAATGGTCATAACCTGATTAACAATCTCAGACGCAGTAAGGTTTCGAACGAAACCACTGGCTCCTGTAGCACAAAAAGCACAACCTTGAGCGCAACCGATCTGTGTTGAAACACAGCACGTCACACGCCCATCGTCGTACATCAGCACACTTTCTACCTTCTCACCGTCACCAAGTTCAAATAGATATTTTGTTGTTTCGTCAAGGAATGATTGCTCCTCTGCAAGCTGTTTGAGATGGCTGATATAAGCGATTTCGTTCAGTTTTGCCCGAAACACTTTCGATATATCGGTCATCTGCTCGAACGTCTCGGCACGCTTATGATATAACCACAACATCAACTGCCTTGCACGATAGCGTTTCTCTCCCCACGAAGTCACAATATTCTCAAATTCGGGCAATAAAAGACCCTTTAAATCTATCTTTTTTTTATTCTCCATCTAAAATCATCATCCAAACTACTTCTTAAAATATGCCTTGAGCTCTGCAATCGTAGTTTTGTTGGCTTTTTTCCAACTGCTGAGTATATACCTCGATACAGCAAAATAAAGGGGATTTCGTAGCGAATAGAATTTCTTCCATGCCCATAAAAACCTATCCTGAAGCTCAATGGGGGTCATCTTCAAAGGCTTAAATACCACATGAGAACCATCATAAAGCGACCATTTCTTCGTGAATATCCGCCCCTCAGATTCTAGAATGTCGAATAATCTACTCCCTGGAAGAGGATGAAGCAAAGAAAATTGAGCCGAATCAAGTTTCATATCATGACAGAATCTAACCGTATTCTTTACAGAGTTTACATCGTCTGCATCAGAACCCAAGACAAACATCCCATGTATATTTATACCATTTTCATGAAGACTTTTTATGCAATTCTTTATATCATCAAGTCCTTGTTTCTTGTTATAAGCGGCAAGAGATTCAGGGTTGGCTGATTCAAAACCTATAAGCATAGTATGGCAATTAGTCTTAGCCATTAATTCTACAAGTTCATTATCCTTAGTGATATCTGCTCTGGATTCCGCAGACCAAGAGATTCTTAATCCCTTTTTCAACATCCCTTTTAGTAATTCCTTTGTCCGCTCTTTATTGATAGCGAAATTATCATCGTAAAAGAAAAGCTTTTTATAACCCTCAGATATACGCATCTTAATCTCTTCAAGGACTTGTCCGGGCTCACGGAATCTACATTTTCTACCAAAAGTGGCGGATACAGTGCAAAAAACACAATCGAACGGACATCCACGAGAGGTAGATATAGGCGCCTGCCTGGGAGGACGATTCTTTTCTGCCAGTATCGAAAGGTCAGGTATAGGATAGCGACTTAATTCCGTAACCTGTGGAGCCTGAACTATACCTGTCAGGTTTCTGTCTTCGACAGCATCAAGTATGATCTCCTCACCCTCACCCTTCACAACCAGATCAGCGTGATTAAGGGCTTCCTCTGGCATGTAAGTAACGTGTGGACCGCCCATGATTATCTTTATTTTTGGCGTTGCTTTCCTTATGGCATCAGCAATCTGATAACCTCTTTCGGCAGTGGACGTCATAATGGACATGGCAACCACGTCAGCCTTTGTCAGTGCTTCGTGTAACCAGCCCCTTCCCTTATCATAAACATCTTTCACACTATCCCTAAAGATCGTTACCTCGTGTCCTGCTTCCTTTAAGATAGTTCCGAGACAAAGTGATCCCATAAGCGGGAATCTGTAATAACCGTAGCTGTTAAAAAAACAACGGGGTTCAATGAAGGCTACTTTTGCCATAAAAAACACTCCTTTAAAACGTTCTCTTAATGATATTAACCTCGATATTATTAGAGTTTTCCAGCATTATGATCTGATTTTGCCTTTTGTTTCAGTTCTGCAAAAGCCTTCTGACACTCCAGACAAAAGCTGTCAGTTTTTTTATCTAACTCCTTCAAGTTTCTTGGCAAAAACATAACACATCCTATGTCATATACATTATCCAAACCAAAGAGATGCCCTAATTCGTGAATAGCCTCTTTCTCCATACGTTGAATGGCTAACTCATCGTTAGGCTTTCCACCGACGTAATACCTTGGGTCCATTCGTCGAATTGATATAAGTGCCATGTTCCCTTTATCTATAGCTAGACCAAAGACAAATGCCGGATCAGTTCCGGGAGAAAAAGAATCTGTTGGAGTAGCAATATCAACATTGGTCACTCCAAGCACCTTTGCGTCGGGTGGAAACTTCAGTTTTTTATACATATCTGAAAGTATATACATAGCCACGTATTGTTGTCTATCATAATCGAAAGCATCATCAGGTACAGGCAATTTTTTATCAAGTGCCAAATGAACATCTGTTGTAAACCTTGTTTCCAGTTTTGGAACAAGCGCATTGAGATAGTTTACGTCAACATCACCGATTGGAACAATATATATACTGGAATCTACGTCAATATTTCCTTCAGGGGTCTTTGTTGCCTTTTCCTTTAAACTGCAAGAGCTTATTAAAAGCATAAATACGAGCGGTATTATAATGAATCTATACAATTTCTCTCACTCCCTCAATTTTTTATTAAAAGCCTTTCTTTATACCAGTATTCCATCTAAAATATTTCTTAAAAGACAAATGGTAGTCACAGAATATTGATGGTGAGCAAAAGCGTGCTGTGATCCATCCTTGCAGGTACAAGGCAGGCTTCACAACCAGCATGCCCGCCACCTATAACGATAACATCATATTTCTATCGCAGATTAACATATTTTATTGGATATCTAATTGATAACGTTGAACTAATGCCTTCGCTGTTTGTAAGTCCCTCAAACCTTCCTCAAATTCGCCCCATGAACTCTGGAAGAAAAACGATATGTGCGTCAGCACACGGAACCATAACAAGCATTCCCTTTCGGCTATGTTTAATGGATTCTGCCTGCCAAATTCGTATGCCTTAATATATTTTTCCATCACTCCAACCCACTCGGCACCACGTTCCTTTTCCCAAGCATCAAGCCATATACAAGCGTATGAGATGTCCGCAATCAGATAGCCGCGCTGTAAAAAATCCAGATCAATTATCGCTACGGAGTTACCTTCGGAGTATAACACATTCCAGAAGTGCATATCACCATGAACGACTCCAGATATAAGGCTTTTTCTATATGGCTCTATGAAATGTTGTGATTGCTTTAGTAATTCTTCCGCTTGTAGGAGATGCAATTTCTGATCGGGCAAAGCGATTTGGAAATGATCTCTATATGTATTTATGAGTCTATCATTGGGGTAATTCCCATAAGGCAAATCAATTGGGGATTCTTCTGATAATGGGATACCCAATCTGTGCATTCGTCCTACCCATTCGCCAACGGTAACCCATGCCTGCAAGCTATCAGAAGCGTCATCTGAGTCATGTTCGATATATGGGGCTATTTCTACACAACGATTTGCTATGCGCGGGATATTACACAAAGGCATAAGAGGAATAGGAACAGGAACTTCGGCAGAAACAGCTTGCCCCCATTTTCTGGCGAAAATTATGTCCTGCTCCGTAGCCATCTCGTTTCGGATTCTCACTATGTAGTCTTTATCTCCGCAACGGACTTTATATACTAAGGCATAACAGGTGCCTTTTGTTATCCTCTCAATAGAATCTGCCACAAGACCATAGGCTTCTATGGCTTTCCTTAGTTCGGATTCTGGAATGTAATCACTTTGAGGTTTTGACATATTGACTTATAAACGATTATATGACGTTAGTTTACCTTCTTACTTATGCCAATTCAGATGTCGGTAAAGGAACTCAAACGTTCCCACACCATTAATCATGTGCGGTCCGTTGAAGACTTCCATCTCAGTAAGATTGCCTATGCCTAATAAGTCATAGCGCCGTCTTGTTTTAGCGTATTCGTAAGCCACCCATTCATCAGGTGCAACGCCATCGTGATGTCCACGTTCAACCATAAACGGTCTGGGGCAGATCAGCCAGCTTAGTTCTGCATAGTTAAAAGTGTTACCCAGATCAAACTCATACATATCATATTCGCCAGTGTTCATGTAGCTGTAAGCGTGCCGTGCTGAAACATTCTTCCATATCCATTCATTATAGTCCGCAGAGCATATTGAGAGACAATATCCTTTCACAAGTGCGGGTATCCTCATCGCTGTCTTACCACCGTAGCTTAATCCGTAAAATGCTATTCGCTCTTTATCCACATACGGCAATGACGACAGCCATTCTATCGTTCGTTCATGCTGACGGACAATGATAGAATAAAGCGACTGTTTCAGTGGGTGTGACTTGCGTATCAACACACGGAAATTGTCACCACCTATATATGGATTCTGAGGCGCATAGGTTACAAACCCACGCTCAGCGAGTTTGCAAGCGTACTGATGATATGCTTCATTTTCCACTGATGGATCAGCAACGTCCTGCGGTCTTCCCTCAAGCCCATGCTGGCAGACGACTACCGGACGATGTTCACCATATTTAACGTCATTCGGCACCAAAAGGATGCCATAAGCAAAAACTTCGGGATATACGTCCAGAACAACCTCATAGCCTTTGAATTTATCTGTCTCATAAATGCACCTTGTTCGTGGGTTAATTGGAACATTTGGCAGAGGAGAACATCCGATGACTTCGTTATTAAGATAATCACGATACCATTCCGTGCTTTTAGACCATGTATCAACGCTGGAAGCATCAGCTTTCGACCAGAATTCAGCACGTCGGAATTCTGCCTCACACATAAGGTATTGAGTATGATCCAATAATTGCTGATATTGTTGTTTCAGGCGTACTGATGGATCGAAAGAATTCAGCAAATAGCTTTTTACGGAATTTGACTGATCAGGTTTTAGATTAGTTCCTAGCCTGTTTGAAAATATTGTTAAAGTGTCTTTAGAACCTAATTTTTCACTTTGGACCAGATCAAATTGAACGGGTGGATCGAGTTTAGCGACTAGGTTTTTTGCTCTGTTAAATTCGGATTCTACCGACTCAAAAGATGGTGTTGTTATTACGCCGGGCGCTGCTGTCCTGCTGCGACCGGATTCAGGTTCAGGAGGTCCTGAAACTTCAGGATGACGACATGCCTCTATTATCAATGGACGAGGAATAATAAGGCTTGCGATCTCTGCATCTCCAAACTCGCAGAGCAATGACCAGACGTTGCGATAAATCGGTTCACTCCATATCTTTTCACGAGGCTGGAAATATCCAGAGACGCAAGTTACACCTATTCGCGTATCCACTGCCGAAGAATAGAAAGCGATCAACCCGCCTTCACCGTAGCCTATTACTCCTATCGGTAAATCAGCATTTTCACTAGAAAACCAATCAATACCTGCTAGAACTTTTTGTACCTCGTAACCGATGATATTTCTACCAAGCTCATAAGATGCACGATATATAAACTCCCTGTGCGGCTGATTCGTCATCATACCAAGTTCAGGTATACCAGAGAATTTGTCACTCCGATCAATAAGCGTTGGGATAAGGACACGGCATCCGCTTTCAGCCAGCCTGCGGGCAAACTGAGATTCTTCTGGAACACCGAGCATTAATCCAACAAGCATCTCAGGCGTCCAATCACAATCAGGAATTGCGATCACGTTTGCAACAGGCTTATCAGGCTCAAGCAATAATCCTTCAGCATCAACACCTTTCAGTACATTCCATCTTACAGCAAAGACTTTGTAACCTGCGCCTTCACCAACTAAAGCGGATTGAGAGGTTGTTGCCAGCAGTTGCATTGAGACGTTCTCACGAGGGTCAACAGCGCCGATAATCTTTACAAGTCTCTTACGATTAGGTTCAACAGAAGCGACATAATTCTCATTAGATGAAAAATCACGATTCCAATGTGACTCTCTTAGTCCTTTCAATTCATCAATTTGGCGCATAAAGAATTTATCAATGCCGGCAACCATCTGCGCCGCAAGATCGCCCTGCATCGTCAACGGCTGTGTTCTCGCCAACGGTTGATTATCTGCAACGGAGACAATGCCTACTAAAGTCATTTCCATAATTATCACAGTTGATGAAAGTATCATCGTTTTACCCCTCATTGTTAAAAATACTTGGTACACTACGCTATAAATCCTCAACGAGTTATAGGTAGGTTAGGTTGAGGAACGAAACCCAACTAAAAGTCTTTAACTAGGTGAGAATTTACGGTGCGACATACTTGGTCCTTTATCATTGCCGATAGAACCGTTTAAAAAAACTTTGGTACTGTGATCTTTTCACCGCCGCGCATGGCTGAATCATGAGCGCATAATGCTGTTGCTGTCCAGTTTGCTGACCTGATTGAGTCTATTGTTGCGGGTCGCTCCTCTATTATACTGCGGATAAATTCATGAGCTATAAGAACCCCTCGTTTGAAGCGGGACCTTTTAGCATACTCAACGAACTCATCGCTGACGTATTCACTGACATCGGGAACCACAACCTCTCGTCTTGTGACACCTCGTCCTCTCTGTCCGGGGTTGAGTTGTCCTTGCTGTGCTTCAAAAATAACGGGTTTATCTCCGCCAATCTGTGAGGATTCAAACCCTAGTTTGTCCCCATAGATATAGAAACGATCTACTAAGAAATCCCGAACCATCTTGAATAGGCAAACTGACACTTCGCATGTTATATATGAATTTTCCAACTGTAATAGCGCACTTTCAACAGGGAAGGGATTCCCATAATTACGTTGCATTTCCTCTGGAAGAACCCCAGAACCAAAGCACACAACGTTTGTAACCATCTTATTAACCAGATACAGAGCAGGTCCCAGACCATGATAACAATAGTACATGGGTGGAAGTCCCATCCAATAATCAGGCCAGCCTTCCATGTTCTGGTAATGTATCCCTCTCAGTAGTTGTAGCTCTCCAAATTCTCCGTTTTCATGGAGTTTATTTGCCAACATAAAAGACGGAGAATATACCTCTGTTTCCATAAGCATGTAGTTTTTGCCACTCTTGCGTTGAGCATCAATGATTTTATGAATATCATCCATACTTATTGCCATCGGAATGGCGCAGGCACAGTGCTTATTGGATAATAACACTGAAATTGTATGTTCTGCATGAAGCGGGATAGGTGTAAATAGATGGACAGCATCGTATTCATTTGATTCCAGAATTGACTCTAATTTTGTATATCGCTTTTCTATTTGATATTGGTTCGCTACGTGATTAAGGACTTCCTGATTCATGTCACATAGTCCAACATATTCCACGTTCGGATGTTCTTTGTATACTGAAACCCAATTGGAACCGAAATTCAAACCCACCAATGCTATCCGAATTTTCTTATCTTCTGGCATATCTATCTCCTGTTCTACAGAAGTTTGCAGGGGCAATCCCTTGCGGTTGCCCTTAAATAGTCCTTAAATAAAGGGTAGGCACAAGACCTACCCCTACATTTTATCAACGTATTTCTCAAATAGAGAGATGTCTTTGCGGATCATATCTGGATCATCTTTGAGGAAAACACCAACGCAGGCTACATCATTGTCACGCATGTATTTTCCCATAACCTCGAAAGCCTGAATGATGGGTTTGTTTCCACCGGCAAAGACCTTGTAATGCGCCACAGGTTTCTGAATAGTAGAGATAACTTTGAGCATTATGTCACGGTCATCATCGTCCCATTTTTCACCCTGATTATTGTGATGAGGGTTTCTTGATCGATCTGTCGGATTATAGTGACAGCACATCTGGAAATCAACTTCGAGATTATCACGGATCCATTCATGGGCTTCGGGTTTATGCCCTGCAAATCCTGAGACAATGTTAGCTTCTCTCATCATATCCAGCGCTTCACGGAAGTTATCAAATAATTCATTAGCATACCAACTATCAACCACCCCGCCGTGAAGATATGCTCCACAAGCGCCTAGCTTAACAGACGCTTTTAACCATTTCCTCCATGCGTCAGGATCGTTATTTTCAGTGCATACCTGGGCAAACCATTGTATAGTTCCGCCTTCTTCCCAATAATCCTTTATAATACCCAATATATGATCGTCTGTGCGTGCAAAAAGAGTGTTAATGCCCGCATCTTCTGCCTTATGTAAAATTTCTTTAATCCGTTCTGGTGTATAAAATGTAGTCATTTCATTACTACGTTCCTGAGTTTGATGAGAAAATCCGCTAAATGGGTTTCCGCCAATACAAAGTCCAGAGACCTTAACATTACCTATTTGTGCAATACGCATTTATTTTTCCTTTCATTTCTCTGCATTGAAAAGTTTGTATATATGTGAGATAATATCTATGAATTAGCAATTCTTACTTTATTATACAAGATAACAGTGAGGAAATCAATATGAATGGAAGAAAACAAGCATAAGAATTTTGTCCGCGATCTTTATCAGAGAAAAAACACAAAGAAAAACAAAGAAGATTAAAAGTTGAAGGTTAAAAGTTGAAAAGTTTGAATATCGCTTTCAACCTTAAACATTTAACTTTTAACTCATA
>Ga0315282_10009763_pt1 | contig 15207 bp, 19 predicted proteins | sample YL17G07_20_MG_FD_203693 | JGI IMG/M metagenome (GOLD analysis project Ga0315282, IMG submission 203693) | Sediment microbial communities from Yellowstone Lake, YNP, Wyoming, USA - YL17G07_20 | ecosystem: Environmental > Aquatic > Freshwater > Lake > Sediment | place: USA: Wyoming | collected... | reverse complement strand
ATTTACAGGCATTCGATAAAAGCATGATGTTGTCCGCTATTTCCGAACGCGTAGGTGCAAGCAAAAAAGAGTTACTTGCTGAAATAGGTAGGCGTAAAGATGTCTTGCACTGGATGCGGGAACGCAATATCAGAAGTTACAAAGATGTAGCTGCAATTATTGCAGAGTATTATGCTAGACCAAAGCAAATTTATGAACAGATTCTTGCAGAGGAGGAGGTAAACGTAATTGCCGTTTCTAGAAACCCTTGAGGCATGGTCCTTCCGCCTCTTTGGGAGGGTAGCTCCCTCTTTTTTAAAACATGTTATCGAGTTTAAAGGTTATTTAGAAAGAGCGAAAATCAAGATTTACCCCGAAACATACGTTTCGTTGATGTTTTTCATCGCAGTGTTAACGATTCCAGTGCCTATAATATCCATAGTGATTCTATATCTTTACGGCTTCATCCCAATGATCTTCTTGGTTCCACTGCCACTATACATAATGATAGGATTCATGTTAATACCTATGTCTAGAGCCGGCGAAAGAGCAAGCAACCTAGAAAGAGAAATGCCTTTTTCAGCTACATACATTAGCGTTATGGCTTCTGGCGGAATCGCACCTTACACGAGTTTTAAGAGGCTTGCAGAAGTCGAATTGATGCCCGCGATGAGGGGTGAAGCGAGAGAAATCATCAAAGACGTGGAAATCTTTGGAATAGACCCGTTAAGTGCAATTGAAAAGGCAGCGAAAAGAAATCCTCTAGATGTTTTCAGAGATTTCCTTTCAGGATATGCCTCAACGGTCATTATTGGCGGTGATATCGGGCATTTCCTTGAAAGGAAAGCTGAAGACATTTTTAAGACAAGGGCTATACGAGTCAAGGCTGCTGCTGAGCGACTCGGAATGCTTTTAGAAACTTTTATAATTGTCATGGTTCTGATGTCTCTGTGCTTCTACATTTTGTTCAGCGTGGAATCTATCTACAGCGCGGGCATATCAATGTATTCGAGCATAATCCTATACACTTACTTGTTTACACCCATGCTCTCGTTAATGTTCATTTACTTAGCGCATAGCATGCAGCCTAAAAGCCCTATTGTGGAGATGCGTCCATACAAAGTCTTTGGAATATGCAGCGTAATAGGCGTGTTATTGCTTCTATTGCTTACGAACTTCATGGGATACATAGAAGTACCATTTTTCAGCTCACTTCAAACAGTAATTGACCTGCCTATTGCAGTTTCCATAGCCCTGTTTGTCGCAACAGCGCCGGCTGCGGTAGTGCACAGCAAACTTTCGAAGGAAAGAGACAGCACGGAAAAAGGGGTTAATAGTTTTCTAAGGGATTTGACGGAAGTTAGGAAAACCGGTTTATCCCCAGAAAAATGTATTGAAAGCCTTTCAAACCGCGATTACGGCGAATTTAGCAAGGGACTTCGCAAAATAAGTTCGGAGATTTCTTGGGGTGTTCCAATTAGAAAAGTTGTAACGGATTTTGTTAAGCGGACTAAAAGCTGGATGACTCAGATAGTTATGTTCCTATTGGTGGAAACAATCGATGTTGGTGGTGGAACGATAGCCATGATTGAGTCGCTGGCGAGGTTTAACAGCATGACTCAGGATGTTGAGAAGGAAAAGAAAATGGCTGTCCGCCCTTACATAATGATGCCTTACCTCGGTGCAATAATGCTCGTGGCAACAACAATAATGATTATAACGTTCACAGGAAAAACATTAGGCGTTGCAGAAACAGGACCCGCTCAAGACTTAACCCCATTAATTGTAACGTTCACAACAGCATGCATTTTCCACAGTTACCTGATAGGGTTAGTGGCTGGAAAAATAAGCGAAGAATCAATTTCAGCAGGCTTCAAACATGCGGCAATACTGGTTATAATGGCCATACTTGCAGCAAAACTCATGCCAACATTCATAAAGCTTTAAAAATAAATGAGCTTTTTCTGCATGTTATAGCATAGGTATTTGATGTTCGAGGCTTTCTGGCGGTTGGTTTATAGCTTTTCAATTGTTTTTAGGGTGTCACAATAGATTTTGGCGCTTATGTAAAAGTTTTCTTCGATTAGCGTCGCTAGCATTTGTTTGGCATCTTCTTTTGTTATTAACTTTCTTTTGATTGAGGTTAAGATTATGTATATTGTTCCTCTTGGGGTAAGCTCGAGGCGTCGTGCCACTTCCCGGGCGTTTGATTGGTCGATGAGAACCACTTTTTCATTTTTCTGTTTGGTGAGGATTATGGCTTGGGCCTCGCCGATGTCTATTCCTGTCATCTGTTCAAGTGCTTCAGATTTTTTTGTGTTTTCTGTTGTTAAGGGGTTTGAGATGAGCCATCCATCATTTAATGCTTGCTCTATTACGTATGCGTCGGGGTATCCCTTTGTTTTTCCGCGGTCAACTGTTTCGATTTTTACTTCGGGTGGAATCTGTACCTGAGTGAATATGTCCCTGAGAAGGTGAAGTTTACCCAGTCTTGCCAGATAGATGAGGGGTGTGGCGTTTGAAACTGGCAAATGAGTCCGTTTACTCCGTTAGGGCGGCTTTAATATCCTCTTCAAGGTCCCTTGAAGTGTATTTAAATTGGATTCCTTGCTTAGCCGCCAGTTCCATCATCTCTCTGAGGGTGATGCCTCCCAGCCTCGCCGCACGCCATAATGTTACTTTTCCCTCTCGGTAAAGTCTTAATGCCCTTTCCATTTTCCACTGCTCGATGGCTCTTGCCAAAAGTTTCCTGACCAGTGTTGCTCGGTCGGTTTTTTCTTCCTTTTCAATTTCTTTTAAGTCTCTTGCTATATCGTCTGGGATGCGTGTGGAGATGATTTCGGTCATTAGGCTTCACTGTTTACGTTTGTTGGTAAACGATACATATAAACGTTTACACTCTTTTCGATTTACAAGCTCCATGAATAGCATGTCTAAATTTCGTTTCCTGATTTGTTTTGAGTTAAGCTATCGGTCTTTGACACTTAATTCTTACAAGGGTTAACGGCAATCGCCAAGCAAAACATAACTGGCTGGAAGTCTCCATAGCTGTAATCCCGTAAAAGCCTATGCTGATTAAGAACGTTACTCTTTTTCCCTTTTTGCTTTGAAGCAACTTCACGTTTGAACGGATAAAATCACTTTGACTTTTTTAGTCTTCTTATTCAGTAAGTCTTCTGCTCTCTGTAGTTGTATTTTCTTCTTAAGAATATTACAGTCTGAGAATAATCGATTTTTGTGTTTTCTTTGTTCTAGTCATTTGATATCGGGGGAAGTGATTCACTCACATTTGGAGAAGGGCAGATGTCGTACGAGCTAAATTTTCCGTTTCCTTTCGGATTAGCCATGTTTGGGATTTTTATCAGGTCAGTGAAACTTGCGAGTGGAGTGCCGGGGTCAGAGTATACGGTAATTGTGCCCGTCTATAACAAACGTGACAGTATTGAAGGTGTGCTACGGGCGATACGACGACAGACTCGAAAACCTGTAGAAATAATAGTAGTTAATGACGGTTCAACGGATGGTAGCTCTGAAATTTTGGAAAGATTTGCTGAAAGGAAGGAAATTAGGTACATAAGTTTTGTCCGTAACCATGGAAAGTCCTATGCAATTAACTTCGCCTTAAGTTTCGTCAAGACACCGCATGTGTTGATTGTTGACGGCGACACTTATTTATCCCAGGGATTCGCCCACAATGCAACGCGTGGTTTTTACTCAAAAGATGTTGTAGGGGTATGTGGCAAGGTTCTACCAAGTCGCACTTTTCATTCAGTACAAAAAAGCAGATTAGTAGAATATCTTTACGGACAGAGGATGTACAAACCTCTTCAGACAAGATATAAGGGATTGTGGGTACTTGCAGGCTGTGCCACAATGTGGCGAACGTGGTGGCTCATGAAAAATGGAGGAGTTCCAAGCGACTCCGTCGTTGAGGATCTTGAACTCACATGGAAAGCGCAGAAAGATTATCTTGTCAACTACAATCCTGACGTAATCTGCTTCACGGAAGACCCAGAAACTTTAAAGTCGTATGCCAAGCAGGTCAAACGCTGGTTTAGTTGGAGACCATCGGTTCGGAAACATTTCAGAGAGGTTCGCAAAGGATTGAAGTTCACCGTTCTCTGGGTCATCGGAGAATCCCTTGGTTTTTTGGCGTATCTAGGTATAATGATTTACTTGTTGGTGACGCTTCAGTGGCCACTAGTCTGTTTGATGTTGGGTGTCGATGCGCTAATACTATCCATAGTGACGTATCTGGAAGCGAGAAAAATCTTCATGGTTAAACAAGCAATGTTAGGGCTTATAAGATACTTCTTCATTCGTTACGTCAATGCCTTCCTCTTTTTTAAAGCACTTTTAAGCCCCAGCAAAAAATGGTAAACACGTGTTTTTTGTTCGCGCGCTCCCGCAATGAATATGACTATGAAAGTGGCGATGCGCTTCTTTTCTCTGATCCCGAGTTTCCACACCAAGGTTTCTTATTCACCGCTCTATCGCTTCTCCTGAGAACCTATTTTTCTAATGTTGTTTCTTAACATAAAAGAGGTATTTCATTGAGACAATATTTCTGACAGTGATGTGTTATAAAGTAAGAATGATCATTCCATAATCATCCTGTTCTTCCTTCCGGTAACAAGGGTGAACGTGTTGTTTAGAAAACTGCTGAATAAAAAAGAGAGGCAACTGGATGAACAAAAAGCCCGGAAGGAGATTCTCATCTGTCTGACAGACAGACGTATTGGCATGTAAAATTTGTGCAAATGTTCATAAACCTTTAAGAAAAATGAACTTTCTACATGCTGTATTGCAGGTTCTTCCAGTGTGTGTCTCCTTGGATGTGGCAGCCGGGTAATGCATGTACGAATGCTATGTATCCGCCAGTTTGATCTTCGATTATTACTATGTCAAACTCATGCATTGTATATCCTCGACGATGAGACTCTGTAAAGGTTAATAGTTTTTTGGCGACAGTGTGCCTTAATAGATTTTGTGCTGTGGGCTTAGGGGTGCAACGGTTAGAGAAGCTCAGGGAAAAATAATTGAAGCAATAACATTTGAAGGTGAGAATAGAATGGTTAACATGAGAGTTAACCTTATATTTCGTGTTCGATTAACATGGGCGTTAATTAGGGGCACTAAATAATGCGGTACATTTACACACGGGCTGCCAACGAGAACATGGACATCTGGGATGTGTCGCCGAGCTTGGTTCAAGACATCGTCTCTAAGGAGACTCGACGAAGAAGGGGAAGGGAATACATCGTTGGCAGGGTTGTGGCTGGAAGACTTGTTACGGTGCGTTTCGCTGTTCTCAGCGAAACAGAAACGTTAATAATTAACATACACGTTACTACTAGTAAGAGGGCGATACGGCGACATCGTGCTGAAGGAGAATGAAAAACGTGGAAAAATGTTACTACGACGGAACTCCCCTAGAAAAGGGATTCGCTACTTTCAAGAGGGCAGGACGGGAAATAAGACAGGAGTGTCTGAAGTGCCCAAAATGTGGAGAGGAATACTTCACAGAAGAGCAGACTCGAGAACTCCAAGAAAAACTTAAGCAAGTTAGAGCGGAAGTCGCCTTAACTCAAGTCCCCGGCAATCTCCTTACGGTGCCAGGAAAGATCCTGAAAACTATATCTGAACGCGGCGAAATGCCTGTCTCAATGATAGTTGAAGAGGTCGTGAACGATTATGAAAACCCGAAAGTAGCGAAGGCAGCCGTAAGCAGAGCGCTGAGACAGCTTGAAGCCCAGGGTCTGGTGAAGGCTGAAGTGAGTAAGGATAGGCGAGTCAAAATCTACAGTTTAGCGTAAGGCGTTATGAAGAGCGAGTTCTCGAAGACATCAGTCCAGCACTAAGTTTACAGCTGTGAAAACGCATGCATAACGCTGGATGTGAAGAAAGATCGATGTACCTTTTGTTTGGGTTGTTTCTTAGAATTTAATAACAGGTGAGAAACAATGTCTATGGGGCAGGAAATTGGTGCCGTGTTTTGAAGTAAGCATATTCCTATAACTTTATATAGTACTTTTTTGGTGTTATTATTTTGGTGATACTGAATGGGTAAGCAGGCTACGGTTACTGCGAAGATTCCTGCAGAGCTTAAGGAGAGACTGGCTAGGTTAGGGGTAAATGTGAGCGGGATGATACGTGAAGCTTTGGAGCGGGAGGTTAAACGTGTGGAAAAGGAGAGGCTTAGGGAACTCGCCGAGGAGGCAGGGGAAATTCTCCAGAAGATTCCGGCTGAAGAGCTTGTTCAGGTTGTCCGTGACGGTAGGGAGGCACGCTGACCAGTCCTCTCCTACTCTTCGATGCTAGTAGCATTTTCACACTTGTTAGAGAACTTCGGGGGAAGGCTCTGGACGTGCTTTTGGAAAGCTCCACAGTGTCTCTCGCCTATTATGAGGTTGGAAACGCTGTGTGGAGGGAGTGCTTCCTGCTCAAAAGAATCATTCCAAAAGAAGCTACAAAACTCCTAAAATCTATCTTCGCGATACTCCAGGCAATGGATGTGGCCGTGTTAGAAGATGAAGAGTTGGGGGCTGCCATCCTCAACATGGCAGGCAGGCTGAATATCACATACTACGACGCAACCTATCTAATCGAAGCGCAGAGACCTAACAAAACCCTTGTTACAGACGACGAAAAACTCACTAAGGCAGCAAAGAGTGTAGGCGTGAAAACCATGACAAGCAGAACACTCCGTCACTAACAGCCTAGATCGAGGAAAAAATAAAAACAAAGGAGTTATTTTCATTGGGAGCATCTGCGACCAGATTTGGAACGGTTCAAGTCAAAATCTTCACTAAAAAGGGACTAAAGATTAACTAGGTAGAGCGCTAATTATGAATGTTGTCCGCTTTGGTTGATGCAGTGTGGGAACATTTGAGTTACCTATGCTTGTTTTCATAACAGCTGGTCTTTTATTGCACTGTTTTCGGGTTCTTGTATAAATTATCCTTCATATTGTAGTAGACATTTGCTATAATAAATTGCTCTGAGTCCTTCTTAAGTTATGCTTTCACCACTGCACTTCATCAGGTTCTCGATGGTGGTGTGAAGAAATTTGTTCAATTGACTAAGGGGTTTCTTGGAAAACTGATGAAACAGGTAGACTAAAGACCTATTTTTGAAGGACACAGCAAACACTTGAATTTTTGGATTTACCTCTAGCGATTTATAGTTGCACATACACAGAGACGAACGGTATGTTCTGTCCGAAGGGGATGCCTCCTATTGTTCCGACGAGAGCAAGATTAACGGGGGCAGTTCCTGAAAACACGCGCCAATAGTGAAGCATCGGGCGCTTTGAAGAAAGCCATGTATCCTCCATGAGTTTAGCCGACTATATCGAGGAAACGAAAGGTAGACGCACGCATTCGGAAAAGGTCCACGTTCTCTTCGCAAATCTAAGAAGCTACCTCGATGGAAACGAATGGTATGTTCTGTCCGAAGGGGATGTCTCCTATTGTTCCGACGAGAGCAAGATTGACTGCACCGATTGCTGGAACTTGAGAAGGTGTAAGAGAGGAGGTAGCGGGGACAGTATTCCCCCGCTGGGAGGAAGCAAAATAAACTGGGGTTTGTTGGTTGTAACGCAGAGTCAACGAACTAAAGGAGTCCTGAATTTTACCAGTGGTTCCATCAACATTAACGATGTACCAAATGTCAGACAAAGCGTTCCCCCTACTTGGGTATATTATGAACAACTCTGAACCATTAGTCAAAGTGATATCCCTTTTATCTTGGTCAAAGTTTGTAAGGAATACTTTAAAAGCTATGTTACTAGTTCTCGCGTTTTGAATATAATAGGCATTATAGCCACTTGGATACGGGTTCAGATACTTAGAGGCATTCACGACATAGTAGGTGAAGTTTTGGAAGTCCATCATAAGGGCGCCTATGCCTTGGGTTGTGTTTGACGTTACTATGTTGGTGTATGACGACGTAGCCTTTTGCAGCGGCACAACATTTCCTCTGCCTGTTATGAGCCATGAAGCAAAGCTGTAGGCGCCTGTTGGGCGTAAGCCTGCAATAGTCATGTTGACGCTAAGAAATAGGTTTGCTCCGCCTTTAACATTAACGTTTGACAAGTTGGCGAAGTTGTAACCAGTGTAGGTTGCATTGCTTGCATAAGCCCAAAGAGTGGTGAATTGAACACCTAGAGAACCTGGGTTGGTGATATCGGTTGAAACTTTAACATTGTTGTCACTAACAACAACGTACGTAGTATTGGTGACTTGCACATTCTCAGATAGGACGTCTGATTCAAGCTGATTCTTTTCTCTAATCGCCTCATTATACAATGTATTTTGAGAAAGCGTCCACATGAAAACGCTGGTGGATAAGAACATCATCACAAGCACCATGAACGTTGTTCCAATAACCGATGAGAAACCCTTCGAATTCGCTGTTAATTTCCTAAATCTCTTCCTAAGCAATAAACGTATGGTCAAAGGTAGACCCCCTTCCGGTTATGATTTTAATTGAGTAGCTTTTTCCAGTTACAAGACTATCTGAAGGTGACACGAAAGGTAACACGAAATATCCTTCTTCACCCATATCCAAGCCAGTAGCGTTATTTCCATTCAGAAATTTCAAATTGATACTGGAAAAGCGGAAAAACCACGTAGCATTGCTAACATAAACCGTCTGCACGCTAGTCTTGTTTATTCTTCCACAATTCATAATGTAAACAGACAAATTTTTTGCGCTGCTGTTATAAAAAACGTATTCGAACGCTAACCTCTCCTTAAGCTTAGCGATGTCAGCGTTCATGGCTTCGCTGTACTGCGCATTATAAGCGGAGGATCGATACTGCGCCCAAAAAAGCACCACAAAACTAACTGCAATAACGGCACCAGTAAGAATCACACTTGAAACAACCGTGCTAACGGCACGCCTCTCATGAAGCAACTTCCAGACCTTTCTTAAATCCATGTCCAAACACTCGATGCCCTTCAACTTCACCAATATTGTATGGAATAAGGATTTATTAAATCTTACTAATTACTACATCGTATTTTCCTGAAACGTTGCTATATTTCCCCGCTCAGTCACAACCTTTACCATCCATTGCCCAGCAGGTAAGTTTACACCAACGCGAAGGTAGGGCAAAGTCTCTCCTGAATTTATGATTACATCAATATTATGGCGCAGATGATGCGTGGAATTTATGACCCACAGGGAAACCAGACGCGAAGTTAGGGAACCCTTATTCCTAAATGTGAAATGCTCCCGGACACCCAGCTTGTCAATCCGCCAAGAACATATCCAGAGGGGCTATAAGACCATGTTTCTTCGACGCAGGTAACATTGGCCATGCTTATATCTTCACGCATTCTTTCCCAGTCAAGCTGGTTCATCTGATAACTCCAGAGTACACGTTTGCAACTATAACTACTATTAAAACTAGGCTTAGCATAACCACTATCACATTACTAATTCCACTTTGGTCTCGATTGATTCGCAACCGTATCTCCGCAATCAAAACAATGAAATTCCATCAGAGAAAAACATTGTGAAACAGAGATTATTATTCGAAATTAACAAAGAGGAGAGAGTGGGAAACCCCCTTTGTTAAATTCCTTAGGGAATTTTAAATATCAAGTCAACCACAGAAAACTAAACTGACCGTCATTAGAATACAGCAAGACAAAATTACTTACTTTAAAAATTAGGAGAGTTGAGGGTTTAGCTGATGTATGCAATCTGTCTGGTTTCCGCTTGTTCTTCAATGCCTCCCCAAGATAGTATCCAGTCGTTCGGATCGTTTGTCACGGGGTTTCTAAACATTTTAATACATGTGCGTCCCGCTTCCTTTGCTGTTTTATAGTTTTCCAGCAGGTTTTCCAAGAGTTTTTGGCTCCAGTTGCACACTATTGACGCTTCCTGTCCATGTTGGTTTTTTGCTATGAGGTGGAGAAAGTAATCGCCCATCAGGATTTCTTTGACCGGGCATGACTCGTCTACTTTTTGCATGATTTCGATTGTGTGCACTAAGAAGCCGTTTTCTCGTTCTTTTATTACCAAGTGGAAGCCGTTTCCAACGAATGTGTACATGAACTTCTCCATTAACTCAAGTTTACTCATGTTTTTCCCCTTTTCAATTTTGTTAGACATCTGTAGAATTATAAGGTGTATTCCAGAAAGGTGCATATTGTAATAGAAATCATATATCGTAAGACGTAATATTTATTAGTCGGTCTCTGTTTACTACTGTATCAGAGGCGAACAAACATGCAAGTGGAACAACCAACTTCTCTTAAAGTAGAAACGCTAACACCAGCTTTTTTGAAGGAAGAAGAAAAGATTCAACAATTAGCCAGACTTGCCCAACCTTCAGTAGTAGCCGTAGGTCTCGGCGGAGCCGGATGTAACGTAATGTCATGGGTTAAAGAAAAGGGCGTAACCGGAGGTAAACTCGTTTCAATTAACACTGACGCAAACCATTTAAGAATAAGCAAGGCTGACAGAAGAATTCTGATAGGTGAAAACCTCACCAGAGGACTCGGCTGCGGCGGTTACCCGGAAATAGGAGAGAAAGCCTTACGTGAAAGTGCAGAGGACGTCGTCAAGGAACTATCTGAAGCGAACATAATATTCCTAGTGGCTGGACTAGGCGGAGGAACCGGAACAGGCGCTATAGCAGCATTAGCTGAAGAACTGCATAAGAGATATTTGGGGTCTCCGATCCCGCATTTAATCGTAGGGGTTGTTACTCTCCCCTTTGATATTGAAACAGCTAGAATGGCTGTAGCGAAGAAGGGTTTGAACCGCCTAAAGGAAGCCTGCGACACCACCGTGGTTATAGACAATAACAGACTTGTCAAAATAGCTGGGAACCTGCCCTTTAGGGAAGCGTTAGGCGTAGCGAACACTACAATTGGAAAATTCATTAAAGGCGTAACTGAAACAATTACTACTGCGAGCTTAATTAACCTGGACTACGCGGACTTGAGAGCCATTATGCAGGGGGCCGGACTTGCATCAATAGGTGTCGGAGACGGCACTGGAGACGGCAGAGTAGAGCAAGCAGTGGAAAGGGCCCTAAACACGCGACTCCTCGACATAGAGGATGTAACAAAGGCGCATGGTCTGCTAATACACATTGCCGGCGGAGAAGACCTAACCCTTTACGAAGTTAATCACGCAGCCGAAATCATGAAACGTTCTCTCCCTCCAAAAGCAAAAATCATCTGGGGTGCAAGAGTGGACAAGGAGCTGCAAGGCTCTGCCTCTGTCATGGCTGTCGTAACAGGCGTAGAAAGCGCATTTCTAAGACGTCGCGAAAAGCGTTTAGGACCAATTAAACTCTGGTAAACCCATCTTCCCTTTTTTCTTTATTCTAAATGCAGATTTCGAGTTCATACAAGTTAAATAAGCAATCTGAAGATTTTACCTAAACAATGAAGGCGAAGACATGTCGACGAAAAACTTGTTAAAATCTAAAAAGGCGATAACACCCATATTGGCTACACTACTACTAATCGTCATAGCAGTTGCAGCCATAGTCGTAACATATGCTTGGGTAATGACATACATGAGTAGTGCAGGACAACAAGCAGGAGTAATGCTCGACATTGAAAACGTAAATTGGAATAGTGCAACAAACAATACCACAATAGTCGTTAAAAATACGGGGACGAGTGACACAAAAATCGTCCGCCTGTACATAGGCAACACTTCAGACAATCTTATAGATGTTACAGCTAATGCAAGCCTCGGGACAGGTGTAAATTTGCCAGCTGGCAGCAAAATCGATGTGGTTCTTAGCTGGCCCAACGGCCTCGCAGATATGTGGACGTCAAACAAGTACTACTATTTCAAAGTTGTTCCAGAAACAGGCGTGCCGAAGGAATTTACTTCGAAATCCCCTGCTTGAACCAGTCTGACAGCCTAACCCTATTAAATTTTCTTTGCTTAGCATTATGTCTTTTAGTCGGAAAGAAATAAAAAATAATCGAGCTTTAATAACAGCTCGATATGTAGTGCTGGGTGAAAATGGAAATCAAATTAATACTTGAGAGTGGCCGCGCCTTCCTCTTCATAGTTTTTTTAATCTATGCTTCATGGAGCGATTTTAAGACGCGTGAGGTTAGCAACGCAATTTGGATTTTGTTAGCACCTTCCGCGTTTACATTAACATCCCTTCAAATATTATTCTACGAGCCTTCGCAACTCACTTTTTACGGAATATCCTTCGCAATAACCACAGCCTTTGCCATAATACTTTTCTATTCCGGAGGTTTCGGAGGAGCCGACGCAAAAGCCTTAATGTGCCTAGCACTTGCTTTACCATTCTACCCAGAAAATTTGTTTACACCTTTATCGCGAGAAATTTCACCAATTTCACAAAAGTTTTTCCCAATAACTGTTTTCAGCAACTCAATTTTGCTTGCAGCCGTGACAGCGGTTTACATGTTTTTCCACAACATATTTTGGCATAAAAGAACTGGTAGAAAACTCTTTGAAGAAGGCTATCAGAACGAATCTTTAGGAAGAAAAATTCTGGTCTTAATAACTGGCTACAAGGTTTCCACCAACAAATTGAAGGAAAAATGGCATTTATATCCACTAGAGGACACGGAAGAAAACCCTGAAAAAGGGTTTAAAAGAAAACTTGTTCTGATACCTAAAGACGAAGACAGAAACATGATAGTTGAGAGATTAACCAAAGCTGTTAAGGCTGGAAAGATTCAGGACACAGTTTGGGCAACTCCAGGCTTACCCATGCTCATCTTCATCACGGCAGGTTTAATCATAGCCTTATTCTTCGGCGACATTGTCTGGACTTGCATTCGCCTCTTGCTTGGATAAAACCAAAAAATGCTCTATGGCAAATGAAAGCAATGCTGGTATAAACGTTAAAGGAAGATAGGCTACTTGCAAACCGCGTTCTGGATTAGCCAGCATCACAAGAACAAGCACTGGAATTATAAGCCAGAAAAGGCTTACGTCTAAACTTGCCCTTTTAGGAGTAAACAATTCGATCAATATTTTCCTCAGAATCCAAGACAAAGCAATAAAACCTATGACAAAAATGATGAAGCCAACGGCAAAGGAAAGAAGGCTTGTTAAAACTCCTAATGCAATTAGCTCTTTAACGTCTCCAAATGATGTTAAGCCACCAATCATAAGGTATCCTGTAGAGTTTATAAGCGTCCAGAATGCAAGCCAAAAAAGTGTAAGAGCCAAATACCAAAGCGTTTTCTTTTTCACAAGCAAGAAGGCTTGGGTTAGAAATGACACACATAAGCACACTAGTATGCCGCCTGCGTAAACCCATGCCATCTGCGCAGAACTAATACTACTTGACAAAGACCAGTCTATGCGAGAAAGTTCGTAAGGCCACAAAACACTGATATATACTGCTTTTATCGTTCCCCCAAATAACAAAACAAACAAGCCATGTCCACAGATTTCATGCACAAACTCAGCAACCATTTTCACAACAAAACCTACAACAACGAACATAGCTAGAAATGCTTTTCTGCCCAGCAAAGCTTCTTCTCCTACGTGTGGCTCTACCTTCGCTTTGAATATAAAATCGCGGCAATAACTAAAAGTGCCGACGCAACACCAGCCAATGGAATGGCAAAATCTCTATATGGATAATTTAAAACAGGAAGGTTATCTTCCCATGGCGCCTCGTAAGAATAACAAAAGGCACTTATAATATAAAGTATGATTGCTAGTAAAAGTAAGAAAATTTCAGTTTTAAATTTCAACGGCATTCCTCGCTGAAACATCTTTCTTTAATAAAGTTGACACTATTGTTTTGGTTCATTAAAAAGCTTTATGAAAAAATGTTATCTACGTTTACTACCCATCTTGTTTTCAGGTGAATAGGGGTTTGCTTGGTAACTTTCTTGAGGAAATGAAGTTTCTGAAAAGCGAGATTGGAGAACTTAACGTGGTTGTTATGCCTGACTTTTTTCTTGACCGCCTAATAAGCCTAAACTATGATGTGAAGGATTTTTCTGAAATTCTCGGAAACGTGGCTAAACGAAAGGGCGGCAGCATAGACAAGGTAGAACAAACAGAGCTTAGAGGAGGAAACGCGATAAACACAGCCTCTGCCCTAGCTGCTTTAGGTATAAAAGTCACTCCAATAGTGTGCACAAACAAGTTTGGACTACAACTTATAAAATTTTACCTCACGCCTCTGGTGGTTAACTTTTCCCACATCAAAATCTTCGATAAGTTATCGATAACAACAGCGATGGAACTTTCAACTGAAAATGGAAAAGTCAACATCATGCTAAGAGACATTGGAGCACTAGCCAATTTTGGATCGCATAACCTAAATAATGACGATTTTGAAGCAATCAAAAATGCGGATTACGTCTGTGTTTTTAATTGGGCTGGAACCAAACAGTTTGGAACAGAATTGGCTAAGACTGTTTTTCGCCATGTAAAAACAAGTGGGAAAGGCAAAACATACTACGACACAGCAGACCCAATCCCTAACAAGGAAAAGATTCCGGAACTGGTAAAGAGCGTTCTGCAGGGCAAACACGTGGATATTTTAAGTGCAAATGAGAACGAAGCAATTTGCTATGCATCGCAGCTAAGCAGCAAGATAGAAGAACTCAGAAAGAGATTAAGGTTTGAAGAGCTAGCAAAAGAATCAGCGAGAATTTTGGCATCGCACCTATCAGCAAGAGTTGACTTGCACACGACAAACTTTTCAGCGACATTCACAAAAAAAGGCGAAACAGTTGTTCCAGCCTTCAAAGTTCCAGTCTTAAGGGCAACAGGAGCCGGCGACGCATGGAATGCAGGAAACATTTTAGGAGACGCCTACAGACTTTCAGACGGCGGTAGATTGGCATTAGCCAACGCGGTTGCAGCCTATTACATCTCTAACCAAAATGGAGTTCATCCCACACGAAAACAGCTAATAAAATTCTGTGAAAAGTTGAAGCGAAAAACTGCTCTATAGCATTATCAGCTACGTTTCTGAACTTAATAGCTCCTCAAGTATAGAGATTGTTTTCTCCTCTTTGGCTTTCTTCTTAAGTGCCTTAAGGTTAACTTTAATGTGTCTCAAAATTGCCTTTACATCATCCTTATCTTTCGAAACCCTTTCTCTCTGAATAGTGGCCTTTATCATCCGTAACTTTGCAAGAATTAATGCCTCAGGAGTTTGATAGTAAGTGGGCATCCCCAGAATTTCGCCTTTCCTTTTCTCAAGCTTTTTGTCTGATAATATAATGTCTA
>Ga0315282_10009762_pt1 | contig 15207 bp, 12 predicted proteins | sample YL17G07_20_MG_FD_203693 | JGI IMG/M metagenome (GOLD analysis project Ga0315282, IMG submission 203693) | Sediment microbial communities from Yellowstone Lake, YNP, Wyoming, USA - YL17G07_20 | ecosystem: Environmental > Aquatic > Freshwater > Lake > Sediment | place: USA: Wyoming | collected... | reverse complement strand
AGAAAGCACTTTCTAACCTTGCAAGAATGTATGGGCTTAAAACATGGAACACTTGGACCGTGCTTTTAGAAGGCTTAAGAATGGGGTTCATCGAAGTCTCCGATGTTGAAGCTGCGATAAAAGAGTTGGGCGAAAAGAGGCATAAATTGAAGAAGGAGCAGGCAGCGCAAATATTGCATGCAGCTAAACTCATAGCCCGTAAACGAAGGGAAGAAGAGACTCAATAACCGTTCATACTCAGTCAACGCCTTAGTTGATGTTCCTCAGCCCGCTGTAGGACGTTTGTTTTCCTCTGCCCTGTTCACTGTGCCTTTGTTTGGTGAGTCGTTTGTGAATTTGGGATAGTTCTTAAATACATTTTCATATTAGTGGGAAATGTAGGAAAAGTGTGTAAGCATGATTGAAAGAAGACGAGACACACGCCTCTACGGAACCGTAAAAGTAGGTGACAGAGGAAAAGTGGTCATCCCTGCTGAAGCCCGCAAGGAACTCGACATCAAGCCGGGCGACCCTCTGTTTGTCATGGCTGGCAGAAACCGCCGCGGCATCGCCATGGTTAAAGCCGACGCCATGAGGGAACTCGCGGAAAAAATCATGCAGGGACTTGAAGTCGCAGGAGAAGAAAGGCCCGAAACGTAACGCCTGTGGGGAAGCCGGATGTTTAGAGACCGAGAAGAAACGCGAAGACGGCTCCAGGCGTAATCGAGAGGTTCCGCCAGAAAGGAGCTACAAGCCCGGAAAAGGCTATGACCGTCCAGGAGCTGGGGTTGCCGCCGCGTTTTGAAGAGGCCATGCATCGGAGACTTGGTCAATTGGGCATTTTTGTTGAAGTGAACGGCAAGTACTATCTGAATGAAGAACGGCTCAAACAAGTCCAAGAGCAGCGTGTCAAAGCGGGGTCTGGAAGCGGTGGGGGCAGCGGCTGGAACAGAGAACGCCCACCGACTTGGTTCCGCTACGTCGGGATTCTGCTCATGTTGCCGATTGGGGTCATCATCGCGGTTGTGTTGTTTTACTTTTTCGCCTCTGGGGGAGGGTACTTTCCAGGGGAACTCCTCATTATTCTTTTGATAGTCCTCCTTGGGGTGTTTGTGGCTCGGTTGCTGTTCTGGAGGTCAAGAAGGAAATACTGGCGTGAGCACTGGATGCAGTACTGAGCGTTCAGGTGAACACGTAGTCAGATGTCCTAACACGGTCGCTACGTTTCTACCGTTGTTTTGTCACGTGCGCGTTGAGTGAGCGTGAGTGAGTGTCAGAGAGCGCGTGGTTGAGAGAGCGTGAACATTTGGGTTTGGGATTAAGTTTTTTGGTCGCAGTTGGCCGCGGGGCAAGAGTTAAGGCTGTCGAGGCCGCTTGGGCATCGTAGATTAGTCTTGGCGGGGCAGAGGGCTTTTGTCGAGACAATTGAGCCCGCTTCTGATGCTTTGAGCCTGTAGTATGGTCAAGGGCAAGCCGTGCATTAAGGTTATAATCATTGAAACTGTTTTGTGGCTGTAGTATAGTTGCGACTATTAAGCCGACTTCTGATGTTTCAAACCTGTAGTATAGTCAAAGTCAGTCGCGTCAAAGTTATAACTATGGGGCAGTTTTTGATTTGTTTAGAAGTTATTATTCTCTCTTCACAACAAGCGTCGCTTAGAAAATCCCTGACCAGCGCAATTTTTCGTAAAATCTTTCATCTTATAGTCTAGAAGTAGTTCAGAATTCTGAGTTTGGGTGAACTGCATGAAGCTCTGACTGAGAGCGGGTCGTACTCCATTTTTATCAAGTCACTTTTTGCATCAGTGCGTCAAGAAGTTTAAGCAGGTTTGAGCTGCAGGTGTCGAATGTTTTGTCGGGGATCCTTCCAAATGCTCCGTGCAGGCTGTCCCTGTACTGCTTGCTCGTCACTTTGGCTTTTATCAGTCTGGCCCTTTCCTCGGTTAGCTTTTCGCTGCATTTCTTCTTTATGATTTCTTTGATCAGGTTCCAGTCTAGTTTTGTTCCGGAGAGCATGAAGATGTCGCGGATGTCCTGTCTTCTGGCTGAGACGAATTTCATGGAGAAGAGCAGTTCAGGGTCAGCTGTCCTCATTTTTATCCTGATTGGGTTGGCTCTGCCAACTGTGACTCTTTCCTTTGAGTACTGTTTGAACAGGTTGCCCTCAAACACTATTCCGCTATCTCTGTCGAGTACTGAGTTCAGCAGCAGGTCGAAGGAGACTTTATCCCCTTCTCGCACGAACCTGATGTATTCGCCATATGGCACGTCGCCTTTCTCTGTCTCCTTGAATCCGTGTTTCGCTAGTGTCTTCTTTGCCTCTGCAGCTCCCTCAAGGGCAACTATGTCGCAGTCGATTGAGTATCTTGGTGGAACGTATGCGTTAACTGCGTAGCCGCCTATGAGAACGACATCCTTGGGCAGGTCTTTCAAGACTTGAAGAATCAAGGCTTCTCTGGACTCTAGCATTAAACCGCCTTTGCTGCTTCCGCTAGGACTCTCTCGTCTATTCTCTCTCTGGTCTTAACCCTGAACTTGCTTTTCAAGTAGGCCAAGGGATACTCGAAGGCGTCTATGTTTCTCTTGCAGAACCTCACGACTTCGTTCAATTTGTCCACAGGATCGCCGCCGTAGACTTCAGGGTCTAATCGCTCCTCGGGAAATAAGACGACGAACTCTCCTATGGCTGGCTTCGCGTCTTCAACAAACACGTTCACCTTGTGTCCTCTAAAATAATGTATCCATGATTTCAAGTCTTTTTTCGTCACTTTGACGAAATAGGGCGAGTGCTCCCAGCTTCTCTGTATGTAGCTGTAGTCCGTCCATACCTCGACCGCGCTTGCACCCGTGTATGCGTATTTTTTCCCAGCTTCCTTCAACAATCCAGGCACTCTGAACTGGACCATGCTTCTGAAGATTTCATCAGGGTTGATGCAGACGTAGCTGCCTTTCCGAATTCTTTGAATCCAGCGCCTCTTCTTCAATATGTGCAACGTCTTCTTTACCATGCCTTTGGACAAGAACCAGTCTAAATAGTTGGATTCGAACGGCTGGTCCCCGAATCTGTTGTATAAGATTGCGTATGCCTGCTGGGCAAACGTTGGAGTAGGCTCTGTCATAGTTACCTATTTGGTAACCAAAGTACTTAAGGATGATGGTTACTAATCAGGTAACCTAATTCAAAGTTCTATGTTTAATGAAAAATGGTTCACAGTAAAAAATAAGGCGAAAAAAAAGAGTTGAGTGATGTTGAGAAACAGGAGTTCTTTGAAAAGATGAGAAAATGGAGGAAGGTCGCAAAAGAAAAAATGACTTACGCTGAACTCAATCTTCAGGATGCACTTGCTAGAACACTAAACCCTAGAAGGTTCAAAGAATTGATTGTTCAGCACTGATTTGAGTTGAGAAATAGGAGACGGGCCTTTCAGGCAAATTCGCTTTTTTCAAAGCCCTTTGTTTCATACCTTGCGTTACATATAGAACCTGTATTCGCTGCTCACGTCAATGTCTCTTGCCCTGGCTTCAGAAAGAATGTCACCAATGCGATCGGAAGCTGAAACCGTTATAGGCATTTGATCACAGAAATCCGCATTGTTCCAGTTAAGTCTGCTCAGAGAGAGAATCTCTTTGCACATTTTACGCTCAGGTGAGTCTAAATTTGCTACACGAACCCTTACTGGAATAGGAATTCCAGGTTTGGGAAAAGTGGAAAGCTGAGGTATGTACCCAAGTGTAAAGACAAAAAACTCAGATGAAGAAGCTTTAACAACAGTCCCTCTTACTATAGGGTAACTTCCGTCACGGTACCAATCAATTGATGATTGAGTCAACGTGAGAAGATCAACCTGCTTAATGGCCCTGTCAGCTGTCAAGAAACCGTTCTTTTCTTCAGCTTTAAAAGCCGTACTTTTATGGATAACGAGTCTTTCGGGAGGATCCTTGTGCGTCTTAGTGTATGCTTTAATGATTTTCTCTCGAAGTGCTGCCGCTTGCTCTGAATTCAGATAAGGGCGGGAATCAGACTCAGGCCATTCGAAAGGATCCCCTCGCAATATCAATGTCTCGCCTGTATGCAGGAATATCTGGGCAACGCTAGCACGCATTGAGGGCTTACCTTTGGCTGAAAGTTCTCTATAGAACGAAATTCCAGCATAGCACGTGCCTGAATCTAGTTCGGCTAGTTTCCATGGCACTGCTTTGGCTTTATAATATGTTGCTACGGTAAGATTCCATGCACGTGTGGCTAAATCCTGTATGAACATTCGTCTTATGAGATTTAGTGTACGAGGCAAGATTACCTGGGTTGGAAGATGGTGCTTCATCCCTATTACCTTAATTATATTATGAAAATCGTAATCGCCTTTCGCTTGATCTTCGGTCGGAGTAGAGCCAAATCTTCTATGGGCCAAAGTAATTTTCATTCCGATTTGCCCAGGCAATGCACACATTCTCAGGAATTCAAGTGAAAGTGGGATAAAAACAACATCAGGACTTGGTTGCTTCTGTTGTAAGCTTTCTAGTTTGTCATCAATAAGGTTAAGGATGTACAAGGCCTTATCTGTTCGTTTATGTATCGCTCTGCATTCATTCAAGTCGGTCTGGTCAATAGTTTCCTGCCATTGCTCATCAAACTGAATATCGAACCTTAATCTGCCCTGCAAACCAAGTCCAGGAAAGTCTACACCTCCAGCGCTGGTGGCAGGTATTCTGTTGTGAAGATGGTCGAAAAAGTCGAGCAAGTTGCCAATCGATGTTGAAGTCCCTATTATGCCAGCGTTAGCGGTAATATTAACGGACTTAGCATCTCCATATTGCCCATAAGGTCCAAAAAGAAAGAGTCCAGCCTTGGGATCTTTGAACCGATTCTTGTTGGCAAATATTAAGTCCGGCTCAGACACATAGAAACTGCTGATTTGACTCATTCTTCCATTCTCACAAAAAATCATCTAATCTTACAAGCTTCGAAACTGGTTCTAGCTTGTCAAACTCCTCAACCTCTTCTGGAATCTCTACATTGGGTTTCCACTCAGTCTTAACCTGACCCTGTTCAAGAACTTTTAATTGGTGCATTTCCTGACCGCAATATCTATCAAGACTCACTATTCCAAGGTTGGCCGTCTCTGGGAATACATATCTATACCAGAAAAGAACGTCATACAGTCGATTGAGATTGCGATTATAAATGCTCTTTCTGAATTTCCTGTCCAATTTGTCTGCCCGCTTTCCCTCAAACAAGATTACTCCATCCGAAGAAAACAGGAACCTTGGTCTGATTTGAAGATAGTAGTCTCCCCAGAATTTCTTGGCAAAGATCTCTGCACCACGGTGCACCCAGAAGCTTGTTTTTCCTTCTCTTAGCATCGGTTTTGTTAGTTCTCTCGTTGAACGCTTTGATCTAGGTGTCCACTCGATTGTGACTGCGTTTTCATTGCTTTTCTTAGGGAAATAATAGGCTTTCGTGCGAGGATCAAACTCTAATCCTTTTGACTTGCATTTGCGTCTTATCCATCTATTCAGCATCGCAATGATTATGTGTTCATTATTATTAGTACTCGCAAAGCGTGACAAATCTGCTGCTGTTGCTGAGCTTTGAACAATGAACCCTGAGAGTGGATTGTTATCTGTGAAATCCTCAAAAGAGAACAGCTGGCCATTTTCCAGATGAAAGACTGGAAGAGGCTTTTCTGGTCTTTCATTAATAATAGCTTGTGCTGTCTCATAGGGAGTTTGGCCACTGTGCATTTTTGGAGGTGCATCTATTCTGAATAGGTTGAGGTATATGTTATCAGGACCTCCTAATGGTGCAATGTTTCCAAACTCTCTGAGAACTTTGGTTGCATACTCAACTTCTGGAAGATTCGGAATAGTTGGTGGTGTGGGTCGTATCTTTTCATCTGCAATTTGCAGATCTTTGATATCTGCTTCAAGGATAATTGTATCCTCGAAGAACTGTTTGATTTCCTCTTGACCCGCATTACCGATTGTTGTTCTTGCTTCTGACTCGCTTGACTCGATAATGTTCTTGACTACTTCATGTATAGCTTCGGATTCAAGTTTCTCAAATATCCTATCAGAAAAAGTTGGGTTTGTCAGCCTAAAACAAGCTATAATTAGTTTAAATCTGTTCTTGCTTGTCCTCTTCAAGTAATGAGTCAAATACTTGCCAAGCTGCAAAAGAAAAGAGCTATCCCCTAGGCTTATGTTGGTTGCTTTCACTTCTAACCAATAATCACGATTTTCTCCTTTTCTTGTCAGGATGCCATCTGCTAATGTTGACTCGACTTCGGAACTTGCTTTAAGGAAGTATCCCCTTTTCTCCAAGAAGCGCAGGACATGTTTTTTGTAAAGCTCAGAATTGATCATCAGCGCTTCTCTAAATCTTCCTATTCGCCAAATTGGCATCTCTTAGTGACCTCTACTAATGAACTCTTGTCTTTTGATACCTAAATAGCTAACTCCTGATTAGCGCGCGCGCTTTCAGTTTAACATCAATCTCAAAAACTAAACTATTTCGTCCGGCCACTATTGTGCTACCGTAGTTGTTCCTGTTCCTACGAATGGGTCTAGAACAGAATACCTATCTCAAATTTCTTATCTATATTGTTTTGTTCCCTTCAAATCTCCCCAAACGTCTGAAAACCAGATATTTCGCTCTTCTAAAAACTAATTGTTTGAAGATCAATTACTTACCTTAAGTAAAGACTGAACAAGCCCGATCATACATTGCTTTTAGGATTTGAATAATGCTTAAAATTGAAGCTGTTAGGATAAAACCAGACAAGATCGACCCACTTAGGCTTGAAGTGTCAAAAGTTATAATCTTAAGATAACACAGAATAGTAAAAACTGACCAAAGTGCAATTAGAAGGACGAATCCAGTTCTCTTTGCTCGCTTTGATTTAACTTTCATCTGTACATCAAGTTATATGGTAATTCTTACTATTTTAATAAATTTTAATGTTAATTTGTTCAACACAAATACACAAAGAGCGCCGATCTTGCATACAAGATAACGAAAGAATTCTATCTTAAGTATAAGCTAACTAACCTTGAATAGAAGTCTACAAATGCGCGCTATTGGCAATCCAAACTTGCTGGCTTTCAATGAACTGTACACTCTTATTACTATTGAAGAGATTGCTGCAGACTCGCTTGGGTCGGCGGCTGGCTTAATGATGAAAGTCGTGCACCTTCTTGAGAGCGTGGACTTCTCGCTGGGCGTAATTCATGCTGACTTTCTGGACCGAAATTCATTCCTAAACTCCTGCATTCAGCCGCAGGGCAGATAGACCTATCAGCGAATTTTGCGGCAGTGTCAGCTGCCCGCATTCGATTCAACGCGCTCAGATGGCAGGAGTTGCATGATAGGGCAAAACAACTAAGCCTTGAAACTGACTAAAAAGACTTCAGCTCTCGACTTTAAGCTCTGGACATAGGCAAGTTATCTTGGACTAGCAGCGCGCCCATTGACACACCAACGCTGTCAACACCATTTTTTCCGATTCGCTAACACGTTGAAAGCAAGGGCAACCATGAGACTGTTGAGGGGGGAGAAAAAAATAAAGTGGCACTCCATAAGTTTAGCTTAAAACACAGTCAACGAAAGTGTATGCGAGCTTCTTTATTCTTCTTTTAGGCACCTAATGCATTTCTTTCTTGCTACAAATTCTTTCGTCCTGGGCTGTCTAGATTCTAGAGAACTTTCAGCTGTCGCAATCCGCCCTGGGTCGGTTATTATTGTACTTTTTTTAATGGGTTTCCATATATGTGTCCGCTTGATGATTTTATTTAGTCTCACATCATTGTTTTCAAATTCTTGTTGCAATTGTTCAAGTTTTTCTAGCTCTCTTTCATCAAGCTGCGTAAAACGTTGTTTTAGCATTTTCAATTTTTCCAAGATATTTTTGGCGTGACTTTGCTGCTCGGTATCAAACAAATGCGCTTTTTTCTTTCGTAAACCCTTGAGATACCCAATCGTTCTTTGCAAATTCGTGACCTTTTCGTCTATGAACGAAAAATCATCTAGCAATTTGAGCGCACTTCGATTATGCGCGGCTGCTTCTTCCACCTGAGTATTGTAGGTTGAGAATTCACGCTCATATTCTTCCTTGAGTACCCAACACTTAGGTTGCGTAACTATTAGACGAGGTATTTCAGCTTCAAGATAACCCATGGTCTTCTTTATGTCCTCAATCTTCTGCTTGTCGGGCGTACCCACTTTCTCCCATTTTTGTTCAGCTGCAACAAATTCCTGCATAACCTCAGCTCCAGCCAAAGAGTCGAATCGCTGGCGCACGTATTCTGCCATTAGGAGTGCTTGTTCCTCCATCTTTGTTTCGTTTGGAGGATTTTCAAGATATTCCTCGCCAGCCTTTGTTAATTCGAATCTAACAGGCCATGTCATCCTTACTAGTAATCCCGATTGAAGCATCTCATTCATTCTTTTTCTTATCTGTGTTAACTCAATTCCTGTCTTGTTACTCACATATGCAGTTATCCCGTCTTCGGTTTCGATGGTCAATTCGTTTCCTTGAGTTGCTTCATAGTATTTAGAATGGTAATTGTAGCGTAGCTGTCTTTGTTCATACCCTATCAATAGACAAAGGGATAACCCAGCGGATAAGCTTAATGCACCAAGACTATGCGCGACAGGCCTATCGGTTCTGTTAACTCTTCGGCACTTACATGATAAAAGCTTGTCCATGTTAACCAGAGGCGCTTTTTTGCTCTTTAATCACTTGCCATAGATAAGCGGGAAAACCTATTAAGGATGTCATGCCTATATATGGAGCATACAAACTAACTGTTTTTTTCTCCGTCACTATGCGCTCGTGGATTCTACAGTTAGATAGCATGAGTAAGTATAGATTGGGCACTTCTTAGTAAAGGATATTCCCGACTATCGAAATGTTGCTCTTACTGTTTCGTACACTACTGATTCTGTTGACATCAGAGCAAACGTTAAGACCACTTCGTTATCATTGGCAAACGCTGGTGAGTTAAAAGTGTACGTCATGTTATAGAGACCGTAAGGAGCCAACACAACATTCTGAATGTCGTATATCGGGCCACTCTGTGTTTGGTGCGGTGTCCAAATGGCAACTGTCCAGTAAAGCAGATGGGCTATTGAATTGCCAACGTTAGAGACATAAACGTTGAATGTTGTATTTTCTGTTCTTGAGAGAGTTAATGTTGTGTTTGTCAATCGCATAGTCCCATTACCGCTTGTGAAGACTTCCCAATCATATCTTGGAACTACTTCCAAAACGAGTTGAACACGCTTCACTAATGACTCGTTCATTATCTCAATCTGTTGATGCTGGACTGAAAGCGTCTCATTCATCATGTTTAGTTGCTCTTGATACTTCGCAAGTTGTGGCGATTGGTAAATTATGAATACGGTAGTTGTGGTCACTATGCCCGAAATTAAACCCGAAACCAAAACTATCACAAGTGACAAAACTGAAACGCTTTTTTGGCTATTCGTCATCAATTCACCGAATGCTATTGTCCTCTGATAGTATTAAAATTTTGTAATAATGGCAAGTCTGTGCAGAAGGCAAAAATCTCCGACAATGCGATGTCAGAGAATTGGCTTTCTCTAATCAAAAAAGCTTGCGAATCGAAAATCCATATCCAAACAATAGAGGTTCAAATGCAAAAATTAAAGAACACTTATAGTCAATATCGTTTATTGGGTATGCTTATGCATATTGACGAGAATAGAATTAGAAAACAATACAACAAGTTAATTGGCATGATTAATGAGGTTGTCGGTGAGTGGGAAATTTGGATTGAAGGTTGTCCGATAAATCCGTTAAGAGTGAAAGTTGTACGTATCAGACGAGGTTCGTATTTAGGCGAGGCAAACTATTTAATTCAAAACCCAACTCAATTTGAACCGTATAGGAGTGTTCATTACCCACACAAGACCGTTCAAGAAGCCTTAGAAGAAGCAATCAAGGGATTCATGACGTTTTATGACCCAAAAACGAAGGAACAGACCAAGTATATCTTAGTAGAAAACTTTTAGCCGCTTACTTTTTCTTTGGCACACTACGCCATCCGAGACCGCCATTATGTGCGCTCAAGACAAAACTCAATTTGCCTTGATGCGAATACTCTCTGAACTGGTTTCCACATTGAACACATTTGAATATGTTGACATCGAATCGACCATATTTCCAACCTTTTGTGGGGCCGGTCACATTAGAATTACATCGGGGACATTTTGGCATATTTCAACCTCATAGTAGGATATAATTAGCATTAGTCTATATTTTTTCTGTAAACTGACTAATTGTTTTTTGCCCTACAAGTTTAGGTTTTGGGACAGTAGCTATTTTTTCAAACTCAAGGACACTAATTGTTTTGCTTTGTTCTTTCTCATTATAGAATGAAATCAAGGCATCATAAAACATGAATAGCCATCCAAACTCATCTATTTTTTCTTGAAGCATGGGTTCAGATATTTTCCTATAGAAAAACTCCTGTCTTTCCTCAGGAATCACAATATACCGCTTGGTTTTAAGACTCAAAATATTAGAGCCTCTTACAACAGCCTCAGTAATTCCTGTAGTATTCTCGACCTCAAATTCATGGGTTATTCCGTTCTCGTTATACCAGACCACATCAATTTCTCTAATTCGCTCTAAGTTGTCTGGCGGAAGGTTGAGTTCGATTCTTTCTCTCCATGCAGGCAAATCCGCATAAACTCTGAATCCTGCCTTCTTGCCTATTATTGCAATCTTCTCCACCATAATGTCATGTTGGTTTTCCCTTAGCCTTATGTCTGGTTTCAATCCCCATTTTCCATCTTTCGTTCTTTCTGCATATCGCATTAGGGCTTCTTTTATGCTTTCAGTATCTGGTGTAAGGGCATTGGTGAACGCCAAGTAGACTTCTTTTAGAACTTCATCAAAGGTCACTTTCAGTTCCCTGTTAAGGAGATTCATTGTTACAGCTTCCACTCGCTCTGATAGAGGAACTCTGTCCAAGAAAAATGCACCTTTAAGCCACCATTTTTGCCCAATAACCTTGCCTTTTTCGTTTTTGACATCGACCAGTACGAACTCTCTGTCAATGTTCCGCTTGAGGATATCTTCAATTCCTTCAGGGGCACTGAAGAGATAACCGCTCTTTTTCAACTCTTCATAAATGATTGGATAGCTATTTAATATCGTTGAGTAAGGAATCGGTTCTCCGTGTTCTGCCATAATATGTTTCACAGTGTTTACTATCATCCGTTCATAGCGTTCCTTGTCAATTTCTGAATAAGCCGCAAGACCAACTGACTCTCTTCTAGTTTTTCTAAATCTGATATAATAATCTCCTTTCGCACTTGCATAAGGCGCTAATTGAGCCTTTGCTGAAACTCTTGCTGGAGGTTGATACACAATTTTTTCGAGGTCAAAACCAGCGAGAACTGTAGCCTGAATTATTGCATTGTAAATTTTTATGTCCGTATTATGAAACGTTACAGTCAACCATTTTCCATCTTTCAAAACACGATAGATTTCTCTGAATGCGCGAGCAAGGAGTTTGTAGTACATATCAAAGTTTTTGTCCTGCCTAACTGGGCTATCGCTTATGATTATTTCATCTTTAAAATTAACTTCAAACTTCAGCCATGACGCATAGATGTAATCCAATTCTAAATACGGAATACTATCTCCATAAGGCGGATCTGTAAAAACATAATCAACACTCCCATCAGGAATATTGCTGAGGTCGGTTGAGGACTGGTTGAATATCTGTACCGTTTTTGCTGAAACAAATTCGTCTAGAACTGAATTTGAATCTTCCTTTCCTTCCACAGTTTTCTCATACCTATTATGAAAGAAATGCCACACATTCATTTCGTACCTTACTTCAGGAATCCAAAAACCACGAACCTTCCAACCAGGCCCTTGACCTTCAGTATAAACCAACAGTTTGCTTGCTTGAGGAAGCATAGATGAAAACGTAAATTTCATCAGGTCTTGCGTAGGATTATCATCAATCTTCTCTATCCTATTGTACAAAATGGATAAAGCTACGAGATTTCGTTTGCTAAAAAGGTTTGAAACTCTCATTCCTTTAGAGACGTTAACCCTTGAGTTCCAAATTAGTTCATTTGTAGGATACCAAAAAGGTATTTCCTTGCTTTCTATTTCCTCAGCTTTCTTTTTATCTTCTTCATCAAACTTTTTGTCAAGTACGGATTTGCAGTTTCTGCACCGAAGGTGTATTGCTATCGGAACGTCTTTGTTGTACACAATATGATGAAATGGCGTTTCGTGACCACATTTAGGACATCGTGTTAGATACAGAAACTCGATTTCTTCTTTAACATCCTTTTTGATTTGCTCATACTCTTTTTTGAATCTTGCTAAATTTGCTGGAACTATGGTTATCCAAGTTATGAAAGTTGCTATTGGGTCTAAGTCTATGCCTAGGGTTCTTCTTCTATATCTTAATGCTTCAGCGATTGTTACTCCTGAACCACAAAAAGGGTCAAGAACCACTTCGTTTTCTTTTGAGTAGTGTTGAATGTACTCTGCAACTACATTATGCGGTTTTCTTGCCCAGTACTTGTGCATCAAGTACATTGGGGTATGCGACTGAGGAGAAATAGCATAGTCAATGTGAACCACCGGCAAATCCACAGATTCCTTATCCTTCAAACTCTTCCCTAAACCAAGTCTATTCAACCATGTTGTATTAAAAAACTTTCCATCAAAATTAAAAAGCGCCTCTGGTTAACAAACCACTCAGTAAAACCCAAAATGAAACTGAAGGTTTTGTATCCTCCGTCGAAAACCTTGGAATGCCACTTTTATCAACATCTACACCCTTATTCACTTGGCGATTCGGATGCTTTTCCCGATTGAATCTCGGATGATGAGCTAAGACTAGCGATTGCATGTGCCGAAACTGCAATATAACTGACCCCAAGAAAGAGACAAGGAGCGCTGAACTGCAAAACAAAAATCGTTTTAGAGGAAGACAAAAAGGGAGAGCAGACAAGTCATCGTGAACATTAGTTCGTTGATTCTATCTGTATTTCTCTCTGAAGTTGGCTGAGACGCTCATAGAGTCTCCGCAGTTATTTGTGCACCGTAAGCTTTTTATTTGCACGTTGCCGTATGGTTTAGGGTACGTGGTGTTTCACGGAGGCAAATTAAGTGAGGGATCGCCACCTCAATCGCTGGGATCGTCGGGTACTCATTCTTTGACTCAACTAGGAAACCCTCTAAAACTGCCACCGAAAAATCCTCAAACCAAACTTTTCACAACCCGTTCACAGTCATTCTCTCAACAAACAGGAGCATAAAACGAAATGGCAACAACTAAAATGTCAGGCGCAAAAGCCGTAGTAGAATCCCTTGAACGCCAAAACGTGAAAGTGATCTTCGGAATAATCGGAGGAACAATAATGCCAGTGTACGACGCCCTCTGCGACTCCACAAAAATAAGGCACATTCTCAGCCGCCACGAACAATGCGCTGCACACGCTGCCGACGGCTACGCCCGAGCCAGCGGAAAAGCAGGAGTGTGCATGGCAACCTCTGGTCCAGGAGCCACCAACCTCGTCACGGGTATCGCCAACGCCTACATGGACTCCTCGCCAGTCATAGCCCTAACAGGTCAGGTTCCCGCGGGCGGTTCCAACAGTTCCTACATGATAGGCAGAGACGCCTTCCAAGAAGCCGACATAATCGGAATAACAACGCCGATAACCAAATACAACCATCAAGTACGAGAACCCGCCGAAATCCCGAATGCCGTGAAAACAGCGTTCTACATAGCCACCACAGGCAGACCAGGACCAGTTTTGATTGATCTGCCAAAGGATGTGCAGAACGCAGTTGCCGAAATGGACTTTTCGGATAAAATCGAAATTCGCGGCTACAAACCCTCATCAGACCCACACCCCCTGCAAATCAAAAAGGCTGCAGAACTGCTGGTTAAAGCAGAAAGACCCTTGATCCTCGCAGGAGGAGGAGTAACAATCTCTAATGCTTCCCCAGAACTTCTACAACTCGCAGAACTCCTGATGGCACCAGTAGCAACCACATTCATGGGCAAAGGAACCTTCCCCGAAATTCATCCCTTATCTCTCGGCAGCATCGGAATGCACGGGAACCCCGCAGCAAACAAACTGCTCTTAGAAACTGATGTGCTTTTGGCTGTGGGAACAAGATTCTCTGACAGATCCACAGCAAGACTGGACAGTTTTTGCCCAGTTGCCAAGAAAATTCATATTGACATAGACGCGGCGGAAATCGGAAAAAACATAGCTGTAGACGTACCCATTGTAGGAGACGCCAAAAAATCTTTGAAAGCCCTCTACGACAATTTAATAAAACAACTAAAAAAGAAAGAAAGCTCTGCGTGGATAAAACGAGTCAAAGAAGCCAAAGAACAAATTAACTCAGTGGCGAATGGCGAAACGAAAGACTTGAAACCGCAAACACTGTTGCAAGAGCTTAGGAAGCTACTGCCAGAAAATGCTATAGTCACAACCGAAGTCGGCCAGAACCAGATGTGGGCAGCACTCTACTTCAAGGTGCTCAAACCGAGGACGTTCATAAGTTCCGGCGGCTTGGGAACAATGGGCTTCGGTTTTCCAGCAGCTCTAGGCGCCAAGGTTGCCTGCCCCGACCGCCCTGTTGTCGACATAGCAGGAGACGGAAGCTTCATAATGACCGAACAGGAACTGGCGACCTCTGTCATGGAGAACATACCAGTAACAGTAATAGTCTTAAAAAACTCCGTGTTAGGCATGGTTGCCCAATGGCAGAGAATGTTCTGCAACCGGCGCTACATAGCCGTGAACCTGGGCAACGTTCCAGACTTCGTCAAGCTGGCAGAAGCTTATGGCGCACAAGGCTTCCATGTTGGATCAATCAAAGAGTTCTCAAAGGCAGTAAAAGAAGGACTAAAAAGCAAAGTCACAACGGTCATCGACGTGCCGATTTCGTCCGAAGAAAATGTGCTGCCAATCGTTCCGCCCGGTCGCGCTTTACACGAACTAGTGGAGGACTTCTAAATGGAAAACAGAAAAACCAAAGTTATTTCCGCAATAGTTGAAAACAAACCAGGCGTACTGCACAGCGTAGCCAACATGTTCCGACGCAGAAACTTCAACATCGAAAGCATCACCGTGGGCCCAACAGAACAGAAAGGCTTAGCGCGAATGACCATAACCGTCACAGGCGACGATAAAACCATAGAACAAGTAGT
>Ga0315282_10009761_pt1 | contig 15208 bp, 13 predicted proteins | sample YL17G07_20_MG_FD_203693 | JGI IMG/M metagenome (GOLD analysis project Ga0315282, IMG submission 203693) | Sediment microbial communities from Yellowstone Lake, YNP, Wyoming, USA - YL17G07_20 | ecosystem: Environmental > Aquatic > Freshwater > Lake > Sediment | place: USA: Wyoming | collected... | reverse complement strand
CGCCAGTGCGAGGCCGATCCGCGCCAACCGGCGCTGAGCGCCGCGTAAAAGAATTTGCGGATCTTGCTCTTGGTCCGATCGCGCATGGAGGCGAAGTCCGGCACGAGGCCGAGGTACCAGAAGAGAAGGGACACGCTGAAGTAGGTGCTTACCGCGAACACATCCCATATGAGCGGAGAGCGGAAGTTCGGCCAGATGCCGCGCTGGTTGGGATAGGGAGCAAGCCAGAACGCAAGCCAGGGCCGCCCAACGTGGATCAGCGGAAAAATGCCGGCGACCATGACGGCAAAGATGGTCATGGCCTCGGCAAATCGGGAGATGGCATTGCGCCACCGCGCACGAAAGAGCAGCAGGATCGCTGAGATCAGAGTCCCCGCATGCCCGATCCCAATCCAGAAAACGAAATTGATGATGCCGAAAGCCCACGCAACCGGAATGTTGTTTCCCCAGACGCCGATTCCTTCGACAATCGTGTACCCGATGAGCGCCATGCCGATGAGCATGGCGGCCGAAGTGGCCGCAAAGGCCGCAAACCAGAGTTTGGGAGGCTTGCGTTCGACGTAAGGGAGCACCTGGTCGTCGAGTTGCCCCAGGCTGACCGTGCCCGCGATGACCGGCTGCGTCCTGAGAATCTCCGGCAGCGTTTCCTGCCGCAAAGGGATGGCCTCGACGTTCATGCTTTACCCTTTCCGGCAATTGGATTCGAGATGTCGGCCAGATACGTCACCGACGGCTTGATGCCGAGTTCCTCGAGCACACGATACCCGCGATTCGATTTCGACAGCTTCGCAACTTTGCTCTGCGGATCGTTGACGTCGCCGAAGACGATCGCTTCCGCCGGGCAGGCGACGGCGCAGGCAGGCTTGATCTCGCCGTCGCGGATGGGACGCCCCTCGACGTTGGCCCGCTGCCTGGCATCCTGGATGCGCTGAATGCAGAAGCTGCACTTTTCCATCACGCCGCGCGGCCGCACTGTCACCTCAGGATTGAACACCAGGATTTCCGGCTCCTTTTTGAACGCGTTGTACTCGAAGAAATTGAAGCGCCGGACCTTGAAGGGACAGTTGTTGGAGCAGTATCGCGTCCCGACGCAGCGGTTGTACGCCATCTGGTTAAGGCCATCAGGGCTGTGGGTCGTGGCGTTGACGGGGCAAACGATTTCGCACGGCGCATTGTCGCAGTGCTGGCAGGGGATGGGCTGGTGGAGGACCGCCGGCGCTTCAGGAGCGCCTTCGTAATAGCGGTCGATACGAATCCAGTGCATCTCCCGTCCCTTGATCACGCCTTCCGGACCGACGACGGGTATGTTGTTCTCGGACTGGCAAGCGATGACGCAGGCGCTGCATCCCACGCAGGCCGACAGGTCGATCGCCATGCTCCACTTGTGCTCCGGATAGCTTCGCTCCGGCATCAGCGACATGGGTTCGCGCGCCTGTTGCACCGTCCTCTTGCCTCCCGCCTGCCGGGCGTATTCCGCAAGCGACCAGGATCGAGCCTGATCATAGCCGTCCATGCGGAAGTGCTCCTGCGTTCTCGGAACTGCGCGCTGCTCACCGGTGCGGGCGATCTTGACGGTGCTGCACAGATGCGGAGACGCGGAGGACACATCGATCAGGGGATATGCATTCGCGCCGATGCCCGTGGCCACAGTTGCCCGGCGGCCGTATCCCAGGCAGAGGCTTGCCACGCCGGGCGCTTGCCCCGGTTGGATGATCACGGGAGCTTCCACGCTCCTGCTGCCGGCCGTGATCTTGACTACGTCCTCGTCCTTGAGGCCGAGCCTTTTTGCGTCTGAGATGGAAAGCAGGAGCGGATTCGCCCATGTTGCTTTCGTCACCGGATTCGGAAGTTCGTTCAGCCAGCCGTTGTTGGCGTAGCGTCCGTCGTATACTGCCGCGTCCGGCGCGAGAACCAGCTCGAGCTCATCAGCCGCGCCCGCGGCCTTGCCCGAAGCGGCGGCACGGATGGCTTCTCCAATGGCATGGGCGCGCAGGACGCGCGCAGGACGCGGACGGGCGTCGCGTTGCAGGACGCCGTCGTGCAGGGCTGCGTTCCAGAATGTCTCAAAGGGAACAGGGCTCCCAGCCGGGTAGACCTCTTTCTGCCACCTGGCCTTAAGGTAGTCGGCGTAGTTTCCCGGAACTTCGGCTCCCAGCAGCCGCAGCCATGAGAGCAGGATGTCCTCGCCTTGCCGCGTATTGTGAATGGCCCCGATTGTCGGCTGGCGCAAGCTAAGGAGATCGGCGGCCGGTTCGAAGTCGCCCCACGCTTCGAGCCAATGATGCTCGGGAAGTCTCCAACGACAATCGGTCGCTGTTTCGTCTTCGTAAAGCCCTATCGAGATCCCCGCAGGGATCTTCGCCACGGCGCTTTTCCAGACAGACGCCTCCGGAAACGCATAGGCTGGATTGACCCCCCAGAAGATGGCGGCGGCAAAGGCTGCCTGTGCAGCTTCATGGAGGACATCTCGAAGGCCCGCGCACGTGAGAAGTTCCGGGACCGGCAAAACCATACTCGCGTCCACCGTGTAGCCTTCGGCGCCGAGCATCGTGTTCAAGAGCTGGCAGGCCACATGAGCTTCCTGAGGAAGCGCCGGGCCGGCGAGAACCAGGCTCGACCTTCCTGCCCGCTTCAGATCACCGGCCAGATCGCGCAGAAGGGCGAGGCCGATTCCAAGCGTCTTCGCCATTGTTCCGAGATCGAACGCTCCCAGGCTCCCGGCGGTCAAACCTGGAGGAAGAGGCGCGCCATGCGACTCGTTCAATGCGCGTGCCAGGGCAAAAACCAGTGGAGCGATCTGCGAGGGGCGGACCTGCAGGCGCTGATCGGCATTGGCGCCGGTGAGGGTCATACAACCCTCGATGACCCACAAGCGATTCATTGCATCCGTTGGATTGGATATCGCGCGACGCGCTGCGAACTCTTGAATCAGTACGGGCGCGCCCGAATCCGTGCCGAGGAAGTCCGCCTGAAGCGAAAGGATGACATCCGCACGATCAAATCGAAGCCTCGGAAGAACAGCCTCGCCGTACAGCGAACGCGCAGCGAGAATCTCCGGTTGAGAAACGGCCGGCTCCCATGCCACGTGGCGCAAAGCCGGCAGAGCCTTCCTAAGCTCTTCGATCAGCGCCTTGCGGGTCGGAGAGACAACGGCGCCGGTAAGCAGAAGGACAGGCTTGCCGGCGTCCTGGGCTGATTTGAGAACCGGGACAATCTCCCGATCTACCATTTCCCACGTCAAGCTCGAGCCGTCTGCGGAAGGTGCCCTGAGGCGGTCCGGGTCGTATAGCCCAAGCACGTCAGCCACGGCACGGAGACTCGTCTTGCCATGCGACAGGTAGTGCTCGGCGTTTCCCTCAACGTGGATTGGCCTCCCCTCGCGCGTCTTCACGAGGACGCCGTGCGCGACGAGCCCTTCCTGGAACGTGCTCGCATAGTAGTTGGCCACGCCCGGAATGACTTCCTGTGGCCTCTTGGTATACGGGACGATGCTTCCCCTGTCGATTTTGCTGCAGGCAGCCGTGCCCAACGCCAGGGCGGTAGAAGCGGAGAGCAGGCTTAAGAACCGGCGCCGCGAGATTCCGTCTGGAGGCGCATCGATCGGAAGAGAGGCCTCCGGCGGGAACTCATCAGATCGCTCGCCCGGAAACCCGCCGCTTAAGCCCCGCCTCCCGTATTCATCCAATGAACGGTAAGGCCGGAGCTTCCTCGCGTTGAACCCGAAATCTTCGCGATCACAAGTCACGATAATCTGTCCCCCTGCCTCTCGCTCACCGGTGGCAAGCGTTACAGTTGTCGGGCGCGCGCTGGATCTTCGAATCCGCGGGCAGCGCGTCGTGCGGGTCGCGGTGGCATCCCAGACAATTGCCCATGCGCATGGACATGTTCTGGTAGACGACGTCCATGGTCTGCACTTCGCCGTGGCAGGTCTGACAGAGGATGCCGGCGCTCACGTGCGGCCTGTGATCGAAGTACACGTAGTCCGGCAGCGTGTGGATCCGCCGCCATTTCAGCGGCTGGCCGGAAGCGTAGATCGCGGCGAGTTGTTTGATGTACGGGCTGTCGGTCTTGGTCACCTTGTGGCAGTTCATGCATTTTTCGACGGGTGGGATCCCGGCCACGCGTGACACGAGAGCACCCGAGTGGCAATACAGGCACGGGATCTTCAGGACGCCCGCGTGCAGCTTGTGGGAGTACGGAACCGGCTGTTCGGGTTGGTAACCGCGCACGAAGCGGTCCGGCTGTGTGTACCAGCCGACGCCCAGCACGGTGATGATGACGGCGCAGATCCCTGCCGGGAGTATGAATCGCGAATACTGCAGGAAATTGCGGCCGGTAGCCTGCCAGCGGCTAGGGTCAAAGCGCATCCAGCGAAATCCCACGCTCATTTCCTCCGCGGTTTACAGCAATGGGTGTCAGGTCTGGAAAATTTCATTTCCGGTGGAGAGGCGAACGCAGCATTCGCGCTAGAAATGAAATTTTCCAGACCTGACACCGTTCTCGCCCCACAGAATGACAACCTGGGCCGGCTGAAGATGCGTCTCATAAAAGCCGTGGATCGTGTCGAGCCTGTTCTCGATCGATACATCCCTTATTTCACGTGGATGCCCGAGCAGCTCGTGGAGTCCGTCGATCCTGAAATGCTGTGGCTCATTCAGGTTGGTGTTGAGGATCACCAGCGCCCGCTCGCGCTCGTCGGCGCTGATTTTTCTCATGGCGAATATCCGGGAGTTGGGCAATGCCAGCACGTCGATGCGGCTCTCTTCACGAAAAACCTGGAGCCCGGCCTTGAGCGCGTTCGCCGCGCGGATGAATTCCGTGAGGTCGCATCGTGCAGGCTCCCAGTCCTCCGGGCGCGTCTCGACCACGTCAAGCTGCTTCTCGAAGCAGAATTCATACCCTGCGACCATCATGACTCCAGTGGAGAAAGTGGCCGCGAACAGGTAGCGCAGCTTGATCGCAGGAAGGTTGCCGTCCAAGTCGGCGGCAAGGCGGGTTGTGTCGTGGGAATCCGCGAAGCTGACCGAAGGCGACCCATGCAGCCTGTTCTGTTCATACTGCTCCAACGCCCAAGGGTCACGGAAGTTCCACCACTTCGAACTGTTGAAGTTGTAATCGAATCCGGCCTGCGCCAGTTCTATGCACAATCGGGGGTTGCATCCCAGCGTCTCGGCGAAGAACTTTGCCGCCGGATTCACACTGCGTCCCCTCTCGATCACGTGCTGCCAGAGAGGGATCGGGACTTGATAGGCGGCGTCGCAGCGAAAACCGTCAAGGCCGAGCGAAAGATAGTAGGCAATCAGGTCTCCCCAGTAGCGCCACAAGCTCTCCCTGTCGCGAGCATTCTCGTTGTCGATCGCCGCCAGATCGCCCCATACCTTGCCAGTATCCGGAGCGCAGGGGTGCAGGAGACTGCCCTGGCTGTCACGTTTGTACCAGTCGGGATGCGCGCCGACGAGAACCGAATCGAAGGCCGTGTGGTTGACGACCAGATCCAGCATGACCTTGAGTCCGAGGCCGCGCGCCTGAGCCAGAACGGTTTGAAACTGCTCTTCCTCCGAGAGGCCGCTGCCGGGGTCCAGATAGCGGCGATCAATCTTGTGATGGTCCTTGATCGCGTACATGCTTCCTGAATAGCCGCACTCCTGAACAGGGTTAATGAAGACCCAGTTGAAACCCATGGCTGCGGCACGTTCAAGATGGGGGCGCCAGTTCTTGAACGGACCGGCCAGGCGCGGAAACAGATTGTAGATGATCGGGGGCGTCTCAGCAGAGCTCATCAACCCTTCCTCTCCCACGCATAACTTCCGCATTATACGCGCGCCGGAAATTCGGGTATATTGTTACAAGCGGGCGTCAGAATATGCGCATCGGAGGCGCCTTCTTCAGAACCGGTACAAGAAGGAGGGAGAAAACGACACATGTTCAACAACGAAGACACAGCAGCAGAACTCGCGAGGCTCCGCGCTGAAAATGAGGCGCTCAAGAAAGCAACGGCTCGAGGCCTCACCTTGAGAGTCAGCGAAAAAGGCGGGGTGTCGGTCTACGGTCTCGGCAGGTTTCCGGTTACGCTCTACAAGGAGCAGTGGCACAAGCTTCTGGATTTGGCCGACGACATCCGCACGTTCATCAAGGCGAACGAGGAGAAGCTGAAGTCCAAGGCATAGAGCGGGACAACCCGCGAGTTGCCGGGGATTGCCTCGCGTGACAGCCCTTCGTCTCCCAGCGATCGGGCTATAGTACGCGCCCCTGTCATGGACCGGGCCGGGCGTGCGGAATCCATACAGCCGATGTGTGGAATCCGAACAAAGCCACGGCAGGTCCGTGCTGTAATCTCTTGATTTACATAAGCTTGTTAATGGCACGCCAATTGCACTCTCTCTTCCTCATGTGGCACGAAATGAATTGCGAGGAAGATCGGGAATTGATCGGGCGTTGCCAGGGGGGCGACGAAATTGCCTTTGAAAGCCTGGTGCGCAAGTATCAGAGCGAGCTGTTCCATCTGGTATCCTGGAACGTCGGCAACGCGGCGGAAGCGGAAGATATCGTCCAGGAAGTCCTGTGCAAGGTCTACTTTTCCCTGCCGAGGTTCGACAACAACCGGCCGTTCTTTCCCTGGCTCCGGCGCGTAGCGATCAATCAATGTTACGACGAGTTGCGGCGCGTCCGCCGCCGCAAGATTCTCAGGTTCACCGAGCTCAACGAGCACGATGCGCGCATCATCGAACGGTTCATGGCCGACGCTCAAAGGGAACCCTCTCCCTCCTCCCCGAAGTCCGGCGAGAAGTCGCGTTCATTGATGCAAAAGATCCTGGACCGGCTGCCGGAGAAACAGAGGGTGGCCATCGTGCTGCGCGACTTCAAGCAGATCCCCTACGAGGAGATGGCTGATATCATGAAGTGCTCGAAGCAGGCCGTGCGACTGAAGGTGTTCCGCGCGCGGGCCCGGCTGCGCACGCTCGTCACGAGGGCGTTGCGCCGGCAGGAGAATCTCAGCCATGCAGCCGAAAGCGCCGCGTTCAGAGGCGCAAGGCTCACGGCCCACCAAGCCAGAGCCTGACGAGGTTCTCGTGCGCCCCCTCCACAACCTCTTCCCGATGATGGCTGTTGTGTTACTCGGCGTGAACCTCAGCGCGGAGATCCTCCCGTTTCAAAAAAGGGACGCGGCCCAGACTTTGGACGACAAGGTGAGAACGTTCCTGGAGCGTCATCGATACGCGTGGAGAGACCTCAACGTCCCGGAAGCCGACGGCAGGCTTCTCTATGACTTGGTCCTCAAGCACGGATACAAGAGAGCTCTTGAGATCGGCACCTCTACAGGACACTCGGGGATCTGGATCGCGTGGGCTCTCAGCAAGACGGGCGGCAGACTGATCACGATCGAGATCAATGAGGGCCGCCACAGGACCGCTCTGGCGAACTTCCGGGAGGCAGGCCTCGCGGATCTCATCGACGCCAGACAGGGGGACGCTCACAAGCTCGTGCCCGAGCTCGAGGGGCCGTTCGACTTTGTCTTTTGTGACGCAGACAAGGATTGGTATAAGAATTACCTGGCGGCAGTGCTCTCCAAGCTCGAGCCGGGCGGATGTTTCGCAGCCCACAATGTGTCGCAAAGGCGCTGGGGCTGGGAGCGTGAGTACCTGGATTTTGCCCGGAGCCGTGCCGAACTCGAGACGGCTCTCGACCCTTCAAGCTCCGCCGGCATGGCCATCAGCTTCAAAAAGCCGATCAAGCAGCCAACCTCTTGCCGGTTTGGTTGTTCTGACGGAGCAAGCTCGGGATTCTCGAAACGCGGAACAGAGCCCTAAGGAATGGACTCCTGCCGGCTGCGCCCTCGCACGATTCTGCCCTCTCAGGAGTGAAGTTCCTGGACGGGGAACAGCGGGCGAGCCTTGATGGAACAGGCGGTGGCTAACGCGGCTTCCTTGGGAAGCGCTTGCCTGCCGGCTTCAAGTCATCTCGCGCCTGCCAGCGCTTGCTTATGTTTTCCCGGCCCATTTCCTTCAGGCGCCTGAGTCCCTTCGATAAGCCCAGACGGTAGCCCTTGAAAACGATCGAGGACACTGTGCGGCCGAGCACGCCGGCAATGTACGCGTTGCTCCGGCTGCGATACAGGCGCTTGAGAGTCGAAACCTCCTCTTTGGTCCAGCGCGGGCGCTTGCGGGAGGGCGTGCGAGAAGACCGCTGCGTCCTTCGTCGGTCGGCAGTAGCGTGTTTTTGCATAACCACCCCTTTAGTAGGAACTTGCTTTCACTAGCGTAGACCCTTGCGAGCGCGAATGCAATGCCAAGCATGCGTAGTTTTCTGAATCGGGATCCGGGACGGAGAGTGCCGTGCTCGCGGCCCTCCAAAGCGCCCCCCAAAGCTCTTGACCGTTATGGATCGCGTAACGAGAATTCTGTTCTTCTCAGCAGCAAGAAGCCAAAATCGCTCCATGAGGCGCACAACGGCTTTCCACCGCGCAGGCGCCGGACTGCACTTCTGGCTCCTGGCTTCTGGCTTCTGATATCCCGCCATAAAGCGGCGGGATATCAAGGGCGCAGCCCTTGGCTGGTTTTCGAGAATCTTATCGAGGGCGAGATTCAGTTCAGGGAGGAGTAGCGAAGACAAGGGGTCCGATTTCCCGTAGATTCCGGCGCGCACGCAGCCCCGTTCCGTCCGGACCAGCACTTCAGCGGTGCCGGCTGCGGGATCGACGATCCAGCACTCTGGAATGCCGAAATCCTCAGGCTTGACAGAGTAGCTTCCGGAAGCTACTTTTTCATCATGCGCGCTGTGGGTCTAAAAATCCTCAAGAACAGACTGAGCGAGTACGTGCGCCTGGCCGCCGGGGGCGAAGCGGTGCTGGTAACAGATCGGGACCGGGTGGTCGCCGAACTCGTTCCTCCAGGCCCGGGGCGCGGGTCCGAACTGGCCGATGCTTTGCTGGCAGACGCGGTGCGGCAGGGGTGGATAACACCGCCCGGATTTCCCGCAGACGGGCCGCCGCCCAGGAAACCCGTATGTTCGTGGAGGGAACTGCGGGCGGAGCTGTCGGCGGGCCGGGAGGACCGGTGATCTACGTCGATACGTCCGTCGCCCTGGCGCACTTGCTTGCGGAGGACAAGACGCCTCCCGCCCGCTTGTGGCGGGAGACGCTGGTGGCCAGCCGTTTGCTCCAATACGAACTCTGGATTCGCATTCACGCCCGCGGGCTGGCCAAGACTCATGGCGAGCTCGCGCGCCAACTGATTGGTCGGCTCGCCTTGGTTGAACTCGCGCCGCCGGTTCTGGCACGGGCGCTCGAACCGTTTCCAACACCGGTCCGGACCCTTGACGCGCTCCATCTGGCTTCCCTGGAATTCCTGCGGCGCAATGGTCAGAAAGTGCAACTGGCAAGCTACGACAGCCGGATGCTCCGGTGTGCCCGGCGGCTTCACATCCCGATCTACAACATCTGATCAGATAAGCCAGGCGCCTGCACCCTTGCGGCTGCCGGAAAACGGGGATCCCTCTCCATTTCGTCGAGACGCCTGCTTACCCGATCCGATGTTTCAATCCACGCCCGCGCGCGGACGACAACCTAACCTGGATCAAACTTTCGATCTAAATCACCAGCTTCAATGGGGCCGCGATCAATTGATCGCGGAAACCCGAATGTATGGAGAAGGCCGCAAGCATTGTCAATGGCTTCAATGGGGCCGCGATCAATTGATCGCGGAAACCAGACACCCGACCATTATGCATGGCGACGGAGGCGCGGCGCTTCAATGGGGCCGCGATCAATTGATCGCGGAAACGTCGCGTCATTGGTGTTTTTGGTTCCACCGTAAGGGGCTTCAATGGGGCCGCGATCAATTGATCGCGGAAACCGCTTGCCTTGTTGTAGGCTTTTTGCTTTTTGTCCGTGCTTCAATGGGGCCGCGATCAATTGATCGCGGAAACAATTTTTTCGTGAAAGGGGATGAGAGATGAACCAAGGCTTCAATGGGGCCGCGATCAATTGATCGCGGAAACTTGACGAAAAGACGCCCCGAAAGCGGCCCGTAGGAAAGCTTCAATGGGGCCGCGATCAATTGATCGCGGAAACTCTTTCTTTGATTTTACCGGCCGGAGCTGCATCCCGAGCTTCAATGGGGCCGCGATCAATTGATCGCGGAAACAGCAGTCTTGGACAGAAGCCATGGCCTTCGATGGCCAGCTTCAATGGGGCCGCGATCAATTGATCGCGGAAACTCGGCATAGTATGCATTGCCGATCATAAGCTGCTGGATGCTTCAATGGGGCCGCGATCAATTGATCGCGGAAACAGGGTTCTCCGGTCCCTGAAAGGAAAGGTGGAAGATGCTTCAATGGGGCCGCGATCAATTGATCGCGGAAACGCGCGGTAGTGAGCTGCTTAGGGAAGATCGGCGCCCGCTTCAATGGGGCCGCGATCAATTGATCGCGGAAACGGGCGATGGCTGTGCGAGTAGCCTCTTACCTATGAAGCTTCAATGGGGCCGCGATCAATTGATCGCGGAAACAGGCAAACAATCACGCAGCCAATTAACTGAGGAAAGGCTTCAATGGGGCCGCGATCAATTGATCGCGGAAACAAAAGAAGTGCGCGACACGCAAAATGTAACAGAGCGGGCTTCAATGGGGCCGCGATCAATTGATCGCGGAAACCTGGGTGGTACCTGTGGCCACGACTCAGGGACAGCAGCTTCAATGGGGCCGCGATCAATTGATCGCGGAAACGCCACCAGGCGTGAGGACTTTGTGATGCGCATCACAGCTTCAATGGGGCCGCGATCAATTGATCGCGGAAACTAGCCCTGGAGCATAGCGCTCCGCGTTGGGCTGCCGAGGCTTCAATGGGGCCGCGATCAATTGATCGCGGAAACCCGTCTTAAGGGGATCACATCATATGGTTTATCCCCCCGGCTTCAATGGGGCCGCGATCAATTGATCGCGGAAACATGTGTTTTGCTGGCTCAGAACAGGGTGATGTATGAGTGGCTTCAATGGGGCCGCGATCAATTGATCGCGGAAACCACCGTTGGTGCATGCTGGTACAACTGTGCTGAGCCGGCTTCAATGGGGCCGCGATCAATTGATCGCGGAAACCAATCACCGGTGACATTTACGAGCGAGCCAGCGAGCTTCAATGGGGCCGCGATCAATTGATCGCGGAAACGTGCCAGAAATATGCTCGTTTTGTGACCTGCGTCACGCTTCAATGGGGCCGCGATCAATTGATCGCGGAAACCTGGAGCATGATCCGGTTCCGGTCGTTGTTATGCGGCTTCAATGGGGCCGCGATCAATTGATCGCGGAAACTCTCTAAGTCTCCCGCGCCAGGGACGCACGGCGAGCAGCTTCAATGGGGCCGCGATCAATTGATCGCGGAAACGGGCCTATCAACGCCCGCAGGGCAGGAGGGGTAAATGCTTCAATGGGGCCGCGATCAATTGATCGCGGAAACAGTATCTCGCCCAAGCCTCAAATTGTCAAGGATCTGGTCTCTGGGTTCCGAGCACGACGTGCGGTGGGCGCCGGATTCTGCCGCCAGACTCCATTCTACCCGCATAAACATCATATTCTCCACAAACTTCCAAAGCGCGAGCGCCCCGGCTGTTTCTTTCACCACCCTGCCGCTCGCGAACCGGGTCAGCGAGTGACAAAGACCGGATACTTGCCAATCTCGCCTTGTAGAAACCGGGCAAGCAGCCGGGCCTGGATCTCTAACAGCCGCCGGTAGCTCACTCGATAATCGAAAATCGGATGCGTGATCATCGCGTCCATGCGCAACTCGTAAGCCTGCAGTAGCCCTTTCCTGCCCGCAACTGTAAGCGACACCGCAGGTCCTGCCGCCACGAAATCCTTGGGCCTGACCATGCGGTTGTTGATGGCGCTGAGCACGACCGACTCGGCGATCAGCGGCCGGAAGGGCTCCATCAGGTCCAGAGCGAGGGCCGGCCGGCCAAATCTCGGCTGATGGTAGAACCCTATCATCGGATCAAAGCCCACCGCGTAGCAGGCAATAGTACAATCCTTGGCCAAAAGGCTATAGGCAAACGACAGCAAAGCGTTCACTGCGTCGCGCGGCGGACGGCGATTCCTTTGCGAAAAGTCGAATCGAAACTGTTTCGGAACCCCCGGATCGTCCTCCGGCTTGATCATGCCTGCGAAATCGCCGAAATAGAGCCTTGCGGCGTTCCCCTCGATGCCAAGCAGCTCGTCCATATTCTCCGCCTGTTCGGCTCTTTCCGCCATGGTTTTCATCTGCTGCAAGGTGGCGGGCCTCGGCTCCACATGGTTTCGCTGGAGCATCGTCCGCTGGTTCCGGATCTTGCCGGCCACGAGTTGCCGCGCAAGAGACAGCGCAAACCATTCCTCCTCGGCCAAACGAAACTGGGTTTTGCGCAGAAACACGTTCTTGACGTTAAGGCCGGTGGTGATGCCGTAAAACCAGCCTCCCTGCGAGAAGTAGCACACAGGCACCTCCGCGTAGCAAAGGCTCTGGAGGGCCTGCGTCGAAAGCTGGATATTCCCCATGAGATTGAGCTGAGAAATCTCGCCGATGCGGATCTCCTGCTTGAGCACGTCTTTCTCCCGCACCTGGAGGACCTCGCCTGATTTCCCGACCCGCATTCCTTGCGTGTTCAAATAGGCCGGCCGAAGATCGTCCCTGGGGGCGATCAGCCTCCTGACCTCAGGGGTGGGCGACTTGCGCGCCGACGATTCCCGACTGTCCTCAAACAGGGAAAGCTGGACTGTCTCCGTAACCACAATCTGATTGGACAGGCCCATGGTTTCATCGGGCAGGCATATCCCGACCAGAGAGCATCCCTGGCATTTAGGTGAATCCTCGAGCGGGGGCGGGATCTTTCCGGCACCTGCCACCGCGCGCGCCTCCCCGATGACGCGCACGGTCTCCGACATCAGCGCTTCTTCAAAGACGACACGCACGCGCTGCTTGGTCTTGCAGTAATAGACCAGGCCTTCGTCGCAGCGGTAGCCGTTGTCGCGCAGGATCAGCCCCTGCACCGCGAGTTGGATCTTGTCGGCCGGCCACAGCTCGATTCCGCGGCTGCTCTCGCGCGGCGCGCCATGTTTGTAGTCGACCGGGGTGACCGCCCCGCCTTCAACTTCGATCAGATCCATCCGCGCAATGACTCCATGGCGGCCGCTGGACAACGTGACCGAGCGCGAGCGGATCGTTTCGTCTCCAAGATCTTCCGGCTCGGGCAGAGGCGACGGTTTTTCGTCGACGCGCTTGTGCTGGGCTTTGCCCTCGATGGTGTCGGCGCTTTCCTCGAAGATTCCCTCGACCCATTCGTAGAAGAAGAGGCGCGGGCAATAAACAAACTCGTTGAGCATGCGCGCAGGCAGGTAGTCCGGCACCACGGTTCGGCCGATCTGCTGTTCCTCTTTGATCGCTTCCATGGCGTCACACCACGATGCAGGGACTGTCGATTGGCGAATATGCCTTGCCGAGTGCCGTGATCACCCGGTCGCCGCGCCCTTCCGCCGGGCCCAGGTTCACGAACAGCACCTGGTCCTCTTTGTGATCTATGATCTCCGCGAGGTCGGCGCGGCACCGCGCCAGATCCATCGGAGTGAGCTGGCACTCGAACACCGAGTATTGAAGGTGATCGCCATACGCCCGCATCGTCTTGAACACGCAGCGGAGCCGCTTTTCGTCGCAGATGTCGTAGCAGACCAGGTAGCTCATGCGCATAGTAGACTTATCGGTGCATTTCTTCGTTCGAATTGCATTTCCCAGGCCGGGTCAGCCGAATCGTGTTCCTTGCTGAAAGCTCCTTACTTGACGATCGAATGTTTTGAATCTCGTGAACAGAGCGGCTGCGCCGGACAGAATCGGCGACAGCAAAGGGAATGAGCATCTCTACCCGGAGGGACCGGGTCCTAAAATCTCCGCGATCTTGGTCCGCAAGACCGGAACGTCATGTGTCGCCGTATTCCATACAATTGACCAGTTCACACTGAAGTAGGCGTGAACGGCAATATTCCGAAAACCTATGACGTCAGCCCACTCCAAATCGGAATGGATTTCCTGAAAGCGTTTCGGCAGACGCGCTGCAGCTTCTCCGATAACAATCAGCTTCTGCAGCACGGCGCTCTGAAGAACCTCATCCCTGAGAAAATCTTCTCTGCTAATGCCCTTTAGGAAGCGCGCGATCGCGTCTGCGGCTTCCAGGATATCGGCCAAATACTGCTCTTCACGACGCATAGACGATTTCGGCACTGGTGATGACCGTATCGCGGAGACGTGGTTTCAGCCCATCCTGCAAGACCAGGTCAACCGGGCGTCCCAGCAAATCGGAGAGCTCGCGGCGGATTCGGCCCAAGGCGAGAAATCCAATTTCGGCATCGGAATCAAAAACGACCAGCACATCGACATCGCTGTCCGGGCGAAAGTCATCCCTCAAGACTGACCCGAACAGCGCCAGGCGGCGGACGTGATTGCTGCGGCAAAAAGCTGCGATCTTATCGGCAGGGATATCGATTTTTGCACGGCCCATAATGACCCCGCATTGGAGGCTGCGATCCGAAGTATCTCAAGCGCCATTATAGCATGGGACAAAACACCCGCCACGCCGGGCCGGTTTTGTCGTCCCACTCTTGCTCGGCTGCTATCGCATGCCCGCGCAGGCCGCACCGCCGATCGTGCAACCCAAGAACCAGCCGGGGAAGATTCCGGTCAGCCCCTCAGCCGGCGCCTGACAAGACGAAGGCTGATCATCTCTGGGTCATTGGGCGGTTCGCAGCGTTCGGAGCGCGGCGGCCTCGGCCAGCACCTGCATGTAAGACGACTGAGCCCGCAACCGTGGCGCCTGCCCCCACCCGCATCGGCCACATCAAAGAGGTAGCTCTGGATCGCAAAAATATGCCGAAGCACAATCACCGACTCTGATTCCCCACTTCTGGCACAAACAATCCCAGCCCAAAGTGCGACGAATGTCCCAGGCAGATTGGGCCGAGCACTGGATGAGGAAACGTAATGCGAAACGCACCAGCACTTCGGCGCCCGCCGTCGTCTCCACGCTTGCGCCGGAAACGCTTGAACTGGATTGGGCGCAACCTGTGCGTCCCGCACCGATGTTCTTCGTTCAGCGCTTCGACGGAGATCAGCTCGGGAATATCGGGGCGGACCTCTCGGAGTCTGGCGATCTCTTCCATGAGAACCTGCCGCGCGAACTCGCGCTGGTTGTCGGGA
>Ga0315282_10009760_pt1 | contig 15209 bp, 14 predicted proteins | sample YL17G07_20_MG_FD_203693 | JGI IMG/M metagenome (GOLD analysis project Ga0315282, IMG submission 203693) | Sediment microbial communities from Yellowstone Lake, YNP, Wyoming, USA - YL17G07_20 | ecosystem: Environmental > Aquatic > Freshwater > Lake > Sediment | place: USA: Wyoming | collected... | reverse complement strand
GTTTCAGTCGAGTAAGGAACTTTACGGCATAAGGCGATGGATCCTCCATCGCCCATCCATGCTTGCCTGTGCTATAAGCCTTGCGGAAATACTGTCGATTAGCTTTTGCTGCTGACGGCATCCTGGAAAAGCCTCCTTCCAATAATCCTATCAAAATAAAACTTTACGTTAACTTATAAAAGGGCTTTCTTTACGTTTATCATCTGACACAAGAATGCACGCCGTCAATAGACTGTAATGATTTCGCTGATTTTCTTAGTTATGATCTTAAGAATTTCCCTTGTCTATCCCCGCCAGCCTCTTCCTGGCATCCTCAAGCTCGGGCTGGCCGGGGTCGGAAACAGCCATAATCCCGTTCGAATCGGTTCTCGCAGTCCGCGATGAACCGCTCGGAAGCCGCACTCATGGCGACCGCGGGGGCGAGGAATGTTTATAATGTTGTCCTGCCCGACGTGGGGCGGGTATGCGCTGTTCTGTTATTCCCCCCCGGCTCAATCGGGGCTGAATCTCGTATCTATTCGAGGCTGCTTGACTCCATGCCACCATTCGAGATTACTGGACAATAAAAGTGGTAGATAAAGTATTGTTGTTTTCGTTGCTTTCTGTCACTCTAGAGGGAGCAGGATCCACCGTGACGGTGACAGTCTTCGTCCCTGGGGGCATACTGTAATCTACCGTGAAGACGAATGTCTTGGATGCACCTGAAGCGAGGGAATCTAGGTATTGAGTTGGTGGTCCACCAATACTCGATGTCACCCATACAGGCGCGTTAGACGGAGCAGTCATATTTCCACTACCAATGTTCTTGACGATGGCCCTAATAGTGAATCTCGTTCCCGGCGGGCCAGCTGGCGGCTCGACCGTGATGCTCGTAATCGTCAGGTCAGGAAGTGGCACGGAAGCGGGCGCGGAATATGGAGGAGTCTGAAGGGTATATGTATTGTTGCTTTCGTTCGTCTCAGCCACCTTATTATCCGGATCTGCTGTAAAGACGATGGTTGTATCACCTTGTTCGATTCCAAAATAATGTTCGTGAATCCACTCTTGGCCTTTAGCCAGATAGAGACCACCACCGGGAGCAAGTATCGACCCCCATCGCCCGGAAGGGTATACAAATCTTACAAGCATCGAATTTTCGGCGAACGACGCAGGACCCAAGCCGATGTTCTTCAAGACAATTTTAGCAGTATACGCGTTCGGAATATTGGCGTTGTTGAGTGTTATAGGCGAGATAACTATGTCCGGTAAGGGCACCACCATATTTAATATCTGCTCTTTTTGAATTGCCGCGGTCTTCGTGGTTGCCTGCATAGCCGCTCGAACTTCAATCGCCAAAACCGTATTGGGGACGTCGAAAAGCTTCTTTTGGCTGGCATCAAAAACGGTCAAAACATAATCTCCCGCCACTTGGGCTTTTAAGGAGGCTTTGAGGGAGACCTTGAGCAGAGTCGGCAGTTGGGATTTATCGAGCGCTGCCTCAATCCCCGAAGCAGGGTTCCCGGCCCGGGTGACCTGGACTGAGGCGATCATCGACAGATTGGCCCCCTTAGCCTCAACGGCAACTGCCTCTCCGCCCTGAATAAGGACGACTTTATTAGGATTGACCGAGGCCACAGTCGGTTTCAGGACTGGAAGCACGTTCTTTGGCTTAAGGTCTTTCTTCTGGATCTGCAGATTCATATCTCCCGAATAGAGCATAAACGATGCGGCAAAGGACACCGATAGAAAAACGAATAAACCCAGGAGAACAATTCCTTTTTTCATCTGTCCCTCCTTGATCTGGATAAAATCATTAAATCTCGCTTAACGATGGATGTCAAGCCAAGTTTTGACTAGACCACTCTAGCTGATAAACCTGAGAATTTCTTCCCCCCGGATTCGTCTATCCCATTGAGGCGATCATCCGCTAACTAGCGTCATCTATTTTTCGGGAGGCTGGGCTATCCGGCCTCCGTTTGACTCATTAATTCTTCAGCCCCGCCAGCCTCTTCCCGCCATCCTCAACCTCAGGCAGGCCGGGGGCGCGGTCCTCACTTCTTTCCGGTGGGGACGAGGCGCTTGAGCTCCTCGAACCAGTTCTGGATGATATTCAAGCGCGTTACCTCGACTGGCTTTATCTCACCTTGTTCTGCTATAAGGAATCGCTGACCGTCGGGCGTAATGTCATAATTTCTTATCGGAATTGAACCTAGACATTTATGCTCGAAGAGTACGTGTGGTTTTCCCGCTTGAAAAGTCGGTCGGGTTGTAATTTCTGTCGCCATCAGCTTCGTGTGGTCAAGATTCCAATAAAAAAGCTCGCGTCCGTTTCTAGCCCAGAGGGGTTCTCGGCCGCCCTCGTCCGAAATTGTTAACTTTTTGCCCGGCCCAGGGAACGCCGTCACAAAGACCTCATAACGGCCCGGACTCGATTGTTCCGAGCTGTAAGCTAGCCACCTGCCGTCGGGAGAGAATTCAGGATATTCATCATCGAGAGGCGTGTTAATGAAGGGTTTGATTTGCTTAGTATCCATTTGGAAAATGCAGATGTCCCGATTCACAAGATTCTGTTCGACGAAGGCAAGAAACCGTCCATCCGGTGTCCATGATCCTGCATGCTGTGAAAACTGGCTATTTGTCAGCCGCTCAATCGGTCCGCTTCCATCCCATGGCAACCAGTATAAGTTCGAATTGCCCACCTTCGAAAAAGTAATAACAAGTCTATTTCCATCCGGAGCCCAGCTAAGAAAAGAAGCGCGTCCCTCTGTCGTAAGAATAGTCGACGTGCCGCTCGTGAGATTATAGAGCCATACGTCTGCTTTCCTACCTTGGGTGCTGTAAGCAATAATCTGGCCATTCGGGGATAAACGAAAGCATAAAATGGGCTTATCGCTAAAGAAAGTTATCGGCTCTGATTTTCCCTGACGGTCGATCCAAAAAAGCTTCCTTATTGGATCAGGAAGGATATTGCCGGAAACGTAGACAAGGGATCCGGATTCGGAAAAGCCAAATTGTCCGGAACCACAGTTGTTGGCTGTATTGAGCGCGTTTATTGCCTGCATGACACCATCAACAACAGGTACAGCAGCGCCAGATACCTCCAGCCGCTCTCGATCAAAGGGAACAGCTACGAGCGTTCCCTCGCGCATGTAGACAAGATGTCCAGTAGGCAAATAACGAGCATCCGCCCCTTCATTGATTAAGAGCTTGCGCTTGCCTGATTCGATCGATAAAACTTCAATATGGCTTCGAGTGCCCAAAATGTCAGGCATAACGGTAAAAATTACTTCTTTCGCCCCAGGAAGAAAATGTGGCAGACAGTGCCTTGTTTCTTTTGTCGGATCTAGAACTGTCAGCTCCTCCGGCTTCCCTCCAGCCGTATCAACGCTGAGAAGGCCTGAATTAAACGTGCCGAAAATTACCTTCCCATTCGAACCCCAGGTTGCACCCATGGGAATACCGGCAGAATCGAACAAGGAGATTGGAATCCCTCCAGCCAACGAAATTTTCTGCATCTTGCCTTTCGCCCAAAATCCTATCCATTGCCCATCAGGAGAGAAAAAAGGCATCCTTGCACCTTCAGTGCCAGCGATGGGCTTTGCTTCTGTTGAATCCATCGCCCGCAGGAACAGGTTGGCTTTGGCTGGCGATCCATCGGTGCTAGCACAGAAAGCAATAGTTTTTCCATTGGGAGAAAAGGCAAATTCGTTTCGAATAAGGAAATTAGTACCTCTGGGCAATTGCATTCCGGCCGGCAAATCGATCGTGGTCTTTACGACAGGGATTGCGGCAGGAGCTTTAAGGAGCAAGTGAATAACGGCTGCAATTAATCCGATCAATACGATACCGATAATAAAAGCAACGGGTTTCCAAATACTCCGAGCTTTGCTCACAAGGACAGATTCGGAAACCACGGGCTGACTGAGCACCTCCGTAAGCTCGATCCGCGCATCGGCAATATCGTGGAGGCGCTCCCTGGGTTCTTTCTTGAGGCACCTCAGCAAAAGATCTTTCGCTTTATATGGCATCGCGGCAGGCAACGCTTCCCAATCCGGTTCGCTCTTGAGAATTGCAGCTAAAGTGTCTGTGACGGTCTCACCCCTAAAAGTTCGTTTACCCGCTAAGCATTCGTACAAAATGCAGCCAAAGGCCCAGATATCCGCTCGCTTGTCAACCGTCTTCCCTTTGGCCTGCTCTGGGCTCATATAGGCGGCCGTCCCAAGAATTACGCCTGGCTGGGTCATGTCCGCAGTAATGGTCGGCGATTTTACGAGATCGACCTCCGAAAATTGATCGTGGTAAGCTCTCGCCAGCCCGAAATCCAGTATCTTGACCTTCCCTTCTGGAGTGATTTTTACGTTCGAGGGCTTCAGATCCCGGTGGATTATGCTTTTCTCATGGGCTCCTTCAAGACCTTCTGTAATCTGGCGGCAGACGTTGAGGGCTTCTTCGATGGGAAGAGGACCTTTGCTTAGCCGTTCGGCTAACGTCTCGCCCTCGACAAGCTCAAGGACAAGAAATCGCTTGCCGTCAGCTTCTTCAACACCGTAGATGGCGGCGATATTCGGATGATTGAGCGAGGCGAGGACTTTGGCTTCACGCTGGAACCTGGCCAGTCTTTCCGGGTCTCCGGCGAAAACTTCCGGTAGTACTTTAATGGCCACTTGCCGGTTGAGACTGAGGTCTTCGGCTCGATAGACTTCCCCCATTCCGCCGGCACCGAGCTTATCAAGAACCCGATATTTTGTGGCTATAAGAGCTCCAGTTGCCAATTCCCCGCCGATCTTTCCGATGGTTTTTGTGGCGGCCTCAGGAGTTTTGCCCGACACTCCAGGAAGCGGCGTGGCACATTTTCCACAAAAATTGGTATCGTCGGGATTCTCAAAGCGACATTTTGGGCACGTCGTGGCCAATGCTGACCCCTTCTGTTTGGGATGGCTAAAGATTATCAGGGAATAGAAGCAGAGTCAACTGGGCTAGACTCAAACCGGCACGGATCATCTTTAGCGAGGAATTTTAGGCCCTTTGCGGCAAGGGGTCTGTGTTGTAAACTGGTCTGGCCAATACTTGATCAGACAGAGAGTGTCAAATTTAGTTCGTTCGGTGAAATCCCCTATTTCTTGACTCCCTTAACATCAAATGCAGTCCACCACTTGCCATCCTGTTCACGTTCCCTCTTTCCCGTAAGAGACATCCCATCAGGGGAAAATTCCCAAGCCTGCCGCCAACCTTGGCCCCCCGTTAAAATGGTTCTGTCTTTAAATGTCATCGTATAGGTTGCCGTACCTCCCCATTGTAACCAGAAGACATACGCAATATGGGTCTTCTTGACAGGGTCGTAACCAAGAACTTCCAGCCAACGGAACTCCCTGTCTGTATACTTAGCTGAGCCGTTGATAAGCAAGAAAAAACCTCCCGGCAGCCACTCGCCCTGCATGGTCCAATTGACCTTATAAGTGGGGCCTGATGGGTTGTTCTTAGCCTCCCCCTGAACAGTCCAGTTTCCCGCCCAGACCTCAAGTTTTTTATGTTCCGGACCGGGCTGGCTGGAGACTTGTGCCTGAGCGGCGAATGAAAAGACCAAGACGACGATACAAACGCCAAAAACAATGCGTTTCATTTATCCCTCCTCGCCTAGATTATTAGACTTCGCCTGACAGCACTTGTCAAGATAAGTTCAGCCCAGACCATATAAACAGATTACTTCAAGCTGGTCTGACTAACACTTACTCAGACAGCAAGTGTCAAATTATGTTCGTTCGATGAAAGCCCTATTTCTTAACTTCCCTCGGCCTTAGTTCCATGCCGAGCTGCTGCATAAAACCTACCATATCAAATTCTTCCCGAATATCTACAACTTTTCCATTTTCAATGCGGAAAATGAGCATTCCGCTGCCTTCAACCTTACTCCCCGTCGCAGGGATTCCTTTCCATTCTCTTTGTTGAACACCTCTCATTATATACCTGATATACCTGGCTATAACCCTATTTCCCACAGCAAACATTTCTTCAATACTGAAAGTAACATCGGCAACATCATTATGTATCATCTTCATTGTTTCAATTGCTTCTTCCCTGGACCGAGCTTTAGTGCTGCCTGATGGAAAATACCAAGCATACTCAGGAGCCACCACCTCCTTGAAGGTCTCAAAGTCTTCTTTGATCCACGCTTCCCACTCACGATTTGCAATAGCCTTATTCTGAGCCTCGACCTTTACCTGGGTTCTGAGCTTCTCCAGCTCCGCTTTTTCAGCTTTGTTCCTGCAGCCAAACGCAAAGCAGAGCAGAACGACCAAAACACCGACCAAAAGCGGGTTTCTTATTTACCCCTCCTTAATTCTGAGGAGATTATTGGACCACGCTTGGCAATGGACGTCAAGCCAAGTGGTGGCCAGACTACTTAAGACGTTGAATATCCTCAATCCCTTCCTCCTTGCCCTCATAATTTATTCATCCGCCCGGCGCCGCTCTCTTGCCCCGAGACGACTTGCCTTCACTTTTTCTTGCAGGAAGAAGGCCGTGGGCGATTACTGGTCGCCTATTATTTGTGCAAAGAGCCAGAAATATATAAAGATCAACTCATTGAGAGATAAAGCCGCTCATATTTCAACAGACTTATTGACAAATATTGTGAATAACCGCCGCTCCTCCAATTCTCCCGTCTCCTCCTCGCGCCGAGATGTTCTGAAATCGCATCCAGAATTCATCCGCCAGCGCCGCTCTCACTGTTTTCCCCTCCTTGCCCCTTGTGTCCTGAATTTATATCCAGAAATCAACACTCAGCCGCCGGCGCCGCTCTTTTCCCTTTTCTCCCTCCCCCTCGCCTCTCCGACTTGCCCGTGTATTTTTTTGGAATATTTCCTTGGCGATTTCTGGGTTGCTGGAGATCTCGTTCCATTGGTTGCGGCCGCGGTCAAACGTCATGACGAAGGCGCCCTTGTCATAGCGGCGTGAGACGAGACGCTTGAGAGAGCGGGGTGTACTGATGAAAACGCTTACAATGTGTTTGCCTCTTTCCGTGTTCTAGGATATGTTTGTGAATTACCATAAGCTTTTTCGAGTGACAAACCTCATGATCTAGATGAACATATTTGCTCTGAATATTCCTTTTGATGCTATCCAAAGGTCGGAAGAGACCGAACGCCTGGTGATGAGAGGGGAAAAGCGGCTCTATTATAAATTTCGGGCGGCGCCCTATTACGGCGGAATCGCAACTGCCGATGCCGTCGGGTGTTCTTTTCTCTGCGCCTATTGTTGGAACTACGGCCGTAATGAAGATCCGGTCCGCTTCGGGAGATTCTTCTCGCCGGAAAACGTTGCCGATCATCTGCTGGAAATCGCCCGCCGACGTTCTTTCAGCCTCTTCCGTGTCACCGGCTCCGAACCAATTCTGGGAAAAGCCTCTTTCGAACATCTTATGAACGTCATTGAAATTATTCTAAACGCACAGCCTCAATCGAACTTCATTCTCGAAACCAACGGTTTGATGCTTGGGCATAAGGAGGAGTTAGCTCATAGGTTGAGATTTACGCGCCTTTTAGTCAGGGTCGCCATCAAGGGCGTCAACGAGGCTTCATTCGAAAAGATATCGGGTGCTCGAAAAGAATTCTTTCGTTATCCTTTTTTGGCTCTCGTAAACCTGGAGAGGAATGGTGTCCGGGCCTGGCCGGCCCTTATGGAAGAGCTATTCACAGAGTCTGAGATGAACGACCTCAAACAAACGCTCCAGAAATACAATATCCATTCCGACCTAGAGTTGGAAAGCCTGGAAGGCTATCCCTTTGTCCTTGAAAACATGAAACGGAGAGGAATCTCCCTTAAAAAGGATCACTGATATGGCCCGCTGCATTCGATGTCAGAAAGAATCACCTCTCCTATCTCCGACTTGCCTAGGATCTCCCGAAATTGTGTCCAGAAATCGAAATTCAGCCGCCTAGCACCACAACTCTTTTTCCCTCTTCTCCTCTCTGCCTTGCCTTGACATAGGGCGGCTTCCGCCTATAATACTTAGACGTTTAATTAATTTAAGGAGAACGTCGCGATGCCGAGAGCCGGGCGGAGGACCCCGAACGGGGTCGAAGGCTATGTCGGGGTCGCCCTCATCCGGGCCCAACGGGCCCTCAGGCAAAGCGGCGAGCGGAAACTGGCCCGGCTGGGGCTGAGGCTTGGGCAAGAATTGATCCTGCTCCAGCTCGCGGACCAGGATGCACTTTCCCAGAGCTGTCTCGCCGAGCGGCTCGGCGTCGAACAGGCCACGATCAGCATTATGCTCCGGCGCATGGAAAAGGCCGGACTCGTCCGGCGCCGGACGGACCGGGCGGATGCCCGGGTGACGAGAGTTTGTGCAACCCGAAAGGGCCGGTCCCTGGTCGCGCCGGTGCATCGGCTTTGGCGGGAACAGGAACACGATCTGCTCAAAGGATTGACGGACGAAGACAAGCGAACTCTGGGGACTCTCTTATCCCGGGTTCGCGCCAACCTGGAATCGAGGAAAGCATCCCATGACGGAAGAGCGTAAAACGAATACGGATACGAAGGATGAAGACATCAATCATGTCCCGCTGTACCGGAAAAAACGGGTCCTGATCCCCTTTGTCGTTTTTATCCTCGCCGTCGCGTTCGGGGCGTGGTACTGGTATCAGAACCTGCGCAACTTCGTCTCGACCGACGACGCCTATGTCGACGCCGACCGGGTTTCGGTCTGCGCTAAAGTCCTCGGCCGCATCGTCCAGATCGCCGCCGACGAGGGCTCCGCCGTGAAAAAAGGGGACGTCCTTGCCCGGTTGGACGATACGGACCTGCGGGCCCAGATGGAGCAGGCCAAGGCCAATCTCGACTTGGCCCAGGCGAGCCTGCCGTTAGCTAAGGTCAATCTCGACCGGGCGACCGAAGACTACGAACGGGCCGATGTCCAAATCAAGGGCGCGGTGATCACCCAGGAGCAATACAGCCACGCCCAAAAAACCCTGGACGCCGCCCGGGCCGAATACGCCATCTCCCAGTCCCGGGTTGGCGTCGCGAAAGCTCAGATGGGCGTCGTCGAGGCCCAGCTTCAGAACATGACCCTCGCGGCGCCCTTCGACGGGGTCGTCGCCAAGCGTTGGCTGCTCGAAGGCGACGTCGTCCAGCCGGGCCAGCCGATCTTTACGATCTACGACATCCGGCGGGTCTGGGTCGCGGCGAACCTGGAAGAGACGAAGCTGGAAAAGATGAAGCTCCAGAATGACGTTGAGGTCAATGTCGATACCTATCCCGGCCGCGTTTTCCGGGCTAAGGTCGGGCTCATCGGAGACTACACCGCCGCTCAATTTTCCCTAATCCCGCCGAATAATGCCTCGGGAAATTTTACTAAAATCACGCAGCGGGTGCCGCTCCGGATTTATCTGGACGACCTGACGCCCGAGGTCCGAAAAAAATTCCCGCTCCGGCCCGGGATGTCGGTCGAGGTCAAAATTCGAGTCCGGTAGAAATCGGCCATGGTCGTCAAAATCGCCCGCTCCCTCCAGCGACACGCCGCCCGTCAGATCCCGTCGCTACACCATCAACATTCGGTTTACCGCTGGTGGGTGCTGATGAATATCATGATCGGGACGTTCATGGCCGTTCTCGATTCGACGATCGTCAACGTCGCCCTGCCCAAGATCATGGGCGTCTTCGGCGTTACCCTCGACCGGGTGGAATGGGTGGTCACGGCGTACATGCTGGTCTTCGCCGTCATGCTCCCGACGTCGGGCTGGGTGGCTGACCACCTGGGCTTCAAGCGGACGTATCTGCTGGCGCTCACTCTGTTCACCGTCGGGTCCTTCCTCTGTTCCCTGTCCTGGAGCCTCACCAGTCTGATTTTCTTCCGCGTCATCCAAGGCGCCGGGGCAGGGTTCCTGATGCCCGTCGGGATGGCCATTGTCACCCGAGAATTTCCCGTCGAGGAGCGCGGCTTGGCCCTGGGGTTCTGGGCCATCGCCGCCGCGGCTTCCGTCTCGTTCGGGCCGATGATCGGAGGCTATCTGGTCGACCACTTCGCCTGGCACACGATCTTCGACGTCAATGTTCCCGTCGGCGTGATCGGGATCACGGCCACGGTGCTCATCCAACGGGAGTATAGATCCGAACGGATCCGGTCGTTCGACATCGTCGGCTTTCTCTCGGTCGCGGTTTTTTTATCGTTTCTCTTGCTCGCCCTGACGAACGGCAATGCCACATGGAACACCGGCGGGTGGACGTCGACGTTCATTCTGACGTGCTTCGCCCTGGCCGCGGTCGGGCTGACGGTCTTCCTCATCGTCGAATTCACGGTCAAGCATCCGCTGATCGACCTGAGCTTGTTTAAATACCAGAATTTCGGCATGTCCAACATGGCTCTCTTCGTCTTCGGGCTGGGCATGTTCGGTAGCACGTTTCTGATGCCCCTCTACCTCCAGAACTCGCTCGGCTATACGGCCTTTCAGGCCGGGCTCCTGTTTCTGCCTCTCGGAATCCTCCAGGGCATGATCTCCCCCGTCGCGGGTTTTCTTTCGGACCGGGTCAACCCCAAGATCCCCGCGTTCATCGGGATCTCGATGATGGCCGGCAGCTTTTATCTGAACCATTTTCTGTCGCTCCATTCCGAGCAGGCCCAGATCCTCACATCCTTCGTCCTCCGCGGGATCGGGATGGGACTGCTTTTCACTCCGCTCAACATCCTGGCCCTCGCCGCCATCCCTCGCGACAGGATGGCTCAAGCGTCGGGGATGTTCAATGTTATCCGCCAGGTGGGCGGCAGCTTCGGAGTGGCCATCTTCGGGACGCTCATGGCGCAACGCGTCGTTTTTCATTTGGCGATCTTCGGTGGCGCCGTCGACCCCAATTCCCCCGTTTTTAAGAACGTCCTCCTCCGTCTTCAATACTTCTCCCAGAGAGCTCTCGGCGGGACGGGAGCCGAAGCCGCCTCGCGGGCCAAGGCATTGGTTTTGTCCCACGTCGGCAAACAGGCTAGCGTCGCCGCCATCAATGATGATTTTCTCGTCGCGGCCGGCGTCACAGTTCTCTGTTTGATTTTCCTGTTCCTTCTGAAAACGCCGAAACTGAAACGGAGAACAGGAAGCGCGGCCGCAGATTAATTTGATCGAAAGGTGAGGTGAATCAGGATGAGAAAGAATACGCGTCGTTCGACGATAGGGGCCGCCGTTTGTCTCTTGCTGGCCCTGAACGGATATGCCCGGGCGGACAAGCCGGGGACCTTAACCGTCCAGGAAACGGTCCAAAAAGTCCTTGCCCAAAATTTGACCCTCAAGGAAGCCGAGGATGCCATCGCCGTCATCAAGGCCCGCGTCGATCAGCTAAAAAGCGGCCTCCTTCCGAACGTCCGGGGAGATGCGTCCTACAGCCGCATCGGGCCGGTCGAAGAATTGACATTCCCGGGTTTTGGCACCTTCCAGTTGTTTCCGGCCAATAACTACGACATCCATGCCGGCGTCCGCCAGCTTCTATACGACGGGAAACGGACGAATGAATCCATCGCCCTGGCCGAGTCCCAAGTCGAGAGCGCCGTGGACCGCTGGGAACTCCTGAAGCGGGACATGGCCTTCCAAACCGTTCAGCTCTGCGACTCGATCCTCTTCCTCCGCGAAAGCCTCAGGGTTCAATCCGACCATGTCAAGGCACTCTCCGACCACCTGGATATCGCCCGGAAAAAGGTCGCCGCCGGAACGGCCACGGAGCTCGAAGTCCTCAACACCCAGGCCCGGGTGGTGGCGGCCCAAAATCAGGTCGTGGACCTCCAAAACATGATCGAGAAACAGACCCTCGGCTTGCAGCAGCTGATGAAGCTCGAGGACCAAGCGCTGCTCGAGTTGAGCGGCGAATTCCGATATCAAGCGGTGCCACTCGACGCCGATGAGCTTATCCGGGTCGCCCTGCGGCAGCGGCCGGAGACACGGTCCATCCAGAATTTAATGAAATCGGCCAAGATCGAGGTCCTTCTCGCGGGCCTGACCCATCTGCCGGTCATTAGCGCTAACGTTCTTTTCGGCGCGAAAAACGGCTATATCCCCAATCTCAACACGGTCAAACTTAATTTTGTCGCGGCAGTCTCGGCGAGCGTTTCGGTCTTCGACGGACACCTCGGCCGGGCGCAGAAAATGCAAGCGACAGCAAATCTCAAGACGTTCGAAGACCGGAACCAGGAGCTTGAGGTAATGATCAAAACCGAAGTCCGGCAGGCCATCTCCGACGTCCGGGCGAGCGACCAGAAATTGAAGGCCGTCGAGGTCAACATCGAGCAGGCAAAAAAGGCCATGGCCTACGCCCAAGCCCGCTACGAGGCCGGCACGATTACCAACCTGGACCTGCTTGACACCGAAGACGCCTTAACGGAAGCCGAGTTCGCCAAGCTCCGGGCCCTTTATCAATTCGTCCTCAGCAAACTGACGCTCCAAAGGGCGGTTGGGAACCCGCTCGTTGGCGAATAGCCGCCCGGCGCTTTCATTCTTCTCCCTCTCCTCCTTGCCCTGGGTATCCTGAAATTATATCCAGAAACCAATAATCAGCCGCCGGCGCCGCTCTCTGCCTTCCCCCTCGACGTCTTGCCCTTGATGTTCTGAAACAACGTCCAGAAATCAATATTCAGCCGCAGGCGCTGTGAGTGTGCCTTCCTCTCCTTCCCGCCTAAGCGGTCCTACGTCGTTCGGGATGAAGGACCAGGAAAAGCGACGGCAGCATTGCAAGAGACGGCGACATTCATGAACCCTTCAGGGCAACCCAATCCATCATTGCTCCGGCGAAGTCCTCCGAATACCCGGTGTGGGCGGTGCAGAGCAAGGAAATGCCCTTCAGCTGTGAGAGTCGGAGAATCGATTCCCGCTGCTTTGTCTTGTTGAGTTGCATGAATCCCCTGTCCATGACAACTTTCCCATGTTTGAGATTCAAGATGTCACCAACCACCAGAACGGAGTTGTTGATAAGATACGACATCGATCCCAAGGTGTGACCAGGGGTCGACAAGCATTTGACCGAGGTGTTGCCGATAGTGAGAATCTCGTTCTCATCGAGAAGTTCATGCTTGACTGGTAATGGTTTGCTGTACACTAAGCCGAAAAAACGAGGCGTGGTGTGGTCGAGCATAGCAACTTCGGCCTTCGGCAGATAGACCTTTGCGTTGGGAAATGCGGCAAGGCCTCCGACATGGTCTCGGTCTGAATGCGTCAAGAGGACGTGCTTGACTCTTTTCGGATCGACTCGAAGCTTTTTGAGTTCAGCGAGGGTTGCTTTGGAGTTTATGCCAGTGTCGAAGGCGATCAGCGACTCACCGGCATCGAAGAGATACATCGCAACAAATCCCAGTTTGACGAATAAAACGTTCGCTGATATGGAACCGCTCGTCTGGTTTTTGTCTGCCGCTTGAACCTCCTCAGGGCTTACTCGAAGTTACTGGCGCTATCGGACACCGCTAGTGGTCGGTCATGAATCGACGTGAAGCTCGCGTCCCTGACTTGCTTTCCGATGGCCCAAACAGCAAGTATTCAGATTTGCCCTATTTTCTGTCAGCCTGCCGCTGAGCGAGTAACCCTGACCTGCCCTCCATTTCTCGTCCATTTTGTCAGCAACTTTTTGAATATGCAAGTCCATTTTTGACAGCCTCGAAATCTCGGCAATCGGCGTCCCGCTCCCCGCCTGCCGCACAGCGAAGATGATCTGCTCTTCCGTGAACCTCGATTTCTTCATGGACAAAACCTCCTCCCTGAGATTTTGCCAAAAAACTCACATTATCGCCGGACCATTTTTTTGGGATAACGTCCCTTTCGCAGTAGAGGCTCTTATTTCCGAACTTAGCGGCGGGGAAAATCAGGCAGCGCAAAAAGAAAAAATATTCTTAAATGGACTATAATGATCTTGATCCTGATGGATCATAACAAAGGATTTCGAAAATGCTCTTAAAAAAAGACGACGAGAACAGAAGGATGGAAGACAGGGCCGGGAGCGAAGCGTCCATCATCGCAGCGGGGACGACGTTCAAGGGAACCATCAACGGGCAGTCAGGAGCGAGGATCTCAGGAAGTCTTGAAGGGGACATCAATAGCGGGCAGCTCGTCTCGGTAGAAAAAAAGGGGCGGGTTGATGGGAACATCCGGAGCCCCTTCGTCATCGTCGAAGGGGATCTCAATGGAAATATTGAGTCCGCGGAGCATGTCGAGGTGAGGACTGAGGGGCGCGTGAACGGAAATATTGATACGGTGATTATTGCCATGGCGGAAGGCTGCGTTTTCAACGGAGACATTCATATGCGGGGGAAAGAGGCAAAATCTGTCACCTTTGTCGAGCAAAGAACCGGGAGCGGCCGGAAAGACAATAAGGATCAGTCTCTGCCTTCATAATTTCATCCCGGCTTAAAATGCCAAGGAGGCACCGATTTTCAGCCGGAATGCCGAACCGGTCCCCCAACCCTCTTCACCCAAGAGCCTGTTCGAAGAGTATAGAAGCAGACTTCTTCTCGCGTTCCGCCCGTGGGGACGGGGCGGGGACAAAATCGCTAAAAATGGCCCAGTTTTGATTACTCAGGCTAGAAAGAATATTGTGTGCCCTTCAGCCCCGCCAGCCTCTTCCTGGCGTATCCAAAAGGATGTAGCCTGGCCCGACTTAAGGGGGGCAGGTCACCGCTAAGGACCAAGGTATAGACTGTTTTTGGGGAAATGGAGAGGATCTCGGCGGTCTCCCCGACCGTCAACCAGCTTTTCTCCATCACGAACCTCCTGACGAGAAGTAGTCCACGTCAGCCTTTGTCCGAAATGGAAAATTCCTTGTTTCTCCGGCAACACCGGGGTATTATCTATAACATACGGGAATTTTTCCCCATATCAAGCATTTTTTCAAAAAATTAGGATGCCTGGAGAAAACTATCTAGTAGATTTCAATTCAACGCCATAATGATTTGATAAATCTCTGATAAGGCGCCCAAGGTCCCCTTGATGCTCGGAAAAGAACTCCGGCTTGCCCGCAATGGGATATCTGACTTTGCAAAGGAATACCGCATTGTTTTTCCAAGCAAAATCCCTTAGGGTCTTAAAAATTATGCTTACCTCTTTGCTCATAATCTGACTGCTTTGCGGGCCCATCATGAGGGCTTCGAAGACGTATGAGTCGATCGGGACCGGATCAAAATGAGATATCCATCTCCCGCTCATTACCGGATATCTGACCATGCACAAAAACTCCCCCTTATTTTTTTGAGCAAATGCCCGCAGAGCTTTAAATATTTC
>Ga0315282_10009759_pt1 | contig 15210 bp, 15 predicted proteins | sample YL17G07_20_MG_FD_203693 | JGI IMG/M metagenome (GOLD analysis project Ga0315282, IMG submission 203693) | Sediment microbial communities from Yellowstone Lake, YNP, Wyoming, USA - YL17G07_20 | ecosystem: Environmental > Aquatic > Freshwater > Lake > Sediment | place: USA: Wyoming | collected... | reverse complement strand
TTTTTGAGGTTAATCTGGACCTCAAAAACTTTCTTTGCCAAGCGACAGAACAATAATTTTTGTAAGGAGGATTAGGCCATGCCAAAATATTACTTATACGCCCGCAAGTCAACTGATGATGAGGATAGGCAGATTTTGTCTATTGAATCACAACTTAATGAATTACGAGAATACGCTAAAAGAGAAAATTTGTTTTTAGTGGAAGAATTTATTGAAACAAAAACAGCCAAGAAACCCGGCAGGCCTATTTTTGATTTTATGGTTAAACAGATTGAAGCGGGCGAAGCTGACGGTATTTTGGCATGGCATCCAGACAGGCTTGCCCGTAACTCTGTTGATGGCGGAAAGATTATCTATTTAGTAGATATTGGCAAGATTGTTGACCTTCGCTTCCCCACTCTTCGCTTTGATAACTCTGCCCAAGGTAAGTTTATGCTCTCTATCGCCTTTGGGCAGAGTAAATACTATGTTGATAATCTTTCCGAGAATATTAAGCGCGGTATGAGAGAAAAGTTAAGGCGCGGAATCTGGCCTAATTGGGCCCCACTTGGTTATCTGAATAACTACAAGGAACACAATATCTACCTTGATCCGGAAAAGGGCCAATTTGTAAGAAAGATTTTTGAACTCTACGCCACTGACAATTATACCTTCTCATCAATGGTAGAAGAAATCCACAGGTGGGGCCTTCAAGGTAGCTTGGGCAAGCCTGTCTGTAAATCGCAACTGGCAAGGTTACTCAGGAATCCGATTTATTACGGAGTATTTAAATTCAACGGTGAAATGTATGAAGGAAGCCACCCGCCGCTTATCTCTAAGAAACTTTTTGATAGCGTGCAGGGTATTTTAGACAACCGCCATAGGAATCATAAGCCCGCAGAAATAAAATATGGCTTTACCGGTTTAATAAAGTGTGAATACTGCGGTTGCTGTATCACCGCAGAAAAACAAAAAGGCCATATTTACTATCACTGCACCAAAAAGAAAGGCCCCTGCCTCAGCAAAAAGTTTCTTAGAGAAGAGGCTTTGCTTTCCCAAGCAAACGAGGCGATCAAGAAAGTTTATATTGATGACGAAACAAAAGATAAAATGATTAACCGCTTTGATGAACTCTTTCAAGAGGAAAGCAAAGCCTCTTCTTCTCTATCTCAGGAAGTTAAGAACCGCATCAGCGAATTTGATACAAAGCTTGAGCGCATCGTTGATATCTTCATTGACCGCCAGATTACTCAAGAAGAATACGCTAAACGCAAGGCAAAACTCCTCAACGACAAGAAGGACTTAGAGGGTAAGCTCAAGGAGATAGAGAAAAGTGGCGGCGGGTGGCTCGAACCGGCAAAACAATTCGTAACTACTTGTAATAGAGCTAGTTCTGTCGCTTGGCAGGAAATTTTAAGCCCCAAAAAAGATTTTTTGAAAATTTGCGGCTCGAACCTCGTCTTAAAAGACACAAACCTTTGTGTTACATATAAAAAGCCCTACGATTTAGTCGCAAAATCGCAGGGCTGTCTCGACTGGCGGGCCCGAAGGGATTTGAACCCTCGATCTTCAGATCGACAATCTGACGTGCTAAACCAGGCTGCACCACGGGCCCTTCGTGAAACATTAAGTTTATATTAAATTCATTTCGTTTGCAATATAATTTTACGCAGGCTATCGCTTAATTAATTGCTTTTTGAAACTTATTATATTTTCTTTCTAAATATAACGCTTTGGGAGCACCTTTATACATATACTTGAATAATTTAATGCTATCAGCTTTAGAATAACTCAGGTGTCCGCTCTTCTGCTGAATACAACCCTTCCCCATATTAATATTTTTTCTCAAAACACTCGAGATCTCTTTTAAGAAATTAGAATTTGCTGAAGCAAAACAAGTCAATACGTATGGAACCATTTTATTATTTCTATCTTTTCTTCTGGTATACCCATAAGTAATGCTGCCGTCACCATCAAAATAGCCTCTGATAAAGTGGTTCATATATTTCTTGGGCACTTTTGGCAGATGAAATCTGCGGGCTTTATTTTGCATAAAACCCAGCTTAACCAAATCGCTATACATTTCTTTAGAGCCGATTTGAAACGTGAATGAATCTTTCCAGTTCTCATTATATCTTTTTCTTAAGGCAATTTTATGTTTGGAATTTAAGCTTTGTTTGACTTTCTCCAGTATTTCGCGATCAATCGAACTAAACGTAATATATTTTGATCCTCGAGGATTAGCATACATACTGCCATCAGCGGCAAAATAACCTAAGATATACGCCATCTCTAGAGACCACTTTTTAAAAAAATCAATATTGACCTGAGGCTCTCTTGCGGGGTTTTTATACCGAGGCCTCTTTTTTAATTGCCCCGTCTTATATAACCAACTCGTAAGATTCTTATCCGTAAACCTACGGCAACTCTGAGTAGGTATTTTAAATCGACGGAACCAATTTGTAACGGTTACTCGAGGGATATTTATCGCTGCTCCGATATCCTTGTGTTTCATATCTTCGATCCAATGCATCTGATAAAGTAAATCTTTTATAGATGCATTAAACTTGTCTTCTATGTTTTTGATTCTATTGGATTTTTCAAGTAAATCATTTTTATATTATAGTGGTGGGCGCTAGAGGGATCGAACCTCTGACCTGTAGAATGTAAATCTACCGCTCTAACCAGCTGAGCCAAGCGCCCAAATCTAAAATTCTAACCTCCGCCGGAGGCGCCTGCCTGCCGGTCAAGCAGAGATCAGCCTTCGGCTGAAACCGAGCTAATTTCCCAATATCAATTTTAAATTTACGTACCGGCTATAATTCCCAAAAGCATTAAAGTAAACGCCATCACCAGAAGCGCGACCGTTTCGGTCATACCTAATACGACCAGATAATTCCCGAATCCCTTTCCCGTTTCGCCCATAGCATCGCAGGCGCAGGCTGCGCACTTACCCTGCCAGAGCGCGGAAAGCCCGATAGCAAGCCCGGCAAATGCGCCGATACTCCAAAGGTACTGCCCTTTATTAGCGATTGCCATAAGCTGTCTCATAACAATCATCCCGTAAACGGTCTGTGTCAGAGGCGCGGCAACAAAAACTACGAGCATAAATGCAGCGGTTTTATTCTGCGAGAAATTTTTCTTCCATGCGCCGATAGCTGACATCCCGGCTACTCCAGCGCCCCAGCCAGAACCCACGGCAGACAACGCAAGCACCAGGATAGCGCCTAAATCTTTGAATTGCATAACCATATTATTCTCCATAATTCATCCCCCTCTTTTTATATCTTTAACGGCTTGTAACTTACTCCGCTCCAGGACACGTTCGCATGCCCGGAAAACTCCAGTACATTAAGCCTAACTCCATGCACTAACACTGATACCGGCCCTAAAACCACGCCCAGTGCATTGCCGATAATTGCAATACCGCAAGCCGCAGCTATGGCAAAGATATTCCCGCCTGCGACCATCCCTGCCATGGCATTAAAGGCATCAGCTATGGCTATGCCAGCAAGACCGACTGCAAAAAGACGTATGTATGATACCACATCAGTAAAGCTATTCATCAGGGAAAGCGCTAATGTCCCCAGCCCGCTGCCTATTGTTTTAAGAATATTTTTCTGCGGGTTGGTAAAGAAAATTACGCAAGACACACCTGCGATAATCAGCCATTTTCCGAAAGACGGGAAGCTGTCTCCTAAAATAAGCATTTTAGCAATAAAGAACGCTGCCCAAAGTATACAAATCCAGCCAAGCTCTGCCAGGGCATTAATTGACGGGCTCTTTAGCACTCCCCTCCAGGCATGGGCAATGGAAAGATGCAGCGCTCCGAGAAAAAAACAAAATCCCTGAAGATTTTTATCGTTATTCAAAGCAGGCATTAACGGCTTGTATCCGGCCTTTAAAACCCACTCATGGCCAAAAAATGTGCCTGTTAATATTCCCCATATGACAGCACACGCGCTTAAGATATAAAAGAGAGAGAAAGAACTGGTATCTTTGTTTTTCTTCCTAGCTTTTTGCTGCAACCAAAATGTAATTAGGAAATATGCCAGGCCATAGCCAGCATCTCCGATAAGCATACCAAAGAAAATACTAAAGAAAATAAGAAACGGCAGGCTGATATCCCGCTCGCGATATCCAGGAAGTATTTCCAAGAATTTAAAAAGAGGGCTAACAAGCGAAATCCATTTGGGATTGCGTATCAGCGTAGGGACATTATCCTCTTCTGAAGGCGCGGTAATAAAAATACCCCATTTTTCTTTTTCTGCCAAGCCCGCCAATGCCTGTTCCGATTCAAGAGGCGCATATCCTACCAAATAAGTAAGCCCCAAAGCCTGCCCCATTCCGTTTAAAACTTCCTGGAATTCAATTTCTTTTTTCAGGGTCTTTCTGGCTTTCAAAAGCGCCTGGCGGTAACATAAACATTCGTGCAATTGGTTTTTCAGGCCTTGTGTATAATTCAGGTCTTCGCTTAACCTGCTTTGCATCTTTTGAAACCCCATCTTCGGCAATTCTATTTCTTTAAATGGGCATTCTACTATCCCCCGTGAAACCAGCACACAATAAACACTGCCATTTTTAACAGCTATTTTCTTCACCACCGCCGCAGCCGGCATTCTTTTAACTTCCCTCAGCGGAACCTGATAAAGCTTTAGGTAAATACCTTTTTCAGCCAGCTGCCGCACGGTATCAGGATTAAAATCACCCCATTCCTGCCAAGCTTTAATTTTTTGTTCAAGCTCTCTGGCATACTCTTTGAGATGGTCTATCCTCTTGCGTAAATCTGCGATGTGGCGGGAGGTAGTTTTCCAGTCTGCAACTACTCTTTCTTGCGGTGTGCGGCCGGGGCGCTCAGCCACCCCTTCTTCCTGAAGAATCTCCAGCGCCTGGTCAATCAGGGCTAAATCATCATGAAGCAGGCTGAGGTCTTTGCCTTTTGGCACCTGCTGATGCTCTACGTGCAATACCCCCTGCGCGCGCAATGCCTTGATACCGGAAGCGGCATCTTTAGATTGCATAATTACGGCTATCTTTCCCATCTGCACAATCATACTGCCACCTCTTCTAATATATTTTCCTCTATTTTTGCCTTCGCTATCTTAGCCCGGCCTACGGCATTTGCCATCTGGTCGCCGATATAAATTTTTATAATCCGGATTGCCTCTTCTGCTTGGGGAATCTTTACCTTTTCAAAAAGATTAACCCGCTGCGTGGTAATGCGCAGTTCATTTTTTAGGATATCAATACCTTTCTGAATAAGCGCCATCTCTTCACCCAGAACCACAAGGACCTTTAATGCCTCCAGGGCATTATCCACCCACAAAGGCATAAGAAATAAATCATAAACGGGTTGTTTGAATGTGACATGACTAAAAATAAGCAAATCCACTCCGGCGATATTTTTAATGCTCGTAGAGATTTCCTGAGGGGTAAGCCACCCCTTACATTTTCTTTCATCCTCGCAGAGAAGCCCTGCCCAAGCAAGGGCGGCATTCTTTTTCTTTTCATAAAGAGACTTTTTTTCTGCCAGAAGATTATACTGGTGCAGTATCTCCATCTGCAGCTGTTGCTTCTTAAGCTGTAAAGTAGGTAGATACCTCTGATATTGCCTTAAGGCATCGCGCTGTCTTTTTAGTTCTCCTTTGGTAAGTTTAATTTTGCCCATTATCTTCTTAGGGACAGTCCCCTTCGGGCCTGCCTTCCGGCAGGCAGGGACAGTCCCTATTTCCAATATTTTTCAATCAGCGACTTTTTAATCCCGGTTTCTTCCGGCGCAAAACACTCCCCTAAAATCTCCCAGCCCAAATCAAGCGCTTTCTCCAGCGGAATATTCACCTTTAAAGACATCATCCTTTCTTCAAACATCGCTCCATAGCGCAGCAATTTTTTATCCCAAGCACTCATCTGAAAGCCCATGGCTAATTTCTCTTTTGCCTCGCGGTAACTGGCAAAAAGCTGGATCATTGTATCCATAATAGTCCTGTGGTCATCTCGCGTTTTCCCATTTACCTGCTGCTTAAGCCGGCTTAAAGAACCAAAGGGCTCGATGGCGCCGTTTTTCAGATAAAACTGGCCTTCGGTGATATATCCGGTATTATCCGGAACAGGATGCGTAACATCGTCGCCGGGCATTGTAGTCACCGCAAGAATGGTAATAGAACCTGCACCTTCAAAATCCACTGCTTTTTCATACCGGCAGGCTAACTGGCTGTAAAGATCCCCCGGATAACCCCTATTGGAAGGAACCTGCTCCATAGTGATAGCTATTTCTTTGAGCGCATCACAGAAATTAGTCATATCCGTAAGCAGCACTAACAGGCGCTCCCCTGAAAGCGCAAACTGCTCCGCCACTGCCAGGCTTATATCCGGAACCAAGAGGCATTCCACAGTCGGGTCGGCTGCAGTATGCACAAAGAATATTGAACGGGACAATGCGCCGTGTTCTTCTAAGATATCTCTGAAAAATAAATAGTCGTCATACTTTAAGCCCATGCCGCCTAAAATAATTATGTCTACCTCTGCCTGGATAGCGATACGCGCCAGAAGTTCATTGTAAGGCTCACCGGCAATCGAAAAGATAGGCAATTTCTGGGATTCAACCAGTGAATTAAAAACATCGATCATCGGTATTCCCGTGCGCACCATCTTATTTGGGATGACTCTTTTTACCGGATTAACTGACGGGCCGCCGATATCAATTAAATTTTCCGAAAGCGCCGGGCCTTTGTCTAAAGGCGCGCCGCTTCCATTAAAGATTCGGCCGATGAGATTCTCTCCGCTTGCTATACGCATAGGGTGGCCTAAGAAGCGCACTCTGTCTCCGGTAGAAACACCTTTGCTTCCGGTGAAAACCTGCAAGAACACTTTTTTGCCGTCAATGCGGATTACCTGCGCAAGCGAGGTTCCCCTTTGGGTTGAGACCTGGGCGATTTCATTATAACCCACGCCTTCTGCCTCAACCGCAATTACATCTCCGGAGATTTGGATTATATTGGTATAAACCTTAGGCATGGCTTTTTTCTTTTAGCGCGCTGCTTATTTCTTCTTCTACCTGTTTAAACTCTTCGGATTTCCAAGGAGTTGAGTTCCACCCGCGAAAGAGCTGCCTGAGTTTCTGGAAGAAATGCAAGGCCTCCTCTTTATCTTTAAAGGAAAATTCTGCTCCTAAAATATGGCAGATAAAATCAAAAACATATCTTTGTCTTTCTTCAGGGGTTGCCTCATCCACAGGGTCATAAGCATTCTGCTGCAAATAAACAAAATCAAAAAATTCGCCTTTCAGATAATCAACGTAATCAGCTAAAGCTGTGCCTTCCTCTCCGACAACCTTCATCATCTGGCTGACTTCATGGCTCCTGCGCAGTATTTCATGGCCGGCTGCCATCTGTTTCTCATCAATAATACCTTTGTATTTACTCCAACTGATCAAAGGGTCAATTGCCGGGTATCTTCTGGCATCAGAACGCTCGCGGGAAAGCCCATGGAAAACCCCGACAACTTTAAGCGTTGCCTGTGTTACTGGCTCCTCAAAATTTCCGCCGGCAGGGCTCACTGCTCCGCCGATAGTCACTGAGCCCGTGCTTCCATCGTGTAACCTTACTAGACCTGCCCTTTCATAAAAAGAAGCAATGCGGGATTCAAGATAGGCAGGAAAAGCCTCTTCTCCAGGAATCTCCTCCAGCCTACCAGACATCTCGCGCATGGCCTGCGCCCAACGACTGGTTGAGTCCGCAAGCAACAAAACCTGTAAACCCATCTGGCGGTAATATTCGGCAATGGTCACGGCAGTATAAACACTTGACTCTCTGGCGGCAACCGGCATGGAACTTGTATTACAGATTATTACCGTGCGGTCGCTTAAGGGCCTGGCTGTGCGCGGGTCTTTTATATGGGGAAATGTCTTTAGTGTCTCTACTACTTCCCCGGCGCGCTCGCCGCAGGCAGCAATAACCACCACATCTATCTGGGCATGCCTGCTGGTAAGCTGCTGTAAAACTGTTTTTCCTGAGCCGAAAGGCCCGGGAATACAATAAGTTCCTCCTAAGGCGACAGGGAAAAGTGAATCAATCAGCCGCATCCTGGTAACCAGGGGCTGGGACGGCCTTAATTTCTCCGCATAGGCCTGAATAGGAATCTTTACCGGCCAGCTTTGCTGCATAAATACATCGTGAATTTTACCGTCCTTATCTTTTAATTGCGCGATTCTATCTTTTAAAGTATATTTTCCCGGCGGGACAATACTTGCTACTTCCAGGCCCCCCTCTAAACCAAAAGGAACCATAATGAAATGCCTAAAAATCTTTTCCGGAACAAAACCTAATTTTTCTCCTCGCCTTAATCTGTTACCTGCTTTTGTTAAGGGAGTAAAATCCCATTCTGTATTTTCAGAAAGCGCCTTTACGTATGTGCCGCGCTTTAAAAAGAAACCATATATTTGCGCCAAAACAGGAAGCGGATTCTGAAGTCCGTCGAATATCTGGCCTAAGAGCCCAGGCCCTAAGTCAACTGACAGGAGTTCTCCGCTAAATTCAACTTCCTCGCCAACTTTTAAAGCCCCGGTATTCTCATAAACCTGAAGTTCTGCCAGATTCCCGCGAATACGGATGACTTCTGATTTAAGGCGCTCATTTGCGTGCAGAATAAATGCGACTTCATTCTGGATAACGTAAGCATCAAAACTTACGGTCACCATATTAGCATTTATTTTTGTGATAATTCCGCTGCGCTTTGGCATATTGAGAATCTAATCTGTGTAATCGGTTTTTAATCTTTTAATCAGAGATTTCTCTTATTTTTGGACTTTTTGAGAAATCTCTTAAGACCTCTTGCAGTAATCTTTCCTTGTCCGCAAGGTTGATCTTTTCCCAGCGCTCTAAGATTTTCAACTTATAAGCATAGATAATCAGAAAATCTATATCAAAGTAGTGTCCGAAACTTAACTCATCTAACGCCCCCCAACGCGCCTCGTCCAGAATTTCTTCCGCTTCTAAAATCGCGGGGTTACGATGAGCAGCCATTACAGTATGCGAAATAGCCGGATTAAAAATAACCTCTCGGCGCAAGAATTTCTCCGGCTCAATTTTTTTCATCTGTGCGCGGATTTTGACCAGTTCGTTGCGCAGCGTTGTATCAAACTCCAGCCATCTTTCTATTGTGGCGTTATTGAGGCGCTTATCGTATTCGTCAATAGTCACAGGAAGTTTCTTTAAAAGCGCGGAATCTTCGTCTAAGATAAAACCTTGGCAGTCTCCAAGGAACTTTTCAAAGGGAAAAGGGGGCTTGGCCCCAAAATGAAGCATGGGTAAACTGGAAATAAAATAAGTATAATATGCCGGCATATTTAGGAAACAGCGCTCTTTAAGAGCTCGGCTAATTTTGGCTTTAAATAGGTGCCGATGTACTCAGTCAGGGCCTTGTCGCTAAAATCAAAATGCGATTTTCCGCTGTCAAAACTGATGATAAACCCCTCTGATATTTCCTCCGACGGCTTAAGCACAACGCCCTTTTTGGTTTCCTCTTTTAGTTTGCGCAAAAATTCTTTTTCTAAATTTGCCAAATCTGCTTTATTTAGCGATATAACTATTTCTTCCTCAAAAGGCTTTGAGCCTTTTATGACCTCGGCAATAATCTTATACATTGCCTCCGGGGTTAAGGCATCTTTTACTTCCTGCAAAATAATGCGTTCTAACATCGCACTTATCTCTTTACGCAAAGCTAAAAGCAGGTCCCTTCCTGCCTGCGCAAGAAATGTCTTCTGCTCCTCTTTGGCACGGCCAATTTCTTCTTTTGCCTCAGAGATGAGCCTTGCTGCTTCAGTTTTGGCCTTTTCTAAAATCTGGGTTACCTCGCGCCTAGCCTGGCTTTCTATCTCTTTAGCTTTCTCCTCGGCAACCCTGATGCCATCCTGCTGGATTTTTTCGATTAAATTCTTAATATCCTGCGCCATATTCATCTCCTGGTATAATGCTCAGGTATAATTTATTATGGCTTATACCTGCTTTTTACATTTTTTCAAGTACCTTAAACGGCTCTTTTGCTTCTAGAATCGGCCTTCCGATAACCAGAAAATCGCTACCCGCCTTAATAGCTTCTTTGACAGTTACAGTTCTCTTTTGGTCATAACTACTTACTCCCTCTGGCCTAATTCCTGGCGTGACAATAAGAAATTTTTTCTTTATTTCTCTACGTATTAGCGCTGCCTCTCTTGCCGAGCAAACCACGCCGTCTAAACCGCATTCAATTCCAATTTTGGCTAAAGTCAAAACATCACTTGAGGTAGTTTCCTTACTGGTTAAAACTGTAACCCCAATTAATAAAGGCCTCTTTACTCTAAGTCGCTTAGCTTCTTCTTTTGCTGCTTTTAATGCCTGTTTAAGCATATCTTGATCACCTAAAATATGTAAAGTAAGCATCTTTACTCTAAGCCGCACCGCCTGTCTTACTGCCTTGGCAACGCTATGGGGTATATCAAAGAATTTTAAATCTAAAAAAACTTGCGCTCCTTTTTTATTAATGTATTCGACAATTCTTGGACCTGCGTGAGTGAAAAGCTGAATTCCTACCTTAAAGATTTTTATTTGGGGGTAAAGTTTATTTACAAAATATTTGGCTTTGGCAAAACTATCCACATCTAAGGCAAGTATAACGTTTGCCTGTTTGCCTGTTCCTGCCTGCCGGCAGGCACGGTGCCTGTTTGCCTGTTTCATGTTTTTAAACTTCCTATTAGACTTCCTAATTCCTTAATCTTATTCTTTACAAGATATCCTTTTATACCCTCAAGGATTTCAATGCTTATTCTAGGATTGACAAAGTTGGCTGTGCCGATAGCAATCGCCGATGCTCCGGCAATAAGAAATTCTAAGGCAGATGAAATATCCATTATACCACCCATTCCGATAACGGGTATTTTTATTTTCTGATAAACCTCCCAAACCATTCTGACAGCCACAGGTCTTATTGCTGGACCGCTTAAACCACCGGTTATTGAGGCAATCCTTGGCTTTCTTGTCTCTACATCTATACTTACTCCCGTTAAAGTATTAATTAAGGAAACCGCGTCGCTTCCTGCGCCTTGAGCTGCCTGGGCAATCTCCGTGATATCTGTAACGTTAGGGGAAAGCTTGGTAATGAGTGTTTTACCGGTAACTTTGCGCACTGCTTTTACTAGTGCATAAGTGGAATTTGGGTCCTGGGAAATAAGTTTGCCGGTGTGCCGGTGTGCCGGTGTGCCGGTGCTTAAACCGGCTAACTGGCTTACTGGCTTACTGGCTAACTTAATATTCGGGCAGGAAATATTTAGCTCAATGGCTGCAATTCTTTTTATTTTATCTATCCGCTTGGCTAAAATTACAAATTCATCTGGATTCTCCTCTGAAGCGATGCTTACAATTATAGGCGGACCGATTTTTAACAGCGCAGGAAGTTTCTCTATTAGAAATACTTCTAATCCTGGATTCTCTAAGCCGATGGAATTAAGCATTCCGCAAGGAGTTTCGCAGGTGCGCGCAGGAGGATTTCCCTGGCGCGGTTTTAATGTTATGGTCTTGGTGACAATGGCGCCCAATTTTTTTAAATCAACAAAGTCTCTAAACTCCTCGGCATAACCAAAGGTGCCCGAGGCAACCATAACCGGGTTTTTTAATTTTATTTTTCCTAATTTTACAGAAAGGGCTGGCATATTATTTCCCCAAAATCATATTCATCGCCACTACCAATAAAAATATACCGAACATCTTTTTTAAAACTGGCTCGGAAATGTTCTGCACAAAGTTTGCTCCAATAAGTCCGCCGACAAAAAACCCCAGACAAATAAAACCCGCTATGCCAATTTTAACATTTCCTGCCTGCCAATAGCGCAGTGCAGCTAAAAGCCCTATGGGTGGAATCATAATCGCCAAGGTCGTACCCTGTGCCTGATGCTGTGTAAGACCGCATAAAAATACCAGAGCTGGTATTAAAATTGTGCCTCCGCCAATGCCAAACATACCACCGAAAATTCCTGCCACCAAACCTAAAATAATATACAATGACTGATTCATTTTTTCCTCCTGCTAAAAACTCGGTTCAATACAGAGTATCTTGTATTGCTTCAAATCCTTTAATCCGCCTTGGATAAAACTCAAGTTAGTTAGATACTTCATCTTACACCAGGTAAAAAATTTATTTGTAGGCTCCATGCCAAAGTTCCACTTTATATATTGGAAGAGAAAATAAAAAGCAAGAAACAATGATGCAAAAGTAAGAATTTTCCAAAACATATTTGGCCAGATGAAATTAAATACAAGGCCCAGTATAAAAGAAAGGCTAAATAAATGCATGAGATGAAAATCGCCTATATAGATGAAGCCTCTAATTGGGAAGACAAGAAAGAATGTGGGCTTGACTTTAAAAATTTGAATAATAATTTCTAAGCCTTTTTTCTTTACGTATTTATCAATTAAAGGTAGATGCGCCTGGCCATAGGTTACCCAAACTTTTCGCAGCGCCTTTAAATCTGCCCGGTGCATATGGTCAACTTTTGCTTTTGGAGCAAAATAAAATTTAAACCCGGCTCTTCTACACTCATAACTTAAATTCATATCCTCACCGGTTGGCCTTTCCCAGAACTTAGCTCCTACCTCTTCCATGGCTTTTCTTCGATAAGCTACATTACAGGTGCCAAAGAAATAACCTTTATGCCCGCCGATATCCGAAGGTTTTGGCTCTTTGGGAAATTCAGGATAATAACCTTCTTTAATAAATCCGTAGCGCGGAGAAACCATATTAAAACGAAAATGTTGGCACCAGGCTTCAACCAAATTATTGGAGTCAACTTTTAAAGTATAGACCTCACCACCTACTGCGGCAATTTTTGGGTCACGCTCAAAGTGTTTAAGCATCTCTTTTATCCAATTCTTGCAAGGCGCGCAATCTGCATCAGTAAAAAACAAAAACTCTCCTTTTACCACTTCTAGGGCTTTATTGCGAGCAAAACCAGGGGAGGGGCAATTGGGAATCTCAACTAATTTAATAAAAGGATACTTTTTTTGCCATTCCTTAATAATAAGAATTGTTCTATCGTTTGAACCGCCATCAGCAATTATCCATTCCCACACATCACGCGGATAATCTACATTCAACAAGTATTCAAAAGTTTTTTCTATAGTGCGTTCAAAATTTTTTACTGGGATAATAATAGAGGTGAAAGGCATATTATTCATTTTTGTCCTCCCAAACTATTTTATCCGCCGCAAATACCGGGCCTTCTTTACAAACCCGTTGGTAACCATTCTTAGTATTAACTACACAGCCCAAGCATGCACCTATTCCGCAAGCCATATGTTCTTCTAAAGAAATTTGGGCAGGAATATTATATTTTTGAGAAATATTTGCTATTTCTTTTAACATCGGGCGAGGGCCACAAGCATATATTGAGTTCTTGAGTTCTTGAGTTCTTGAGTTCTTGAGTAAAGCTTCTTTTAATAAATCCGTAACCTTGCCCTGAAAACCCATTGAGCCGTCATCCGTAGCTATTTTAACATCACAGCCTAATTTTTTAAATTCTTTTTCACAGAGAATCTGGTTTTTTGTTTTGGCGCCAATTAAAACAGAAAATTTGTGGCTTATCATTCTTTCGGCGAGAAAAACCAGCGGTGCAACACCCATTCCGCCTGCAACCAGAATAGATAGCGTAGAGCGTTTAGCGCATAGCGCGTCAAAACCATTTCCCAGTGGCCCGATTATATCCAAATATTCACCGGGCTTTTTCTGCGCTAAAATCTGCGTGCCCTTACCAAGCACCTCATAAAGAATCTCTATATTTGAACCGCTTACTCTATGAATACTAAAAGGCCTTCTCAGAAGTGGCTCCTGACAACTATTTACTTTGATATTTACAAATTGACCCGGCAATGCACCGAGAGCAATACGCGGAGAAGAAAGGATACTTTTAAAATAATTATCCTTAATCCTTTTACTATATACAATTTTTGCTTTTGCTTGAAATACTCTACGCATTAACTTTATTGTTCTTGCCTAAATAAACTATCAGACAAATAAAGAGCGCAACTGTAACAAATACTCCGGAGGTCTCCTTTAAATACAGCCCTAATCCCTCCTGCCGAATATCCCTCCAGGATTCTATAAGAAGCGTAAGCAGGAGCACGGCCAGTATTGAGCCGATCTCTTTTAAAAGCCATAAGGTCTTAATAGGCAGGTATCCGGATATCTCTCTATTGATTAAATCTGAAAGTGAGGGGAAAATGCGCCGGGGGACCTTTCTGCAATAATCCTGATATTCCCCGCGGAAAGTTTCCCGGAGTTTCTTTTCTTCTTTAAATATAAGCAGCAGGTAGCGAATATAAAAAATCACCAGAAATATCAGACCTGCCCACCAATTAAATAACATTAACACAACACCCAGGCCGATTAAAAATATGCCTAAATACATGGGGTTGCGCACCAAAGAGTATGCCCCTGTCTGAACTAAGGCCGAACCGTTTAAAGAATGTTCTGATTTATGCCCGCGGCTGGAAACCCTGAAAATCTGCCCCAGTAATATAAACGTTACACCGAATATCTCTGCGATTTCATCGAGAGAATTTTCTAAATCTTTGCGAAAGAAAAACCCGGGCACAAAAGCAATAAGCAAAACTGCAAAAAATATTATAACCCCGTTAATCTTTAGCCTTTTCTTCATAATTTATTTTTGGCATTTATTTTGGATAAAAATCTTCTTCGAGGGGCATAAATTTTGTAATATACATTCTAAGCATTTTGGGTTCTTGGCAATACAAATTCTTCTTCCATGTTCAATTAAAAGATAACTGAAATCCCCCCATTCTTTTTTATCTAATAATCTCATTAAATCCTGTTCAATTTTATTTGGGTCATCATTTTTACTAAGTCCTAATCTCTGGCTCAACCTCCGCACATGAGTATCTACAGCTATACCTTCTACTTTTCCAAAACCATTTAAAAGTACGATATTAGCTGTTTTTCTTGCAACACCAGGTAGTTGCACTAATTTTTCCATAGTATTTGGCACTTCACCATTAAAATCTTTTAATATCCTTTGTGCAGCAGCTATAATATTTTTTGCTTTGTTATGATAGAATCCAGTTGAACGTATCTCTTGTTCAAATGTTTTTATATTAGCTTTTGCATAATCTTCAACGATTTTATATTTTTTAAAAAGGCTCTTGGTTACTAAATTTACTCTTATATCAGTACATTGTGCAGAAAGTATTG
>Ga0315282_10009757_pt1 | contig 15211 bp, 15 predicted proteins | sample YL17G07_20_MG_FD_203693 | JGI IMG/M metagenome (GOLD analysis project Ga0315282, IMG submission 203693) | Sediment microbial communities from Yellowstone Lake, YNP, Wyoming, USA - YL17G07_20 | ecosystem: Environmental > Aquatic > Freshwater > Lake > Sediment | place: USA: Wyoming | collected... | reverse complement strand
TCACTAACGGATATTTCGGGTTCTATGAAAGGAAAATGTTAAAATGAAAAAGTTTGTCGCCGTGGCTGGCAATATTGGGGTGGGAAAATCTACCCTGGTCGCCTTATTGAGCAATAAGCTTGGATGGAAACCATTTTATGAACCCGTAGCCGAGAATCCCTACCTGGCCGATTTCTACCGGGATATGAAAGCCTGGGCTTATCATTCCCAAATCTTCTTCCTAACGCAGCGGTTGCACGCCCACCGCCAGCTTATCGACCATCCGACTTCTGCCATTCAAGATCGCACATTATATGAAGACGCTGAGATCTTCGCCAAGAACTTATATTTACAGGGTTTTATCAACCCCCGAGACTACCAGGCGTATCAGGAATTATATGATGCGCTCAAGGAATTCCTGCCCCCGCCCGATCTGGTGGTTTATTTACGCGCCGAGGTCGAGGTCTTGCTGGAGAGAATCGCTCATCGCGGCCGAGATTACGAGCGCGTCATAAGCCCTCAATACCTGGACCAATTGAATAAGCTCTATGAGGAATGGGTGGCGAACTTTAACCTCTGTCCGATTCTGGCAGTGCCGGCTGGCCACCTGGATTACGTCAACCACCCCAGCCACCTCGACTTGGTGGCGCAGAAAATTGAGGAGAAGCTGACCGGCAAGGAAGAAGTGGTCTTCGAGCGCCGCTCTGAAGGCGGCTGGATGTGATTATCTCCAGGCGATCAGCGCGACGATCGCTGCAGATCCCACTGAAGCCAGGATAATTAACCAATCGAGGCTGCCCTTCCGTAAAGGCCAAGGACGCAAGCGCCCAGGCGAGTAGGCCCGGGCTTCGGCTGCCAGGGCAATCTCCTCGGCCCGCCGAATGGCGTTGCTTAAAACGGTAACCAGATATAAACGCAAACCCCGCCAGCGTTTTTGGCGTAATCCGCCCCGCATCCATAGGCTTTGCCAGGCATTAGAGGCTGACTGGCGCAATACCGGTAAGAGATTAAGGGCAATCCCCACTGAAAAACCCAGCCCGGTGAGACCAAGGCGCTCCAGTAAACCTGCCACCTCGGATACATCCACGCTGGACGAGAATCCATCCACAGCCAGCAGCATGACGATCGCCCGGCATGCCATCTGGAGGCCGCTCATCAACCCCTCCCAGGAATATGGCACTATCCAGGCAATTTGATCCCTGGGCCCCAACAAGAAGGCATTGGTGAGGATCAAGAATGCAAATATCCCCACCCACCGCCAGTTAATCAAGCGCTTGAGAGCAGTTGGGTAAAAGGCAATATTTACCAGGAAACTCAAGCCCGCCACCCAAAAAATTACGTTGAGTGGCGTCAGGAACATCAACGCAAAAGACCACCCAAGCAATCCAAGCCGGGCTGGGGTCCCAATTCTCGTCTTCATCCCGCTAAAAAGGATCGCTTCGCCAATCTTAACCTCAAATCATCCTGTTCGGGTTTTCAATAACTTGCCAACATCCCACGCCAACCAACCTGCCAGACCACCCACAATAACTCTTATGACGATCAAGATCAGCAAGATCGCCAGGATCAGAGCGCCGCTGCTGGCTCGCAATCCTAATAAGCGGCTGCCCTCCTGAATCGTCGCCAGCCAGACCTCAACGATGCTGCGCCCAAACAAGAGTAGACCGGTTAAAAATGGATGGAGGAGGGTCCACAAAACGCCGAGGCTGCCCGCTAGCATGAACGCCGGGCGTGAAGGCCGTTTGGAGAGAGTCAGGATCACCTCCGCCAGCAAAGCCTCCGCCAGGATGCCGATCATAGGGCCGACGACAACGCTCCCGATGCTGAATAATTTCAGGATGGTGGCGATTACGCCGATAAAAAATGTGGCGCCTCTCTTCGGGATGAAGACCCGCCCAATCAGCGCAATTAACAGCCCAATGCCAGCCAGAATGACGCCGTTGAAAGGCACTTTCAGATTATGCAATACAGAACCCAGCACGATTTCAGAAGCTCCCCACAAGGCTCCGAATACGGCTAATAACACAAGTTCACGGGTTTTAAAGTTCATGGCTCAGCCTCCGGTGATATAAAATTTTATTTTTGGCGGTAATTCTACTCGTAATCCGTACCCCTACTGGCTACATCCCTTTTCGGCTGGAGTATATGACCATCCAATACAATTCTACCGCCTTCCATATAAATGACCCGCTCTGCATAATGGTGAACCAGTTTGTAATCGTGGGTGATGAGCAGAATCGCCATCTTCTTGCGGTTCAGAGCGATGAGAAAATCCATCAATCGCTGTAAATGGCCCCAATCCTGCCCCAGGGTTGGCTCATCTAGAATCAGCAGAGCCGGCCTCAACGACAGGCAAGCCGCCAGCGCGGCGCGCTGTTGTTGTCCAACAGATAGGGAGAAAGGTCTCCGCTCCCGTAATGATCGCAGGTCGGCTTGTTCCAAAACCTGCTCATGCAGCTCAGGATCAAAGATGTGATAATTCTGGGGGCCGAAAGCCACTTCTTCTTCCACGCTATCGGTGAAAAGCTGCTCGGCCGGGTTTTGAAAAAGCAAGGAGACGTCCAAGCCCGGGCGAGGTTTACCACCGCCATTGAAGCGCACCTTCCCCCGGCAGGGTTTGATCAACCCGGCTGCTACCAAACCGAGGGTCGTCTTGCCAGCCCCATTGCTACCCACCAAAGCCGCAAACTCGCCCGGCATGAGCTTCAAGTCGATCTGATGAATGACAGCAGCCTGTTGATCGTATCCGGCTGAGACCTGCTGCAGCTCTAGCAGCGGCGTTCCCTGGCGGTCATCGCTATGATTTTCAACCAGCAACTCCGACCAGGGTGAAAGCGGCTGTTCCACCGGTCGCCGCAGCCCAAGTTTTTGGAGCAAGACCCGGTCGCTCAACACCTGATCGGTGGCAGCGTCTTTGATGATGCTTCCCGCCTCCATCACGATCATCCGCTGGGCCAGGCGAGTCGCGTCTGCCAGGCGGTGCTCGATCAACAGGATGGTTATGCCCAAACGCCGATTCAGGTCTTTCAAGGTTTCCATCACCTGCAAGGTGCCTTCCACGTCTAGAGAAGCGGTTGGTTCGTCTAGAATCAGCACGTCGGGTTGCATGGCTACCACCGCTGCGATCGCCACGCGCTGCTTCTGCCCGCCGGAGAGGTCGAACGGTTTGCGGTTGCGAAATTCAGACATGCCGGTGGCCTCCAACGCCCATTCGACCCGCTGGCTGACCTCGGTTTGAGAAAGACCTAAATTCGCCGGGCCAAAAGCCACCTCTTCCTCCACATGCAGGTGAAACAACTGAGTGGCAGGATTCTGAAAAACCACCCCGACCTTCCCGGTTATCTCAGACATCCCCCGAGCGCCAATTTCATGCCCGGCGACCCGGACTGATCCTTGCAGATCGGCGGGTATGGCGTGCGGAATCAGCCCGGAGAGCGCCCGCGCCAGGGTGCTCTTGCCGCAGCCCGAAGCGCCCGTTATTAGAACGAATTCGCCTTTTTTGATCTCTAGCGACAGGTTATCGATCGCCAGGATATCGCCATAACGAACGCTTAAATTCTGGATTTGAATAATCTTCTCCACGCTGGAAATCATGTTTTTTTATTCACATTTAACTGCACCACCTGGCCCCATGGCCAGCGCTTTCGAGCTGCCAGCAATAAAGCCGGGCGGATGGTGATACAAGCTAGCCGGTAATTGCGTTGGTCTACCAAACGCAGCCCAGAAACCCACCCCTGATTTCGTTCGAATTCCAATGGGCCAATCTCATCGATGATCAGCAAATCGATTGGCAGCAGGTTAGAAGATTTGAGCATGGCTTGTAAACGGGATTCGCCCCATGCCAGAGTCTCGGCGTCGAACAACCATCCCAACGTTAAGAACAAGTTAGGGCCGGCAGCCTGGCGGCTTCGGGCCGCCTGTGCGCCATCCCGCTGGCCCGACGCCAGCGGGGCAGCCTGGCGGCTTCGGGCCGCCTGTGCGCCATCCCGCTGGCCCGACGCCAGCGGGGCAGCCTGGCGGCTTCGGGCCGCCTGGTCGGTTGGTCGTTTTACCGCCAGGGAGCGCCGTTCGCCGCTACCGATATCCACCAGGTCGATTCCGGTTTTCTCTCCCCCTATGTAAACGGCTGGCGAAAGTAGCCCACAAGGATTGAGCCCCATAGCTCGAGCTGCCTGCCACAATTCCTGGCACCAGCCAGTCTTTCCCCCACCACTGGCTGCAGCCAGGAGGATCAATTCTCCTGCCAGACTGATATCTGGGGCAATTAACCGAGCTACCAACCGGTGAGTATTGAGTTTTGGGAGGCAGTCTTGGGTAATGTTATTCGCCATCTTCCTCATCAGAACCAGGTGGAACTTTGGTTGGAACTCGAGCAGACAGTAAATCCTCCACTGAGCTATCAAGTGGTGAACTGTTTTGCTCCGTTTCTTGCCTCAGGGAAGCGCCACAGAACTGGCAAAACTGCGCCCGGCGGGAATTTTTCTTACCACATACCGAACAGAAACCCGGCTTCTTCGGATTGGCTTTTTGACCTGCGTTCAGGCGCGAACGGTGTCTAACAAACCGGCTAGCCAGTTGTTTGCCGCGGGCGAACGCCTGCCCATAGAGCTGCCTGATCTGCTGGCGAGAGATATGCCGGCCGGTAAGGTACCATTGCAATACTGCCTGCCCGATGACATACGTACCCGCATAAGAAACCGCCACCTTAGGCAGGATACCCCAGGCCGGGATCAAGCCCACCAGTTGGCGGGCGATCTGCCGCCAGAAGAATCCGCTTCCTAACACCCCGCTGAATTCTTTCAAATAGTCTTGCCAGTGAGTTGAAAAACCTAACGCCAGACCCAGCCGGTAAACCAGAAAAGCCTGGTTCTTACTCAGGATAAACATATCCGCCACGTTCAGCGGGATATCCAAAACCGGGACGATCTCCGCCAGCCCGGTGCTGAAGGCATAAGCGGCGTTCGTAAAACAGGTTTCATTGATCAACTGGCGACCGATCGCCACCCGAAAGAGAGGATAATTACGTCCCAAAGCCAGGAGTTTGTCTGGCAACATAGCTAAAACTGCTGGGATGAAGCGATCTCGCAAGAAAATGGGGTCAGCGATATCGCCAACCAGCCATCCCTGGCCATCCCAGATTTCCATTTGGGTTTGAATCGCTGGCTCGGGAGGCTCGCTATCAGTCGAAATGGATTTTTCAGTTTGCCGGTTTGCAAGTGGGTGGGCATTGATCACCCCCAGCACTTTCTGGCCGGCATCCAGCCATTTCTTCTGCAAACCTCGCTCCTGCTCGATGTGGCGGGCGTCAGCCGGAGCCACCAACACGATCAAATCATACCCGCTCAGCGGTTCAAGGATCATACCCTCATCCCCCAAATCCACGATTCGCAAGGGCGCATACGCCTGCACTTCTTCTCTCCAGAGGTCATGGCGCATTCGGTCAGCCAGCCGGTGTTTGCCAGCGCCCTTCCTTCCAACGATGGCAATCTGCAGGATGCGTTCGGCTTCAACCCGAATCGGGCGCAGGTCGATTTCTTTGACTGCGCTCCAAATATTAGCAAATTCTGAGATAGCCGACATACGAACCAATTTTACTTCACTTCATGCTATACTTTAGGTTGAGCCTGGTGGCTCACTGGAATATCGTATATGAGGTTTACATTATCTATAGATGACAATTATCAATCGCCTGCCTGATCACCGCTAAGGTCAGCAGAATATCCGACCGGTTGCAACGGCGGGTCGTGAGAACCGGTTAGGATAGCTTAGGTCATCAGATGACAGGCGAGACTGACGCAGGAGAAATAAGATGTTGAAAATTTTATTCCCGCTTACCAGACAAAGGGGTCCGGTGAATGAAAGAAAAAAATGGGCTCGCCTGGCCTGGCTTATCACCAGCTTGTTGAGCGCTTTTTGTGCTACCGTTTTGATCACCCACACAGCCTCCAGCGCGGCGCGCCAGCAACCGAACAACGCGCCCGATTCTGGCTTATCCTGGACGATCGAATCGGTGGAGAACAACCGCTTTTTCTACGAAATGACCGACCGCAGCCTGGCAACCTATCCAAGCACTGGTCCACTGTACCAGACCTTATCCAACACCTTGCAGTACGCCTATGGCGGCGACCACCTGTACTACGCCTACTTCGATGGCACTTCCTGGACGACCGAAGTCGCTGACTCAGACCCGGCGGTTGGGGCTTACGCTTCGATTGCGGTAGACAGGTATAACAATCCGCATATCGTATATTACGATGGAGTCAACGGCACCCTCAAGTACGCCACCAAATTCCTCGGGGTCTGGTTCAGGGTGACCTTAGATAATTTTACTCTACCAACTTTCGCCAGCGACGAAACCCGCGGGCCAGTCGACCCATTGCTGGCAGAAGATAAACCCCTTGATTCGCGCCCCTGGATTGACCCAGATCTGGCAGCCGATTTCCCGGCCTTGCTAGCGCCTTCAGCCGTATCGCAGGGAGCCGGACAATACACCTCCATCGCCATCGATAGCCAGGCAGATCTTCACATTAGCTATTACCAGTTCGATGTCAACGATCGTAATCACAATAAGCTCAAATATGTTCACACCTTGGGTGGCACCTGGCAACCACCCGAAATCATCCGCCAATCTGGCTCCGCCGGCAATAAAACCGAGGGCAAATACACTTCTATTGCTGTCGATACCTATGATCACCCCCACATCGTTTTCCTGGACGACGATTACGACGACGCCCGGCATGCGTATATCGGTGAAGGGGGCAGGTGGAATTTCGAAAATATATACGACCTTGCCAATCCGAAGAATGTGGGTGGTTGGCTCTCACTGGCGATTGTCGGCTCGAATAATACCTGCCATGTCAGTTTTTACAATGAAAGTAATGGCGATTTGCGCTATGCGCAGCGGAAAAAGTGCCATATTGGGGTTGGCGCTTCAGGCTATGAAGGCTGGATGAAAGTCCCAGTCGACACCGGCGGCGATGTAGGCAAATTCACCTCCTTGATCGCCAGCGGGAATACCATCCATATCAGCTATTTCGACGAAAGCAATGACGATCTAAAACTGGCGGTTTCCACCAATAACGGCGGTTCATGGGATACCTCTGTAATTTCCGGCAACCAGGTCAATGCTGGTTTGTATACCTCCCTGGTAAAAGATGGTAAGGGTAATCTACACATCACCTACTTCGACTTCGGAAAAGGTGAATTATACGAAGCTTACAAAGATAGCAGCAAGTGGAAGTACCGCAAGATAGATGAGAATCACGACGTCGGTATGGCAACCTCGCTGGCTTTGGATAGCGGCGATAAACCCTTCATCAGTTACCTGGACGCTTCTTCGAACGACCTCAAGCTGGCCTGGCGCAGCAGTGCGCCCCCAGCCGTTGGTGTCTGGACAAATGCCAAGCTGGAGCCAACATACACGCTTGGCCCATATACCTCCATGAAAGTCGATTCGGCTGGTCATGCCCATGTGGCGTTTTACAATACAAAGAGTAAGGATTTGATCTACGCCTACTGGGATACCGCCACCTGGGTGACTACCACGGTAGACCGAACCGGTGATGTGGGTCAATTCGCCTCCTTGGCGTTGGACGCCAATGATAAACCCTTCATCAGTTACTACGACGCATCCAAGACGCGTCTGCTATATGCTTACTGGAGCATCGCAGGTACTAAATGGATTACTGATGTCGTCGATACCGGTACAAGCCTGAGCGTTGGCAAATATACCTCCATCGCGTTGGATAATACCCCCCAACCCAACACCCGCATCTTCATCAGTTACTATGATGAGACCAACCATAATCCCAAGCTGGCATATTGGAATCCAAGTCTTGGACCACCCTTTAATACCTGGCGCAAGTACACGGTCGAGCACATCGCCGACGTGGATTTAGGTCGATTCACCTCGCTGGCGCTTACTTCGGCTTTCGAGCCCCGCCTCGTCTATTACGAAGCGACTAATAAATATCTCAAATACGCATCGGGCGTGTGGGATGGCTCTCAGTGGGTATTCACCCCGCAGATTGTCCAAAAGGTGACCGATTACGATATTGGTCAATTTGCATCGCTGGCGCTAGATAGCCTCGATCGCCCACAAATCAGCTACTACAGTTACTATACCAAAGGCAGCCTTGACGGCGACCTGAGATATGCCCGCAAAATCGGCCCGCTGTGGGATATTTACACCGTGGATAGCGATGGCGATGTGGGTTATTTCACCTCCATCGCCGTAGATAGCAGCGATGTGCCCTCCATCAGCTACTACGACAAGACCGAGGGAGAGTTGAAATACGCTTACGACCCGTATTTGCCAGATTACAACAGTTTCCTCTTCTTACCGACGATTTTACAAATGCCATAGATCCTAATTCTCTGGGTACAACGCTCCTGCGTTGTACCCAGGATGGTCTCCTTTTCCGAAACCCGGTTGAACGTAGCCCAGGCGTCCCCCCCTGCACTACCGCTACTGCCTGCAGCCTGCATCAGCCTCATCGCCTGTGCCTTGGCGACTTGGTGGTGAAATCCTTCCTTTTATATACAAGAATTTCATTGGTAAAATATCCTGACTTAGAGGTGCCATTATGAGTTACCCGGCTGCGACCCGCCATTATCCAGAGCCAGTTTCCGATATCCTGCCCAAGATCATAACCGCCCTGGCGATTAGTTTGATCTTCTTTTTCATCCTCCTGGTGGCGGCTACTTTGAACTTTAGCAATCGCTACCACGGCCGGATTTACCCGGGTGTATCGGTCGGTGGGGTTGACCTTTCGGGTCTTGACCTGGTGGAAGCTATCCAACGCTTGAATGCCAACCTGACCTATCCGGTCACCGGCAAAATCGTGTTCCAGGATGGGAGTCGCCTGTGGCAGGCTACGCCGGTCGAATTAGGTCTCATCCTCGACCCCGAAAACAGCGCCCTGGCAGCCTATAACCTGGGCCGGCAGGGTAATCCCATCCGCCGGTTATTCGCCCTGGTGCGAGCCTGGCAGTCTGAGACCCGCCTATCACCGGTGATGATCTTCGACGAGCACATCGCTTATCAGTATTTGGGGAACATCGCTACTGAAGTTAATCAGCCGGTTGTCGAAGCCTCTCTGAAGATCAAAGACCGGGAAGTGATCGCTGTGCCAGGCCAGATCGGTCGAACGCTGGATATGCAAGCCACGTTAGCTCCCCTGGGGGTTTTCTTGCGCAACATGACCGACGGACTTTTACCCCTCGTGATCACAGAAACCCCCCCGGAGATCATGGATGCCAGCCCTCAAGCCGAGGTTGCCCGGAATATATTGAGCGCTCCGCTTATGCTTCACATCCCTAATCCCCAGGAAGGCGACTCGCCCCCATATCAGGTCGACCAGGACACCCTGGCGCGTCTGATCACCATTCAGCGGGTTGGATCGCAATACCAGGTTGGGTTGAATAATGAAGGCTTGCGCAGTTTCCTCGAAAACATCGCCGCCTCGTTCGATGCCCGCACCGAGAATGCCCGCTTCATCTTCAATGACGAGACCCGCCAGCTCGAGTTGATCCAGCCCGCCAAGATCGGGCGCACCTTGAACGTCGAAGCCACTCTCCAGGCAATCAACCAGAAGATATTTAGTGGTGAACACGATTTCGATTTGGTATTGGAATACACCAATCCCCAGGTAATCGATAACGCCACCGCTAAAGAGCTTGGCATCACCGAATTGGTCAGCGCCCGCACGTCATACTTTTACGGCTCGAGCGGAGATCGCATCCAAAACATCCAGACCGCCGCAGCCCGCTTCCATGGCGTGCTGGTGGCGCCGGGCGAGACCTTCTCGATGGCCAGCGTCCTGGGGGATGTCAGCCTGGATAACGGTTACGCCGAAGCTTTAATCATTTACGGCAACCGCACGATCAAGGGTGTAGGTGGGGGGGTGTGCCAGGTGAGCACCACCCTGTTTCGCACTGCCTTCTTCGGCGGTTTCCCAATCATCGAACGCCACCCGCACGCCTACCGGGTGACCTACTACGAGCTGACCCGCGCCGGCAGCGTAGATACCAACCTGGCCGGCCTGGATGCTACCGTGTTTGTGCCGGTGGTGGATTTTAAATTCACCAATGACACACCCTACTGGCTGTTGATGGAGACTTACGTCAATGCAGCCGCGCGCAGCCTGACCTGGAAGTTCTATTCTACCTCCGATGGTCGGTCGGTGGAGTGGGAGACCAGCGGGTTGCAGAACATCGTCGAGCCAGAAGAGCCAGTCTTTCAAGAGAACCCCGACCTGGCGAAAAACGAGATCAAGCAGGTGGATTGGGAAGTGGCTGGGGCTGATATAACCGTCACCCGCACGGTGATCAAGGACGATCAGGTCTACATCCAGGACACTTTCAACACCCATTACATGCCCTGGCGAGCGATGTATGAATACGGGCCGGGCACCGACCCGATCAAACTGATGAAGAAGTTGGGTCTCCCGCTCTTCCCATAAAGATTCGTTGATTAATTGACCGGATTAACAAGATAAACTCGATTCAATCTTGAAAATCTTGTCAATCATGTCCAAGAAAAATCTATCAAGTCACGCTGAAAGGTAAATTTATTGCCCCTCTGGTTGGGGTGGAAAAAACCATTTCCGGTCGAAAATGAATTAGAATAAAAAAAGTAGCATCTGACCTTTGATCAATAAACATGACTATGATGATCATTCCACAAAAGAAGAAGTTATGAATCCGAAAGTGAAACTAGACCGCCAAGCGCTAGCAGATTTCTGCCATAAATGGCGAGTGCGAGAATTGTCGATCTTCGGTTCGGCGCTCCGGGATGACTTTGGACCGCATAGCGACCTGGATTTCCTGATAAGTTTCGACCCTGAGGCGCCTTGGAGTCTATGGGATTTGGTAACCATGCGCGCCGAGCTATCCGAGCTGACCGGACATGAAGTCGACCTTGTCGAGAAAGAAGGGATTCGTAATCCATATCGCCGAAATGAAATCCTTACAACGAAAGAGGTAATTCATGCAACCTGAGCAGTATGATAAAGCTTATCTCTGGGATATGCTTGACGCTGCCCTAGCGATACAGAGTTTCATCCAGGGAAAAAATTTTAATGATTACACGAAAGACCGGATGTTGCGGGGAGCTAATGTAGCCACAATACACATTCCTGAACTTATTGCTGTAATCTAATCCATATTACCAGCAGATGATTAGCACTTTTATATCGATCCGACAGGTTAAGACTACTCGGTTGAATTGATGAAAGCTTGGCAGTTAATCTATGCCTGGATCAAGAAATTGATCCTCCCTATCACCAAGATAAACTAATGGTACAATTTATAAGATAATTTAACCCATAATTCAATATTCCTTTGGAGAGCATCATGGTCAGTCAAGAATTGATCGAAATCCTGCGTTGCCCGGCTTGTGTACGAGAAAAGGACGGCTTGCTTGAATATTACAAAGAAAGCTGGTTCATTTGCCAGGATTGCGGGCGCAAATACCCCATCAAAGAAGATATCCCGATTATGCTGATCGACGAGGGTGACAAGTGGATCGATACAGCCAAAGAAGACTTACCCATCCCGCCGCCCAAAGATTGAAGATCTAATTATTCTTTTATCCTTGCCACACCCATAGCCACCAAAGCGCCATCATCATCACACCGATCCTAAAACGAGCCAAAAACGATAATCCCCAACCTGTCGCTAACCCTTTCAACACATTCCATGCCTGGCGGGTATCCCTGGAACGCAAGTATTCCAGGATCAAAACCGCCAACGGAGCCGCCAGGATGCCGCCCAGCGGTGGGAAGAACAACATCATCTTCACCTTCGAATGACCTTGATTCCCCCCATCCAGGGCCGCAACACCTCCGGCACGACCACCGAGCCATCCGCTTGCTGGTAATTCTCCAGCACGCCGATCAACGTGCGCGGCATACCTAACCCGGAGCCATTCAAAGTATGGACAAATCGGACCCGACCGCCATCTGCCGGGCGATACTTGATATTGGCGCGCCGCGCCTGGAAATCGGTGACATTCGAGATCGAGGATACTTCCAGCCACTCGCTGCAACCCGGAGCCCAGATCTCGATATCATAGGTGATGGCGGAGCCGAAACCCAGGTCGCCAGTGCAGAGCTGCAAAACCCGATAGGTGAAACCCAGTTCCTGGCAGGTTTGCTCGGCATCCTGGCGTATTTTCTCCAGCTCGGCGTTTGAGTCTTCGGGTTTGCAGTAGGTATACATCTCGACTTTATCGAACTGGTGGCCGCGCTTGATTCCCCGCACATCTCGGCCGGCGCTCATCTTTTCACGTCGGAAACAAGGGGTATAGGCAGTGTAATGGAGAGGCAAGTTGGCCTCTTCGATGATTTCATCCATGTGCAGTCCGGTGAGAGGCACTTCGGCGGTGGGTACCATCCACAAGTCTTCCTCGTGATCTTTGTACAGGTTTTCGTTGAACTTGGGCAACTGCCCGGCGCCGAACAAAGTCTGGCTCTTGACCATGAAAGGCGGGTACTTTTCGGTGTATCCCTGGCGGTCGTGCAGATCGAGCATCCAGGAGATCAATGCCCTTTGCAGGCGGGCTCCTGCCCCGCTTAGAACGTAAAATCGAGAGCCGGTCATTTTCACGCCTCGTTCGAAGTCGATGATCCCCAGCTCAACGCCTAATTCCCAATGGGGCTTGGCTTCGAACGGCAACGTAGAAACCTCCCCCACGGTCTTGATGACCTGGTTGTCATGCTCGTCCTTACCGATTGGAGTGCGGGAATCGGGGATATTGGGGATTACCGCCATCACGCCATCTAGCTCTGTTTCTACCTGGCGAAGTTCTTCATCCATCGAAGCGATCTGCTCGCCAACCTGGCGCATGGCGCCAATTTTCTTCTGTCGCTCGGCAGCATTCTTTAATTTTCCGATTTCTTTGGAAACTGCGTTGCGTTCGGCTTTGAGGGTTTCAACCTGCTGAATCAGCGCCCGGCGTTTATCGTCTAAATCCAGCGCCCGATCCACTTGCGAGGCTTCCATCTGGCGATTTATTAGCGCCTTGCGTACCAAATCGGGATTCTCGCGGATCAAATTCAAATCTAGCATCTTGCACCTCCATTAATAAAACCAGATAATGGTAAAAAAGAGCCCCCTCTCCACGCAGGACGAGGGGGCTCTCGTGGTGCCACCTGCTTTTACCCCCACCGCTTTTCGACCAATTCCACCATTCCCAAGAAAATGGGGGAAGCCGGGAGGGGGTCTCTTATCATGCGCTAACGGGCTCAACCGCTCCCCTTACGACAAACGCCGCCAATCGCGCTTGCCCCTGCAGGGAGAACTGGCAAACTCAGCCGGCGGAGTGGATTTTGCCCGTATCACTGATTGCCTTGCACCCGCCGGCAACTCGCTGTCAGGTTTAAGGGCAAATGATTCCGCGCTGGTTTATCGGGATGATGTTGGATGGCATTATACCCAAGGTTAGCCGGGTGTCAAGACTCGCTTTCGCGTTCGCGCAGGTGAGGATAGAGGATGACTTCGCGGATATTGGGTTGGTCGGTGAACAACATGGTAAGCCGGTCGATACCCATCCCAAAACCGCCATTAGGAGGCATTCCATAACGCATGGCGCGCAGGTAATCTTCGTCCATCGGATGCCGCTCCTCATCTTCCACGTCGTAATCTCGGCCCATTTCCAGGAAACGGGCTTCCTGGTCAAGCGGATCATTTAGCTCGGTGAAGGCATTGCACAATTCCATGCCGGCAATGAATCCTTCGAAGCGCTCCACAACTTGTGGGTTGCCTGGCAGACTTTTGGCTAACGGTGAAATATCGCGGGGATAATTATAGATAAAGGTTGGTTGAATCAAAGTGGGCTCGAGGTAATCGCTGATCAAGGCGTCAATCAGCTTGCCGCGGGTTGCGTTTGGATCCGCATCGATGCCTTTAGCAACCATCGCGGCTCTCAGGCTTTTTGCGGTGGGACAGGAATGAATATCAATTCCAGAAATCTCCAGAATACCAGTGCTTAATTCAACTCTTCGCCAGGGAGCTTCGAGATTGATCTCTTTTCCCTGGTAAGTCAATCGCTGACCACCCAGGACTACCCCGGCAACATAATTGATCATTTGTTCGGTGAGTTGCATCACCTGTAAATAATCTGCATACGCCCAGTAGAATTCTAGCTGGGTGAATTCGGGGTTATGAGTGCGATCGACACCTTCATTGCGAAAATCGCGCCCAATCTCGTAAACTCGCTCGAGGTTGCCTACTAATAAGCGTTTGAGGTAAAGCTCAAAAGAGATGCGCAAGTATAATTCTTGCTTGAGTTGGTTGTGGTAAGTTTTAAACGGGCGGGCCGCCGCGCCGCCATAAATCGGTTGTAAAACGGGTGTCTCAACCTCTAAGAATCCATGTTCATCCAGGAATTCCCGTAATGAGCGCACCAGCGCGGCGCGGGTGACAAATATCTTCCTTACCTGCGGGTTCACAGCCAGGTCGGCATAACGTTGGCGGTAGCGGGTTTCGGGGTCGGCAAGCCCGGTATGCCGGATCAGCTCACCTTCCACCAGTTCCTCTTTGGCAGCCGGCAGCGGAGTGATCGATTTTGCCAGCAATTTGAAAGATTTGACCCCCAACGTGACTTCTCCCGCCCGGGTGCGGAACATAACGCCGCTGGCCTGGATGAAATCTCCCAGGTCAAGGTCGCGGTTGAAGAACGCCAGTTCTTCCTCACCCACCTCATCAGCGCGTAAAAAGAGTTGCACCCGCCCAGCGCCATCCTCGATATGGGCAAAAGTGACCTTGCCCATAGGGCGCATCGAACGAATCCGACCCGCCAGGGTCGCCCGCACCGCTGGCGTCATGTCTTTCACATCCGTTCGAGATAAACCAGCGGTATTCCCCAAAGGGGACGCCGGGTGCACTGGTGGCCCGCTCGTCCCGAGCGGCAGCGCGGGAAAGCCGCCAGGCTGCCCCGGGCCAGTATCAGTCATCTTTTCAGCCTCTTCGAAAGCCCAAATGGCTTCCAGGCTGGTGTGGGTTCGTTCGGCTCGGGTTGGGTATGCTTCGATACCTTGTTGGCGTAATCGTTCTAATTTTTCCAGCCGGATCTTTTCCAAATTCGAGTATTGGATCGTCATGGGTGCATTCTCCTGAATTAAGTAAAAGCCCCGCGCAGGAGGAACTTGCGCGGGGCTGCCGGTTAGCCCCGGTGTCACTCCACCTTTAATATCTCTACACTAAACCGCCCGCCTGGCGCGTCGACCTG
>Ga0315282_10009756_pt1 | contig 15212 bp, 13 predicted proteins | sample YL17G07_20_MG_FD_203693 | JGI IMG/M metagenome (GOLD analysis project Ga0315282, IMG submission 203693) | Sediment microbial communities from Yellowstone Lake, YNP, Wyoming, USA - YL17G07_20 | ecosystem: Environmental > Aquatic > Freshwater > Lake > Sediment | place: USA: Wyoming | collected... | reverse complement strand
AGATGGTTACATAGTCAACGGCTTTGAGTGCCGCCAAGATTTCCGCGCGCTCTGCTTCCGGTTGGATGGCGCGCTCCGATCCCTTCAGCGCGCGTACACTACGGTCACTATTGACCGCCACGATCAGCGCGTCGCCGAGTTTCCTGGCTTCAGCGAGATACCGCGTGTGACCGGGATGAAGCAGGTCAAAACAGCCATTGGTGAAGACCACGCGCTTCCCACGCCGCTTCAAGTCCGCCACGACCTCGAACGCCGACTCGAGACTGAGGACTTTCTCCACGCCCATACTGGCTATTCTAGCATGCAAGGTTGGGGATGTTCTTGACGGCGTCAGCGGCTAGGGCCGGGCAGGCCAGGGCGGGGCTGCAACAGCCTCTCCCACTCGTCGAGCAACAAGGGCGGGGCAGGACCTGCCCTCCAGCTTCGCAGCACTTGCGTGTCAGACCAGTCCCAGGCTCGTTGCGGTTCGACATCAACGTTGACGGGCAATCCGTCCCAATTGCCTGCCGGGTAATAGAACGCGCCCACCACTTGGACCCACAAGCCGATGGCCACGGTCGCAAGGAACGCTAGGCGCAGCAGAGTGCGAGCCCGAATGCTGGTCCACACCGGGATCAGGAACCAAGACAAGAAGGGTAACAAGTCCGTCAGGTAGCGAGGGCCGAAGCACCACCCGGCCCACCAGTCACTCGCGATCACTGGAACAACGCAGGCAGCAGCCAGCGCCACGATAAGCGGGCGGCTCCAGCCGGGACTCTTTTCCTTCCAGAGTCTAGCTGCACCCCAAAACGCGAAGGACGTCCACGGCATGTAGACGAGCAGGCCACGGCTTGGACTTATCAGTGATCCGGGGAGGCCGATGCCGAGACGGGCCAAGAAAGAGTAATGGGCACCGCCGCTCGTTCCAAGGTTCCGGCCCAAGTACCCGCCCAGGAGCGCTGTGAAGAAATAGAGGTTGTAGGCAAACACCAGCGAACCTAAAGCAACCAGCGGCGTCAGGAATAGAAGCGACTTCCTCCACTGCCTGCGGCCGAAGTAAAGCAGGAAAGGCAAAATGAGTATGGCCTCTTCGGGCCTGTTGGCGGCGGCCACGGCCAGAGCAAGGCCAGCCCAAAAAGGAGCTCCGCGCGAGTCGGGAAGACGGAATAGCGACCACAGCAAGAAAGCGAAACTCAGTTCCGCCAGCCCATGTCGCCAAAGAGCCTGGCTCGATATCGTCCACGTGTTGCTGGCTAGGCCGTAGATTAACGCCACCATGAGACTGACATTGCGCGAGGCGACTTTACGAAAAGCGAGAAAGAGAACTGCCCCCGACATCGCGGCGATCAGGGACGCGCTGAGTTTTTCCATCGTAATGAGGGTCACGAAGAAGGCGGGCGAAGACGGGTACAGTGGAGGCGAGTGGTGAGAGAGCCACCAAGCTGGCAGGACGTAGAGGGGCGTCACGAGTACGGGGGCAATGATCGGATACGTCGAAATGAAGTGACCGTGGGACTTGGCGGCGAAGTACAACCCATGTGCTCCCAGAGGCTCTGCAAGGAGCGGTTCGATAAATTGATCCAAGTAGAGGCTGTGGTTCAAGAGAAGGTTAAAGGGCAGGAAGCGAGTCGGGAAAGCGTCGTCCGTGCTAATGGTGCGGAGGTTCGCGTTGTAGATGATGAAGAAAAGAAGCAGCAGGAAGCCGGAGAAGATCAAATCACGGTGCGGCCGGGCGTTGGGGAGGCTGAGCGTTTTACCGCTAAGGTGACCCGCTCTCGCGGCTCCCGGTCGGCCCAACGCGCTTTTTCGTTGCCGCTTCCCTGAGCTCACTTCTCGCGCCCTGACTGGAGACTCATCTGCGTCACTGCGATACCGCCATCTGGCACGGAAGGCAGTTCGGCGCTACAGCAAACGAACGGTTGAAGTCTATCACTACCAGGCGCTATCGTCACACCAAGCTTTGGGCGATCCATAAGTAGTATCCCCGGCGCCGGAGGCTGCTGGTTCACAGATCGCAGAGCTTCCCTCTGCGCCCGTCGGCCCACCCGAAAATCGCTATGCAGGTCGGGGAAGACCGAGCCGGGACGAGTGGGAGGTTCACAGACACAAGAAGAGATTCACGCCCCACCGGCGCCAAAACCGGTTGGGAAGCCTTGGCCATCATCGCATCCCGCAGGGACAGGCTTCTGGCCTGGCAGAACTAATTCAGCCTAGGGTGTGGTGTTCGGCAGCAAAAGAGCTTGAAGAATAGGCTTGAGCCGGTAGGCCACGCTGGCTTGCGGGTTCGTGCCGACCACCCGATGCCGGATGACTCCTTCCTTGTCAATGACCAGGTTTGTAGGTATGCGGGCACTTGGCATAATACCCTCGTCTAACAAGCGGGGGGCATGGTATTCTCGAAAGCCTAAGCGCGTATGCAGAGTGGCGCTCGGGAGGGTTTTCGACTGGCTGCTTTACCGGTGCAATCATGAAACTTACGCATACGGTCATCGTCGGAGGCGGGCCAGCGGGAGCGATGGCGGCGGAATCCCTCGCTCGCGGCGGAGGGCGGGTCACGATCTTCGAGGAAAAGCTTGGCTGGGAAAAACCTTGTGGCGGCGGAGTGACTCACAAGGCTCTCGACCGCTATCCCTTCTTGTTGTCGGCGACGGGAGAAGGGAAGCCCATCCGCGAAGTCGAGTTTCTGGCCGGCAATAATGCCTCGCTTCGGTTCCCTCTACGCCGGCCCCTGGCTGTCTATTCCCGAAGCCATCTGAATGGAATGCTGCTTGGCCGTGCTCAGTCGGCCGGAGCGGAAGTTGTGGAAGATCGGATTCGCGATCTGCGACGGTCAATCTATGGCTGGGAATTGCAAGGCAGAAATGGTCATTATCGTGCCGATTATCTCATTCTGGCGGCCGGGGCGCGGACTCGGCTCCGCTCCCTCTTGACCGCGGATTTCGCAGCCCGCGATTTCATGCTGACTTTTGGCTATTACCTGCCGGCCCGCGACGATTTGCTGCGTGTGCAATTCTTCGAAAAGTTTGAAGGCTATGCCTGGGCATTTCCTCGCCCTGCTCACCTTTCGGTGGGCATCTGCGGAAAAATCGGTGAGGAAAACGCAGCAGGTTTGCAAGATCGGCTTCACAGCTTTATGCGCCGATTCGGTTATCCCCGCGAGCGCGCCAACGTTTACAGCCACTTGCTTCCCGCGCTCAGCGTGGATTCGTGGGCCGGACTCCGGTTAGGCGGGCCGGGGTGGGCGCTGGCGGGAGATGCCGGGGGGCTTGTTGATCCCATCACAGGCGAGGGGATCTATTACGCCATGCGCTCCGGCGAGCTGATTGCGGAGTCGCTGCTGGAGGGGTTGCCGGAGCTTTACCCGGGGCGCGTCCAGGAGGAATTCGGCAAGACGTTAGCGCTGGCGTCGCGATTCGCGCGCACTTTCTACTGCGGAGAATTCCTGGGAGGGGGGATCACCCGGCGCATGGTCGAGTTCGGTTCGCGAAGTCGGCGATTCCTCGAGGTCATCCAGCGGGCGATTGAAGGGCCGCCGTCATACTCTGGCCTCGCCGCAAGGTTTTATCTAGGTCTTGCCACGGCGCTTTGGGAGATTGGGATGGCTCCGCTTCGCAAGGTGCTTCGCAGCGTTCCGGATAGCGCAGGCGACGACATACCTCCCAGTTGGAAAAAATCTCATGCCCAATAGATCCCACGAACTCTTTCAGAAGGCCCTGAGCCTGATGCCCGGGGGAGTGAACTCGCCCGTTCGCGCCTTCCGCGCCGTGGGGGGCGACCCTGTATTTATGGCCAGGGGCAAAGGCTCTTCCATCGCGGACGTGGACGGCAGAAGCTACATTGATTACGTCTTGTCCTGGGGACCTTTGATTCTCGGCCACTGCCACCCTGAAGTGGTGGAAGCCTTAGCCAAAGCTATCGAGGCCGGAACGAGCTTCGGGGCGTGCACTCCGGCTGAGGTCGAACTGGCAGAGCGCATCCGCGAGGCTTACCCCTCGATCGAGCGTGTGCGGCTGGTGAACTCAGGGACGGAGGCTACGCTCTCCGCCCTGCGTGTAGCGCGCGCGGCTACGGGCCGGGACAAGATTCTGAAGTTCGAGGGCTGCTATCACGGCCATGGGGACAGCTTGCTGGTAAAAGCCGGCTCGGGTGTGGCCACCCTCGGCCTGCCCGACAGCCCCGGCGTTCCTCGGGCGCTCGCGGAGTTGACCGTCACCTTGCCCTTCAACGATCCGGCGGTCCTTGAAGAGGCCTTCCGAATTCACGGCCATCAGCTCGCCGCAGTCATCCTTGAGCCGGTGGTGGGGAACTCCGGCTGCCTGCCGCCCCAAGCAGGGTTCCTTGAGAAGTTGCGCAAGCTGACGGCAGGGCAGGGAACTTTACTCATTTTTGATGAAGTGATGACGGGATTCCGCGTGGCTTACGGGGGCGCGCAGGAACGGTTCGGGATCCAGCCGGACCTCACGACACTGGGGAAAATCATCGGCGGGGGGCTGCCGGTGGGAGCTTACGGAGGGAAAGCCTCGCTGATGGATTGGGTCGCGCCGGCGGGCCCTGTTTACCAGGCCGGAACGCTCTCCGGAAACCCTTTGGCGGTCGCTGCGGGACTCAAGACGCTTGAGATTCTCCGCCGTCCTGGCACCTACGAGCGCCTCGAAGTGATTTCGAACAAGCTTGCCTCCGGCCTGGGGGCGGCGGCGGCGAAATCCGGCGTGCCGCTCACCGTGAACCGTGTGGGGTCAATGTTCACCGGCTTCTTCACGGGGAATGAGGTGACGGATTATGCCTCCGCCAAGAAATCGGACAACGGCAAATTCGCTCGCTTCTTTCGCGCCCTCCTCGAACGCGGTGTCTATTTCCCTCCTTCACAGTTTGAGGCCGCATTCGTTTCCACGGCGCACAGTGAGGCTGACGTGACTTTGACCCTGGAGGCAGCCGCAAAGGCTTTTGACGAGATCCGGGCCGGCAACTGACGACTGACAACTGGCAGGAGTGATTGACGATGGACTCACGCGAGCGAGTGAATTTGGCGCTTCAACACAAGGAAGCCGACCGAGTCCCCCTGGACCTTGGCGGAACCACGGTGACCGGGATGCATGTCTGCACTGTTTACCGCCTCCGCCAAGCGTTGGGACTTGATAAGCCCGGCACCCCGGTGAAAATCATCGAACCGTATCAGACGTTAGGGGAGATCAAGCCGGACCTGATGGCGGCGCTAGGGATCGATTTCGTTGTGCTGGCAGGGTTAGGCACCGCCTTTGGGTTCAAATTAGAAGGCTGGAAGGAGTGGACGTTCCCGGATGGCACCCCAACTTTAGTACCCGGTGGGTTCAATACGGTTCCTGAGCCCGACGGGGACCTTCTCATGTACCCGCAGGGCGATCGCTCGGCTCCACCCAGCGGGCGCATGCCACGAGGCGGGTTCTATTTTGACATCATTGTTCGGCAGCCTCCCATTGAGGAAAGCAAGCTCAGGGTCGAGGATAACCTGGAAGAGTACGGTCCTATCTCCGACGCAGAGTTGGACCACTTCAAGCGCGAAAGCGAAAGGCTTTACACAGAAACAGATAAGGCGATCGTCCTGAATCTGGGGGCGCTGGCTTTAGGTAATATCGCACGAGTCCCCGGCCCGGGACTCAAACACCCGAAAGGAATCCGCGATGTCGAAGAATGGTACATCAGCCTAAGCACGCGGCGCGGCTTCATCTACCGCGTCTTTGAGGCCCAGACCGAGATTAGCATGGCAAACCTCAAGAAGATTCATCAGGCCGTCGGTAACCGCGCGGCCGTGGCCTATTTGACAGGAACGGATTTCGGCGCCCAGAATGGCCCTTTCATTTCCCCAAAAACCTACCGGGAACTGTTTCTTCCCTTCCACAAGCAAATTAATGACTGGGTGCACCAGCACACCTCCTGGAAGACCTTCATCCACTCCTGCGGATCGGTGTTCGATTTGGTTGAAGATTTCATCGCTGAGGGATTCGACATCCTGAACCCGGTGCAAACTTCGGCTGCCCACATGGACCCCGGGGGACTGAAGAAAAAGTTTGGCGAGCAAATCACTTTCTGGGGTGGGGGAGTGGACACTCAACGCACCTTGCCTTTTGGCACGCCCGACGACGTTCGAAGGCAGGTGCGCGAGCGCCTTAGGCTGTTTGGCCCTGGGGGCGGCTTCATTTTTAACGCCATCCATAACATCCAGGCTCTGGTGCCAGCGGCCAACGTCCTTGCCATGTATGAAACGGCGCTCAACGACGGCCGCTACCCATTATGAAATGCTGTATGGCTGGATGACCTGTTGTTCGGTATGGCGGCGACAGGAAGCGATTAGGCCAACTCTCGGAGGGGGTCCATTGGCTCGTCACCGACGTTACTCGGGTCGAACTGGAGCCGGCGGCCTACGATGTGTCGTATGACCGCGCGGCGGGCTTCCGTCGCCTCTATTGCGATGGTCAGCAACGCCATCGACCATCAGGGAGAGCAATTTGATACGGGCTCACCGCACGACGGACTTCGGATTCTAGAAGGGATCGCGCGAGCAGCCCGATCATACCTCGAGACGGCGTGATGTGTTTACGTCGGATGGAAAAACCGAAACGAGCATGAGGCTAAGCGTTCTCTTTTCCAATTCCACTTTCCACTCAAATGGGCACGGTGCTCGACTCGGACACTGTTGCGGCGGCCCTGTCTTATGCGGTTCTCTTTCGACCGGTTAAGGCCTGCCGCTAATTCACGTCGAACAACAGAACTGTGTAGTTCTTGGACGACAGCGTGTTCTCGATGGTCGGCCAGACTCTCTGATGCTCTGCGGAGGCTACCCATTTCTGCCGTAGTTCCTCGCTCTGGTAGGTCAGAGAGAACCGATAGTTGACACCTGCCGGAACACTCCCCTGAAGGGCTGTACGCAGCTTCAGCATCTTCACATCAATGTATCCTGGGTGTTTGGCGGCTTCGGGACGGAAGATGGTTTCGAAATTGTGCAACATCTCCTTCTCCTTGGCCGGGTCAACCGCAAGGTCGACGTGCAGTTGGATAGGACGTCTGGTTCCCGCCGCCAGTACGCCGGACGCGCTGGCGCCGGCTGCGACTATTGTTTTCAAACAGGTCCTGCGCCTCATATTCTCTCCTTTGGCTCGTGCAGCGCCGGGCTGTAGCCCGGCATGTGGCGCCCTAACAGGTTACCGAAAAATTCCAGGGTTATGTCGTTCTGATCCGTCAGGCGACGGAGAAGAATCTCGGCAGTTGTAAAATCAAGCAACTGCGGAGATCCTTCGTCGTCCCGATCAGATCGGGACTCCTCAGGATGACAATCCGGGAGCTTTTCCAGCATTCTGCCAAGGCGGCGCTACGTCTTAAGGCTTCCCTGGAGCGTACATCGGCGCTCGCAGAGCGCCCCCACAGTTCGGTCACTGATAAAGTTGCTTCTCACCCGCTACGGCGAGCTTAATCCGGTACAGGCCGGTCCGTGCGGTGATGTAGAGCGATTTCCAGTCATCGCCCCAATTGCAGTTTGCCGGCACCTGCGGCATCTTGATTGTGCCCAGGTGCTTTCCCGCCGGCGAGAACACCCAGATCCCTCCCGGGCCGGTAGCCCAGATGTTCCCATTCTCATCCACCTTCATGCCATCCGGCACACCCTCTTCCTTTTCCGCCGTTACGTCGGCAAACACACGCCCGTTGCTGACGCCGCCATTATCGGCGATGTCGTAGGCCATCCACACCTTGTTCTTCTCGTCCGAATTTCCGATGTAAAGGGTCTTCTGATCCGGAGAAATGGCGATGCCGTTGGGCCGCGACAGGTCCTTGATGACCGGTTGCAGCTTGCCCTTGGCCATGCGGAAAACGCCGTTGAACTTCAACTCCTTGGCGGGGTCGTCGTCGCCCTTGGGCAATCCGTAAGGGGGATCGGTGAAATAGAACGACCCATCAGAGCGGTAGACCACGTCGTTCGGACTGTTCAACCTCTTCCCCTCATACTTGTCCACCACGGTGGTAATCTTCAGGTCTTTGCTGATGCGGACGATACGCCGGTATCCATGCTGGCAGAGCAGCACTGCGCCATCTTTATCTGCGGTCATGCCGTTGGGGCCATTGTATCCGCCCGCCGGCAAATTACCTTTTCCGGCATAACCACCCGGATTGAGAATCTCCGTCACTTTTCCGTCTGGAGACCATTGGCGCACCACGTTACCAACCACGTCACTGAACCAAAGGACGCCGGAGGGACGCCAGAGCGGTCCCTCGGTAAAGGTGAACCCGTCTGCGAGCTTCTCGAGCTGGGCATCCTTGGGAACAAGTTCGTCAAAGGTGGGGTCGAGCCGCACAATACTTCCCACAGCAGCAGGTTTTTCAGGCGCGGGAGCGGGAGGATGGGCCGTTGAACATGCGACTATCATAAGTGCCCCCGAGATGACTAACGTCGATTTTATTATTGACATGCGCAATATGACCTCGTTTCGGTTTGGAGCGGCGCCCTCACCTTTGAAAGGCTCGGTTGCGCCATCCTCGCCGCCATCTTACTACGTTCTTCTGTAGCTTGAAATACTCGTGTTGCCACATGGGGTCCGAGTGCTCCTAAGCGACTGTTCCACAGATTTGGGTTTTATGAGGAAGGAGGACGGAACCATGTCCCAAAGTGTAAAACAAACCAGCTTCTGTCCCTGGCCTGATCCTCCTCCTGGGCGCAACCCACCTTGAATGGCTTCAACAGCAATAAACTCCTACTTCGTTCCCGCTGGCTGGATGCGCGCAAGAAGTGTCAAGCGTGTCGAACCCATCGTCATCTGCAGTGACTCTCGGGGGATCTCGGTGACGAACTTTCTGATGATTATCCCGATGATGAGTGGAAGGGCACGCGTCAAGGAGATGGACTCACATTCCACGTACGTCCCTCCATCCTTCTCCACAAAGCGCCAGTAGGAGTAGATCCGCCAGAGGAATCCGCTATCATGGCCGATCGGCTTTTCACGCTCTTTGGGCGAGTCGGCATTAGCGACTTCAGCGATCCGTGTGGAGTAAGAACGGCTGTAACAATGCGTGGAGTCAACTGGAAAATAACGGACGTCATGGTTGGTGTTGAGCGTCACCGTGATCACTTTCTTCTTCCTGAGGCGGTAAAATATCTTGAAGTCATCCCCGTTCCGGCTGACCAGCTTGGAGCCCACAACTTCTGGCCTGTAAATGTCCTGATGGTGGTCGTAGTCTTCTACCAGTTCCAGGGTTTGCCGCAGGGACGCCCCCGGAACAAACACCGCGCCCAGCCAGTGATGGAGCATTCCGCCGGGAGGAACAATTTCCTTACCGGAGGCGTCTGGTGTCGAGAGTGGCTCAATGAAAATCTCCCCATTGTGAAGGCGAGCAAGAACCTGCGCCCGCCGCGCCTCCGGAAGACCCTCCACGTAGAGGAACTGTCCGGATCGCTTCAATTCTGCGTCGATGCGGGTTTCGGTGAGCTGGACGTAACGCGAGAAGGCTGCAAGCGTCTGAGGCTTCAAGTCCGCACTCCGCAATTTCGGGGCGTGGGAGACCGTGGACGCGATGAAGAGGAGGAAACCAAACAATCTCTGTAAGTACGGTGAATTGTTCATCAGAGTTCGCCTCCAATAAGAAAACGGAGTAGCGGCGTTGACCTGAATCCGCACAGACACCAACCAAAAAGAGACTCACCACAGAGGTCACAGAGTTCGCAGAGGAGAGCGGAAGTATTCTTCTCTGTGCGCTCCGTGGTGCATCTTTTCCTCGCCGGGCAAGAGGGACTTGACGGCTTTTGCTACGCAGCGCCGCCCTCGCTCGAGGAAATTCAAAATTCCCAGGAAAAGGTAAGGGCGGTTCCTCCAGCCGCAGAAATGGTCGGCAGCAACTTAGCGTGGAGGGGTTTGTCCTGTCGTGACCGCTCCGCGCCGCGAGCGACGTGCCGGCCGATCATATAGCCGAGCGCTGCCCCGACAAAGACATCGGAGGGGAAGTGCATTCGCATAGTGATGCGTGAGATGGAAACCAGGCTCGCACAGCCGTAGGCGATCGGCGGTACCCAGCGTTTTTCACTATTTTGCAGGGAAAGTGTGGTGGCCAGGGCAAACGCTGCGGCGGCATGGCCGGAGGGGAACGAGGTCCCACCCGCGAAGAACTCTCCATCCGCATTGTGATCGCGAACTTGCCCCCCAGAGAAAGTGGGCCTCGGGCGCTGGGTGGAGTATTTGAGTATTTCCACCACCGCGATGCTGTCGGCAACAGCTTCGAGACCCAGCACGCCTGAGGTCCGCGCGCGCTGGTTGTCCCGGGATCGTCCGATCAGGTAGATGGCTCCCGCAGTCCCGAGATCTGTCCAGGGGGCGCCGATCCGACTGACGTTGTGGCTGATATGGTAGCCGAGACCAGGAGGTGAGTCCGAGAGGGCTTGCCCGACCCGCCGGTCAATGGCCATCAGGCCGGCGGCGGTCCCCACCATCAGTCCCACCCATGGGAGGTCGCTTCGCTTCATGCGAAAGGGACGAAGCCAGAAGAACTTTTGATCGCGGAGAATTTCGCGGGGCATTTCTTTGAGTGAGGGTTGCGGCTGCCTCGTTGTCTGGGCGGGCCGGGAAGGTATTGTGCCCTCAGGCTCGCAAGGAACTGAAGCCTGTTCGCCCCGTTTCTGCACCTGGCCGGCACCGACCCTCGTCGGGCACGCGAGCGCGAGGAGAAGAGCCACCCCGCAAATGAGCAGCAATCTCAACAGACGGTGCGGCATGGCCCTCCCAGGGTTAATCTCCAATCGTGCCGTATTGCGATCACCTCCGCGCGCTGGCGTGGTGCTCGAGAGACTCGCCTCACTAGGTGCGCTCAGCTCCGGCGACCTTGAAAACCCCGTTCCCCTTGCATAAATAAACCGTCACACTTTTGCGCGGATCGTCTGACCGGATCCGGACGGCGCAGTAGGCGCCGTCGTCAGCCGCGAGTGCCTCGTCCGGCAGTTGGAGTGAGCGGGCGGATTGAATTGGAGTCAGTCGCTCCGCCTTGTTGTCAAAGCGGAACCAGGCCGCCTGGTAAGGCCGGGCCTGTGTAAGACCGTGCTTCACCGCCAGGTCATCGAAGCTCACCGCCCCCCCACTGACCGTGAAATTGTCCAGCGGAAGCAATTTAGAGAAATAGGTTCGGCCGATCTTATCTCGGCGCTCGATGAGGACTCGGGTGATGTATTCAACAGCGCGCGGATCAGAGTAGTCTCCCGTCTCCACGACGGCGCGGATGTCCTCATCCGTAAAGGCCATGACTTGCTTGGCCGCCCAGTATTCGTCGTCCGACAGGTGACGCAAGAACGCCGGATTGGGATAGTTTGATTTCCACTTTTCCGGGTCGAAGACTCGCGACTCGAGTCGTCCCACCACTTTCAGGTGGCCGTAGCTGGCGCTCTCCCACGACATGACGTCCAGTCCGAGGGCCACCATACGTGTCAAAGCGTGACCTGCTTTGGGAATAATGTATTCATTCCCGAATCTGGCATTCTTGGGCATGTCGCTGTCGCTTCCCAATATGGCCCCGAAATCGATCAGGTAATGGCGGACAAAGCGGACTCCACCCTCCTCCACGATAGTGTCGAGCGAATTAATTGACTTGGAATCGGTGTGGTTCAACCAAGCACAGAAAACACGTAGCCCGCGCAAATCGCGGCGGTCTTGATGCGGGATCGTGTCATTGGGGTCGTCAGGACGAGTGCCTTCGTACCGGAACGGCCCAATCAGCTCACCCTCCATGGTCCTGCTCGCCATCATGCGATACCAGCCGTCTTTGCGGCGGGGAGCAAGGCGGAGCATGTCGTCGAGGTCGCGTTCGAGCATGGGTCTTTTCTTGCCGCCCAAGCCGTCAATGGTGGCCCCGGGTCTGACTTTCAGATCGGCACGCGCCAGGTAGACCAAATAGTTCTGCGGTGTGTAGTAGCCGAGGGCGTAGAAGAAACGAGCCCCGATCACATCCGCGGCGGTGGCCATCTCAGGATTGTCTATCGGGTCCGGTTTTACCAAGTAGAGTCTGCCTTTGGCGTCGGTCACCCTGAATCCGGGAGTGATACCCTCCGTCTTGGCGCCATCGACGATAAAGGGCGGCAAGGGCGGGGCTTCGACGCCGGGCCCACGTTGAAGCTCTTGGCGAGACATGCGGCGAGTCCCATGGCGGCTGGTGAACCATTCGCTGTCCGGGACGTCCCCCAGAGTGTTCACCGCCCGCGCAGGAGACGCCAGAGGTGTTTGGGAGGAAAAAGACTGCTTGATGAAATCGTACAATTCACTGGTTCTGCGGTGCGGAAGCTTCTGAACGGGCACGGGCTTAGGGACGGAAAGGATCGGGTCGTCAGGATAGAATTTCTCCGCTCCCATGGCGCCGGCGGCGGTCAGAAGCAGCGCTGTCATCAGAACATAGCGTGGTATAGGCCGGGGAATGGAGGGTTGAATTTGAACCATATTTGGAATCCTTCCCGACTGAACCCGACGTCGATGCGGAAAACTACTGCTTCTCGGTTCTTAAACCGAAATCCAAATCCGCCGTCCGTTTGCAGGTTCGTCAAACTGATGTCCCCTGGGCGGGGGAAGACCTTGCCGGCATCGCCGAACAGCGCCATATCCAAGGCCGGGGCCACTTCCCAACGGTATTCCACGTTCATTAGCAATGAGTCATTGTCGTAGTAACGAAACTGCCGAAAGCCGCGCAGATCGTCGGATCCACCAAGAGTGGGCTGCAGGTAAAAAGGCACCACCTGCCCCGCTCTGACATAGCTGAGATCCGTCCGGGCGCGCAAGGCGAACACGCGCTTTTCATTGAAAACAGGAATGTACTGCTCAGCCAGCGACTCCCAACACCGAAATGTATAACGATCCGCCTGGTCCTCGTAATAGCTGAATCGAGTGACCAAGTTCGCGCCGCGATGGGGGTTGTCTCGATGGTCGCGGAAATCAACTTGCACGAAGGGGCCGAAGTGAAAATAGGGTGACTGCACATCTATTCCGGGTGTCTGCGCAGGCGAATAAACGCGGTCTGTCGAAGCATAGACCTTACTTGTTCCGGGACCGATATTGATCAGGTTCACGCCCGTGGTTAAGCCCACTAGCACATGGCGTGGATGGACGCGCCAGCCCAACCGGAAATCAAAGTTCGTATCTTCGCGCCGGTAGTCGGTCCGTCCCTGTTTGTGGGAGTTGGGACCGGGGCCATAGTAGTCCATCTGCGGCGAGTCGGCATGTTGCGCATAGAAATCGAACCGAAGGCGTTTGCCGAGCAGGCGCGGGAAAGAGGCTAGGGCATCGACGTTGTAGTAGAGTTTCGCCGTGCCGGCTGCCGACATGCGGAAATGTAAATTCTCTCGTAGCAGGTCGCGGCGGGAGTAAGCCGGGCCTACTGCGAAGCCGGAACCTGTCACCAGGCCTCCAAAACGCACGCCGAATCCGTTGACGCCGCCACTTGTCCACGGAAGGATCAAGCTCTTCTCAACCCGCTCGATGCTGCGCTCAAGCTTGTCAGGTTGCGGCGGACTGAGTTGTCGCGCTTTTGCGAGCGCTTCGCCTTTCAGTTGATCGGCACGCGATTCGACCGGTGATGTCTGTTGTGCGGTTGCCAGCGAAGTGAAAAGTATGATTGAAATGAAGGCTTTCGAGAACCTCATGACAAGTCTCCCCAAAGCCACTAGCGGCCAAGCAACCACTCTCCCGCCCACCCGCTCCAGTGTTCGGGAGGAGGTTGCTCCTGCCGAGCCAGGAATACTGCCGTATTAGCTCATTAAATACTCTATTACAGTAGTGTATTGACATTCTCATAGACGGCAGGGGAAATGAGCCGCTGGTCTGCACGGCCAGGCTCCGACGAAGACGTAACAACAACGAACGCGTTATGAGGAAGAGAAACACCGTCTGCGAGGGTTGGAGAATTAAAGGCACCATGCCGCACTTCCTTGCTCGACAGGAAACGACTACCGGCGACGTGATTATGCGGTCAATGTTCTCGCTTGTAAAGAGCATAGTTGAGAAATAAAGGCGGGCGGTTTGCAGACTTTGTGCCCCTGAGGGGAATCCGCCCGCCCACCCTCTCCCGTGCCAGTCAGGCAGCTTTCTCGACCAGGAAAAACATCCACTGCTCTCGCCGCTTTCCATCGGTTTGCGGCTCGCAGCGCAAATGTAGGAGGCTGTGTAAAAACCCTTCCAAACTGTCATTCCGATCCGCCAGTCCGTCAACCGACGGAAGAGGAATCTTGCTCTGAATGTTTTCAAGACAATGCGAGATTCCTCATCGTCCCGATCAGATCGGGACTCCTCGGAATGACAGGCCAAACAGGCTTTTCCGCAGCCTGCTACGCGGTCCCGACCGCGTCGATTCGCCCAGAGGTTTACATGCGCCGCAGAATTATTCGGGAATTGCAGTCCTGCCGCGGCAGACGGCATCAGCGGGAATCAACGCGTTATTGTGTTGCTTGTGACGGTCAGGTAAGGTACCCTCAGCGTCAGCCGGGGCATGCTCGCGGCGGGTCTATCAAAGGCTTGGCCGATTTACACCAGCGGACCCAGCCAAGCCCGTGATCTGAGCATGGCCAGTTATGCTGCTACCACCTCGAGGGTGGAGGGGCTGGTGACAGTTTCGAGGCCCATGCCCGCATGCTTGACGGTGTGCTAACCGTACCGGGGGCCAACCCATGGATCGCCTCCGATCCTTCCTGAACCTGGAACGTGGCGAGGAAGCGCCCACTTTCCTGCTCTTTGCTTATCTTGCCCTTGTCATGACCTCCTACATGATTACCAGGACGGTGCGGGATGGGCTCTTCCTGTACAAGTTCAGCGCTTATATGCTGCCTTACGCTTACCTGGGGATCGCCGCAATCATCGGCTTTGTGGTCTCCGTTTACGTCCGGTTCTCGGCGCGTGTCGGGCAGGTGGCGGTGATTTTGGGAAGCCTGCTGTTTTTCGTCATGAACATTCTGTTGCAATGGTGGGCAGTGCGCATGCAGTGGGCGCCGGTGATCTGGATCTTCTATGTCTGGACAAGCATCTTCGGCATCATCATCGCTACACAGGTTTGGACGGTCGCCAACCACGTCCTGGACCTCCGCCAAGCCAAGAGGTTGTTCCCGCTGATTTCGAGTGGTGGAATCCTGGGAAGTGCTCTAGTATTACTCTGTTACGTAGAGTCAAATGCTATTCGCCGAAACCTCGTTCCGCAATAGCTGCAACAGCCGGTCGCTCTCATCAGCCAGGGCTGGATCCAGCGGAGAATCTGTTCCC
>Ga0315282_10009755_pt1 | contig 15212 bp, 15 predicted proteins | sample YL17G07_20_MG_FD_203693 | JGI IMG/M metagenome (GOLD analysis project Ga0315282, IMG submission 203693) | Sediment microbial communities from Yellowstone Lake, YNP, Wyoming, USA - YL17G07_20 | ecosystem: Environmental > Aquatic > Freshwater > Lake > Sediment | place: USA: Wyoming | collected... | reverse complement strand
CAGACCCGGACCTGGTGGCGCTCCTGCGCATCCCGGGCATGGTGGCGGTCGGGAACGGCGACGTTTCCGCGGGAGATCTGGACCGCCTGCGGTCGATCCTGGAACCCGTCGCAGAACAGTCCCTCGCACACTTGGACGAAATGCGCGCCCGGGAAGGCGAGACGCTGGAACGGGACCTCCGCAGCCGCCTGGAACGCTTGACGGCGTTGGCCGAGCAGGTTGACGGACTCGCCGCGGACGTTCCACACCTTTACCGCAACCGCCTGGAGAGGCGTCTGCAGGAGATGCTGGCATCCGCGGGGCGCGCCGAATTGGATGCCGCGCGGCTCGCCCAGGAAGTGGCCTTCCTGGCTTCGCGCTCCGATATCACGGAAGAGCTGACCCGTTTTCGCAGCCATCTGGACCAGATCGGGCGCCTGCTCTCCGAGGGTCCCGAGGTCGGCAAGAAGCTCGACTTCCTGCTTCAGGAAATGAATCGCGAGGCGAATACGCTGCTCTCGAAGACCACCGACGTCCCGGAGGTCGGCCTGGAGATTACCCGGCAGGCGATCGAGATGAAAGCGGAGATCGAAAAACTGCGGGAGCAGGCGCAGAACATCGAATAGCGTTGGCGAGATCGGTGAAGTCTGCGCGCGAGCGCGGCAGCATTATCGTGATTTCGGCGCCCTCGGGGTCGGGGAAGTCTACCCTGGTGCGGCGCTTGCTGGCGTGCGTGCCGGGGCTGCGGTTCTCGGTCTCCTACACGACGCGGCCGCCCCGCCGCGGCGAAAAGCACGGGCGCAACTATTTCTTTGTCGCGCGCCGCGAGTTCCGGCGGATGATTGCAGCGCGGGAATTCGTGGAGTGGGCAAACGTTTTCGGTCACCTTTACGGAACCTCGCGCCGGCAGCTCCGGGCGGCGCAGGAGGCAGGGCAGGACATCCTGCTTGATATCGACGTGCAGGGACACCGGCAGGTTCGCCGGCGGCTTCCGGAGGCAGTCAGCATTTTCGTGCTCCCGCCGTCGTACCGGGAGCTCGAACGGCGGTTGCGTCACCGGCATTCGGACGCGCCGGAAGTGATCGCGCGGCGGCTGAATGACGCGCGCCGGGAGATCCGCCACTGGCCGGAGTATGACTACCTAGTTGTGAACGACCGCTTGGGAAAGGCGGCGCGGGCGCTCCAGGCCGTCGTCGAAGCGGCACGATTCCGGCGCCACGTCCAGCGGGACCGCGCCAAAGAAATCGGGAAGACTTTTGGAGGATAAATCGGATGGATCTACCACAGACCATGGACAGCAAGTTTCGCTTCATCCTGGTGGCGGCCAAACGGGCGCGCCAGCTGCAGGCGGGAGCGAAGCCTCTGGTCCAGACCCCGACGAAGAAGCTCACCAAGGTGGCGCAGTTGGAGGTGGAAGCCGGGCTCGTGCCCTTTGAGATCTTCGAGATTGCGGCTGACAACGGCGGTAAGGGGAAGAAATCCAAGTCGGTAAAGTAAGGTGTAGGATAAGAGCGCGGGGACAGGTTACAGGGAACAGGGAACAGAGGAGAGATTCGGTGCCTGTGACCTGTAACCTGTTCCCTGTAACCTGTTATGCGAGTCGCATTGGGAGTGACGGGCGGCATCGCGGCGTATAAGGCTGCTGAACTGCTGCGTGTGCTTCAGGACAAAGGCGTGGAAGTCCAGGTGGTGATGACTCGCCACGCCGGCGAGTTCGTGCGGCCGCTGACCTTCGCTGCTCTTTCCGGCCGCAAGGTCATCACCGAGATGTTCGGTGAAGGCGGCAGCGAGGCCAACGTCGAGAGCGCCATCGAGCACATCGCCGTCGCGCAATCGATTGAGGCCCTGGTGATTGCACCCGCCACGGCAAACGTGATGGCCAAGCTCGCCCACGGCGTCGCGGACGATTTTCTCACCACGCTCTATCTTGCCACCAAGGCGCCGGTGATCGTGGCTCCGGCCATGAACGTCAACATGTGGGAACACGAAGCGACCCGGCAGAACGTGGAGGTGCTCCGCGGGCGCGGCGTGAAGGTCGTCGAGCCGGACGAAGGCTATCTGGCCTGCGGGATGACCGGGGCGGGACGGCTGGCCTCGGTCGAAGCGATCGCCCGCACCGTCTTCGAGACTCTCGGCTTACGTGACGATCTCAAGGGTGAGACCTTGCTGGTTACCGCGGGGCCCACACAAGAGCCCGTTGACGCCGTGCGATTCCTCAGCAACCGGTCTTCGGGAAGGATGGGCTATGCACTGGCAGAAGCCGGGCGGCGGCGCGGTGCGCACGTCGTCCTGGTGAGCGGCCCGACGAGTCTCGACCCGCCTGCGGGCGTGTCGCTCGAGCGCGTCAGCACTGCCGAAGAGATGGCGGGAGCCGTCGTGGCTAACCTCGACGCGGCGACGGTCGTGGTGATGGCGGCGGCGGTGGCGGATTTTCGCTCTGCGGAGGTCCGCAATCGCAAGATCAAGAAGCGCGATGGCCTGCAAAACCTTCGCCTCAAGCCCACGCGCGATGTCTTGGGTGAAATCGTCAAACGCCGCCGCGCCGGCCAGTTGGTCGTGGGATTTGCGGCCGAAACCGACCACGTGCTCGAAAACGCCGCGCAGAAGCTGCGCGCCAAGCGTCTCGACATGATCGTGGCCAACGACGTTACCCAGGAAGGCGCCGGCTTTGACACGGACACGAATATCGTCACCCTGGTCTTCCCTGATGGCCGCAAGAAACCGCTTGAGAAAACAACGAAATTCGACGTGGCCAATCGTATTCTCGACGAAATTGTGGGGTTGCGGAAACTCAGAGCATGAGTTTTCGCATGGGTAGTCGTGAAACTCCAAATTTGGGCACAGGTTGGCTTCGCAAGACCTGACACCCAGCACCTGAGCCCGGTAACCTGTCCCCTGTCCCCTGTGACCTATTCCCTATGACCGACCGCCTGCACGAAGATATCGCCGCCTGGCTGGAGTTCTACCGCGACCTGGGGATTGACGAATTCTATCGTCGCGAGCCGGGACCGCAATTGGAAGCTGAAAATTCGCAACTCGAGACTGGCCAACAACCCGAACCCTCCCTGACCGCTGCGAGCGTTCCCGCAGCCTCTCCACCCCCAATACCGCATCTCGAGCCGCGAGTCACGAGTCATGAGCCCCGCGTCACCAGGGCTCAGGCGCTCAGCCTCTTCGAAGCTCCGCCTCCGCCCCGCCGCGAACGCGAGACGTTGGAGGAGATCCGCCAGGACCTCGGCAACTGCCAGCGCTGCCGGCTAGCCCGGGGCCGCAAAACGATCGTCTTCGGCCAAGGGAATCCTCATGCCGAACTGGTGTTTGTTGGCGAGGCGCCGGGCGCGGACGAAGATGAGCAAGGGTTGCCGTTCGTGGGCCGCGCCGGCCAGCTTCTCAACCGGATGATTCAGTTTGTGGGTATGAAGCGCGAGGAAGTCTATATCTGTAACATCGTCAAATGCCGCCCGCCTGGTAATCGCACGCCGGAAAAAGATGAGATCGATACTTGCTCACCATTCCTGTTCCGGCAGATTGAGGCCATTCGACCGCGCCTGGTCTGCTGCCTGGGCGCGCCCGCGATGAAGACGCTTCTGGGAATCAAGGAGGGAATCACGCGAGTGCGCGGCCAATTCTTCGATTACGCCGGCACCAAAGCTTTTGTCGCCTATCATCCCGCCTACATCCTGCGCAATCCGCGCGAAGAAAAAATCCTCCGCGAAGACTTCGAGAAAATCCGCGAGTTTCTGAAAGCGAGCAAATAGATCAAAAGCAGCAGCGCAACGAGGGAGATTTGCACTTCTGCCCTTTAAGCCGTAGCAAGCCGGTTGTACAGCCAAGCGAAGATCGCTCCGCCGACAGCTCCATCCACAAGGGCATAGAGTGTTCCGACGATCAACTGACCGAAACTCGGCGTGGCGTGATAACCGGGATAGATCGATGCGACGAGCTGCAGGAACTCACGGCCGTAGCTTGGCCAAACGAGATTCACAATGCCGACTCCAAAGACCGCCAGGATTCCCCACATCAGTCCGCAGGCGAATGACATTCCCTTGATGCTGAGTCTCATTGCAGTTTTCCTCCATCGAAATTCGTCGACGCTTGCATCTCAAGTTCATTTTAGCGCCAGACGTAATGGAGGGAGCGGGGCTTTGCCGGAAAAATGATACGACCTCCGGTTGCGTGTGGGCCAGGGCGCCCCTGCGATTCGGCGCCACCTGAAATGAAACGGCGGACCTCCGACGCAACCCGCGCGAAGAAGAAATCCTCCGCGAAGACTTCGAGAAGATTCGCGACTTTCTCAAGCCCTCTCGTTGAGCCTATTTCTTGGGGATATTCTTCACACCGGGGAGTCCCTTGAAGTCTGCGTCCATCGTCCAGACTACGGCCGCACGAGCGCGCGCCGTGGCCAGAACAATGCTGTCGGCAAGGGGGAGCTTCAAGTCGAGGCTCGTTTTAGCCGCCGACACGGCGAGCGAGCTGTCCAGGCTGACGACATCCCCCTGCTGCATCACAGCCACTGCTTCCAGCGCATCGCCCTCGCCCCGCTGCTGGAAAACCCGCTTGAAGACTTCCAGAAGGCAAATGGAGGGGACGATGGGCCTATCCACAGCTTCAACCGCGGGGGCGAAGAAACCGGCGTTGGAGCCGTTGGCGAAATACTCGAGCCATCCGGACGAGTCAACGACATTCACAGGCGGTCCCTCTCGCGCTCAACGGTCGTATCGATCCCGCTCAGGAACCCGCGCATCTTCTTCACGGGCTTGAGAGGGACAAATACCAAGCGGTCGTCATAGAGCAGAACCTGGATTCGCTGGCCCGGTCGGATATCCAGCCGCTCACGCAGACGGCGCGGAATGACCACTTGGAACTTCGGAGAAACCTTGACAGTTTCCATGGCTTATTCTCTCAACGATCGAGAATTCGTAAAACCCTCGTTCAATCTATCTCATTGTCGTAAAACGGTCAACTCAGTCCGCCTGCGCCGAGTTGGCATTGCTTCAGGGAAGGCAATTGGGTTCCCAGTTAGGCCGTGACGTTTTCACACAAAAGCGCGACTTAGTGCGTTTTCAGCACCACAATATTGTCCACGGGATCTTTGGCCGAGGCAGGCAGCTTGAGCACGGTGCCGTAGTCGGCTTCGACGACTTCGACCTTGTCGCCCGTGCCCAGCATCGAGGCGCTGGCGATGCGTTGGTCGAGCTTGGGCAGCAGCAGTGCCGGGTCCTGCCAATCGAGGATGTGAACGTAGATGGTGTCGCCCTTCTGCGTGGTCACTCCCCATGGCCGTGGGGAGACGGGCCCGCCGCGTGTGCCGTAAATGCTCTCGCCGCTCCTTTCGAGCCACGCGCCGATGGCCTTCAGACGTTCGACAAATTCCGGCTGAATCTTCCCGGTAGGCATGGGGCCGACGTTGAGGAGGAAGTTTGAATCGTAACCGGCCGCGCGCACGAGGTAGTGGACCAGTTGGGTCGTGCTTTTGAAGTTTTTGTCGTTCTTGTTGTAGCCCCAGGAATTGTTGATGGTGTCGCAGGTCTCGAGCGGCAGCGTGCCGATCTCGGCTTCTTTGTTGAATTCCTGCGTGCTGTGTCCCGGCAGGTCCTTCTCGAACATCTGGAAGTCCTCGCCCGGAAAGGGTTTCTGATGGTGGTTGCTGCCGATGAGCGCGGTGGGCTGCAGGCGATGAATCAGCGAGTAGGTTTTCTCCAGCCGCCAGGCTGCTTTCGGCTTGTCCCACCAGCCGTCGAACCAGATGCCGCCGATGGGCCCATAGTTGGTGAGAAGCTCGGTGAGCTGCGCATCCATGTAGTCGAGATATTTGTACCAGTCGCCGCCCGGCGTGCGGCCTGCCGTCTGGCCTGTCCACCCAAGCGGGAAGTAGTCCGGGTTGTGCCAGTCGAGCTGCGAGTAGTAGAAGAACAATTTGATGCCCTGCTTGTGACACTCGTCGGCGAGCATCTTAAGCGGGTCCTTCTTGTAGGGCGTGCGATCCACGATGTTCCAATCGGACTGCTTGGTGGCAAACATGGCGAAGCCGTCGTGGTGCTTGCTGGTGATGGTGATATAGCGGACGCCGGCGGCTTTCGCCAGCGCCACCCACTCGGCGGCGTCGAACTCGGTGGGATTGAACTGCGGAGGCAGCTTCTCGTACTCGGAGATGGGTATCTTGCGGTTGTTCATCACCCATTCGCCGTCGCCAAGCACGCTGTAGACGCCCCAGTGGATGAACGTGCCGAACCTGGCGTCGCGGAACCATTTCTGTTGGGGAGTTTCCGCGGGGGGAACGGGCACCCCCGCTCGCCCGGCTCCGAGCAGCGCCAAGCCGGCGGCGACGATTAATGCGCATAAAAGGAATCGAAGTTTTCGGCTCATCAGGTTGACCTCGTTGCGAGCGTTTCGGCGCGTAGCATAGCACGCAGCGGGCGGCGATTCGAGGCGGAGGCGTGAAGGCTCTTGCTGCGCGCGCCGCCCCGTCCCGGCGGTTGCGGTTTGCGACACTTCAGTCTAATCTGAAATAACGTGCGGGGAGACGCTTGACGGACCAGAAGAAACAGCCGCGTGTGAACCTAAAGGCAAAACTGCTGAATCCGGCCGTCCCGGTGACCTTCTTTGAGATTGTGCCCCCCGCCGTGGGGAAACCCGAAGCCGTAGGCGCAACGCTCAGGGAAGTGGAAAAGGTCCGGCACCTTGTCGACGCCATCAACATCCCCGAGATTCACGACGAGTCGCGGGGATCGGAGCGGACGGCACAGTTTGTCGCGCGCGTGGAGCCGCGGTGGCTTGGCGCGCGCCTGCAGCGGGAACTCGCGACGGAGGTCGTTATCAACCGCGTGACGGTCCACGATGCTGATCCGCAGCCGTGGTTCGAGGCGACCTGCAGGGAGTTCGGGATTCAGCATATCGTCCTGGTCGGCGGCGAATCGCCGGAGATCCCCTATCCCGGGCCGAACCCGCAGGACGCCGCCGACCTTGTGCGTGCCGCGGCCCTGCCCATTTCGCTGGGCGGGATTACGATCCCCAGCCGGCCGGACGAGGCGGACCGCATTCGCAACAAGCACGCCGCCGGCATGACCTTCTTCACTTCCCAGATTCTTTTTGACTCGAATGACATCGTCTGGCTGGTCCAGCGGCTCAACGGTCTGGAGGCGCGCGTCTTTCTGAGTTTTGCGCCGGTGAGCCATCCGCGCGACCTGGAGTTCCTGCGCTGGCTCGGGGCGGACATCCCCCAGGATCTCGACCGCTTCCTTTTGGGCTCAGACCCTGACTCTGCCCGGGCGAAAGAGACTTGTTTCGAGCGCTCGCTCAACTTGGCGCAGCGCATCCTGATGGATGTCTTCGACAATCTCCCCCCCGACCCTCCGCTGCTGGGACTGAACGTCGAACACATCAACCGGCGCAATTTCGCCTCCGCCGTCAGGATGCTCGAGCGGCTGGGAGGTCTTTACGCCAACCTGATCGCTTCTCGTGCCCGAGCCGGTCGGACTTAGAGGAGGCTCACGGTCTCCGCGCGGAGCGAAATCGCGACGGCCTGTCTACAGTCCTGCGAAGGGTGTGTCACTTGGTGTTGACAGTTGACGTCCTTTAAAACCATCCATGACGGGCTATCCACTGTCGTTTGTGGAAGATGCGGCTGCGCTAGGGGGAGCTTGGAGTTTGGCGTTGATTCTGCTATATGAAAGGCGGGATGGTGGGCGTTCTCGAATGCTGACGACTAGACTGTCCCCCCGGGAGGGAAACTTGGTGCTGAAGTGGTACGGGTGTTTCCGAGCAATTCTCGAAGCTCTCGATAGCGAAGAATCCGGTCAGGACCTCGTCGAGTACGCGCTGGTCGCCGTGATCATAGCCTTGGGAGCGGCCGCCTCGATGGGGATCGTTGCCAAGAATATTAACGATATCTTTCGTGCTGTAGCAACGAAATTCCGTGCCTACGGGACGTAGCCGAGCCGGCGATGCTCCAGCTGGTCGGCCGTGTGCCGGCTCCACTCGGTGCGCGAGGCGTCTCTCCCCGGTCGGGCTGCCGGCCGAATCTTCACCGCCGTTCACCCCACTACCAATAAACGACGTGCGCGCTTAGAATGCGCGCATGCCCAAAAAGGCGCCTGCACCGCTGCCTTCGCTGGTCAATGTCGCTGTGTTCGCGGCCCTTCGCGATCCACTGACCTACCGGGTGCCGGACTCGATGGAAGTGCGGATAGGGCAGCGTGTGCTCGTCCCCCTTGGCACCCGGCGGACGATCGGCATCGTGCTGGAATCGGCGGCACGCGTCGCGCCGGGGGTCAAAGTCCGCGAACTCCTGCGCGTTCTCGACTCCGAACCCGTCCTCTCACCCGAACTTCTGACCTTGGGCCTCTGGATCGCCGAGTATTACCTCGCGCCCGTCGGTGAAGTCTTCCGTGCCATGCTGCCACTGCGCGCGGAGACCCGTCGCGAGCGTCGGCTTGGGATGACTGAGGCTGGTAGGCAGCGGCTCCATGAACTGGAATCGAGCCTGTTGGGGGAGATCCGCGCCGGGGAAGAAGCCAGTTTTCTTCGCTACGTGGGGGGGCGGGAGGAGTCGACAGCGGGAGTCCCGCTGGAAAGTGCTCGCCGCACTTTTGGAGTGGCCTTCGCGCGGCTGTTCTCCCAGGCGGTAGCCGAGGGTTGGCTCGCAACCTCGGAGGTGGAACGCCAACGGGGCCAGCGCAAAGTCTGGGCGGTGCGCCTCGCGGGACCCTTGCCTGACCACGCCGTGCGCCTTTCTCCCGTGGCCAGGCGAATCATGGAGGTCCTCGAACACGGCCCGGCGGATGACCATCGAGTTTTGCTCAAAGCGGCGCGAGCGACGCTGGCGCATCTCGGCAAGCTCCGTGAGAGAGGCTGGATCGTGCTCCGGGAATCGGCGGGCGGAATCGAATCACCTCAGGGGGGCGGCCCGTCGCCGCTCGAATTGACTGCAGCGCAGGGATCGGTTCTCGCGGAGTTGACGGGCCTGGTTGAGAGCCGGCGGTTTCATCCCGTACTGCTCCACGGCGTCACCGCAAGCGGGAAGACGGAGATTTACTTGCGGCTGATTGAGCGCGCGCTCGCGCAGGGCCGCACGGCGCTGATGCTGGTGGCGGAGATCGCGTTGACGCCGGCGATGCAGTCTCAATTCCTGGCCCGCTTCGGAGGCCACGTGGCCGTTCTCCACAGCGGACTCAGCGAGGCGGAGCGCCACGAAGCGTGGTGGCGCGCGCGGCGCGGCGAGGCGCGCGTTGTGCTCGGCACGCGCTCGGCGGTCTTTGCGCCCCTCGCTCCTCTGGGTGTGATCATCGTGGATGAAGAACACGATGCGAGCTACAAGCAGGAGGAAACGCCACGCTATCACGGACGGGACGTGGCCGTGGTACGGGCGCGCCTGGAGCGCGCGCTGGTGGTGCTGGGCTCGGCGACGCCATCGCTCGAATCCTATTTCAATGCCCGCGAGGGAAAGTATCGCTTGCTCAAACTCGAGGAGCGCGTCGGCGGCCGGCCGCTCGCCAGCGTGGAGATCGTGGACATGCGCCAGGAATTCCGCGAGACCCGTACCCAGGTGCCGATTTCCCGCCGCTTGCAGGAGGAAATCGAAGCGCAGCTCCGCGCCGGCGCGCAGACGATGATTCTGCTCAACCGGCGCGGTTATTCGTGGTTCCTCCTCTGCCGGGGTTGTGGCGAGAGCATTCGTTGCGTCAACTGCTCAATTTCTCTGACCTATCACCGGCGCGAGCATCGGCTTATCTGCCATTACTGTGGATACACTTCACCAGTTCCCTCCCAATGCCCTGCGTGCGGCAGCGAGTATTTGCAGTATGTCGGCGAGGGGACAGAAAAGCTGGAGGCAAAGCTGGCCGAGACCTTTTCCGGAGCGCGCGTCGCCCGCCTGGACCGCGATGTGGCCCGGCGCGCGGGTTCGTACCGCAAAATCCTCGCGGACTTTCGCGACGGCAAGATTGACATCCTGGTCGGGACGCAACTGATTTCCAAGGGGCACGATTTTCCCGGTGTGACGCTAGTCGGCGTAGTCTCTGCGGACCAGGGGCTGGGCCTGCCGGATTTCCGCGCCGCCGAGCGCACCTTCCAGCTCCTGACGCAGGTCGCGGGCCGCTCCGGACGCGGCGAGGCGCCAGGGCGCGTCCTCGTCCAGACCTTCTTTCCCGACCACTACGCCGTCCGCCTGGCCGCCGACCAGAACTACGAGGGGTTTTACAGCAAAGAGATGCGGTTTCGCCGTATGATGCATTATCCGCCCTGTGCCGCGCTTGCAAACGTCGTGGCGCAGGATACGAAGCTGGAGAACGCCGCACGGATCGCGCAGCAGATCGGCGGATTCCTCTCTCACGTCGCGGGCACGTCGCCGGGGTTGAAGGTTCTCGGGCCGGCTTCCGCGCCGTTGGCGAGGATTGAGGGCCGTTATCGCATCCAGTTCCTTCTCAAGTCGGGTTCTCGGGCGCGGCTCAACGACGTGCTGCGCCGATTGGCCGACGATTGCGAGCAGCGCGGCATTCCCCCGCAGTCGGTGATGATCGATATGGATCCTGTAAAGATCATGTAGCAGGGGGGACCGTGGAGGGCCGGTCCGTCCCTGAAATTGGAGTCGAGTGCCTGCGAGCTGAAATCATCCGATCTGAGGAGATTGCCATGACTCTCTCCGCGCGCTTCCAGGAAGCGCTGACTTTCGCTGCCCGGCTCCACGCCGAACAGCTCCGCAAGGGGACAACCATCCCCTACGTCGCCCACCTACTGGCCGTCTCGAGCATTGCCCTCCAGCACGGAGCCGACGAAGATGAAGCCATCGCCGCGCTGCTGCACGACGCGATTGAAGACCAGGGTGGAGCGGAGACGCGCGAGGAAATGCGTCGTCGCTTCGGAGACCGGGTGGTCGCGATCGTTGACGGCTGCACCGATTCGGATTTGACCCCGAAGCCGCCCTGGAAGCAGCGTAAGCAAGCCTACATCACCCACATCGCCACGGCCTCGCCGTCTGTGCGGCTGATCTCGACCTCCGACAAGCTGGACAACGCGCGCGCCATCCTCGCGGACTACCGCAGCGTGGGGGAATCGCTTTGGACGCGATTTCATGGCGGTCGGGATGGAACGCTATGGTATTACCGCTCGCTGGTCGAGATGTTCCGCAGGGCGGGCTCGAATGCGCTGGTGGAAGAACTTGACCGCGTGGTCATCGAGATTGAACGCCTGGCGGGCGCGGCGGCGCCGCATCGCCGGAAGGAGTAGCACGGGTAATCACCGCGCCGGGCATGTCCCTACAAGGTCTGGAGTTCTTTGCCGGGTTTGAAGCGCACGGCTTTGCCGGGAGGGATGCTGACTTCCTGGCCGGTCCGCGGATTTCGCCCGATGCCCGTCTTGCGGGGCTTCACGTTGAAGACGCCGAAGCCGCGCAACTCGATGCGGTCGCCTTTGGAGAGAGCTTTCTTCATGGATTCAAAAACCGTCTCGACCGCTAGCTCCGCCTTGGTCTTGGTGATCCCGGTGCGGTTGACGACCTCATTGATGATGTCCAGCTTGATCACGCGAACCTCCTGAAAACACGAGGCTTCATCCTAGTGGGAGCGTTTCGGCGTTGTCAAGCCCTTTCACCTGTAATATCATGCCGGGCTCTTTTCCGGCCGGGAGCGGCGCCTTTCGCCCCCGCGGCTATCAGGAAGCTCGATTCCATCCTCCACCGAGGTGTACGCAATGTCCGTCAAGAACGATCGCTGGATTCGCAGGATGGTGAAGGAACACGACATGATCAATCCCTTCGCCGAAAGCCAGGTGCGCGAAGGCGTGATTTCCTACGGGCTCTCGTCGTACGGGTATGACCTGCGGGTCGCCGACGAATTCAAGATCTTCACCAACGTCAACAGCACGATCGTCGATCCCAAGGATTTCGATGCGCGGTCGTTTGTGGAGTTTCGAGGGCCGGTGTGCATCGTTCCGCCCAATTCTTTTGCGCTCGCCCGCTCCGTCGAATACTTCAAGATCCCGCGCACCGTCATCACCATCTGCCTGGGAAAGTCTACCTACGCGCGTTGCGGGATCATCGTCAACGTCACGCCGCTCGAGCCTGAGTGGGAAGGCTTTGTAACCCTCGAAATCTCCAACACTACGCCGCTTCCCGCGCGCGTTTACTCGAACGAGGGGCTTTGCCAGATCGTCTTCTTCGAGTCCGACGAGCTCTGCGAAATCTCCTACAAGGACAAAAAGGGTAAGTATCAAGCGCAGCAGGGCATCGTCCTGCCGAAGATCTGAGCCGGCCCAACCAGGCGTTAACGGGCTGTCGGGACCTCCTGCCTGCGGAGCGCCACGCATTGTCATGCCCCCCGCCCGGAACATCCTTTGCCTTGCGGCGATTTGCGCCGCTGTGTTAAGTTCAAAAGGTTTAGGAATCCTCGACGTCCTCGACTGAGCAACCCGAAGCCTGATCCCTGGCCTGCGGGTTCCCGGGAAGCCGAGATTGCAGCGCGAGTGGAGCCACGTGCCCAGAAGAGCCGAACCAATCCGATCCGTGAAAGGAACGCGCGACCTGCTGCCCGCCGAGACCGGTTTGTGGCAGCGCGTCGAGGATGAGGCGCGTCGGGTCTTCGCGGCTTACAATTTCCGCGAGATTCGCACACCGATTCTCGAACCAACTTTTCTTTTCGCGCGCAGCGTGGGCGCGGACACGGACATCGTCACCAAGGAGATGTACACGTTCGAGGACCGCGATAACGAATCGCTTACCCTGCGGCCCGAAGCGACGGCTTCAGTCGTGCGCGCTTACATCGAGCACGGGATGTTCAACCAGGGCGGCATCCAGAAGCTCTATTACCTCGGTCCAATGTTCCGCCGCGAGCGGCCGCAGAAGGGGCGCTACCGGCAGTTTTATCAGATCGGCGCGGAAGTACTGGGCTCTGACCATCCGACCATCGATGCCGAGTTCTTGGAGATGCTGGTGCTTCTGCTCGGGCGCGTGGGACTCACGGAGTACAACCTGCTGCTCAATTCTGTGGGTTGTCCGAAGTGTCGCGCGGAATACCTGAAGGTCTTGCGTCAGGAACTTGAGCGAGTGAAGGAAAAGATGTGCGGTGATTGCCAGCGGCGCGCCGGAACCAATCCCCTTCGCGTCCTTGACTGCAAGGTTGAAGCCGATCAGTCCATCATTGAAAAGCTGCCGCGCATCCTCGAGCACCTGTGTCCCGAGTGCCGGCAGCACTTCGACTGCGTTACGGGCGAACTACAGCAGCGAGGCATTCCCTACCAGATCACCCCGCGGCTCGTGCGCGGCCTCGATTACTACACCCGCACGACCTTTGAGATGACGAGCAACGTGCTGGGCGCGCAGAATGCTTTCCTAGGTGGAGGGCGGTACGACGGCTTGGCGGAGATCCTGGGCGGACCGCCCACGCCAGGTTTTGGCGTGGCGATTGGTGAGGATCGTCTCCTGCTCGCCGTTCAGCAAGCGGCGGGACTCAGCGCCGGCGACGCGCTCGATGTGTTTGTCGCCTGGATGGGTGACGCGGCGCACGAGCCCGCGACACAATTGCTGCGTGCGCTTCGTAGGGAGGGCCTGCGTGTCGAATCGAACTACGAGCCAGCGAAGCTGAAGAAATCGCTCGGGGTGGCGAACCGCCTGGGTGCCCGGTTCGCGGTCATCATCGGCGAAGGCGAACTCGCCAGTGGCCGATTTCAGTTGAAGGACATGACCGCGGGCCAGCAGGAGGAAGTCGAGCCGGCCCGCGTGGCGGCGGTCGTAAAAGAGAAATTGCAGAAAGGCTGAACACGAACTTGAAACTCGACCTGCTCGGGGATCGACAACGGACTCATTACTGCGGCGACCTTCGCAAGTCGCACGCCGGCCAGACGGTCTTCCTGGCGGGCTGGGTGGCGCGCCGACGCGATCTCGGGAATCTCATCTTCCTCGACCTACGCGATCACACCGGCATCACGCAGGTCGTCTGTAATCGCGAGGTAAGCGCCGAGGCGCATGACAAGGCGGAAGAAGTGCGCGCCGAATACGTTGTGGGCGTGGAAGGCGAAGTCGTCTTGCGGGCGCCCGACACGGTCAACGCGCAGATCCCCACCGGCGCAGTGGAGGTGAAGGCCCAAGCCCTGCTGCTGCTGAACGAGGCCAAGACGCCGCCCTTTCCCATCGAGGACGATATCAAGACGGTCGAGGAAACTCGTCTTCGCTATCGCTATTTGGACTTGCGCCGCGGCAAGATGCAACATCACATCCGGCTGCGGCACCAGGCGAGCCTTACGGTTCGCCGGCACATGAGCGAGCACGGGTTTCTCGAGATCGAAACGCCCTTCATGACACGGTCCACCCCGGAGGGCGCGCGGGACTTCCTCGTGCCGAGCCGCATCCATCACGGCCATTTCTACGCCTTGCCGCAGTCTCCGCAATTATTCAAGCAGCTCCTGATGATTGCCGGCTACGATCGTTATTTCCAGATCGTCCGTTGCTTCCGCGATGAGGATTTTCGTGCCGACCGCCAGGCGGAATTTGCCCAGGTCGATATCGAGATGGCGTTTCCGCAACGGGACGTCCTTTTCGACATCATCGAGCAGTTGATGGAAAAACTCTTCGCGCTGGTGGACGTGAAGGTCGAGCGGCCCTTTCCGCGCCTCGCCTACGACGCGGCGATGGAGAAATACGGTTCGGACAAGCCGCACCTGGGCTTCGACCTCGCCTGGAGGCGAATCGAATTGACCGGAACCGCCTTGGGAAACATCAAGGGATTCAAAGCCGTCAAGGCACTTCGGATTCCAGGCGGAGCAGGGAAAATCTCGCGAAGCCAGATGGATAGGTACCAAGTGACGTTGCACTCTCTGGGGGCAGGGAATTTCGCCACACTAGAGGTGAAAGACTCTGATATCCAGTCGCGTCTCACAAAGATCGTTGGAGAGGAATCCTTGCGAGCTGCTGCAAACGATGCAGGAGCCAGGTCGGGTGACGTTGTTGTGCTCCTTGGCTCTGAAGAAACTACGCGACCGAGGCTCCACCAGCTAGATGAAGCGTCGGGCTGGTTCAGACTCGAGTTGGCTGAGAAACTGGGAGTCATCAAGCCGGGGACATGGAGTTTTGTCTGGATCGTAGAATTCCCGATGTTCGAGTATGACGAAAAGGAAAAGCGCTACGGGGCGATGCACCATCCCTTCACCTCGCCGCGCGAGGAAGACCTCGACAAGCTCGAATCCGATCCCGCGAGCATCAAGGCGCGCGCCTACGACTTGGTCCTGAATGGCTCGGAGATTGGCGG
>Ga0315282_10009754_pt1 | contig 15212 bp, 12 predicted proteins | sample YL17G07_20_MG_FD_203693 | JGI IMG/M metagenome (GOLD analysis project Ga0315282, IMG submission 203693) | Sediment microbial communities from Yellowstone Lake, YNP, Wyoming, USA - YL17G07_20 | ecosystem: Environmental > Aquatic > Freshwater > Lake > Sediment | place: USA: Wyoming | collected... | reverse complement strand
TTCGCCGTCGGGCTCAAGATTCGGAAGGCTCTTTGAGTGAGACCCTGGAGCCAGGATGATGGCATCCGGATCAAGAACTTCTCTCTTATCTCCTGCGCCCGAGAAAACGACCTGATGAGGAGCGAGCAGATCCGCTCGACCCTGCTTTACCGTGACCCTGTGAGACTGAAGCAGAATCTCGATTCCGTGAACCAGATCTTGAACCACCTTGACCTTTCGTTCCATCATCGACGGCCAGGGGTCAAAATCGGGTTGGAGGAGCTGTCGAAAGACAGGAGAGTGCCCCATCTTGCGAAGCATTTTGGCATCCGCAAGAAGAGCCTTGGTTGGGATACATCCGCGGTTGAGGCAGGTCCCACCGATTTCTTCCTTCTCAATCAAGGTGACCCGAGCGCCCAACTGGGCAGCCCGAATCGCTGCCACGTAGCCTCCAGGACCTCCTCCAATGATAACAATTCGTTTGGGATTCATGATCGAAAACTCAAGCTCCAAATTCCAAATGACCAAACACTTTAAAACACTGTCGGGAATTAGATGATCAGAAATTATTCGGCACTTGCCACCAATGAATAAGTACCTTTTTCAGCCACCTGCATATGACCGGAATCAAGGGAACCTACCCGCCTACCGCAGGCAGGCAAGGCGTGTCATCAAGCCGATTTGCCCGTGAGGGTACAATCTCTTCAAGACGTTTTTCTTCCCAGCGCCTTTCGAAGACCTGCTCAAAGTGGAAATGGACTCTTTGATAAAGTCGATCCCGAGAAACATTCGTTGCAAGAGTGTTTGACATGGAGGTCATTCTGACTCCCTCAAGGCCGCAGGGATTGATCAAATCAAAGTAAGCCAGATCCGTTTCGTAATTCAGAGCGAGACCATGGAACGAGACCCACCGTTTTACGGCCACTCCGACCGAGGCGATCTTTTGTCCGTCAACCCAGACCCCTCGGTTCAAAGAATCCCTTTTGCCAGCGATGCCAAAGTCAGACAGAGTCCGGATGATGACCTCTTCAAGCTGTTCTACATATCTGACGAGCTTCCAACCGTATTCCTTGAGGTCCAGGATGGGATAAACGACGAGCTGCCCTGGACCGTGATAAGTAACATCCCCCCCTCTTTCGATGTGAAAGATAGGAATGTTCAGTTTGCGCAAGGTTTCTGAAGAGGCGAGGAGATGGGTTCGGTTGCCACGGCGCCCAAGTGTTAGGACATGGGGATGCTCAAGAAACAAGAGTAGATCAGGAACCTGCCCTTCAACTCGCTTGGCCCACAGATCGAACTGAAGATCCCACGCCTTCTTATAGTCCACTAGGCCTAACTCTATCTTGAATCCTGTACGTTCCATCAGCTTAGCAATATCCCGAAATGCTGTCCGAACTAATCACCCATCTCCAAGCACCGGCATTCAAATAATCACCAAAAACTCAAAACTCCAATTTCCAGGTACCAGGGGTCATTGAAAATTGGGTGTTGGAGTTTATTTGGGATTGGTAACTTGACCCTTGGCACTTGTTGATCAATGACCGGTCCATTTCAATTTCGGTTTTCGTGCCGCGAGAACTTCATCAAGTCTCCTCACCTTAACCCTTTGAGGTGCCTGATGAAGGAGCTCTGGCTGCTCCTCAGCTTCCTTGGCGATCTGGATCATGGTTTCAACGAAACCATCGAGATTCTCTTTGCTCTCTGTTTCAGTAGGCTCCATCATTAAGGCCCCCTTCACCACCAACGGGAAATAAATCGTGGGAGGGTGATACCCATAATCGATCAACCTCTTTGCAATGTCGAGTGTGCTCACATGGTGCTTTTCTTGGAACCGGTCCGTGAAGACACATTCATGCATGCAGCGGCGGTCGTACGGAAGGTGATAATGACCCTTCAGTCTTGCCATGAGGTAGTTCGCGTTGAGCACGGCCATCTCACTGGCTTTCTTTAGGCCTTCTGCTCCCATGGAGAGAATGTAGGCATAGGCTTTCACGGCGACGCCGAAGTTTCCGTAAAAGGCCCTGACCTTGCCAATGCTTTGGGGCCGATCGTAGCTGAATCGATAGTCGCACCCTTGTTTTTCGATCACAGGTACTGGAAGAAAAGGGGCGAGAGTGTTCTTAATTGCCACAGGCCCTGAACCCGGGCCTCCTCCGCCGTGGGGCGTGGAAAACGTCTTGTGAAGGTTGAGGTGGACCACGTCAACCCCAAGGTCACCCAACTTCGCAATTCCCATTAACGCATTCAGATTGGCTCCGTCACAATAAACAAGGCCTCCCTTCTGGTGGACGATCTTGGTAATTTCTGCCAGATTCTCCTCGAAGAGACCGAGCGTGTTTGGATTCGTGACCATGATGGCCGCCACATCTTCATCCATCAGCTTAGCCACGTCTTCGGGACCGATCACACCTCTCTCATTGGACTTGAGTCCCACCGTTGAGAAAGAGGCAATGGTTGACGTGGAGCAGTTGGTCCCGTGCGCTGTATCAGGCACGAGGACCTTGTGGCGTCGCTCTCCTCGGGCCTTCAGACAAGCCCTGATCATCATCATCCCCGTAAGTTCACCGTGAGCGCCAGCCGCCGGCTGAAGAGAGACATGATCCATGCCCGTAACCTCGGCGAGAAAACCCTGAAGCTCAACCATCAACCTCAGCACGCCTTGGGAAAGGTCTTCAGGCGTATACGGATGAACATGTGCAAAACCCGCCATCCGGGCGACCTCCTCGTTCACTTTCGGATTGTACTTCATCGTGCAGGATCCCAAGGGATAGAGACCGCTGTCCACTCCATAGTTCCACTGGGAAAGCCGGGTGAAATGACGGACGACATCCACCTCGCTCAACTGGGGAAAGCCTTCAAGATCCTTTCTCAACAGGCGCGAGGGGATCAGGTGACTTGCCTCAACTTCTTCAACATCCCATCGGGGCAAAGAATACCCTTTTCTGCCTTTGCTTCCTTGTTCAAAAACCAGAACTGCCTCTTGAATTAGGCCTCGATCGTTTGTCTTCTTCATGCCCGCGTCCTCGTCACAAGGTTATTTCAAGTTTAGGATTTCCCTCACGGCTACAGCCCAGCGATCAATCTCCTCTTTTGTGTTTGTCTCTGTCACCGTCACGAGAAGATGGCGATTGAGTTCAGGGTAATATTTTCTTAGGGACAGCCCTCCTAAGATCCGCTGTTTCGTTAGCGCTCCAAGGATCTTTTCGGGCTCTCGTTCAGTCTCCAAAACGAATTCATTGAATGCGGGAGAAGAGAAGTGAACTTTACAGCCTCGAACCTGAGAAATGGTCTTCTTCGCATATTCTGCCTTGCTCAAGTTCATCAGGGCTAGTTCTTTTAACCCTCTTTTCCCAAGGGTTGAGAGGTAAACAGTGGCTATCAGGGCGCACAGTCCTTCATTGGTGCAAATGTTCGAGGTGGCGCGTTCCCTTCGGATGTGCTGTTCTCGTGTTGCCAGGGTAAGCACAAACCCCCTTCTTCCCTCTAAATCGACGGTTTCGCCAACCAAACGACCGGGCATTTGGCGGACGAATTTGTCCCAGGTTGTGAAGATTCCAAGATAAGGCCCGCCGTAGGAAACAGGGATCCCAAGACTCTGCCCTTCTCCAACCACGATGTCCGCTCCCAAAGGGCCGGGAGGTGCCAGGATGCCATAGGCCGCTGCTTCGCTGAAGCCGACGACGAACAACGCTCCTTGTTGATGAGCCTTCTCGGCAATGGACTGGAGGTCTTCAATCACGCCGAAAAAGTTTGGGCTTTGAATGACGACTGCGGACACATCTTCACCCAGGTGATCAGAGAGGGCCTTTGGGTCTGTCGTCCCCTCTTTCTTTTGATAGGGAATAGGGACGATCTCTTGCTGATCTGGATCGATGTAGGTCTGAATCACTCTCCGGTATTCCGGATGGACCGCCTGGGAGAGGAGAATCTTCTTCCGTTTGGTGATGCGTTGGGCCATGAGTACTGCTTCAGCGAGACTCGAAGCACCGTCATACATCGAGGCGTTTGATACCTCCATCCCAGTCAATTGGCACATTAACGTCTGGTATTCAAAAATGGCCTGAAGCGTTCCTTGACTGATTTCAGGCTGATAAGGAGTATAAGCCGTGTAGAACTCGGACCGAGACGTGAGACTTGAAACGACTGACGGGATGAAGTGGTGATAAGCTCCTCCTCCAAGGAAGCTACTCCACCGTTCTCCTGAAACGACAGGGGATTGAAGCCCTTGCATGTGCCGCAGAAGATCGGGTTCAGAGAGAGGGAGAGGGAGGTTCAGAGGTTTGTTGAGCCGGTACTTGTTAGGGACAGGCTCGAAGAGATCCTCAGTGGTCTTGACACCGATCGTCTCAAGCATTTCCTTACAGTCTTCTTCTGTGTGGGGAATGTAGCGCGCAAAGTCTTGCATTATGATTCCTCCGGTATCAACCCTTGATAGGCTTTGGCTGACAAGAGCCCCTTCAGGTCATCCTTGTTCTGGACGGCTATCTTGATCATCCATCCCTTCCCAAAGGGATCTTCGTTGACGTATTGGGGATGGTCTTTCAAACTGGAGTTGATTTCCGTTACCTTTCCCGTCACGGGTGAATAAATGTCTGCCAGTGTCTTCACAGACTCGACGGCTCCAATCGTGTCACCCTTCTTGATTTGAAGTCCGAGCTCAGGAAAGTCGACGTAGACGATGTCTTTCAATTGACTCTGCGCATAATCGGTTATTCCGATCACCGCGATTTCACCCTCAACCTTCACCCATTCATGGCTCTCCGTGTAGAACACTCCTTCTGGAAATTGCATCGGTGTCTCCTCCTTCTTTCCATCGCACTCCGACAGGTTGCTGAAAAATGGCCATCTACTGCGTTTCCCCTGCCTACGGGGGCGGGCAGGCTCATCCTTCGTTGTTCCAACGTACCCCCAAGTACGTCTCACTCCTCAGGATTTCGGGAGCCTTCTATCTGACCCTTTTTGAGCAACCTGTAAATGACGTTTTTTCCCAGGAGCCTCCTTAAGCTTGGCTCTTCGCTTCACTGATTTTGACGCTCTTGAACTGTACCAAGTACTAACGGCACTCTAATAGAGATGATCACCCTTTTGGAGAAATTTCTGGAAACCCCCCTTGTCCTGAGCTGCCGCCGCAATCCGCTTGACCCCTTCTCTGAGAGATTCCGTATCCGTCGCGACAGAAATCCGTAGGTAGTGGAGATCCTCGGTTCCGATTCGGCCGAAGGACTTTCGGTCCATGGTGGCTACCTGATATTCGTACAACAGGAACATCTGGAAAAGTGTCGAGGGAGTCGTCTTCTTTTGGATATCCGAGGGAAGGGTTCGGTAGGCGTCAAAAATGCCTAATTGCTCGCAGGCCCCACGAATATTCGGAAAAACATAGAAGGCTCCCTTCGGATTCTGGCAACCAATGCCCTTGATGGCATTGAGGCCACTCACCACAAGGTCTCTCCGTTCCTGAAAGGCGCTCACCATCTTTTGAATCGCGCCCCGGCTCAAAGGGGACTCAATGCCTACACGGGCTCCCTCCTGATTGTAAGCGGCGGTGCAGGAGAAATAGTTGATGTTGAGGTTCTTGAAGATCTCAGCCTCCTCCACCGTCGGGAAAAGAGCCCAGCCAATTCGACCTCCAGTCCAGGAGAAGCTTTTCGATGCTCCACTTACCAGGACCGTTTTCTTTTCCATCCCAGGGTGGGAGATAATGCTGTGATGCTCGGCCCCATCGAAGAGGATATGTTCGTAAACCTCATCGGAGAAGATCCGGATATCATCGGAGCATTTCTTCCGAATCACCTCAGCGATCTCTTGAAGTTGTGCTTTGGAAGCAACCCCTCCTGTGGGGTTGGATGGAAAGTTAAGAAAGACCATCTTCGTCTTTTTGTTGAGAAAGGGAGCCAGTTCCTGACCTGAGAGGCTGAAGTTCTTCTCTTCCTGCAAATGAAATGGAACGGGTTTAGCCCCTACATAGTTGATGAAAGATTCGTAAATAGGAAAAGCGGGACTGGGGTAAACAACCTCATCTCCTGGATCGCAGTAAGTTTGCTGACAAAAGCCAATGGGAGGCTTTGCACCTGGGAAGACAACAATGCGCTCAGGGGTCGCTTGAATTCCCCGTGTCTCGCTCAGATGCTTCGCAATGGCTTTGCGAAGAGGCAGAATTCCCTGAGGATCGCAGTAATGGGTATTGTCGAGATCAATCTGCCTCTTGACCTCTTCCTTAATGTGTTGGGGCACAGGAAAATCGGGTTCCCCGAGATTGCACTTGATGACCTTTTTCCCCTGATCCTCGAGACCCTTAATCTGTGGACCTATCTTGAAAGCACTTTCTGTATCGATAAGGCCAGTCCGTTGTGAAAGTAAACCCATAGTTACCTCCTTTCAAGGCCAATGACGACACTTGTGTTTGGCAAGGATGAATAGCTAACAAGACTTCAGCCAAAAATAAAAAGAGGAAGACGATTAAACTCAATCGTCTTCCTCCTGTCTTTTGACCTGAGAGATTATCCCTAAATGATTCAGGGTTTTCCCCGTCGGTGTCCAACCCGTCGGCTTAGGCTCGGGGTAAACCCTGAGCAAAATCGAAGGGCTGAATCTTTCCAGGATGTACCTGAGTTACAGTCCTTTTGCCTGAGAGTTTCATCCTGATTCCAGGATTTGCCCCTTCGGCGCCCCTTTTTTTGAATGGAAGGTCTCTCCTGTAACCTACGAACATATTATTATTGTTTCGATATCATGTCAAGAAGCTGTAAGCCTACGACAGTAATCCTTTCTGATTCTCTTACAATTGTCGTCCCTCAATCCCCAGACCCTATGTTTGTTCTTTCACCATATCCTTGGCCACTTCGCCTGCGGCCTCAATGATCTTTTGAATATCGGCGTCGGAATGGGGCGTCTTTTTTCTATAGGTGTCGAAATAGGTTGTCATGGTTGACTCCTGCGGAAAATAATAAATCAGTGTAGCGCAAATTGAAGAAGGGGCCGTTGTATTGCTCCACGGATTGGCGAAATTCGTAGACGGCGAGAAAGTACATGAGTTGTGGATAGAATGTCTCTCCCTAGTTCACGAGCCATCTCCTTCTGCGCTGAATTCTTGGATGAGGATGGCTTGTCCTCCATTTCTCTCGATGACCCTGAGGTTTCTTCCCCTTCAACTGAGAATACGGGCTCCTTCCTCGGCAAAGAGGAGGGCTTTTCTCTGACTAATACGACGCGTTTCACAAACGACGATCTCGACCTTACTCTTTAGTCGCACCAGACAACGCCATCCTGAGAGATAAATGCTGCTCAATATAGGCGCAGGGTATGGCCTGCTAGGACAGTGTCTTCATCAGTTTTTCAAACTCACCTTCGATCATCTTATAATAATGTTTTTCTTCGGGGAATTTCCCTTCTCTAACCTCCTTGACATAGTCTTCCATAGCTTTGATCGTTAGTTCCGCTAGATTCGCATATTTTTTGACGAATTTTGGAGTAAAAGCTTGGAATACGCCGAGCATATCGCTGACGATAAGAAGCTGTCCATCAACATAAGGACCCGCTCCAATCCCATAAACGGGAATTCGAAGATCTTTTGTGATGAACTGTCCAACTTCCGGCGGTACTGCTTCCAACAGTAAGAGAGCTGCGCCTGCCTCCTGAATGGCACGCGCATCTTTAATGAGCTCGTAGGCACTTTCGGCTGTGAGCCCTTGTGCCTTGAACCCCCCCATCTGTCCAGAGCTCTGTGGAGTAAGACCGATGTGACCACAAACAACCATGCCCGCATTGACGATAGCCTTGATCATTTCTAGGATGCGTCTCCCTCCTTCTAACTTGACCGCATCTACTCCTGCCTCCTTGTAAAACCTCCCAGCATTCTTCACAGCCTCGGCCGGGGTTGTTTGATAAGATAAGAAGGGCATGTCACCCATAACAAAAGTATTCGGGGCCCCACGTCTTACAGCCTCCGTGTGAACAATGCATTGATCCATGGTAACAGGAAGGGTCCCCGCAGAGTAACCGTATACACACATCCCCATAGAGTCCCCTACGAGGATCATATCGATGCCCGCCTTCTCAGCAAACATTGCAGTGGGATAATCGTAACTCGTAAGCCAGGTCAGTTTCTCACCAGACTTTTTCATTTTTTGGAAATCCAGGATACTTTTTTTCATCGCTTAACCCTCCTCTTTTTGTCCGTGGTAATGGCGTTGTAATCAGAAATGACAACAAATCTTCCTTGATTCAGAAACCTACAAACTCCTTCCTTGTGCGGGAATATTCTTCCAGCGACGAGGTCAAAATCTTGGTTGCATGCCAGCCGTGTAAGTGCTTCTGTCCCATCAATATGCTGTCTTCCATCGGGAGATTTTAACGTAGCAGGTAAAGGGGAGATAATTGGGTTTTGACACAGAACAAATTTCACACGCCTATTTTCGAAGAAACACAACCTCGTCAAAGCCCTTCCGCTTGCCTCTGCCAGCCTTCTGGGCACTATATCCCAGGACGACGACTGCCATGAGTTCATATTTCTCGGGAGCGCCGCAAAGAATTCTCACCTCATCCATGTTCTTTCGAATCTGTCCGAGCCATACTCCCCCAAGACCCAAACCGTGAATGGCCAATAACATATTCTGAAGGCAGGCTCCCATGGCCTGAATATCTTTAGTAGTGTCATAGCCTGCATGATGATCAAAAAACACGGGGATGATCACGGGAGCGTTCTCCACCATCTTGGTCTGCTCGGCCAGTTTAGCAATTTCGGATTTCAGTTTCTTGTCTCGGATCACCGCAAAGCGCCAAGGCTGATTGTCCATCCCCGAAGGAGCCCACGTACCCGCCGTCAGAACCTGGTCGATAAGATCATCGGGAACGTCCTGGTCTTTATACTTCCGAATACTTCTGCGCGTCCGAATAGCCTCTAGTACTTCCACGAGTCAATCCTCCTCTTAAGGAAGTCATTAAGTTATTGGTCAATAAGTCATTACAGACATAATTATTGAGGTATTAACCACCAAGCTGTCAAGATCCAAGTACTGCTGTCATGTTGTTTGCCATTAAGCCATTATGATCTTAAGGACGAATAACTCAATGACTAATGACTCAATGACTAATGACTCAATGACTAATGACTCAAGGACCCCTGACTTCACCTTACGATTCTTGTCTCCGCCTGCAGAATTCTCTTGGCGGTCACGATTTCTGAAATTTGAATTGAAAAATTCTGAATGGGGTGGTAAAGTTTCAGAGAAGGGTATCTCTCAGCAAAGAGTTAAGCAACATTTCTCACCAGGTCCTTTATGAAAGAGGAGCGAAAAGTAATGGGTTCGATTCATCTGACAGACAACGCACTGACAGTGCTTCAGAAACGATATCTGAAGCGGGATGTTGAAGGAAATGTGGTCGAAACACCGGAGGACATGTTTGGGCGTGTGGCAAGGAATCTTGCGCAGGCCGATCGCCTCTACGATCCTCAGGCGAATCTCGACGCCACAGCAGAAGAGTTCTATAGTCTCATGACCTCGCTCGACTTCATGCCCAACTCCCCCACGCTCATGAATGCGGGGAGAGAGCTTCAACAACTCTCGGCCTGCTTTGTCCTTCCTGTCGGTGACTCGATGGAAGAGATCTTCGATGCGGTGAAACAAATGGCCCTGATTCAGAAGAGTGGAGGAGGAACGGGCTTTTCTTTTTCGAGGGTTCGACCCAAGAACGATGTCGTGGGTTCCACTCAAGGGGTGTCGAGTGGTCCCGTCTCTTTCATGAGAGTCTTTGATGCTGCGACAGAAACGGTAAAGCAGGGAGGAACCCGTAGGGGTGCGAACATGGGCATCCTTCGGGTGGATCATCCTGATGTTCTCGATTTCATTCAATGCAAAGAAGGAGATCATCATCTCAACAACTTCAACATTTCCGTGGCCGCGACCGATGAATTCATGGAAGCAGTGAGAAAAGGGGTGGATTACTCTCTTCGCAATCCGAGAACGACCGAACCCGTCCGGACCCTCCATGCTCGGGACGTCTTCGACAAAATAGTTTTCCACGCCTGGAAAAACGGGGATCCGGGGATCATTTTTATCGATCGGATCAATCGCGAGAACCCAACGCCTCACATCGGCCAGGTAGAAAGCACCAACCCTTGTGGTGAACAACCACTCCTTCCCTATGAATCTTGCAACTTGGGATCCATCAATCTCGCCAATATGGTGAGGAATGGAAAGGTGGACTGGGAAAGACTCGGTTCCGTGACCGAGAGAGGGGTCCATTTCCTGGACAATGTGATCGACATGAATCGATACACCCTTCCTCAGATCGAAGCCATGACGAAGGCGAATCGGAAGATCGGATTGGGTGTGATGGGTTTTGCCGATCTCCTTATCCGCCTGGGAATTCCCTATGACGGCCTGGAGGCTTTGAAGCTGGGCGAAGAGATCATGGCCTTCATCCAAGAGCGAGGGAGAAAAGGGTCAAGAGAATTAGCGTTGAAGCGAGGATCATTCGCCAATTTCAACGGCAGCGTGTTGAACGGCCAATGGGACGCGATGAGAAATGCCACCGTCACAACGATTGCCCCAACGGGGACGATTTCGATCATTGCAGGGGCGTCTTCGGGAATTGAACCTCTCTTTGCGGTGGCCTTCAAACGACATGTCCTCGACGGGAAGGAGCTTATGGAGGTCAACCCTCTCTTTGAGGCGATGGCCTGGCGGGAAGGGTTTCACTCTGAAGAGCTGATGAAAAAGATCGCTCAGGATGGAAATGTTCAAAAACTGGACGAGGTTCCCGAAAAGGTCAGACAGCTTTTCGTGACCGCTCACGATATTTCTCCAGAAGATCACATCCAGATGCAAGCGGCATTTCAGAGACACACCGACAACGCTGTCTCGAAGACGGTTAATTTCCCTCAGGATGCTTCCGTGGATGAAGTGGCGAAGGTTTATGAGCTTGCCTATGAGCTGGGATGTAAAGGCGTGACCATTTATCGAGACCGAAGCCGCGCGGTCCAGGTGCTTTACAGAGGTGTGGCAGAAGACGGTCAGGAGAAACTGAAGGCTGAAGTGGTAGTCACCGTCGTCGAAAAAGGGCCCAAGGCTCGGCAGGATGTCATCCATGGATCGACCCGAAAGATCCGCACGGGGTGCGGCAATCTTTACGTGACCGTAAACGAAGATGAAGATGGGAATCCTTTCGAGATCTTCAACCAGATTGGTAAAGCAGGAGGATGCGCCGCCTCACAGTCCGAGGCCATTGGTCGTCTGGTCTCTTTGGCATTTCGGTCCGGAGTGACACCGATAGAGATTGTACGTCAACTCAAAGGGATCAGTTGCCATACCCCTGTTTGGTATCGCGAGGGGAAGGTTCTCTCCTGTGCAGATGCAGTCTCCAAAGCTATTGAGTGGCATCTTCAGGGAGAAAACGGAGTCCCTGCCGCTCGACAAATCCCGAATTCCGGTGGCGAACATCGGGTCCATCAAGAAGGGAGTTTTTTTGCAGACAATACAGCTCCCGTCTTTCAAAGAGGGGCTTGCCCAGAATGCGGGGGACCTTTGATCTTCGAAGAAGGATGTGTGAAATGCCTGTGCGGCTACTCGGATTGTGGATAAGAGAAGTTTAGGGGTTTTCAGGCTGCTCGGGCTGGGGAGAAATTGGAACGAAGTTTGGCAGGTTTTCAAATCCTGGACAGGTAGGTTCATTAAGTTATGAAAGGAGGCAAGGATGGCTGTAAAGAAAGCTGCAAAAAAGGTGACGAAAAAAGTTGCTAAGAAAGGTGTGAAGAAGGGTGATGTGTACAAATGTGGTGTGTGCGGACTGGCAGTGAAGGTCGATGCCCTCTGTGGGTGTGTAGACACCTGTGACATTGTCTGTTGCGAAAAGCAGATGAAGCCTGTGAGAAAGAGGACTTAGTGGCCTGAGCGTGCCCCCGAAGGCCCCGCCTCCAGAAGTCTTGCGGAGGGGAGGCGCTTCTCTGCGAAGGCAGGTCTAAAGTTCTCCAAGAGAACGATCCTTACGGGCCTGGTTGCATTTCTGCCGGGGGGTTGTCTCTTTACACCTTCTCAGAGGTTACGCTCCGGAGACGATAGGCCCTGATGTCTACCTACCGAGAGTACTTATCGAAAAATGATGGAAGAGATTTCCACTGATATCCTCGTCATCGGAGGAGGATTGGCAGGTGTCCTCTCTGCCTTGGAGGCAGAGAAGTCGGGCCTGAGTGTTCTCATCGTGGGAAAATTTGCGATCGGGCTGGGGACGAATAGTTCTCTGGCTACCCAGTTCACGGCAGCCAACTCACGTTTTTCCAAGCAAGATCATTTTGAGGCAACCGTTAAAGCGGGCAAAGGATTGTGTCATCTCAATCTCGTCAAGGTTCTCGTAGACAATGGCACCGCGGCCATGGAGACTCTCAAAGCCTATGGCATTCCCGTGATTGAAAGAGGGATTGGGTACACCATTGACTTGCCGAAACAGTCTGCCCAACTCCCTGGAGTGCTGTTGATGAAGGGTCTCGTCGAGAGACTACGAGGCAGTTCGGTCAGACTCTTGCCGGGGTTGACGATCTTCGATCTTGTCGTCGAGGAGGGAGAAATTCAAGGAGCTTTTGGGTTCTTCAAAGACGGGAAACCCTGTCTCATTAGGTCGAAAGCCACCGTTCTGGCAGCGGGAGGAGCAGGAGCGATTTATCAGCGAAACGACAATCAGAGAAGCATTCTTGGCGATGGATACACCCTTGCCTTGCGAGCCGGTCTTCCCATTTACGACCTGGAATTCGTTCAGTGCTACCCTTTCGTTCTGGCAGAACCAAGACTCTCGAGCTTTATCCTCCACGTGGAGTCAAAAGAAGGAAGGTTGATCAATGAGAAGGGAGAAGATCTTCTCGAAGAACTGGGCATCAAGGAAAATGTCCGTCAGGCGAGAATGACACAGAGAGATCGCCTCTCTCTTTTTCTCTATGAGGCTTCTCAAAAAGGCGATGTCTACTATGACCTGACGCAGGTTTCCGAGGAGGCCTGGGACCATTTTCCTCTTAATTTCCTGAGAAAATCAAAATTTCCTTTTCGCGAGCGCCCCTTTCTTATTTCGCCCGCCGTCCATTTCTTTATGGGAGGGGTAGAGACAGATGAGAAGGGAGCGACGGGGATTCGCGGTCTCTTTACAGCCGGCGAGGTCGTATGGGGATTGCATGGGGCAAATCGTCATGGAGGGAATGCACTCACCGAATGTGCTGTCTTTGGGATCATGGCAGGTCACTCTGCCGCTGAATATGCCCGTCAGAGAGAAAGCCAACAAGGCCAGGGGATTGTTCCCGAGCCTTTGACGCGGAAGTGGGAAAGAAAGGCCAATCATTACCTCAGGAGAAGGAGAGGGGTCTTCGATCACCCGAGAGATCTTTTGAAGGGGTTAAAGAGTCTCGCCTGGAAATACGCTGGACCGGTCCGCGAGGAGAAGTTTTTGAAAGAGGGTCTTGATCATTTGGTTTCTTTGGGAAGAAAAATTGAACAGGTTTACCCAGCTACTCCCAGTGAGCTTTTTCGGAAGAAGGAGCTGGAGAATGTTAGCCTTCTCATTCGGGCGATCCTGGAAGGAAGCCTTCTTCGAACAGAAAGTCGAGGCTCGTTCTATCGCACGGATTTCCCTCAGCCGGATGACCCGCATTGGCTCAAGCACACCTGCTACCGGTTAGAAAAAGGGGGACTGAAAATTACCCACCGACCGACGAAGCCTCCTCCATCAGTTCATTGATGAACTGTGCCGTTGTGCGAATCCTGAAATTCTGCCGGCTCCGCTTGGCATTCATGAGATTGTGGACGCAGGAGTTACACTCTGTCAGAATGATCTCGGCACCCACCTCTTCCGCTTCCTGAAGTCTCCGGCGTGCGATGGCAATGGAATTCTTGGGGTAAGCACCTCTCACCCCACCGCCTGCACCGCAACAGAGCGCGTCGGCTCGGTTGTGACGCATCTCGACAAAAGCGGGTGCGATCTGCTGGATGACCTCTCGAGGCTCTTCGTAGATTCCGAGGTGTCTCCCGAGATCGCAAGGATCATGGTAGGTCACACGTTTTTCAGTCGCCACGCCGAAGCGAAATTCTCTCAGGAAGGAAATCATGGGGAGAATGCGAAGCAATCTCTCCTTCAAAGCGGCATAAGAAGGATGATGCGCGAAGGTTCGAAAGCAATAGGGACAACCGGTGATCACAGTGCTCGCTCCCGTGGCCAGAATGGCATCGGTGTTTTTTTGAACCAGAGCCCTATTAATCTCATATCCGATGTCTTCGAGCGCGCCGCTGCAGCAGACTTCATCAATTAAGGTGAAATTGACCTGAAGGCGGTCCAATAGTTTTAAAGCACTTGACGTCGCTTCTTTCTCTCTGTACGCGCCCACACAGCCCACAAAGTAGACAACCTCGGCCTTCCTGTTCTTGTCCCTGCCGAAATCTTCAGAATGCGTCTCGCCATAGATGTTCTTCTGTTTCTTGAGAACCTCATTCATTCCTTTCAAAACGGGGTGGCATGAGCCGACCCCCACCATGTCCTTTCTCACTTTCCTGATCATGTCGGGCACGGTGACGCCAGAGGGGCAAGTCTTTTCGCAATGGCCGCAGGTGGTACACTGAAAGAGAGTTTCGATCAATTCATCATTCAGAGGGATTCTCTTCTCCATGACCTCCTTCAGAATGAGCATCTTGCCACGAGCATTGTAGGAGGGGCGGAGGGTGACACCGTAGACCGGACAGACAGCCTGGCAAAAGCCACACCGCGAGCACTGCTGGATCTGTTTCGAAAATGCATTTTCAAAATCATGTGGTGATGCCACGTCATCCCTCCAGGGCCATCTTGCCACGGTTGAGAATATTGTTAGGATCAAACAGTCGTTTGATGCCCCGCATCATCTCTAGGGCTAAGGGATCATGCTCCCATGTCATGTAGGGCGCCTTGGATAGACCCACACCATGTTCTCCTGTTAATGTTCCACCTAAGTCACAGGTGAGTCGGAAGATCTCAGCGACGGCTTGATTGACGTGCTTCACTTGGTCCGGGTCTGCCGGGTCGTACATGATCCTCGGGTGGAGATTGCCATCGCCTGCATGACCGAAAACCACAAAAGGGAGCCTGTACTTCTGGACAATGGTGGAGATCCCTGTCACCAGGTCGGGCACCCGGGAGATGGGGACGGTCACATCCTCTGAGACATTGCTGGGTCGAAGCGTTGCCGCCACGCTCCCGATCGACTTGCGAATTCGCCATAGGTCTTCGGCCTC
>Ga0315282_10009753_pt1 | contig 15212 bp, 12 predicted proteins | sample YL17G07_20_MG_FD_203693 | JGI IMG/M metagenome (GOLD analysis project Ga0315282, IMG submission 203693) | Sediment microbial communities from Yellowstone Lake, YNP, Wyoming, USA - YL17G07_20 | ecosystem: Environmental > Aquatic > Freshwater > Lake > Sediment | place: USA: Wyoming | collected... | reverse complement strand
CGGACTGGGTCCAATAGTCAGCTAGGGACTATAGTTTCATAGCTTCGGACTTTCTCAAGCTACGTACCGAGTCCTGAGGTATACCGGACACAAAGGCTAGAGAGGATAGCCAGGAGTCAACAAAAGACATCTTTGAAACCGAAAATCAAGAAAAAATCTCCCCCCTGCCCAGTAAAATCTTTTTCTTGACGACTGGGTATCCCGTATAACCTGAGGTTTAGACTACCTCCATCGTGAGATTCAATATCCTTGAACTCTTCCTTTACTATGTTCGTGACCAATATCTTTTTCCTTTGATTCTGAAAGCCTGATTACCCACACATCTTTTGGAGACTCACGGTCTATGAAAAATTGTGGGGCTAAAATGGGGAGGCATACTCAAAATTGAGGGGTCTCCAAGGACCATTGTCTTTTTGATACTCTCCCCTCCCTGGCATCAGTCACTGTCAGAGTTCAAATTCATTGACCTCACGACAGTAGCCGGCCTAGCCCTGTTTGTGAGTGGCTCTTTCTCTTATCTCCGGATTATACTTCTCTCCTTTTTCCCACATAGCCCACATGCTAGCCAGCATACCCCTGGCGATCGTTAATTTGGCAAGATTAGGGGCTATCCCATGTAAGAGTGTCATATCCAGATATTTCCGCCGCAAAGGATTATCTTCGGCCCGGATAGCAGCTTCAGCAGCTTGCTTAATAGTATATTTCAAGAGGCGATTGTAATCCGTGCTTAATTTTTCGGAGTAGAGCTTGCCCCCGGAGGATCTTTTCATTAACCCCAGCCCGGCATACATCCAGACCTTCCTTTTGTTGGGAAAACGATACGGTGTTTCCAGAATGGCGGAGATGGTCGCCGCATTAATAAAGCCAATCCCAGGGATGTCTTCAAAATGCTTGATTTCAGGATAGTGTTTGGCCTGAGCTTTGGCAGCTTTCAGGATTTCCTTTTCAGTTTGCTCTAATTGCTCTAGTTGGAGCCACAGGCCCTCCAAAATCAACAGTAGAGTTGCTTCCTGCGGCAATTTATCCTTCCATTCCTGGCGGTGGTTCTTTGCATAAACGGTGTCCCCAGTACACTGTATGCCGTTCTGCCTGAACTTGGCTTTTATCTTACACTTAATGCGGACTTCACTTCTCACAGTATCGTGATAAGCTTCCATCAGTTCTCTGAACCGGTGGCGTTGGCCCACCGGGTGATGAATCTCCTTGATATAGCCCCCTCGGGCTAATTGGGCCAGCTTGAGAGCATCAATTGAATCACCTTTTTGCCCGGAAGAAGCGATCCAAAGATTCTTTTTGGGATCAGTGATCACCAGCTTTTCTCCATAGCGGATACAAATTTCTAATACCCAGGCTGCCAGCGTGCTCTCCTCTATATAGATTGTCCGCGGTAGCGGTATTTTCTTCACAAATTCTATGAACCTGTTAACGCTGGTGGCCACGCTGCCGGCTTTAACTAGCTGGCCAGCATCATTGACTACAGCGAAATCTAAGGTTGAGATATGACAGTCCATTCCAATATAATTCATTCGGGTATCCTCCTTTCTAAGATTTATTTTTCTCTTTCTGATAAAGAATCTATCGAATCTTAGCAGAGGGATACCCACGGTTTCATTTTCTCAATATTGTGCAGAATCTGACCTGGTCGGGGAACACCGGTCACAATAGTCAATTGGTCGGTCAAGTAGACGGTCAGATGATTAGGGGCTGCTCAGCCGTATATTCCGACATATAAAATAGGCGTTTCCCAATCTTATTTGACCGGGGGTGACCCGGGGTATAACCGGGTAGTATGTAGTCAGGGATGCGTCTGACCGATCGGTGAAATGACCGCGGTGAAAGGCGGGACAGTTTCCTTTTTAAACCAAAAAAGAAGAGACTTGAGCTTTATCTTCAGGGACTCTCCGCTGACAGTCCAAGCCTGAACCCTCAGCCCCACCCAACCTTGACCATAAAAATGCTAAAGATAGTAGGGGCCGCCCGTGTTGCCGGCGTGGTCACGCCACGGGCCGTAACGGTCTGGTATTGTGATCAAGTCACCACTGGTAAAGTCTCAGTTTAGCTGTCGTGCCAATTCCCCCCATTTAACACTCTGGGCTTCTCGGATGAGACACGGGAACAGTTTTCCCCATTTTTGTTCCCTTAGAATTGTCTGGAATGGGGATGTTATGGCAGGCATGACAGTGGACGAGGCGGGACGCCTGGGCGGGCACACTACCCGTGAGCGCTATGGCACTGAGTTTTACCGTCGTATCGGAAAAGTCGGAGGTCAGCGGACCGCCGAACTGTACCGCGACCTCCTGAAAGAGAGGGGGCGCAAAGGAGGCCGCCCGAAGCGCCCTGCTTTGGATGAGTACATGCGGGAGCAAGGCCGGTAATAGAGGAGGTAAGCGGTCGGTCCTCTGGTCTTGCCCCCGCACCACCATGCGCCTGTCCCCATGGTAGAACTTTGCTAGTAATCTCTTCAACCACTGGCCGGCTATAGCAGGCAAAAATAGTGGGAGTCGGCCAGGTAGTAACCATAATGTTATTGCTTGAATTCCCTATTGTCTCAGCCGGGAGATTTGACGGATGAGAGTGCTGAGTAGATTCAGCCATTGCTCCTGTTGGAGACGGTGTGTAGCTCTGCGCATGCGCACTTCGTGCTTTTTGGGGTACTCGGCCCCCCATTCGGGGAATGTTGCCGCAAAAGCGGCTCTCTCTTCCTCCAGCGAAGCGCCTTTACCATCACGCACTGCTCTGGCACTTGCCAGAATGAGGTCGCGTAGTCCGCGCTTTGTTATGAAGCGCTCCGGAATCGGTAGCAGGGCAGACATGAATCTATGCAGTTGCACTAGGGCAGGATCGTTACCCGGTGTGAGACACCTGAGCTTCCAAGAATCGGGACGGCTGAGCTTTGGACACATAAGGTAGAGGAAGATGTCGGAAGTGTTGTCGGCCCCCAGCCATGAGGCGAGGCGGGAACTAATGAGCTTGGCAGACAAGAGCCACTCTATGGCGTATGCTCTCTCCGAACGCGGGAAGGTCAACTTGGTTGCGGGTTCGGCAAGAGGACCCATATCCCGAAGAAGGATCAGGCGCTCAGCCTCTTCTTTAAGGGGAAGCAGCTTCTTCTGGAAGGTTGGAAGAGACCAGCAATAAGAAATTCCCATAGCCAGGTAATTGGTGAGAAGATGCTCCGGCACTTCTTCGGGTGTCCAGCCCCCGGGAGGAATGCTCAGTGTTTCCCTGGCCAGCAGTACCCGCTCCTCAAACTCGGGGCTAGAGAGGCGGGTGCGTACCATCCTCTCCCAGGAGCGCGGATCCTTTTCTCGTTTGCCCCGGCAGCCGCACTCAGGACACTTTTTGCCAACATTAACTAGTTCGCCATCCCAGCAGTCGTAGACTTCCTTCATCATAATGGTACTTCTTCTAACCTGTGCTAACCCAGCCCCAATCCTTCCACCGGGCTTGCCCCGTTTCTGTGTGCCTGAATCGCCTCTTCGGCTTTAAGCCCTCTCGTATATCTTCGGCTCATCTCTAATGATTCATGGCGTAAGAATAACTGGAGAAGAAAGGAGTCTTTAGCGCCCCTCAGATACTGGAGGCCAGCAGTGTGGCGTAGTCGATGCACGCCGCCGGGGCCGTTGACACCGGCGCGTTTCTTAAGTCTGACGAACCAGCTATTTATTCCATTAATAGAGAAGGGTGTTCCTTCTTCCGTTAGGAAAACTCTATCCGACCTAGCCCGCGATTTTCTCTCTACAAAGTATATCCAGATTGCTTTGGCTGTTTTCGAGCAGAAGGGTACAATGCCTACTTTGTTGCCTTTACCTACCACACGGACATGTCTATTTTCCAAATCCACGTCACTAACCTTTAGATTAACCATTTCCTTCCGTCTCAAGGCGCCGTCTACGAAAAGCAGAATCATAGCTCTATTGCGGAGACCGGTAAATCGAGCACCAGTCCTAATGTCTAAATCGCATACAGCTATCAGTCTATTAACTTCGTCAGCAGTAAATGGCTCTATAAGTGGAGGTGGTGGAGTCTTGAAGTGGATAGTGTTCACCGGGCTTGACTTTATCAAGCCTTCCTCGACTAACCAATTGAAGAGGCGCCTCAACGCCTTGTAGTATGGCCAAGCGGTGGACGATTTTGCTTTCCTTACTAGATGGCTTCCGTTACCGGCATCGTGCTCGAAGGTTCGACTACCTACCCAGGAGAGAAATTGCCTGAGCTGTTTAGCATCTATAACCTGAATATTGTCTGGCCATCTATTGTCCTCGGTATATCGCAGAAAGCACCCAAGCAGGTCATCGTAATACTCGATAGTTCTGTCAGCCCTTCCCTCAGCCCTGAGGGAAAATAGGAATCCATCCACAGCATCCCTTAGCCCAATTCTCGTGTCATTGTGTTTCACCTTTCATTGCGGTCGGCCCATAATTTGTTATTTTGCCTAGTCAGTTAATCACCCAGCTTTGTGGTAGGCCGTACAGGATTCGAACCTGTGACACCCTGATTAAAAGTCAGGTGCTCTGCCAGCTGAGCTAACGGCCCATGGGACGCCCATTATTATACGGTTGCCAATGTGAAATATTCAAACAAATGATGGTCGCTGCTGTTGCGACTCTGCGGAGTCACTGCTAGGCTGGTTTATGAAGCGACCTTATTCGGAGGCCAGAAGGGTGTGGAGGTACTGTGCTAGAGCTGGATGTATGTCACAAATGTAACCGTCTTTGGTCGCTTCCACGGAAAAGGTCAATCTGCCCGGCCGCCTGGGCGAGTCATCGAATTTGTTAAGCCCGGTTTCATCCCAAGGCATTTCCTTGCCCAGTACATCCAACATGCCTCGTACGTCTCGCGGCTGTTGCAGCATTACTTCGAAGCGGAGCCTTTTTGCCAGTATTTCCAGTTGTTCATTTTTAAGTTTTATTCTCATAGTTCCACTTTCTATCCTTCAAACGCCTTGGATTTATAGATGTTTTCTTAGTGTTAGTGACAAACATATAACGGCACTATACCGGCTTAAAAAGTCTACCACATTCCTTGCTTATAATCAATATCACGAATTGCCGATAGTATAGCCGGTTTACGCTGCCTGTGACCATCTATAGTAGTATAAGTGTTCTACGAACGAGCGTTGCATTGATAACCGGAGGCGTCGTTTCAAAGCTGACAGTGGAGCGGGTGAGCAGATTCGAACTGCCGACGTCTTGCTTGGGAAGCAAGCATTCTGCCACTGAATTACACCCGCATTGGCAATTATATTACTGGTTGTAATAACCCAATGTCAACCAGTTAAAGAGTGGATGTTCAGTAATGCTACGTGCTGTTGCAAGGGAAGTAATCTGATGGTTTCACCCTCTCCCTCTCTCATTCCCCATATCCCAGCGGGAATAAATCCTCGCTGGATGCCTGCCCACCCTTCCTCCCATCAAGAGAGAGGGGAATCTTTTATGGGATTGCGTCGTCGCTGACGCTCCTCGCAATTACAGTAAGCATTCTTCCAAGGAGATGTCTAATATTAAGAGAGCCAGTATTTTGTTAGCCAGCCAGGGGTCTTTGCCTCGGTGGAGGAGTCATTGCCGGGGATATAGGGCTTAATGTCCAGTACCGGCGTTCCGTCTACGGCATCAAGGCCGATGACTTTGAGAACATTATCCCGGCGTTCCAGCAGTTTGACGGTAGTTACACCTATGGGATTGGGGCGTGCCGGGCTACGGCTGGCAAAGACACCGACGAGGGGCAGGTCAGGGTTGGCTTTGGGATGCACTTTCCTTATTGAGCGCTGTGATGGGGATACCTTGTGCATCCAGTAGATGACGATGATGTGGGAGAATTCGTCTATTCTGCTGAGGGCTTCCTTCAAGTTCTCGTTGATTATTATCTCAGAGGTAACCGTTTGCCAATCTTCTCTTTTCGGTTCTTTTATACTATTTTTGACGAAGCCGATTGGTGTTAAATACATTTCCATGGGTGTGTACAGCCGGGCTGCTGAAGCAGTCTGTCTAATGGGTGTAAGCCTTTTTTTAAGTGCGACCAGGCTATGTTAGCGGTGCTAGTGTCAGCAGTTTCCTGGCGATGTCCGGATATTGGGCAATAAAAAGTAGCTCATCCTCGACAAGTGGCTTCTGTGCACACACATTAGCGTATCTTACTAGTTCCAGAATTTTCTCTGCCTCTGCAGCGTCAGCAAATGATACCTCTATTTTCTCCTCTATTTCCTCTTCTATTTCTCCTCCCATCCTCTCTTGTATTTTTCTCATTATATGTCTGAAGCCTGAAATACCTCCATATTCGCCCGAGCATATCTCTCTACCTGTTTCTACAGTGACTGGTGTGCCTCTGCCTAGCTCGGCATAATCATATAACTCATAATTTTGCGGGTCTTTCAGAACTCCGTCGGCGTGGATGCCAGAAGCATGGGCGAAGGCATTGGCTCCGACTCCGGGCTGGTTTATCGGGATGGGAACGCCGAAAGCATAGCTGGCAAAGTTGGCTGTTTTCCACGATTTTGATAGGTCAATCGGTCTGCCTAGTTGATATTTACCAGCAAAACCTTTAGATTTGGTTATTGCCAAAACTGTAGCTAGAAGGTCGGCATTACCAGCTCGTTCTCCGATGCCGTTAACAGTTGTATTGATATAAGCGTCTTGCCCGGCATCTATAGCGGCTTTGGCTCCAGCAATGGAAGTAGCTACGGCCATACCAAGGTCACCGTGGCAGTGAAGCTCGATAGGCATAGACACTTCCTTGGCCAGCGCATATACAGTCTCGTAAATAGTGAACGGATTATCGTAGCCAAGAGTATCACAGTATCTCAGCCTGTCAGCGCCGTGCAGTTTGGCTTGTGAGGCGAACTTGATTAAGTAAGCTAAGTCTGTTCTTGAGGCATCCTCGGCGTTCACGCCTATAGATTCAGTACCATGTGAACGGGCGGCATCTACAGCATCAACCATCATCTGTGTGATATCGTCCTTTGTCTTTTTGCCTAGAAACTTACCTTGAATCATTTGCTCAGACGTCGAGATTGAGACATTGAGGTGCTTTAACTTCGGGGCCAGCTTGAAAGTTGTTTCAACGTCTTCTACCGTTGCTCTAATCCACCCGCCCAAGCGAATAGGTTGCAAAACGCCCATTTCGGCTAGCTCGAGGTTTGCCTTGATATAATTTGTTTCATGTTTAGTCGTAGGAAAGCCAAACTCAGACTGGAAAACACCCATCTCGTTTAGATAAATATTTATCATTGTTTTTTCCAGTTTGGATAAGCCCAGGTTGGCTGTCTGGACGCCGTCACGGTTGGTTACATCAATTATATAAATCTTTCCCATCACATACTCCGGGGAAAATAGTCTGTCGACTTTGGTGAATATTCTATCTAACTAAGAACAACCTGCGATTTTATCTAATTTGGCAACAAAACTATTATATAGCATCCGAGGGGGGCTTGACAAAATGTAAAGAATGTGCTATTGTATTCTTTGTCCCGAGTAATCAAGCTAAGACCGGGGAGGCAGAGGAGCTGGCGCGAGGTAGGCGAAGGCCGAAAAGTGCCAGAATGATGAGGAACCGGGAAGGGCAAGGTTACTTGGGGCTTTTTTATTTCTTACCCTCTTCTTCAATCAGTTCAGGTTTAAGCGCACCGATAAAGGGTAGATTTCTATATTCCCCGTGGTAATCCAACCCATAACCGACTACGAATTCATCGGGTATCTCGAAGCCTATGTAGTCGAGCGGGACGTCAATAAGGCGGCGGACTCGCTTATCCAGCAAAGTGCAAACACGCAGGCTGGCTGGGTTATGCGATGCCAGGTGGTTAAGGACGTAGTTTAATGTCATCCCGGTGTCTACGATGTCTTCAACCATCAGCACATCAAGCCCGGCTATGCTGGTATCGAGGTCTTTGGTTATTTTTACTGCTGACTCGTTGTCGGTGCCATAATATGAGATTGCCATAAAGTCCACGTTAAGTGGTAGGGTGATGTGTTGCATTAGGTCAGCCATGAAGCACATTACGCCTTTAAGGATGCCGACAAGGACTAAATTCCTTCCCATGTAATCGCGTGAAATGCGTTTTGCCAGGGCTTTAACATGCCGTTGGATTTGAGTATGACTGAACAGGACCCGGTCTATCCCTTTCACCTTTGTTTCACCCAGACGTCCGTAGCCGTATTTGGCGAGTAGTCTGAGGTAATCGCTCTTGTTGAGAAGCTTAATGTTGATCTCAGGATAGAGCTCCCTGAGGCGACGCAATTTGCGATTCTTCTCTGTAATCAAGCTCTGCTTTAGTGTAGTGAGCTCGATGTAGAGGTCTAGCTCTGGTAGGTAGAAGTCGGGAGTAAACATCTCTACCACTTTGCCGTCCTGCCAGGCTAGAGGGAAAGAGCGGGGTTCATAGAGCCACTCAATGCGGTAGAAATCGAGCAATTTGGCGAATTCCTCTTCGCTGGGGTGGCCGAAACTGGACGGTCTTAGTGAAGATGAAGGCAATTCAGGAGTCTCAGTAAGTTTTCGCCTTTTGGTTACTGTTTCCTCATGTTCTGCTTTCAATACCTGATAAAGTTCGTTTTTTTCTAAGGAAACGGCGATTATGTTGGCCACAGTGGTCAGGAAGTCCTTATCGGCTTGTGAGAATTTTCTCGGTTCGCGAGTGTAGATTCGGATTTCTCCAACTACCTCTCCTCTCTGTGGGATGGGAGCTGCCAGTATGGAGCTTATGCCCTCCATTTCGGCGGCTTCTGGATATTGGGCTCGCTCGTCTTGTGTAGCATCAAAGATAGCTACTAGTTTACCATTTAGTACTTCAGGGAGGCTTCTACTGGCTTTCAATGCTCCCTTTCGGAGATACAGGTCGCTGAGGCCATAGGCAGCTATGATGTCTAGGTGTTCCTTTTGTGCGTTCAGAAGCATTATGGAGCATCCAGCAGCCTTCAATGCCTTGGCTGCGCTCTTGGCTGCAGAATTAAGGACATTTTTTAAAGGTAGAGGCGAATTGGCAATCCTGGCTATTTGCTTGAAGGCTTGAGAGTAACTATGCTCGCGGTTATCCACAACTGCTTCCCTTCAGAGTATACTTCTGTCACCTACCCGCACTTAGTATAGCCGCAACTGGGGCAAATATGGCAGCCCTCCTGGTAAATCAGGATGTTACCACACTCAGGGCATTGCCCCGCCCAGTTCTTAGCTACCCCAAAGTCCTTGGAGGTGTCCGTGTCTTTGGCTTTAGTGTATTTCTCTAGTACGCTGGCGATAGCATCAGCGCAGGAGAGAACAGCACGCCCTTCCTCCCAGGCGACAGACGGGCATCGAATGCCACGCAGATGTTTGGCTACAGAGCCCAGGTCAATGCCTGACCTTAAGGCTAAGGAGATTAGTCGGCTGGTAGCTTCCAGTTGCGCCGAGGCACAACCGCCGGCTTTTCCCAGGCTGGAAAAAACTTCACAGATCCCTTTGTCGTCGAAGTTTACGGTGACATATATGTAACCGCAACCGGTGGTTACTCGCTCGGTAATTCCTTTGGTAACTTTGGGTCGTGGCCTTGGTGTGAGCTTGGCTTCACGTGGCTCTTCTATATGAGCAATGTTTAGAACCTGGCTTTCGCGGCTTCGATCTCGGTAGATGGTTATCCCTTTCAATCCAAGTTTGTAGGCAAGCATGTATACTTCAGCTACATCTTCCGTTGTGGCTTCGTGCGGCAGGTTAACTGTTTTGGAAACGGCACTATCGGTGAACTTTTGGAAAGCTGCCTGCATTCTCAAGTGCCACTCAGGCGTTATGTCATGAGCGGTGACAAAGACATCTTTTACCCAATCAGGTACATTCTCAACATCTCGCAGCATTTTCCCCTCAGCGAGCTGTTGCATTAGTTCCGGGGAATAAAAGGCCTCTTTCCTGGCTGTTTCTTCGAAGTAGGGATTGACTTCTATTAGTTGTTGGCCGTCCAGGATGTGGCGAGTATAACTGAGAGCAAAGAGGGGCTCGATGCCGCTAGAACAGCCGGCAATTATGCTTAATGTTCCGGTGGGGGCAATGGTAGTCCGCGAAGCATTCCTAGGTCTTAACCCGTTGTTTGTATCGTAAATGCTGCCTTTGAAAGCAGGGAATAAGCCTCGTTCCTCTCCCAGTCTCACTGATTCCTTGGTCGCCTCTTCAGATATAAAGCGCATGACGTTCTCAGCCACTTCTAATGCTTTATCAGAGTTGTAGGGGATGTGGAGCTTGATCAGTATATCAGCAAATCCCATGATGCCAAGCCCTATCTTTCTGGTGGCTTTGGTCATTTTCTCGATTTGAGGCAGTGGGAATTTATTAACATCTATGACATCATCGAGAAAGCGGATACTCAGCCTGACAGCTTGGCCCAGCTTGTCATAGTCAATTTCAGGTTTGCCATCTTCGTTTTTAACCATTTTGGAGAGGTTGATTGAGGCTAAATTACAAGACTCGAAGGGCAGTAAAGGTTGTTCACCGCAAGGATTGGTGCTCTCTATTTTGCCAAGCTTCGGGGTAGGGTTGTTTTTGTTTATATTATCAATGAAAACGATACCAGGGTCACCAGTACGCCAGGCCGTCTCTGCGATTTTTCTGAAGACCTCTCTGGCGTTGAGTTTTTCGACCACCTCTTTGGTATGTGGGTTTACTAGATTGTACTCCCTGTCCTTTTCCACAGCCTCCATGAACTCGTTGGTCACAGCGACCGATAGATTGAAGTTAGTTAGCGCTCTTGGGTCTTCTTTAGCTGTGATGAAGTCCAGGATGTCGGGATGGTCGGCGTTGAGGATAGACATATTGGCACCGCGGCGCATACCACCCTGCTTGATAACATCGGTAGCTGTGTCAAAGGCTCGCATAAAAGATACTGGGCCGCTGGCGACACCGCCGGTGGAACCCACCCTGTCTTTCTTGGGCCTGAGACGGGAAAAGGAGAAGCCGGTACCGCCGCCGCTTTTGTGGATTAAAGCTGTGTATTTTACAGCATCAAAAATTGATTCCATGGAATCATCAACAGGTATAACGAAACAAGCTGAGAGTTGCCCCAGTTCTCGTCCGGCGTTCATTAGGGTTGGGGAATTGGGCAGGAATTCCAGAGATGTCATGAGCTGATAAAACTTCTCTTCCCAATCGACAATATCTGCCTTGGGGTTGTAGACAAGTTCAGCCGAGGCAATATGCTTGGCGACACGTCGGAACATCTCATCTGGTGTCTCAATGACCTGTCCCTGGCTATCTTTTTTCAAATACCTCTTTTCCAAGACTGTAAGAGCGTTTTGATTTAGTTCTATCCCCAGTTTAGCTTTGATCTCCGTCTTGGGCGCAGGTTTTTCTGCTATTTTAATCTTCGTAGCTTTCGGTTTGACTTCAGCCTCTATTTTAGGCGTGGGCAGCTCTGCTGTCTTGGTCTTCTCAGCCAGGATTTCTTTAACTGCCACTTCGATCTGGGAGGAAGATGGTGTCTGCTTTTTTTCCTGCCTCGGGACGAGGTGTTCCATTCCCGGTAAGGCTGGCCTTGACTCTAGCCTTTGAATTACTTGACCAGTGAGTTCCTCAAGCAGTTTCCTATCAGTTATGCCTATAGACTCAGCAGCCGCGAAAATAGCCCGGGCGATGCGGTTATGGTTGGAGGCTCGGGGTTGATTCTTATTCTGTCGAGCAGCCATTTACCTCCGCCTCCGATGACGTTGCCCCAAGATGGTCAGTTCTTCTTGTGATAAGAGTGGCAGTTGGCCAGCTGGTGGCGCCTTGGATTCAGTGTCTACCAGAGTATCTACTGCCTGTTTTAAGGCGGCAATGTCGGTGAACTCGCGGTAGACGCTGGCAAAGCGAATATAGGCTATATGGTCTAGCTCTTGCAATCTTTCCATTACCATGTCGCCGATGACGGAACTGGGAACTTCGGTTTTGCCCAGGCGATAAAGATCAGCTTCGATATTGTCCACGAGCTTATCGATGTTACCGGTCGGCAGTGGGCATTTTTCACAGGCTTTGCGAATGCCAGCCAGCAGTTTATCTCGGTTGAACTCCTCGCGCCTGTTGTCTTTTTTAATTACAAAAAGATTTCTGGATTGCATATGTTCGTAGGTAGTAAAGCGGGTTCCACAATGAAGACATTGACGGCGACGTCTAATGCCATCACCTATACTCCTGGAGTCGATTACCTTTGATTTAGCATCACCGCAATAGGGACATTTCATCAGGATACCCCTACAAAGTGTGGTATGGAGACATTTTATACCAATATATAGGTGGTGTCAAGCAGGATATAGACATAAAATGAAACAAAAAGTAAAAAACAGAGCGGCAATTTGGGTTGCCGCTCTGTTGGGGGAGGGTGGGGGGTTGGTGGAGGGTTAGCGGGGTGCTCTGGTCTGGGGTGAGGGCACTGGTTGGGCAGCGGGGTAATGCGATGAACGACGGAGGAATGAGGGGACGTCGAGACTATCTTCAGCTACACCTCGTAGTAAACGACGCAACTCAGCTTCAGTTGGCACTCCGGCTCCGTATTGAGCGGTGAAACCGGTGGCAATAATGGTGATCTGTACCTCGTCATCCATTTGCGAATTAAAGACGACGCCAAAGATGATGTTTGCATCCGGGTCGACCGCTTGGGCAATGACTTCCGCAGCCTCATTACACTCGAATAGCGTAAGGCTGCTGCCGCCGGTAACATTGAATAGTACTCCCTTGGAGCCATTTATGGAAACATCGAGTAATGGGCTGGCAAGGGCAGCTCTGGCAGCCTCAACAGCTCGGTTCTGACCGCTGCCTCTGCCTACTGACATCCAGGCAGGCCCAGCGTTCTTCATTATTGACCTGATATCGGCGAAGTCGAGGTTGATTAATCCGGGGACGGTTACCACTTCGGCGATAGCCTGAACTGCCAGTCGGAGCACATCATCAGCCAGTCTGAAGGCATTGTCTACAGTGGTCTTGGCGTCACAAAGCTCAAGAAGACGGTCATTGGGAATGATAACCAGGGTATCTACTTTGTCGCACAGCTGTAGTATGCCTTCCTCGGCTACTTTGGTTCGTCGAGTGCCTTCAAAACTGAATGGCTTGGTTACGATGCCAATAGTTAAGGCGCCACTCTGTCGGGATACGTCGGCAACAATCGGGATACCGCCGGTGCCAGTGCCACCGCCCATTCCAGCGGTGACAAAAATCATGTCAGCACCGGAAACTACCTCATGAATAGTTTGGCGGCTCTCTTCAGTGGCTTCGGCACCAACGGTGTGATCGCCGCCGGCACCTAACCCCCGGGTCAGCTTCTCGCCCAGCTGGACACGCACAGGGGCTTCAGACAGCGCCAAAGCCTGGGCATCGGTGTTCATGGTGATGAATTCCACGCCTTTGATGCTTTCACGGACCATCCGGGTGATAGCGTTGGAACCACCACCGCCAATGCCTATAGCTCTAATTCGAGCTGGTGCGTTGGAAAATGTTGACTTTGCCATCTTTTTTAATTAGCCTCCTTCCTTTTTATGTATTTTTAGACACCGAAGAATTTCTTCAGTAATGTCATGAAACCATCAAGGGCACCATTCCTCTTTTTGGCTTCCCAGGTTGGTTTACCATGATTTCTCGTTCCCCAGAGAAGGAGCCCAACTCCGGTGGAATGAGCTGGGTCATGGAGGATGTCAGTAATGCCATACACACCCATAGGCTCACCAATCCTTGCTTGGATGCGGATTGTTTGCTTGGCTAAAGCCTCAAGGCCAGCTAAGTTGGAACAACCTCCAGTGAGTACTAGGCCAGATGGAGCTATTGAGGCATAGTTAGAGTCAGGCATTTCGAGGAGAATTAGCCTCAGCAGTTCTTCCATGCGGACTTTGATGATATTACATAGATCACGGTAGGAAACGCTGTGCCCGTCTTCAACAGTCAATGTGGACTCTTGATTTTTACTTAGTACCTCAGGATAGACGTTACCATATTTCTTTTTCATAGCCTCGGCGATTTCAAAGGGTAAGCCCAGGCCGATTGAGAGATCACTGGTCACCTGATATCCAGCTACCGGAATGATTGATGTATGGTAGATACTTCCGTCTCTGAATACAGCGATGTCAGTAGTGCCACCGCCAATATCAGCCAGGATGACACCTACCTCTCTTTCTTCTGGTGTCAGCACTGCTTCACCGCTGGCTAGCGGCTCCAAAATGAGGTCCTGGATTTCGACTCCAATGCTCCGAATACATTTGACCAAATTCTGGACTGAGGATATGGCAGCGGTGATGATGTGGGTCTCCACATCCAGCCTGAAGCCATGCATGCCTACCGGATTTTTAATTCTTTCCTGATTGTCTAAGGTATAGTTACGAGGTATGGCGTGGAGTATCCTTCTGTCATCCGGGATATTAATCTGCTGGGCAGAAGACAGGACGCGCTTAAGGTCATCGTGTCGAACCAATCGGTCATTGCGCGGTATAGCCACTACCCCATGACTGTTGTGCGAGCTTATGTGTCTGCCTGTGACACCTACATAGGCAGATTCCACTTTTAGCCCACTTGCCTGTTCAGCTCGCCTTACCGATTCGGCAACCGATTCTCTGGCTTCTTCTACGTTGACTACCATGCCTTTATGCATGCCATGCGATGGCACGAGGCCGACCCCTAAGACCTGTATGTTGCCTCCGGAATCGAGAGTGGCAGTAATGGTGCATATTTTGGTTGTACCAACATCAATAGCCGAAATAATCTTATTCATCTTAGTGTTTACCTCCTTTAATTTTATTTAAGTTCAATTTACCTCCCATGGGCAAGTTTTGTAATTATAAAAGGCGCTCGGCTACTCTAAGCTTGGCGCTACGACTGCGAGAATTAAGTTTAATTTCGGTCAGAGATGGCGTGATAGCCTTCTTTGATATTATTTTCAGGCTGGGCATATGCCTACATTGACAGACTGGAGTGTCCGGCGGGCAAAGGCATCCTTTGCTTTCTCGAATCATGAATTGTTTGACTATTCGGTCTTCTAGCGAGTGGTAGCTGATAACTACCAGCCTGCCTCGGTGGTCGAGGCAATTGACAGTTTGCTTCAGGGCTGTGGCTAGATTTTCCAGTTCGCGATTAACAGCGATGCGCAATGCCATAAAAGTCCTAGTGGCTGGGTGGGTCTTGCCGTGACGGCTGCCGATAGCTTTTTCTACTACGCTGGCTAGTTGTAGGGTGCTGCTTATCGGGCGGCTCTTTACGATATACCGTGCTATCCGCTTGCTGTAACGCTCCTCACCATAGGTTTT
>Ga0315282_10009752_pt1 | contig 15215 bp, 13 predicted proteins | sample YL17G07_20_MG_FD_203693 | JGI IMG/M metagenome (GOLD analysis project Ga0315282, IMG submission 203693) | Sediment microbial communities from Yellowstone Lake, YNP, Wyoming, USA - YL17G07_20 | ecosystem: Environmental > Aquatic > Freshwater > Lake > Sediment | place: USA: Wyoming | collected... | reverse complement strand
GCATGAGCGAGGAGAACCTGGAGGAAATCCTCTCTTGGCCTTTCGTGATGATCGGGTCGGACTCTTCCGCCAAGACTGCTCAGGCCGCAAAGACTTCCGGCAAACCCCATCCCCGAGCATACGGGACTCCTGCACGCCTCCTGGGCCGCTACGTTCGCGAGAAACGCGTCCTCACGCTTGAAGAGGCCGTTTGGAAACTCTCCGGGTTCCCGGCGGAGCGCCTGCGACTTGCCGACCGCGGCCGAGTTGCACCGAACATGAAGGCCGACATCGTCGTGTTCGACGCCGACACCGTGACCGACAAGGCGACCTACGAGGACCCGCACCAGTACTCGGTCGGCATCGAGCAGGTTCTCGTGAACGGGGTGCCCACCGTCGAGAGGGGAGAGCATCTTGGCGCGCTGGCCGGCAGGATCTTGAAGCGATCCTGACGACGGTTTTCGCACATGTCGTCCGGCGGCTCACTCCCGGCGCGGCCGGGACGTGAAACAAGGGGGGACCTTTGGCTCACATCGACAAGATCCGCGAGCATTTCAGCGTTGTCAATCACTGGGTGTACATGAACCACGCCGCCGTCAGCCCCTATACCCGTGACATGGTCTACGGCATCGGCATGCGTGCGGACGACATCCTGGAAAACGGCTACGTCCACGCCGCGGAGTGGAAGGAAGACGCGATCCAGGCGAAACTGATGTATGCCCAGCTCATCGGGAGTCTCCCGGACGAGGTAGCATTCATCCACAGCACCTCCGACGGGGTGAATCTCATCGCCAACGGCATCGACTGGAAGGCCGGCGACAACGTGGTGCTGACGAACGTCGATTACCCGGCCAACATTTACCCGTGGATGAACCAGCAGCATCGGGGTGTGGAGGTCAAGTGGGTGAAGCAGCGGGACGACGGGCGCATCCACGTGGAGGACCTGGCATCTGCGATCGACGGTCGCACGCGCGTCCTGGCCATTTCCTTTGTCCAGTTTGTCAACGGCTACCGGAGCGACCTGGGCGCCATCGGCCGGGTGTGCGCGGAGAAAGGCGTGCTCTTTTTCGTCGATGCAATTCAGGGGCTCGGCGCGATCGACCTGGACGTCCACGAGATGAAGGTCAGCGCCCTGGCGGCGCATTCCAGGAAATGGCTCCTCTGTCCGGGCGGACTCGGGGTGCTCTATCTCGACCGGAAGATCCTCAAGGACATCCGCGTCACCAATCCCGGCGCCATGAGCGTCACCGAGCCGTCCAACTTCCTCGACTATAAGCTCACCTACCGCGACAGTGCCCGACGGTTCGAGCCCAGCGACCTCAACCCCATCGCCCTCAGTGCCACCCGTGCGATGCTCGCCATGTTCACAGGGCTCGGCATGAGCTACATCGAGAACCGCGTCCTTTCCCTCACGGACATGCTCTCGGAAGGACTCGCAGAGAAGAACTACGCCGTTCATTCCCCGCGCGGAAAGACGGAAAAGTCCGGCATCGTCGCCTTCTCTTCCACCTCGGGCGACACCGACGCCATCTCGGCGAAACTCACCGAAGCCCACGTCGTCCACACGAACCGCTACGGGATGATCCGCCTCTCGCCTCACTTCTACAACAGCGAGGACGAGGTCGAGACGGTCCTGAACCTGCTGTGAGGACCTTTATCGGGGGTCCGAAGGTCCCGGGTTGGGTGCTGTCTCCGTTGCGCCCGCCTTGCGCAACACCTCCGCGACGGCGTCGTTCCCCCCATCGATGGCCAATTGCAGCGGGGTCTTCCCGTTATTGTCCTTGGCGTTGATATCCGCGCCCTTCGCGATGAGAAGTTCTGCGACCTCCTTATTCCCCCAGAAGAAGGCCGCCTCGTGCAGGGGCGTCCGCCCGTGATTGTCCCTGGCGTTGATATCCGCACCCTTAGCGATGAGAAGCTCTACCGCCTGCTTGAGCCCCTCGCGGGCCGCAAAGTGCAGGGAGGTCCACCCAAAATTGTCTCTGGCGTCGATATCCGCCCCCTTGGCGATGAGAAGTTCGACGACTCCCTTGTGCCCCTTGGCGGCCGCAAAGTGCAGGGGCGTCCACCCTCCATTGCCTTTGGCGTTGATATCCGCCCCCTTGGCGATGAGAAGTTGGACGACCCCCTTGTGCCCCGAGGCGGCCGCCTGGTGCAAGGGCGGCTGCCCATTATCGTCGTTGGCGTTGATATCGGCGCCCTTCGCGATGAGAAGTTCCGCGACCTCCTTCTGCCCGAGGAATGCCGCCCAAGGCAGGGGCCTCCACCCGTAATTGCCGCCTTTAGCGTTGATATCCGCGCCCTTTGCGATGAGGAGTTCGGCGATCTCCTTCCGCCCCGAGTAGGCCGCAAAGTGCAGGGACGTTAAACCCTCATCGTCCTGGGCATTGATATCCGCACCCCTGGCGATGAGAGCCTCGGCGATCTCCATATATCCTTTCCACGCCGCCCAGAGCAGGGGCGTCTGTCCCACACCCTCCTTGACTTTGATATTCGCGCTCTTGTGAGTGAGGAATGCGGCCAGCGCGAGGTCGCCCCATTCAACGGCCCGGTGAACCTGCGCCTGCATTTGCCTGTCCCGCGCGTTGACGGGACATGGGAACGAATACGCCAACTCCGCGACGGTCGCGTTGTCTCCAAGTTCCATCGCCGCGACCATGCGCGTTTCAAAGATGCTGAGGCGGACGTAGTACGTCCCAGCGAGCGTGAGGACGAGGAAGAGGACAATCGACATCGGCGGAATGAATTTCCTGAAACGCACGCCTACGCCTCCGTTGGAGGACCCCTGCGGATTCTTTGGAGCCACGGGGACATTCCTTCCGTGGTCTGCCGACCGGATGCGGTGTGAATCTCAACTTCGGTCTCGCCCCGGCCGACGCATCTCGAAATACCCGGGGCCAAATAACAGGGGTGGGTCCTAGTTATCGCCCCTGTGGGCATACTTCAGTGTCCATGAGCCCCGCTCATCCTTTTCCGCGAAAACGCCCCTGTCCTTCCTGTCCCCAAAACGCTCGATCCAGCATTTCTTTGAGGTCTCCCAGCAAAGCTTGCTTGGCTCTGTGTGTTCCATGCCCCATTCATAGTCATTGCCCCCATAGGTTCCAATTGATCTCAGCCACGGAGAAAAGAGCCATCCAACAAAAACCTCGGGTGCCACGTCTACTTCAAGAATAGGGCCGGGATATTTCCTCGCGTGCCGGACGGTGATCACCGTGTCACGATTAATGTTAGAATCGAGTGAGTAGGTCGTCTCGGTCCAGCCCAGACAAACCCCTTCCCCCAAGGAAGCAAACGCAAGGAGTACAGCCATATTCCGAATGGCTATCCGTTTCTTGCGCTTGATCCAACAACAGAAGACTAAGACCACTTGGACTGCAATTGCCACCGCAAACCAATAGGGATTCATCATAATGGCGATTTACCTCCTTACAAACATACAAACCGATCTCAATCGTCATTAATAGCGCCATGCGGGACAGGCCCCGTTTTTTCCACCTATCCGACCACCTAGAACAACGGGGACATTCTCCTTTATCAATTCCGTGCTTAATGCAGTGCCAGCCCTCATAAATATATACGACATCCGTGCCGGGGGCAAGGGGTTTTCTTGCCCGATTGCAGGGGACTACCCGCCTTCGCCCCCAAAGCCCTACCCCTGGGGGCGGGGATGAAGGGCTGGTTCGTGGCCGTCCGCAAAATGCGGCGCAGGTTTCCGCCTCCGCTAAAGCTATGGCGGACAAGTCGGCGGGTTTCGCCTCTTGCCGGTCAGGAAGCCTCCCGACGTGTCGGGACGGGGAGGCTTCACTTCTCGAACGGGAGCCAGGGGGTTGCGGGGGCAGGGGGTTCCCAGGTGAGGCGGGGGGAACGCGCGGCGGCGACTTCGTCGAAGCGGGAGAACTCCGTGGTGTTAGGCGCGGTCTTCAGCAACTCCGGCGACTTCTCCGCTTCCTCAGCGATCTGAAGCATGATGTCCGCGAACCGGTCGAGCGTCTCCTTCGATTCGGTCTCCGTCGGCTCGACCATCAGCGCCTCCTTGACGATGAGCGGGAAATAGACCGTCGGCGGGTGCACGCCGAAATCGATGAGCCTCTTGGCGACGTCGAGCGTCCTGACGCCGTGCCGGAGCAGGGGCTCCCCGGTCGCCACGAACTCGTGCATGCACCGCTCGCCGTACGGCACCGGGAAGCGGCCGACCAGCTTCTTGAGCAGGTAGTTCGCGTTGAGCACGGCGAGCTCGGCCGCTTCGCGCAGCCCCTTCGCGCCGAGCGTCCGGATGTAGGCGTACGCCCGCACGAGCACCCCCACGTTTCCGTGGAACGTTCTCACCCTGCCGATGGAGTGCGGCCGGTCGTTATCTAGAAGTGCGCGCCCGGAGGCGTCACGCCGGACGACGGGCGTCGGGAGGAAGGGGGTCAACGTGTTCTTCACGGCGACGGGTCCGGCGCCCGGGCCCCCGGCGCCGTGGGGCGTGCTGAAGGTCTTGTGCAGGTTGAGGTGCATCACGTCCACGCCGAAATCTCCCGGTCTTGTGACGCCCATGATGGCATTGAGGTTGGCCCCGTCCAGGTAGAGGAGCGCCCCGGCGTCGTGGAGCTCGCGTGAGATCTCGAGCACGTTCTTCTCGAAGAGGCCGAGCGTGTTGGGGTTGGTGATCATCATCACCGCGACGTCGCGGGTCAATTCCTTCCGGAGACTCTTCATGTCCACGAGTCCGTCGCGTCCGGACTTGACCTCCCGGACCTCGAGGCCCGCTAGGGTGCAGCTCGCCGGGTTCGTCCCGTGCGCCGAATCCGGCACAAGGGCGAATTTCCTCCGACCCCCGCGCGACGCATGGTACGCCTGCACCATCAAGAGACCGGTGAGTTCCCCGTGCGCCCCCGCCGAGGGCTGGAGCGACACCGCGTCCATCCCCGTGATCTCGCACAGAACCTCGCCCAGCGACGCTAGGACCTCGACGATTCCCGGGGCCAGTTCCGGCGCATAGGGATGGGCCTCGGTGAACCCCGCGAGCGACGCGAGCACGTCGTTCACCTTCGGGTTGAACTTCATCGTGCAGGAGCCGAGCGGGTAAAAATGGGTGTCCACGCAGAAATTCTTCTGACTGAGTCGGGTGAAGTGTCCGACGAGGTCGCGGAGACTGAGCTCGGGCAGCGTCGGCCGGGTCTTTGCAAGAAATGCCGCGGGGAGCAACTCGTCGGCCGCGGGGACCGGAACATCACACTCCGGGAGCGACCAGGCACGTCGCCCGGGACGACTCATCTCGAAGATCAGTGGTTCACTCATGGACCCACCTCCCGGCGGACGGCCTCGACCAGACGGTCGATCTCTTGGCGGGTGCGGCGCTCGGTCACCGCAACGAGCAGCGACTTCGCGAGTGACGGGTCGAACCGCCCGAGGTCGAGTCCGGGGTCGATGTCGCGCGTCAAGAGTCTCGCGCGCAACTCGGCGGCGGAGAGTCCCTGGACGTCTATCGCGAATTCCTTGAAGAAGGGCGCCCCCTGGAAGCGGAGCGACACCCCCGGAAGCCGAGCCAGCCGGTCGGCCGCGTAATGCGCCTTCGCGAGACACAGTTCCGCCACACGGCGCAGTCCGTGAGGTCCCATCACGGAAAGGTAGACGGCGGCGCGGATTGCCGCCAGGGCATGGTTGGTGCAGATGTTGGAAGTGGCGCGGCCGCGACGGATGTGCTGCTCGCGGGCCTGGAGCGTGAGAACGTATCCGCGTCGCCCGTGACGGTCCTTCGCCTCGCCGACGAGTCGTCCGGGCATCCGGCGCACGTGCTCCAGACGCGTCGCGAGAAAGCCGAACCCCGGGCCGCCGAAGCACCTCGCGTTTCCGAGCGACTGTCCCTCGCCGACCACGATGTCGGCACCCAGTTCGCCGGGACGCTTGAGCAGGCCCAAGGAGACGGGGTCGACGACGGCGACCAAGAGCGCTCCCGCCGCGTGTGCGGCATCCGCGAGAGACTTCAGGTCATGAACCGTGCCGAAAAAGTCCGGCGACTGCACGACGAGGGACCCCAAACGCGGGGTCCCCAAACCCAATTCATCGGGTTTGGGGTCCCCCTCATTGCCTTTGGGACCCCCCGGCGTGCCGACTTCCCCCGAAAGGGCTTCTTGCAGCGATGCGCCGTCCACGCATCCCTTCGCGTGTCTGACCGTCCTCAACTCCATGTCCAGATGGCGGACGTAGGTCTCGATGACCGAGCGATACTCCGGATGCAGTCCCTCGTCGATGGCGACGCGGTTTCGCCCGTTGATGCTCACACCCATAAGCACCGCTTCGGCCGCCGCCGAGGCCCCGTCGTACATCGACGCGTTGGACACCTCGCATCCGGTAAGCCGGCAGATGAGCGTCTGATACTCGAAGAACGCCTGGAGACTTCCCTGACTGGCCTCGGCCTGGTAGGGGGTATAGGCGGTGAGGAACTCCGCACGGGAGGCGACGGCGTCCACCACGGCTGGGATGAAATGGTCGTAGCATCCGGCGCCAAGGAAGGAGAGAACGCCGGTCCGGGTCTTCGAGGCGAGTTCCTCCAGATGTGCGGTCAGCTCCGGTTCGGAGAGTGCCGGAGGAAGTCTGAGCTCACGCGTCAGACGGATATCCGGGGGGATGCAGTCGAACAGTTCGGAGATCTCGCGGACGCCGACGGCGTCCAGCATCGAACGGATTTCGCCCGGGACATGGGGAAGATAGGTCATTGACGCCTCCACGCAGGCTTCCTCGTGAGGACCGCTCAGGCATCCCCGAAGGCGATGAACCGCGTCCGGGGTGCCCTCTATTCGCCTTCCCCCACGTCCTCTTCTGCTTCCTCCTCTTCCTCCGCAGGTTCGGTTTCCTGCTCCCCGGCCTCGGCCTGAACAAAGACCTGATACGCCTCGGCCGTCATCAGCTCGTCGACCTGTGAAGGGTCGGAAGCCCTCACCCGGATGAGCCACCCGTCCTCGTAGGGGTCTTCGCTGACCAGCTCCGGATTCTCCACGACCGCCTTGTTGGCTTCCACGACTTCGCCGTCGATGGGGCAGATGAGGTCCTCCGCCGCCTTGACCGACTCGATGGTTCCGAAGGCCATTTCGGCCACAAATTCCTCGCCCACGGAGGGCAGTTCGATGTAGGTAATATCGCTCAACTGGTCCGCGGCATACTTGGTGATGCCGATGGTCGCGATGTTGTTTTCAAGCCGGACCCACTCGTGGGTCGTGGTGTAACGGATGTCATGCGGAAACATGGACTCACGTCCTCCTGGAGTAGAAGGGGATGCGGACGACCGTGGCCGGAACGACTTCGTGGGAGACTCCCACGGAAAGCACGGTTCCGGCGGTGCTCAGTCTTCTGGAAGCATAACCCATCGCAATGGATTTTTCAAGTGTGGGAGAAAAAGTGCCGCTGGTGATCTCTCCGACGCGGCGTCCCTCGAAGAGGATTTCCTGTCCCTGGCGTGCGATGCGGTGCGACAAGAGTTCCAGTCCCACGATCCGGCGGGCCTGGGGGTTCTCGTCCCGCACGGCCCGCAGCAGGGCCTCTTTCCCGATGAACTCGCGGCCCTTGAACCGGATGAACCTCGAAAGCCCGGCCTCCACGGGGCTGATGGTTCGAGTGAGTTCATGTCCATAAAGGATGAGGCCGGCCTCGAGGCGAAGCGTGTCCCGGGCCCCCAGACCCGCGGGCGCCGCCATCGTCGGTTTCCCGGCCTCCAGGAGACCCGACCAGACCCGGTGCAGGTTCTCCGCCGGAGCCACGATCTCGAAACCGTCCTCGCCCGTATATCCGGTCCGTGAGAGCACCACCGGCACCCCAACCACCCGGTCCTCCCGAAGCCGGAACCGGCCGAGCTCGTCGAGTGACGACACGCCTGCTCGAGCGAGCACCTCCGCGGCCTTCGGGCCCTGCAGAGCGAGCATCCCCGTCTCGAACGTCCGGTCGACGATGTGCACGTCGAAGCGCCCGACGTGTTCCCTCATCCAGAAAAGAACGATTTCCCGGTTGACGGCGTTGGTGACGACCCAGATACGCTCGTCTTCGCGGAAAACGACCACGTCATCGATGGCGCCCCCGGTCTCGTCGCAGAACGTCGTGTACCGCGCACGCCGCGGCATGAGATCCCGGATGTCGTTCGTCGAGAGAACGTCGAGACACTCGGCGCTGTCCCTTCCGGTGACCACGAAACGTCCCATGTGGGAGAGGTCGAAGAGCCCGGCGGAACTGCGGACGAATCTGTGTTCATCGAGGATATGCGTGTAGGAAAGGGGAGTCTCCCAGCCCGCGAATTCGGTCATCGCGGCGCCCGACTTCCTGTGCTCATCGTAAAGGGGCGTTCGCAGCATGGATTTCCTGTGCCCCGGGAGGGTCGAACCCGAGTCCAATGGGGGAGGGAATATACGAGCCGGGTCCGGTGTCGTCAACAGCAAAAAGCGGCGGCTCAAGGCGCCCATCTCAGGTCGAGTTCACGTCGTTCGAGGTCGACGGAGTGGATGACGACCCGGACACGGTCGCCCAGACGAAGTCGGTACTTCCGGTGCGTCCCGGTGAGGGTGTGTCCGCGGGCATCGTGCTCGACCCGGCCGCCCAGGGAGCGCACCGATATCAGCCCGTCCACCGGGACCTCTTCGAGCTCCACGAAGGCTCCGAACTCCTCCACGCCCACGACGACCCCGTGCATGGTCTCGCCGACACGGTTCTGGAGGAACCTCAGCAGCTTGATCTTCACCACCTCGCGCTCGGCACGTTCCGACAGCTCCTCCATCTCGCTGGAATGCCGGGCGTACCGGTCGAGATGTGCCGACCAGTCGAAGGGCCTGCGCACGCCCTTCTCCAGGTCGAATTCCTTGAGCACCGAATGGACCACGAGGTCCGGGAAACGCCGGATGGGACTGGTGAAATGACAGTAACAGTCGGTGGCGAGTGCATAATGTCCGAGGGATTCGCCGAGGTACTCGGCGTGTTTCATGCTCTTGAGCACCACGAGGTTGACGGCGTGACTGAGGGGCGTTCCTTCGACCTTGGCGAGGATGTTCTGGAGGGCCCTGCGGGGTTCGTGCGTGCTGGGAGCGATGCCCAGGGTGCGTGCGAAGAAGAAGAGGTCGCTCAGGTTCCTAGCGTCCGGGGGCGCATGCACGCGGTGGATGAGCGTCCGTCCGTGTCGCTCCCCGTACCGGGCGACGCACTCGTTGGCCAGGAGCATGAACTCCTCGATGAGTCGGTGAGAGATGTCGCGCTTGAGAGGGTGTGCCCCCGTGACGTATCCCTTCTCGTCGTATTCGAGCTCGACCTCCGGGAGTTCGAGTTCGAGTGCCCCGCGTTTCCTGCGGATGGCGCTGCGGAGTTCCGCGAGACGCGCGGACTCCTTCAGCAGTTTCACGACCGCTCCGTCGAGGTGTCCCCGACTTGTCGGGGCGATGGCCGCGCTTGCTTCCTCGTAGGTCAGCCGTTTCGACGAACGGATGACGGACCGCACGATGTGGAAGTCCGTGACCTCGCCTTCCGCGTCGAGGTCGATACTCACCGAAAGCGTCAGGCGGTCTTCCTTGGGACGCAAGGAGCACAGGTTGCTGCTGAGTTTCTCGGGGAGCATGGGGATGGTGCGCGTGGGGAGGTAGACGCTGGTCGCGCGCTCCGCGGCCTCCCGCCAGACCGCCGTTTGCGGCCGGACGTAATGGGAGACGTCGGCGATGTGCACCCCGAGCTTCCAGCCGCTGTGCGTACGCTTCAGGGAAATCGCGTCGTCGAAATCCTGCGCGGTCACCGGGTCGATGGTGACGATCACTTCCTCCCTGAGGTCGGTGCGTCCGCTGAGGTCCGGCGGAAGGACCCGGTCCGGGAGCCCCGCGACTTCCTCGAGGACCTCCTCGGGAAACTCCGTCCGGAGTCCGAACTGTGTGATGACCATGGGGGCGTCCACGGCGGGGTCGCTTCCGTCCCCGAGGACCTGGATGATCCGTCCGGCGAGTCCCTCGGAGACCCGCGTGCTCAGCTCGATGACGACCTTGTCGCCTTCGCGGGCGCCGGCGGTGTCGCTCGTGCCGAGACCGATCTCCGCGGGAAAACTCATGCCGTCGGGGACCACGTACCGTCGTCGCCGCCAGCCCTTGAGGGTTCCCACCAGCTTCCTCTGTCGGCGCTCGAGCACGCGCACCACCTTGGCGGATTCGAGCATGGTCCTCCCGCGACGGGGATGCCGGAGTCTCTCCACGAGCACCAGGTCCCCGTCGAGAGCGGCTCCCAGCGAATGCGGCCCGACGTAGATGTCGGGGCCTTCCGAGTCCGCCGGGCGCACGAACGCGAACCCGCGTCTCTTCACGTCGATGGTTCCGATGACGAAAGAACGCGGGTGCGCCAGCGCCAGGCCTTCCTTCTTGCGCCGACGGATGACTCCGCTCGCCTCCAGCTCGGATACCGCCGCCTGCAGTTCCTGGAACCCCTCGGCGTCGGTGATCTGCATCTGCTTGGCGAGCGTCCTCAGGGACACCGGCTGGTACCCTTTGCGGCTCATGAATTCGACGATGGTCCGGGCATCGATCATGTCAGCTTCCGGTGAACGGTTGAAATTGTCTTGTTGAGGACTCCAGGGCGCGTATGATATAATCCGTCCGGCGGAAGACCGCCGGCAAACAAAGGGGACCGAACATGGAAAAGGTGCTCGAACTGGCCGCAAGACTCGGACAGGAAATCCGTGCTCACGAACGCCACCGTCTCTTGCGGGAAGCCGAGAAGAACGTGCTCGCGGACCCGGAGGCTAGAAAGATCCAGGACGACCTGGAAAAACAGCTCCTGAGGATGCGCGACCTCGAACGCCAGATGAAACCGGTCGAGGTCGCCGACAAGCGCGAGCTTTCCCGCCTGCAGGACCTCGCCCGCTCGAACCCCGGACTCCAGGAGCTCCTCAAGGTCCAGGCCGACTACTTCGAAATGATGGACAAGGTCAACAGCACCATCCTGCGGGAGCTGGCCCCGCCGGGCGAGCACTCTGGGGACTAGGTTCCCGCTTCCTCGTCGGCCGGCAGACTCCTCGGTCCCCGGTAGAGTTGTCTCTGGAACATCCGGCTGTACTCCGTCCAGTTCCCCTCGGTCAGTCGGTCCCCCTCGATCGTCCGCGTGGACGCTTCGACCTTGGCGTCGAGGTTGTCGAGGTGATGCAGTGCGATCGCCTCCGCCGTCATCGGGAGCTTCGGGGAGCCCCACTCGTACTCCCCGTGGTGACTCAGGATGAGGTGACCCAGAAGATCGAACAGGTGGAGCGGGAATCCCTCGATTTTCCGCACACGGTCCTGGACCATCTGGACGGCGAGGATGAGGTGGCCGATCAGCCGGCCGCGGTCCGTGTACTCGAACGCCTTCGTGTACGACAACTCCTCGATCTTCCCGATGTCGTGGAGGATGGTTCCGGTGATGAGGAGGTCGCGGTCCAGTCCCGGGTAGCGGGAGGCGACGTAGTCGGCCAGCGTGGCGACCGCGAGGGTGTGCTCCAAGAGTCCGCCGAGATAGGGCTGGTGATAGGAGACGGCGGCCGGGGCCTTCTTGAAACGGGCCGTGAAGTCCGCGTCGTCGAGAAAAGCCCCAAGGAGCCGCGAGAGGTGCTCGTTCTTGACGCTCGCGGCGAGCTCCCGCACCTTCGCGAACATCTCCTCGATGTCCCGCTGGGTCCTCGGCAGGAAATCCTCAATCGCCACTTCCTTGCTGAGGACCAATCGTATGGTGCTCAGGTTGAGCTGCAGGGAATCCTGGTAGACCTCCACGCGACCGGTGACCCTCACGAAGTCGGCGCCCACGAGTGCCTGGAACAGGGCGTCCGTGGCGTTCCACAGGCGAGCGAGCATCTGTCCGGTCTTGTCCACGAGGACGACGTGGAGATAGTACTTCCCGGCCTTCGTGCCTCGAAGCTGGCACTCGCGCACGAGGTAGATGTCGTCCACGTTCTGATTGGGTGTCAGCGTGCCGATGTCCGTGTGCATGGGACCTTCCGAATGCGGACGACCCCAGACGCAATTCATCGCGTCGGGGGACCCCCGTCGATGGGGGGACACTCAGGGACTCTTCTTCCTCTCCTTGGCCTTCTTGGCAGCTTCCGTCAGCTTCTCAATGGCGGCATTCACGTCGGCGAGCGTCCCCACGTATATCTGGAGTGTGCTGTCCGTCTCGGTCTCGATCTGCTCGAGGACCTCGTTGTCCACGGGTCCGGCGATGACCACCATCAGAATCTTTCCCAGTCTGTCGATGGGCACGAGATGATGCTTGGTCATCCGTTCGAGGGGAATGATGCTCGCCATCTCGCCGGAAACGAAATACTGCGTGGGGGAGAGATAGGGGAGCGAGAACTGGGTTGCGATGGCCTCGGCCACGTCGCGTTCCGTGACGTATCCTCGATCGACGAGAAGTTCGCCCAGGTGTTTTCCCGTCTTCTCCTGGTCCGCAAGGGTCTCTTCGAGCTGCTCGCTGCTGATGAGCCCGCTGTGGGTGAATATCTCGCCAAGACGTTTCGGGGTCATGCGCTGGATGTTCGCCATCTCCACTCCTTCCACCGACTTGAAACGTCGCAGACACGTCAATGTATCAGGCATTCCGCCAGGGTCAAGTCAAAAACCGTCGAAAGCCCGGCGGGACCCGGAGCCGGCCGCCTTCAGGGGCCGCCTTTTGGCTTGACAGGGAAGTCCAACCTGCTACCGTGGATGCGATGGACGGCGCGCGAAAGGAAACCCCATGTTCACCGGTATCGTTCAATGTCTGGGCCGCGTGACGTCGGCCCGCAGGTCCGCCGGCCGGCTTATTCTCCGTGTGGAAGCAGGGCCGGCCGCCGAGGACGCCCGAGTCGGCGACTCCATCTGTGTGAGCGGCGTCTGTCTCACCGTCACGGAAAAATCCGCCCGAACCCTCGCTTTCGACGTCATCGGCGAGACCCTCTCCGCCACCACACTCGGGACGGTCGACGAGGGAGACGCCGTCAACCTCGAACCTTCGCTCAGACCCTCCGACCGCCTGGGAGGACATTTCGTCACCGGGCACGTCGATGGCACCGGCGCCCTGAGTGAGCGAGTCCAGGCCCCGGGCGAAGTCCGCATGACGTTTCTCGTCGATCCCCAACTGACCCGGATGATGCTTCCCAAGGGGTCCGTCGCCGTCGACGGCGTCAGTCTCACGCTGACCGGTGTATCGGATGGGAAATTCAGCGTTGCGCTGATCCCGCATACGCTGTCGGTGACGACCCTCGGCGCGCTCCGGCCGGGCGCACGGGTCAACGTCGAAACCGACCTCATCGGGAAGTGGGTCGTCAAGGCACTCGGAAACGGGATCAGACCGCTTAACGGCGCCAAGGGGTCAGACGCCATTTCCGAGGATTTTCTCCGCGAACACGGCTTCGCCTGAACGGGCGGGGATACCCATGACCAGGCATACCATTGCACTTTCCACGGGCGACCCGGCGGGGATCGGGCCCGAACTCGTGCTCAAGATCGCCCGCGACAAGGCCCTTAACGACCTCGTGCGCCTCGTCGTTTTCGCAAACGCACGCGTCCTCCGGAAACACGCCTCGATGCTCAAGCTTCCATTCGACCTGCCGCGGGTCGATCCGGGGAGCGTCTCACGGGAATATCCTCCGGGTCCGGCGTTCGTTGACGTTGCGGCGGAGGGGGTCGAAGAGATGGAGCTCGGGCATCCGTCGGCGGCCGGCGGGCACTTGGCCATCGGGTGTCTCGAGCGAGCGCTCAGGATGGTGCAGGACGGTCTTGCGGATGCTCTGGTCACGGGTCCCATGAGCAAGGTGGCGGTCGGCCTAGCGGGGTATCCGTGGGCGGGGCACACGGATTTTCTCAAGGAGCGCACCGGCGCCCTCGCGGTCGTGATGATGCTCGTGGGGGGTGGGCTTCGCGTGGGACTCGTCACGCACCACGTTGCCCTTTCGGAGGTCCCAGGCCAATTGAGCGTCGAGAAGGTGCTCGCGGCACTTCGCATCATGGACGCGGAGCTGAGACGCTGCTTCGGTCTTGCGCGTCCGCGGATTGCGGTCGCCGGACTGAACCCGCACGCCTCGGACGCCGGCCGCTTCGGGAGCGAGGAAGAGCGCATCATCGCACCCGCGCTCCGGCTCGCCCGCGATGAAGGGATCGACTGTGACGGACCCCATCCCCCCGACACGCTTTTCGCGCCCTCCATCCGCAGCCGCTACAACGCCGTCCTCGCCATGTACCACGACCAGGGACTCATCCCCCTCAAGATGCTGGCCTTTGGACGTGCCGTGAACGTCACACTGGGACTGCCGATTGTGCGGACCTCCGTCGATCACGGCACCGCCTACGACATCGTCGGAAAGGGAGTCGCATCGACCGACTCGCTGCTCGAAGCGGTCCGGCTCGCCCTAGAGATCGTGGAGAGACTGAAGAAGTGAGTGGGGCGTCGCCGCAGACCAGAAGCGAAATCAGGAGGCTCCTGCTCACGGCGGGCGTTCGTCCCAGCCGGAGACGCGGACAGAGGTTCCTCATCGACGGGAACCTCATGCGGATGGTCGTCGGGGCCGCCGAACTCACGCCCGACGACCTCGTGTTTGAGGTGGGAACGGGCACCGGGAGTCTCACACGGCTCGCGGCCGATGCGGCCGGTCATGTCATCACGGTCGAGATCGATGCGGGGCTGGCTCGCATCGCGAAAGAGACCCTCCACGGCCGCTCAAACGTCACGTTGATTCACGACGACGTCCTCGCGGGAAAGAACGAACTCAACCCGGACGTCATGCGCGAGCTGCGGGCGTCCGCCCCGGGATGGTCCCGGACTAAGCTCGTCGCCAACCTGCCCTACAGCATTGCATCGCCGCTCATCATGAACCTGGTGTTCGAACAGATCGAGTTGGAACGGATGGTGTTCACCGTGCAGCGGGAATTCGCCGACCGGCTGGTTGCGCGGCCCGGGACGAAGGACTACGGCTGGGTGACGGTGGTCATCGCCGCGGCCGGGGCGACGGAGGTCATCCGTCACATGCCCTCGACGGCGTTCTGGCCGGTGCCGGCCGTCGGGTCCTCCCTGGTCCGTTTCCGACCAGCGCGGGACTGGAAAAGGGGATTGGACATCGGGCGCTTCCGCCGCTTCGGCATGTTCGTGTTTCAGCAGCGGCGGAAGACCGTCCTGCGGATCCTGCGCGAGCATCTCAAACGGATCGGGTCCGGACTCGACCCCATGTCGCTCCTGGAGACCTCCGGGATCGACCCGAAGACCCGGGGAGACCAGTTGAAAAGCGAAGCCCTGCTTCGCCTCAG
>Ga0315282_10009751_pt1 | contig 15215 bp, 9 predicted proteins | sample YL17G07_20_MG_FD_203693 | JGI IMG/M metagenome (GOLD analysis project Ga0315282, IMG submission 203693) | Sediment microbial communities from Yellowstone Lake, YNP, Wyoming, USA - YL17G07_20 | ecosystem: Environmental > Aquatic > Freshwater > Lake > Sediment | place: USA: Wyoming | collected... | reverse complement strand
TCGTCGGCGAAACCGTTAAGGTTTCCCTCGGTTTTACTCAGGACCAGGGAACCGGCCAGTTGCCAGCCCTGGGCCATGCGTTTGTGAAAGACAAATTCCAGGGCCCGGTATTTTCGTTTGAGCTCCGGGACATTTCGCAACTGCAGGAAGACCGGCGGGGCTTGAAGGGATTTGGCATAAAGCGTGACGGTCTGGCTCGGGTAGGTGTCGGTGCCGGGAACGGTGGTTGTGAAGGGAATCCAGTACTTTTGGGTTGCGGCCTGGTCCAGAGCATACCAGTATTCTCCGCTGTCCGGGGCATAGAGGACATCTTCAAGGATATTCGTCTGTTCCCTGGAGATAAAATGAAGACCGAGCGTAAAATCCTTAAAGAGCTCCTGATCGAGGCCGATGGAGATTTCCTCCGTAACCGGAGCCTTGATTGTACTCGCTACCCGATTCTTATTGAAGGAACCTGAGAGAAACCGGTAATCTTGGGACGAGAGTTGGAACTCGTCTTCGACGTCGGGCCGGCCGTCGCCGTTGATGTCCCACCAATAGACGGCGAAGTTCTGGGGGTAGAGAGAATTGAGGGGCAAAAAATAGCGGTGAGAGAGTACGTCCGAATAACGGGCATAAGAGGCTTTGAGGATGGTTTTCCCGCTCCCCCAGATATCAAAGGCCAGCCCGGCCCGCGGGGAGAGGGCATTCCAAGAAATGAAATCTGTCACTTCCGCCGTAGTGTACTTACCCCAAGGGTTGAAACCTTCGGGGAAATCTTCGGGATAGAGGACTTTGAGATAGGGGCTGACGAGCGCATCCCCGACGAAGATAGATAGGGGGTTTCCGGATGTATTCTTGGAGCCAGAGGGAAACGAGCCCCAAGAACGATCGAAGCGAAGGCCGAGGTTGAATGTCAGCTTTCTGCCTACGGAGAAGGAATCCGTGACGTAGATTCCCAGCCGTTGCGACTTGCCCGTAAGAAGAGTGGAGCCCTGTTCGGAGCCGCAGTTCCAGAAGGCAAGAAGTCCGCGGTCTTCATAGAAAAAATTGTTCGGATTGCGGCTGTCCAGATACATGAGCATGTTGTCCTGCCTCCACCAGTCGAGGCTTGAGGTGGAATCATCATACTCCGCGCCCACGTTGAAAGTATGAGACGTAGCGAGGACATTATTCGCCAATATCCGGATGGAGGCATCGGCCTGGATTCGCTGCCTTTTGATATCGGAATTGTAGTCTGCGCCGCTCAGGGGGCCATAGAGGTCTCCGGCGTTATCAATCCAGGGGAGGCTGAAAGCTTCGGCTTGGAGATGAGTGGGAATATTCCTGTTGATGTAGGCGGCCCGTATATAAGCCTGAGTGTTCGGATTGAGAGTATAATCAATCGTCCCCTGAAGAGTGAAGGAGTTTTCGTGATCCAAAATTTTGGTAGAGAGGAAAGGCAAACGCGGTGAGGGAGCTTCGTACCTTGGCTGATAGACGTCGCCCCAGTTGAGCCAGGCTGTGAACTTGGCAGCGGAGATAGGCCGCAGGCTGAGCTTAAAAAAACCCGATGTGTCCTGGCTGGACCAGTCGTATTTCTCGTGTTGTTTGCCCAAGATGTCTTGGAAGGGACCGATGAAGTTGCCGACTAAGGATTTCTTGAAATACTCGCCGGCCATGAAAAACCAAGCGCGGTCGGCCCAGAAGGGACCCCCGAGGCTCAGGGAAGTATCGAAGAGATTCTTATCACCGGCAACGGGGCCCACACTCAAGTCTTTGATCTGGGATGAAGTCCACAGGTCTTTGTTCAAGTCGTCGTTCATGATAAAAAGGCCCAATTCTCCGGCCATGGAGTTGTTCCCGGACTTGCTGACCACATTGACATATCCGCCCCGGGCGGGAAGTTGGGAAGCGGGCTGCCCGGCGGAGATGATTTCGATTTCCTCTATCAGATCGACATTGAGATTGGCGAGAGGAGCCATGGTGAACATATCAGTCAGGTCGACCCCGTCTAGGACGTAAGCGTTATCCCGCACCGTGCCGCCGTAGATGGAGGCTTCTTGACTAAAAGGAAATCCGGATAAGATGACACCGGGAGCGATATTCAAGATATCACGGAAATTCCGGGCCAGGGGGATTTTGCGTATCAAGGCCTGGTCCGTTATGTCCGTTCTCTTAGAAGAAATTGTGTCCAAAGAGGTTGGAGGGGCTTGAGCTACGACTTCCACCTCCTGCTCCGAGGAGCCCAGTTTGAGTTGAAAGAAAAAGGACATCCCGATGTGAAGGATAATCTGATCGCGGACGAAGGTTTCGTACCCGGGCACTTCCGCCGTGATGGTGTAAACACCGGGAGCCAGAGCGGGGAAGTCGAAACTTCCGGATTCATCGGTCATAATGATTTGCATTCCGAGCATAGCCGGGGAGGATAAGTAGACAGTGGCCCCAGAGATGAACTTGCCTGATTTATCCACGACCGTCCCCTGAATCGTTCCTGTATGATCTTGCGCTTGAATGAATGACATTCCGCTGACGAAGAAGATCAGAAATACGAAAATGGTAGTGGACGCTTTTCTCAATGAGGACCTCCTTGGTTGGGCCGCAAGTGCCGGGAGTTCCCGGATGATCCCCGGGACTTTATCGAATTTGGCGTTCCCGGCTTCACGGCGGGAGGAGATGTCGCGGCGATGATGGAAAATACTCGATCGCTCGTATCCAAAGGATCTCCGTCAGCCGCCTCGCTGATCCGCACCAGGCAAAGATCGGAGACCGTATCGGGCACAATCCAATTGTAGATCCCGTCATTTTCGGTCGGGGCCACAATCTCCATCCAGGTCGCGCCGTCATCCGTCGAATACTCGATTCTTACGTCCCCCACGGTGCCTCCCGTTATCCAGGTGATGTTCTGCGAAGATCCCACCGGCCATCTCTCCCCGCCGTTCGGCGAGGTCACGATTATTATCGGAGCGTCCGTGATCGTAAAGACCGCATCGCTCGTATCCGAAAGATCGCTGTTTTCCACATCGCTGACACGCACCAGGCAAGAGGTGGAGACCGCATTGGGCACGATCCAATTGTAGATCCCGTCATTTTCGGTCGAGGCCACAATCTCCGCCCAGGTCGTGCCGCTATCCGTCGAATACTCGATTCTCACATTCCCTACCTTGCCCTCCGTCTCCCAGGTGATGTCCTGATGAAATCCCACATGCCAGCTTTCCCCACCGTTCGGCGCGGTCAGGGTGATTGAGTTTTCATAGATTTTGGCTACGAAGCCATCCCGGCTGCCGTTCTGTGTCAGGTCCGGGCCAGCGGTTACAGGAAAGGTGAACTCCGTCGAGTATGTATTTCCCGTCAAGTAGACATTCCCCGAACCACCCGCATCCAGCGCAATTCCCAGTCCTAAATCAGCATCCGACCCGCCGATGTACCCGCAATAGACGAGCTCGGCCCCTGTTACCTTGACCTTGGCCACAAAAGCATCAAAGCTGCCGTTGTGCGTCAGGTCCGGCCCTTCCTTAACCGGGAAAGTATCCTCCTTTGAGGAGGTGTACCCCGTGACGTAAGCGTAGCCCCAGCCGTCCACCGCGATGCCGGTGCCGGCGTCATATTCTGAACCGCCGATATATCCACAATATCTAAGCAAGCCACCCCCAGCGTCCACCTTGGCCACAAAGGCGTCAAAATAGCCGCCGTTGTGCGTCGGGTCTGGACCGACAGAAATCGGAAAAGTGGCCTCCGTCGAAGAGGTGTACCCCGTGATGTAGGCGTAGCTCGAAAGATCAACCGCAATGCCATATCCGTAATCATTGCCCGAACCGCCGATATATCCGCAATAGTATAAGGCCGTGCCGTCGGCGTTGACCTTGGCCACAAAAGCGTCGGCTAGGCCGTTATGCGTCAGGTCCGGACCCATTGAAACCGGAAAAGTGGCCTCCGAAGAATATGTAGACCCCGTGACGTAGGCATTCCCCGCAAGATCCACCGCAATGCCATAACCGTAATCATTATCCGAGCCGCCGATGTATCCGCAATAGTCTAGAGCCGTGCCTTCGGCGTTGACCTTGGCCACAAAAGCGTCGGCTAGGCCGTTATGCGTCAGGTCCGGACCCTCAGACACCGGAAAGGAAGCCTCCGTCGAGGAGGTATACCCCGTGATGTAGGCGTTGCCCGAACCGTCTACCGCGATGCTCCTTCCGTAATCATTATCCGAACCGCCGATATACCCGCAATATTCTAGCGCCGTGCCTTCGGCGTTGACCTTGGCCGCAAAGACGTCAAATAAGCCGTTATGCGTCAGGTTCGGACCCTCAGACACCGGAAAGGAAGCCTCCGTCGAAGAGGTATACCCCGTGACGTAAGCGTTTCCAAAATGATCCACGGCAATACCATAGCCGTAATCATTTCCCGAACCGCCGATGTATCCGCAATACACGAACGCCGTGCCTGAAGGGTTCAATTTGGCTACAAAAGCATCCACGTTTCCGCCGTTGAAGGTCAGGTCCGGGCCGACCTTAGTTGGAAAGGCGGTTCCCGTCGAGTATGTATAACCCGTAATGTAGGCACTGCCCAGACTGTCCGCCGCAATGCCATAACCGTAATCATAGCTTGGACCGCCGACATAGCCGCAATAGAGCAGAATCACCGGGTCCAGAATGAGAGATTTTGTCTGGTCGTATCCGCCTACCGAAAAACCATAGGTGACTGCTTCCCCTTCGTATTCCCCGAGGTCGTCATCAACCGTTCTTCCCTCGCCGTTTTTCACTATCTCATAAGCCAGCGGCACGTTCACCCGTCTCCCCGCGTTTTCCTGGTAGGCAACGGGCGCGCCGTCCTCGAACCCGCCCGACGGTGTCGAAACAACCAGGCTTCCTTTATTATTGATAAAAACCGAACTCGCACCATGGTAAGCCAGACGAATCTGCGATGGATTCGCGCCAGGATGAACGATGAATTCGTACTTTAAGTTGTCCATCGTTCCGCTGTACACCAGATCAATTCCCTGCCAAAGGTTGGCGTAAATAACCCGGGAATATGTGGCCAGCCCGGTTTTCCAATTTCCCGGCCTGCCATTGAAATACGAAATCAGCGCTCCAGTCTCATCTGTTCCTACGGGTTTCATTCCGGGGTTGGCGCCCAGGAAATCCAGCTTCACCACCCACCGCGAGTCTTTGGCCGCATCACGGTCCTTTAGAGGCCCGGGAGAAGTCATCTGATCGGGTCGTATTTTGTCTCCGAACCGCTGATTTGCCCGGCCACTCAATATCCTCTCTTCATCCACTTTGGTTAAAGCAAAGGTCAGTCCATCAGCGCCAAAGTAGATTGTTTTATCCTTTCCCTGGATATAGTAAGCGACCCGCGCGTCCAATTGCCCCCGGTTGGGAACGAAATTCACCGGCATCTTACCGAAATCAGGCTGGGCATGGAGAATTCTGTTGGCCGGAGCAGAAGACGATAATGATTTCTGTCCCAAAACGGCAGGTATCCCTGTCCATGCGGTCGGAAAATAAATGCAGGTTATTAAGGCAACGCCGGTCAAGATTCTTTTCGCCATGACAGACTCCTTGCAGCTAAAACATCAGTCTATCCAAAATAGTTGCGCTAAGCAATAATATGCTGTGTTGAGATAAGCACTAAAAGCTTATGCGGGCGCCGATGCGGACAGACCGGACGCCGTAAACGCTGGAGGCCTGGCCGTAGGTCGTCGATAGGGAATAAGTGGGGATCGCGTAATCGTAGCGCAGGATTCCCATAGGATCCTCGTTCGTAACAATCCCGCTTTCGCCGCCGAGGTTGAAAATATCGACATAGAGATCGAGCTTGGCGGAGTTACCTATCTTAAAAACCTTTTCAACGCGGATATCCAGGTTGGCGTAAGATGGGCCCCGCTCCGTCCCAAGAGGTTCCGCATTGACGCTGTAATACGGTGAGCGAGTGCCGAAGCCCATGTAATTCTTAGGGAAATAGACGCGGGCGAGCGTCCTTACCCAAGGGCTTCCCGAATGGTATTGAAAATAGGCGCTGATGGCAAAATCCCAAGGGAGGAGGTAGGTTCCCATGATCTTGATCTGGAGCGGCCGGTCGAAATAGAGAGGGCCGTAGGCATTGATGAGCATGTTCGGGTCATTGAACATGCCGGACTCCCCTCCGGTCGCATCGTATCCAGCGTCGACGTTTCCTTTGAAAGAGCTGTAGAGGACCGAACCCTTAAGCTGCCATTTGTCCGACATCCGTTTATCGAAAGTGAAGATTAAGGCCCAATAATTCCGTTCGGCCTCGGGAGGATTGGTTCCTTTCCACTCGGGCGCCGGCCGGTCGGACCTCAGTCCATATATGGTCAGAGTCTGATCGTCGGCCGTGCCGAAGGTTTGGTCCCAGCCGGGATCCGTGAACTTGAACGGCAGCCAGATGGGGCCGATGTCATCCGTGGCGTTGGGATCGTAGCCGTTGATGATATCGATGTCCTCGACGAGGTTTCTGTTCCGCTTCCACAGAAATTGCAGGCCGAGCTTGAAATCTCGCGCGATTTCGTGCTCGATTCCGGCGATCACTTCATCCGTATAGGGAGGTTTGAGTTTCGTTGTGGTTCCGTTTTTGTCGGTGAATTCGTAGTAGTTGGACTTGGGATTCTGTTCGGGGTATGAAATCAGGACATATTTATCCACACCCGGAAGGTCCATGTAGCCGTTTTGGTTGAGATCATACCAGTTCCATTGAACGGTTGTGGGGCGAAAAATCTGGCCGCCGCTGTATTTTTCCGTCCAGATCGGCTCGAAGGTGCGGGAGAACGAAAGCTTGAGGGCGGTCTTCCCGTTCCCGAAAAGATCGTAGACGGCGCCAAAGCGCGGGGAGAACGTCGTGAATTTCACCAGGTCTTTATACGACATCGTCAAACTATCGAGCGGAGAAATTTTATTGTCGCTGTGGAGCAGGTTGCTGAGAGCTCCAATCAAGGCATTCGGGGTTGCTTTGAGGTCGGGCGAAAGAAGCTCCGGACCGACATTATATTGAAGCTGCGGCCGAGTCTGTTCGGGCTCATATTGAAAGCTGTAATCGAAACGCACGCCCAGGTTTAGGGCCAGCCGGCCTATGACGATGTTATCCTGGACATAACCTGAAAACCTCTTGATGTCGTCCTGAACGTCCCAGGCGCCGCCGGAGGGCGGACAAGGCCGGATTTTCAGGCGGCCGATGGATTTGCCGTCGACATAATAGGGATTGCCGGCGGCCCAATCGTACCAGTATGAATAATACGGATTGGCCCGATACCAGTCGCGGTGAGTTTCGCTCTGCTCATATTCGGCGCCGGCCTTGAGCTCGTGGTTCGCGCCGAAAAGATCGTCCTCGTAGCGAGTGATCGACGCCGAGCCGAGCAATTTGATGCGCCGGGTTTCGTCGTTATACGGAGCCGCGCCCCACCAGATTTTTTGTTGGTTGTCAAAATAAGTATATTGGTTCTGGGTCAGCGAGTGAATCGGAGTGTTGTGGTAGACGTAGGTGCCGCGGACATCGATATACGTGTTCTGGTCGAGGATTAGGTTGATTTGGTGGGTCGTCGAAAAAGCGTTTTCATGATCCAACTCTTGGGCATTGTCGTAGGCCACATCCGGGTCGATGGAGTTTTGATAAATCGGTTCATACGTCTGATTGAAGTTGAAGAGGCCCATATAGTGGATTTCTTTGGTGGGCTGGATGGTCAGCTTGGCGAAGCCCATCCACTCCTGATGCTCGAGGTCATAATGCGGGCTGTCGGTGAGACCGAGCCGGGCCATTCTCGTTTCGGGCGTTTGAGAGTTCGCCATGCTCCAGGTTAGCCGGCGGCCGTCAAGGAAGAACCAGGCGCGGTCCTTCAAGAAAGGACCTCCGATGTTGAACGAAAAGTCCTTGGAATCCGTGTATTTTTCCGGCGGATTGACGTTCAGGAATTTTATCTTTTGGGGCGTGAGTAGGTCTTGGCAGAGACTTTTCCCAGTGTAATAAAACGTGCCGGAGCCGGATAGCTTGTTGCCGCCGCTCTTGGTGACGATGTTGATGTACGTCGAACCGGCCTGGCCGACTTCGGCCGGATGGCCGCCGACTTCGAACTCGATTTCGTCGTAGACATCCACGTTGAGGTTGACCATGGAGAAGAATGTCGCCGGATCATTCATCGGGACCCCGTCCATGGCATAGACTTGGTCGCGGACCGTGCCGCCGAGAATCGAAGACGACCAGAAGTATTCGATGTCCTCGGAAACGGCGCCGGGGATGGAGTTCTGAATGTCGTACAGGTTGCGGTTCATGGGAATGCGCGTCAGGAATGGGGAGCCGTAGTTGACGCTCATTTTGGATGATTCGACATCGACGACACGAGTGACCGACGACATGACGACTTCTTCCTCCACATCGGCGACTTCGAGATCGATATTCACCTCGGTGGTTTTTCCGATGCTGACGAGAATGCTTTTGCGGACTTGCGTCTTGAATCCGGGCATTTCGGCCCGCAGCTCATACTCGCCGGAAAGCAGCGCCGGAAACCTGAACAGGCCCGTCGCCGACGTCACATAATCTCTGGATCCCATGAGAGCGACGCCCACAATCGAGACCGTGGCGCCGGGCAGAGGATTCTTTTCCTTATCGGTGATCGTCCCGTGAATGGAACCGGTCTGCCGTTGCCCGAATCCTGGCGACGATAGGCCGAAGATGAAAAGGAAAACGACAAGAACACTGAGCATTCGTTGCTTCATGGGATAGTCTTTAATATTTTATCTTTATTATCTTTCACTTTGTTTCAAATTCTTGATTTTTTCGCGGGCCCAGGAGGCAGAGCCGATAAGGCCGGCGCAGTTGCCCAGACCGGCCCGCTCGATCGAACAGCACTCAAACGACGCTTGATACGACCGCCTGCGAGCTTCCTCCACGGCCGGCGAAAACAGAAATTCTCCCGTCGTCATCACGCCGCCGCCCAATAAAATTTTTCCCGGGTTCAGCAGGTTGATGACGATTCCCAACCCGATTCCGAGATAATATCCGGCCTGGCTGAAACTTTGCCTCGCGGCGGCTTCGCCTTTTTTAGCTCTGAGATAAATTTCTTCGGCCGTAATGGATTTCCGGCTCTTGGCCAGCGCCCGGTATTTCCTGATGATCGCCGGCGCCGACGCTTCGGTCTCAAGACACCCCTGGATGCCGCATTTGCAGCGCTCGCCGCTGGGGTTGACGATGATATGCCCCAGCTCGCCGGCGTACCCGCAGTTTCCCTGCCAGAGCTTGCCGTCGAGGATGATGCCGGCGCCGATGCCGGTGCCGATCGTGAGTAAGACCATGCTTGAAACCTCCCGACCCGCACCGCATTTCCATTCGCCGAACGCGGCCATATTGGCGTCGTTGTCCACCCAGAACGGGACGTCGATGAATTTCGCGATCGCCGGATAGAGATCGAAATTGTCCAGCTCGCCGTAGTTGGGAGATTGAAAGATTTTTTTGTCTTTGAGGCTGTAGATGCCGGGGAATCCAAAACCCGCGGCCAGAATCTTTTTCGGGGTTCTTTTTTTTAAGTCCTTCCAGAGCTTTTCTAAAAGACTCATTAGCGCCCGGATGGTCGGCGGCGTCGGAGCTTTGTCCTTAAAAAGGACGTTTCCTCTGTCATTAATGAGTCCGAATTTGAGTTGGGTTCCTCCCAAGTCGAAACCGGCATAGACGGACATGGTCACTTCTTTCGGCCAATTGCGGCGTAATTGGGCGCCGCGTACAAAAGATCGTTCAAGCGGTCGATATTCCGATTGAGGAGGCTGCGCAGCTCATCGGCGCCCGGAAGGATTTCGAGCCTGTCGTCCGCGAGTTCGCCGGAGTAGACGATCTCCACGCCATCAAAGCCCGAGGATTCCAGAAGGAATTTGAGCGCCTGAGGGTGGACGGGCAGGCGATGGCTGAGGTCGAGAAAATAAATCCGGACGAGAGCGAAGACCGAGGTGGGATTGACCGTTTCGAGCACTAGAGCTCCGGCGGGGGCGAGTTTGGCATGGCTGAGCTCGACCATCCGCTTGAGGCAAGCCGGGGGCAGGTGTTCGATGACTTGGGACGAGAAAATGCCGTCGAGCGAGGCATCCGGCCAGTCCGCCAACTTTTCCAGGATATCGCCTTTTTGGGCATGGAGGCCCTTGTCCAGGCAGCTGTCGATCATCTGGCTGTTGCCGTCAATGCCGAATCCTTGAAAGCCGGTTTCTTGGAGCAGCTCCAGGAATTCGCCCCGGCCGCAGCCCAAATCCAGGATTTTTCCGCCCGGCCGGAAATACGCGATGTAGCGTTCCTGCTGTTTTTTGACCTCCTCCTCATGGCCGCGGAACCGGTTCTCAAAACTCATATACCGCCATTCCTCGAGCGGTTCCAGGATTTCCCGCACTTGACCGGCCGAGGGCAGCTTTTGTTTTTCCAGCGCCGCCTGGAGCCGGCCCAGCTGCTCTTTGAGCAGCAAGAATTTCTTCATCAGAATATGGGCGTCTTCATATTCCGCGGCGAGCTTATCCACCCGCCATTCCATGCTCTTAAAAATCAGACCGACGTGATTGTTGCCCAGGGCGTCCCATTCTTTATCCTTGGCGTCCATCAGGGCGGGCTGAATTTCAAGCAGATCGGCGGCGACGGCCGTCAGGTTTTTTGTCGCGTTGAGCGTTTCCGCCAGGATTTTTTGCAGGCTTTTTTTGGAGAGGCTGAAAAACGTCTTTGATTTGGTCTGATCTTCGAGGCGTTCGAGAGATTGCCCGTAGTGTTTGAGGTCTTCGAGCTTTTTTAAAAAGAGGTCTTCTTTTTCGCGGCGCTCCTGAATGAGCTTCTCAATGGTCCGTCTCATTAATCCTTGTTCGGGGGCTGGGTTTTGTCGGAGGGAAGGTCTTTGTCCTTATCTTTGCCGCTTATGGAATGCTTGAAATTCTTGATTCCTTCGCCCAGAGATTTTCCGAGATCCGGAAGCTTTCTCGCTCCGAAAATGATGACGATAATCAATAGAATAAGAAGCAGCTCCGGAAGTCCGAGCGATCCGATATGCATCTATTCCTCCTTCACAGGCTGCGCTTCAAACCTGGTTAACGGAAATGTAAGAACAAATAAAAGGTACTTCTTTCGGCGCTAAAAGTCAATTCTTTCAGAATTTTTCGAAAAATTTCAACCGACCCTCCAAGATGTCTCCAAGGTTGACTTGACCATCCTCCGGTGATATATCTCCACTCAAAGGAGAGTGACCATGATTTCTCGCCGTCATTTTTTGAAAACCGGCGGACTTGCGGTGACCCTGGCCGGCTGCGTTCCCAAGATTCTTGGTCAAACCGGCTCCGCTTCTTCGGCGACACTTGAAAATATGGTTTCCGGAGTAAAACCTCTCGGCCCTGAAGATTATGAAGCGCGTCTTGAAAAGGCGCGCCGGCTCATGGCCGAGTTTAAAATCGATGCTCTTTTTTTAACCGGCGGCGCCGACCTTGTCTATTTCACGAGCGTCAGCTGGTGGACGAGCGAGCGGCCTTTCGGGGCGCTCGTCAATCGCCAAGGGAGAACTGTTTGGGTCTGCCCGGCCTTTGAGAAAGAGCGGGCGAAAGAGCTTATTCCCGCGGGCCAGGAAGTTCGCGTCTGGGAAGAACATGAAAGCCCTTATAAGCTCATCGGCGGCGCGATGGACGACCTCGGCGTTCGCGCCGGCAGGCTGGGCATCAGCCCTTCCACGAACGCTTTTATCGTCTTCGGCATCAAGCAGGATGTGCCCGGACTTGAGCTCGTTCCCGGAGCGATCATTACCGAAGCCTGCCGCGGCACAAAAACCGCCAAGGAGATCGCCTACATGGATTTGGCTAATAAGATCACGAAGCTCGCCTACAGGGAAGGGTTCAACAAGCTCCGCGAAGGAATGAGTCAAAGAGATTTGTCCGGCCTGATCAGCGCGGCCCATCAGAAGATGGGTGTAAGCGGCAGCGGCGGTCCTCAGTTTGGCTTGGGCACGGCCTTTCCGCACGGATCGCGCGTTCCTCGCCCGCTCCGGGACGGCGATGTGATCGTGGTCGACGGCGGCTGCGGCGTCGAGGGCTTCCGTTCGGACGTCACCCGGACGATCGTCTTCGGTGAATCCAGCGACAAGCAGCGGAAAATCTGGGACATCGTTAAAAAAGCTCAGACCGCGGCGTTGAAGGCCGCGCGGCCCGGTGCGGGCTGCGAGGACGTGGATGCCGCAGCGCGCAATGTGGTCGAAGACGCCGGTTACGGCCCCGGCTATAAATACTTCGTTCATCGCCTCGGCCACGGCATCGGCCTGGAAGGGCATGAATATCCCTATCTCGTTAAAGGCAACAAACTTAAACTCGAACTCGGCATGACGTTCAGCAACGAGCCGGGGATTTACATCTATGGCGATTTTGGCGTTCGCACAGAGGACTGCATGGTCGTCACCGAAAACGGCGGCCGCATCCTGGGAGGCATGGAAGCCGTGTCGATCGAGCAGCCGTTTGCGGAGACATGATCGGAGAAAAACATGTTTGAAATCGGAATTATTATCATCGCCTTGGTCAGCATTGGGTGGTATGCACGCCTGCGCGGCGGTTCGCCCCTAATCTGGCCTTTGGTTGCAGCCGGAGGATATATCTTCTTCCTTAAACTCGGCCCGAAGTTGTTCCCTATTCCCGAAGGCGAATCATTCAACCTCCCCCGATTCCTGTTGATGTGGGGCTGGGTCGTGGCCGTCTTTTTGTTTGTCCGCTTCGGGCTCGGCCGGCGCAAGGTCAAACCGGGAGGCAAGTGGGTCTGTCCAAAGTGCGCGTTCTTGAACTCCGAGCTGGCCGTCGTCTGCGAGATGTGCGACGAGCCATATACCGAGCCGCAAGAAAAGCAAGAGTGAGGCATTGGGTTAGATCTATACATCTGACAAAAATTAAAAAAATATCTTATTTCATGTAAAATGTCAGATATATAGGTCTGAACCCGATAGGGAAGAGGGTGAAATGTTTCCGACAATCGAATGGCGCAGCGACAAAGTTATTATGATCGACCAGCGAAAGCTTCCCGGCGAGGAAGTCTATATTGAATGTTCGGACTATGAAGCCGTCGCCGAGGCCATTGAAAAAATGGTCATCCGCGGAGCTCCGGCCATCGGTGTCGCCGCGGCGTTCGGCTTAGCCCTCGGATTTTCGCGCGTCGACAGCCTGGACAGAGCGGACGAGGAGTTCGCCCGGATCTCCCTCCGGCTCCGCGAGACCCGGCCTACGGCCCGAAATCTCTTCTGGGCTTTGGAACGGATGAAGGCGATTTTTGAAAAGAATAAGAGCCTCGCGCTTGACGGCCTCAAGAAACGGCTGATTCAGGAAGCCCTGGATATCGATCGCCAGGACGTCGAGATCAACAAACGGATCGGGCATATCGGTCAAGCGCTGATCAAGGACGGCGACTCCGTCCTGACCCACTGCAACGCCGGCGGCCTGGCGACGGCCGGCTATGGCACGGCCGTCGGGATCATTCGGGCTGCTTTTGAGGAAGGGAAAAAAATCCGCGTTTTCGCCGACGAAACGCGGCCGTTTCTCCAAGGCGCGCGGCTAACGGCCTGGGAGCTCGAGAAGCTCGGCATTCCCTATTTTGTCATCACCGACAACATGGCCGGCTGGCTGATGAAGAAGGGGGAAATTAGCCTCGCAGTCGTCGGCGCGGACAGGATCGTCCGCAACGGCGACACGGCCAACAAAATCGGCACCTATTCCGCGGCTGTCTTGGCTAAGGAAAACAATATCCCGTTCTATGTCGCGGCGCCTTTGAGCACGTTCGACTTTTCGCTCGAAACGGGCGATCAAATTCCGATCGAGGAGCGTTCGCCGCAAGAGGTCAAAGAGATTAACGGCAGGCTGATCACACCATCCGGCGCGAAAGTTCGAAACCCGGCCTTTGACGTCACGCCGGCGCGGTATATTTCGGCCATCATCAGTGAAACAGGCGTCATCCATCCGCCGTACAAAAGAAACCTTTCTAAATTTCTCTCTCCCTTGATGGGAAAGAACATAACTAAGCAGGCATAATGTCTGATGTCTCTCTTCTTTTCCTTCCCTCCCGCCAGGGAAGGGAGCATAATTTTTTTTATACACTAAGAAATCATGTACCTTTTAGCCATCGAAACGTCTTGCGATGAGACCGCTGCGGCCGTCCTCCGGGACGACTCCGAGGTCTTGAGCAACATCGTTCTCTCCCAGGACGAAATCCACGCGCCCTACGGCGGCGTTGTCCCCGAGCTCGCTTCGCGCCAGCACCTTAAATCGATCGATTACATCGTTCGCGAAAGCTTGGAGAGCGCCGGCATTCCCCTCGATAAGATCGATTATTTTGCCGTGACCCAGGGGCCGGGGCTCATCGGGTCTCTCCTCGTCGGCCTTTCTTTCGCCAAGGGGCTGGCCTATTATTTTCGGAAGCCGCTCATCGGCGTTGATCATGTCCAAGCCCATATCGAGGCCGTTTTTCTCGAACACAAGGATATCGAACTGCCGGCGCTTGCTCTTATTGTTTCGGGGGGGCACACTTCGCTCTATTTCATGAAAAAGAAGCTCCGCTACGAGCTCGTCGGCCGGACCCGCGACGACGCGGCCGGCGAAGCCCTGGACAAGATCGCCAAGTTCCTTGACCTGGGCTATCCCGGCGGCCCGGTGATCCAGAAGCTCGGCAAGAAGGGCAATCCCCAGAGCTTCGAATTCGCCCTGCCGCGCATGACCGACCGCAGCCTGGATTTCAGTTTCAGCGGGCTGAAGACCGCGGCGCTGCGGATTATCAAGGAAAATGGCCTGACGAAAAGCCACCCGCGCCTGGCCGATTTTCTGGCCAGCTACGAAAATGCCGTCGTGCGCGCGCTCGTTGAAAATTTATCGCGGGCGGCCGATCGGAGCCTGCCGAAATCGCTGATTCTCTGTGGCGGTGTGGCCCGGAATAAAAGGCTGAGGGCCGCTTTCAAAAAAGCCGCGCTGTCTCTTGGAGTGAAGGCCTTCAGTCCTTCTCCTAAGTTGTGCACCGACAACGCGGCCATGGTCGGCGCTCTGGCGCTCGAAAAAATCAAAACGCGGGCAAAATTGATATTTTTTCCGGAGCTTGACGCCTACCCGCGTCTTTCTTAATGCGGAAGGTTGACGATCGGTGATATGCCCCGCGGCTTGCAGGCTGTCCGACAATTGAATTCTAAATTTAAAAATGGGAAACTGAGGCTATAATTGATAACAATATCGTATAAAGATTTTCATTTTAGGTCAGATTTTTACCCTAAATGGGAAATTTGTCTTATT